>ENA-OQDD01000067-OQDD01000067.1-human-gut-metagenome-genome-assembly--contig:-NODE-67-length-39757-cov-3.220515_pt1 | contig 39757 bp, 44 predicted proteins | sample MGYA00242507_ERZ504598 | MGnify/ENA primary metagenome ERZ504598 (study PRJEB26092, sample SAMD00036318) | human gut metagenome | host: Homo sapiens | study: EMG produced TPA metagenomics assembly of...
CGCTTCTGAAGTTGAAATGTAAGGAAAAGAAAGACCGTGTGGATTGATGCATTGTGTGCTACTTCGTGCAGCTATCGAAGAAGGTATCGTTCCGGGCGGTGGCGTAGCTTATATCCGTGCTTCTGAAGCATTGGAAGGCCTGAAGGGCGATAATGAAGACGAAACAACCGGTATCGAGATTATCAAGCGTGCCATCGAGGAACCGCTTCGTCAGATTGTTGCCAATGCAGGTAAGGAAGGTGCAGTAGTAGTACAGAAAGTACGCGAAGGTAAAGGTGACTTCGGTTACAATGCCCGTACTGATGTTTACGAAAACTTGCACGCTGCCGGTGTGGTAGATCCTGCTAAGGTAACTCGTGTAGCTTTGGAAAATGCCGCTTCTATTGCAGGTATGTTCCTGACTACAGAATGTGTAATTGTGGAAAAGAAAGAAGATAAACCAGAAATGCCGATGGGTGCTCCCGGAATGGGTGGCATGGGCGGCATGATGTAATCTTTGCCCCATAAATGATTAACGGACTCCCTGTTGGCGAAATGTTGACAGGGAGTTTTTTATAGACCATAGTGGATTATCTTCTCAAGTTTTATTTACTCTCTAAATTTCGGCTCATCCGAGAAATTATGTTATGTGAGGAGACTGTGGATCACTCTTAAAAGATTAGTGGGGTTTATTTCAAATTGAACTGTCCTATAAAAAGGAAGTGTTTCTGAAACGTTCAGAAACACTTCCTTTTTTAGTGAGCCTCTTGTCGGATTCGAACCAACGACCCCGAGATTACAAATCACGTGCTCTGGCCAACTGAGCTAAAGAGGCATTGCTTTTTGTTTAGCGGGTGCAAAGGTAAGAATATCTTTTAAAAGAACAAATTTTTCCTATGAAAAATAGTTGGAAATTACCAAATGGTAATTTTTACTCCGTAAATAAACGTTCTATCTTTGCATCCGCTAAACAAAAAAGTGAAGTTTATGAAGGATAGTATTGATTTTGGTAGTATGGAAATTCCGAAATTGTTTCGGAAATTGCTGATACCTACTGTGCTGGGGATGGTATTTTCGGCTGTGTTTGTGATAACAGATGGTATTTTTGTAGGTCAAGGGATAGGTAGTGACGCATTGGCGGCAGTGAATATTACTGCTCCTTTGTTTTTGATAAGTACGGGTATCGGACTGATGTTTGGTGTTGGCGCATCGGTGGTGGCATCTATTCATTTATCTCAGGGAAAGTTGAAAACTGCTCGTATCAATGTGACGCAGGCTGTTGTGGTTTCTTCTTTGTTTTTGGCTGTGCTGTGGGGAGTGGTATGTTTGTTTGCTCCACAAGTAGCCGTGTGGTTGGGAAGTTCGGAACGTCTGTTGCCTTTGGCGGTGGAATATATGTATTGGTTCTTGCCTTTTCTGGTATTTAGCGCTTTGCTAAGTTCAGGGATGTTCTTTGTCCGTCTGGATGGTTCTCCTAATTATGCCATGTTGTGTAATGCTATTCCGGCAGTGGTGAATATCCTATTGGATTATGTGTTCATTTTTATTCTCAAATGGGGAATGATGGGTGCGGCGCTGGCTACCAGTCTGGGGTATATTTTGGGGGCCGGAATGATTGTAGTCTATTTAAGTCGCAGAAGAAATGTGATTCATTTTTGCCGGGTGAAACTTAGCAAGAAGAGTATGCGGCTCACTTGGCGCAATGTGAAATATATGTGCCACTTAGGAGTTTCCACCTTTTTGTGCGAGGCAGCCATAGCCTGTATGATGTTTGCAGGCAATTATGTGTTTATCCATTATTTAGGCGAAGATGGAGTGGCTGCTTTCAGTATTGCCTGTTATTTCTTTCCCATTATATTTATGGTATATAATGCCATAGGACAATCGGCTCAACCCATTTTAAGCTATAACTTTGGAGCGGGTGATACCATGCGGGTACGTTCCGCTTTCCGTCTGGCACTGGGAACGGCCGTGACCTGCGGACTTGTGTTTTTTGCGTTAACAGCTTTGTTCAATCATCAGATTGTGGCTATGTTTATTGATCGTTCCTATCCGGCATACGATATTGCTGTGGCGGGACTGCCTTTGTTTGCGTCTGGTTTTATTTTTTTTGCTGTAAACATTGTTTCCATTGGCTATTTTCAAAGTGTAGAGCGGGCACGTCCGGCTATGATGGTTACAGTTTTGCGTGGGTTTGTTTTTATGGTACTTTGTTTATTGGGCTTGCCGTTGCTATTGAAGGTGCCAGGGATATGGCTGGCGGTTCCTTTGGCGGAAATACTTACTTTTTTAGTAATAATGGTAATTTATTATCGTAAACATCAATGGGTTCGCAGATGATTTTTTACTTTTGTAGTAATTAATCGGGTGGATATATGGATGCATTCATACAGAAGTTTTGTGAAAAATATAGTTTGCCGATAGCTTTGAGCTTGCAGTTGTTGGATAATATGGAGAAGTTCACTTTTCATAAAGGGGATTTTCTTGTACAGGAAGGTGGGCGGAACTCAAACTTCTATATTGTAAGTAAAGGAATCTGGCGGGGGCATTACCTTAATGACGGGGTAGATGTTTCCGTCTGGTTTGCTTCTGAAGGAGAGGCCATCTTCTCGTCATGGGGATATGTGGAAAATACAGTTTCGTTGGTTTCTATCGAAGCGATGTGTGACAGTGAACTTTATGGTATTTCGAAGGCAAAACTCGAAGTATTATATGCCGGATCTGTTGAACTGGCTAATTTTGGAAGACGACTGTTCGAGCAGCAGTTTTTAGGGCTTGAAAGTTGGATGATAACGGGAGGAAGCCCCCGGGCCAAGGAGCGTTATCTTACTTTGTTGGAAGAGAATCCGGAACTGTTGCAGTATGTACCTCTGAAGCATATCGCTTCTTATTTATGGATTACCCCACAGTCGTTAAGCCGTATCCGTGCCGAACTGGGAGAAGGAAAAAAGACCAATGACAATTTTAGCATTTACGGGGTTGGTTCTTTCGTATGGAAACGCATTGTTCTCTTTGCTTTTTCTTGTATGGTTCATCTTTGCCTTGATGGATGGTAGAAAAGTTGGCATCCGATAAATATTTATCTTAAAAGTGTCATCGTATTTTATTTTTGTGTAAGTTTGTAGTGAATCCTAAAAAACTTATGGCAATGATAGATGATATTTTAGAGTTCAACAAGAAATTTGTTGAGAGCAAGGGATATGAGAAATATATTACCAACAAATATCCTGATAAAAAATAGCTATTCTTTCTTGTATGGATACCCGGTTGACGGAATTGTTACCTGCTGCTTTGGGTATCAGGAACGGTGATGTAAAAATTATCAAGAATGCAGGTGGGGTTATCTCGCATCCGTTTGGTAGTGTAATCCGTAGTCTGATGGTGGCTATTTATGAGTTAGGTGTAAAGGAAGTTATGGTTGTTGCTCATTCTGATTGTGGAGCCTGTCACATGAATAGTAATGAGATGATAGAACACATGAAAGCACGTGGCATCAAGCAGGAAACCATTGATATGATTCGTTTCTGTGGTGTAGATTTTGGAGCATGGCTGGATGGTTTTGAGGATACGGAGAAATCGGTGAAAGGAACTGTACGGGCTATTATGGAGCATCCATTAATACCTGAAGATATTATAGTGAGGGGATTTATAATTGATTCGGTGACGGGTGAACTGACAAAAGTATAAAATGTGAGTTTTTATACACAATAATGTTCATGTGATTTTGTGTATTATAAGAAAGGGAGGTATTTCTGCCTGATGCAGAATATACCTCTCTTTTTATTGAAGTCTGTATTTGTTTCAGTTTTTTATTGAGCGAAAGCATGATGATAACCATCCACTTTGTTCCAATTGCCACGGGTAAAGTCGGGTACGGCAACAGGTGCATTTCCGTTTTCTATAGAAAGACGGGTCAAGTCGGCCATACAGCACCATTCTGCTAAATCATAAACGTCCATGTCCAAAGGAAGTCCGTTGCGCAAGCAATATACCAGGCGATAATCCATAATGAAGTCCATCCCTCCATGTCCACCTATTTTCTTTGCTGTTTCTTCTAATTCTTGGTGGATAGGATGTTTGTATTGGCTCATCAAAGCTTCTTTTACTTTTTCGGGAACAGCCGAGTGCATACTCAGGTTTTCGTGATCGGGTATGCTGGTGCTGTCAATCTGATCCGGGCGGAAACAATATTGCTCGATGGGATATTTGTTGGCAAAACCTTTGGTACCGGTCAGCTGATACATACGGCTATAGGGACGTGGATTCATTACATCATGCTGTATGTGGATGGTTTTTCCGTTTTCTGTACGGATAAAAGTCATGGTATGGTCGCCGTTTTGGAAATCGGGTGCTTCTTCTTTCTGATATTGTTTTACCAGTTCGGGACCGGTTACAGCTTTGGTGTCCATGGCTACCAGTGTCTTCATGCGGTCACCGCGATGAATGTTGAGCAATTGGCAGGCAGGGCCTAGGCCGTGTGTGGCATAAACGTCTCCACGGAACTCCCGGTTGTAATCCAAACGCCAGTTGTTCCAGTAATAAGGCCAGAATTCTTCCAGATTATGGATGTATGAACCTTCTACATGGAGCACTTCGCCGAAAAGACCTTTTTGTGCCATATTCAATGTCGTCAGTTCGAAGAAGTCGTAAACACAGTTTTCAAGTTGCATACAGTGTTTACGGGTCTTTTCGGAAGTATTGATAAGTGCCCAGATTTCATCCAGCGACATGGCGGCAGGTACCTCGATGGCTGCATGTTTTCCATGTCCCATGGCATAGATACCCATTTCAGTATGGTGTTTCCAGTCTGTTGCAATGTATACCAAGTCGATATCGTTTCGCTCGCACAGTTGTTTCCATGCATCTTCGCTGCCGGAATAGAGGGCAGGGGCTTCCATACCGGCGTTAGTTACAATTTTTTGTGCTTTTTCCGCATTTTCAGGCAATAAGTCGCAAAGAGCCACAATTTTAGTTCCCGGTATGTGCGTCCAACGTTCTACCGCACTGGGACCACGCATGCCCAAACCGATGAAACCTACACGCACAGTGTCAAGTTTAGGAGTTGTTAGTTCGATTACATCCTGTTGTCCCGCAGGACGTTCGGGAACTGGAACTTCAAGAGGCGCATACTCTTTTGTTGCAGTTGTTTCTTTGGGGATTGGGGTACAGCCGGCGAGGCATGATAACGCTATACCGACGAAGAAGGTAGATAGGTTTTTAATCATGGTTCTGTTTAATTGAAATTTATAGGTTAATAGCAGATTGTTGCAAAAATAGGGAATATTTTTAATATTAGTGTATTGCTTGTCGGATAAATTGATTTCACTTCTACTGTATTTATAATAAAAAGCAGTCTTGAAAAGTCAAGACTGCTTTTTTATTATAATGGTAATTCAATTCCCTCAATCAAAAAGTACGGTTTTTATTTAGGTCTATAACCATACATTAATGCGGCATTAATTTCAATAGCCCTCATATATCCTTTGAAAAAACTTTTTACTCTTTTCATCCTGTTACCCTTTTTTTAAAACGTTAAAAACTAATCCTTTGTATCTTTTACTTTGTATCGTACCCCCAAGCACGGAGGGCGTCATTTCCCATATCTTTGAGACCTGCTTTGATGATCTCCTTCAACTTCTTCATAATGTTATCCTTTCTTTGATTAAAAAATAGGGTTGTTTTCTTACTTAATCCCTATACCCCAAGCTTTTACTTCGTTTTCACCCATCATAGCAAGGGCTTTTTTAAAAATACTTTTTACCTTTTTCATAATCTCGTTATCCTTTCTTTTTATGTTTTACAACACAAAATTATACTGTTTTGTTCTAGATTGTACTCTGATAAAGATAAAATGTATGCAAAAGTGGCAAATTCTTGACCTGCATCAAGAATTTGCCACTTTTCATTAAAAAACTATTTCAGAAGCCCAGCTTCTGAAATTCATTCTCAAAATTAGGTGTAAATATTTCTTTCCCAATATTGCTTCTGATCTCTTCTAGTGACCAAAAACGGCCGCCATCCAGTTCCTCGCTGGGAATAATGGGACCGTCATAAGTGGTTTTATGTGAGAATACCAATTCTTTTTCCCGGGTGGATTCGAATACATAGCTAGTCAGTAATTCGGGAGTAAAGTCGGTGATGCCCAGTTCTTCTTTTACTTCACGTTTCAAGGCTGTTTCCACATTTTCACCTAAATCTATGTGTCCGCCTACGGCTGTGTCCCATTTGCCTGGTTGGATATCTTTCCAGTCAGGACGCTTTTGCAAATAGAGTTCGCCTTTACTGTTGAATACATGTAAGTGGACTACCGGATGTAGCAATTTACTTCCATTATGACATTCTCCACGGGTTGCAGTTCCTGTTATGTTTCCTTGTTCATCTACTATAGGAAACATTTCTTCTTTATTATCGTAATTCATCTTCGCTATTTTTTTGTTACTGCAAAGATATGAATTCGGGCTCGGATTATATGGATCTTATAGTCTTTAATAGTAAAAAGGGATGTGAGACCTTTATAATCCGAGTCCGAAATGCCGTTTAATAATTTACTTGATGCCGTTTTAAAAAAGCTACAGTTTTATGTATTTCCTTATACATCACAATATCTTCTTTTATAAAAGGTACCTCGTTGCGGTAGGTGGCGAGAAACTTTTCAATAAACGGTGAACTGCGGAGCGGACGGCGGAAATCCAGTCCTTGGGCAGCGTTCATTAATTCGATGGCAAGTATATGTTCCAGATTGTCCATCACTTTGTAAAGCTTGGTTGCAGCATTGGCTCCCATACTTACATGGTCTTCCTGTCCGTTGCTGGATACTATGGAGTCGCTGCTGGCGGCATAACAGTACATTTTATTCTGGCTTACCATGCTGGCAGCCGCATATTGGGGAATCATGAAACCGGAGTTAAGTCCCGGATTGGCAACTAGAAATTCGGGCAATCCGCGAAGTCCCATAATGAGTTGTGCCACACGCCGTTCAGATATGTTTCCCAGTTCGGCCATAGCAATGGCAAGATAATCATATACCAGTGCCAGGGGCTGTCCGTGGAAGTTGCCACCTGAATGATAAGGTCTTCATCGGGAAGATAGTGGGGTTATCGGTAACTGAATTTATCTCGGTCAACAGTACTGAAGCTACGTGGTTGATGGCATCTTTGGTAGCACCATGAACTTGTGGGATGCAACGGAACGAATAGGGGTCTTGTACGTGTTGTTTGGGCTGTGCGATGATTTCACTGCCTTCCAGTATTCTTCGGAATGCGGCTCCGGTTTCTATCTGGCCTTTATGCGGACGCATTTGTTGGATACAGTCCATGAACGGATCGATGCGGCCGTCAAAGGCTTCCAGGGAGATGGCGGCAATGAGGTCGGCTTTCTTGGAAAGACGGAAGGCTTTGAGTATGGCATACACTCCGTTGGCACTCATAAACTGGGTACCATTGAGCAAGGCCAGTCCTTCTTTGCTTTTCAATTTGACTGGTTCCCAACCAAACTCATCAAGCACGCTGATAGCTTCGCAGCGTTTGCCTTTATAATACACGTCGCCTACGCCGATCAACGGAAGGAAGAGATTGGCGAGCGGGGCAAGATCTCCTGAGGCTCCCAATGAACCGCGGTCGTAGACAATGGGCATTACATCGTTATTGAAAAAGTCGATAATGCGCTGTACAGTGATGACTTGTACGCCACTGTGTCCCAAAGAAAGAGCATGAGCCTTTAATAAAAACATCAGCTTCACAATGACATGGGGCATTTCTGCGCCTACACTGCAAGCATGGCTTTTCACCAGGTTCTCTTGCAAAGTACTCAGTTCATCGGAAGAAATATTACGGTTGCACAGGCTGCCGAATCCTGTCGTGATGCCATAGAGAGGGACATCGGATTCCTTGATCTTTTTGTCCAGGTAATCCCGGCATTTCTGAATCCGGTCTTTGGCTTCAGGAGCCAGTTCCAATTTCAGATTTTCATTGATAATACGTTCGATGATGTCAAAAGTGAGGTCACCCGAACCTATTTGATATACATTCTTCATGGTCTGATTCTTTTTTTAACCGCGGAGGTTGGGATTAAAAAATGGTTTTCACATAGTCCAGTATTTTCTGTTCTTCGGCAATGGTCGTCTGTTCTATCATATCGGCTTCTTCACTCATCTCTTTGACGAATTTTTCGTCTTTGATAGAAGTGAGGTTGATACGTACATTCAGCAAGGCTCCCAGAATGGCAGTCCGGGCACACATCATGGATACACAGGCATCGGTTACAGCGTTGCTGTTCCCTTTTCTGGCTACCACATCAATCATGGGCAGAATGGAATGGACGGTACGTGCCACCTCCATAGGCACTTGGGCGGCATATTTGGTTTCCTTCTGTATGCTTCACTGCGGATCGCCTTTTCTTCATCCGTTTCTTTCGGAAGTTTGAATGCAGAGAAAACACGGTCGTATGCTTCCGAATCACGGTCTACATCGGTTATCAGCTGGCGGGTGAGCTCTTCGAAACGCACAGAAAGATCTTCCATTATTTCGTTCACTTCTACATATTTCTTGCGGCCTATGGTAAGATTGGCTACCATAGCTGCCAGTGAGGTGGCAAGGGCTCCATTGAGTGCCGAGACACTGCCGCCACCGGGGACAGGATCATTACTGAGTACTTTATTGATAAATTCTTTGATGGTAAGTTCTGTTAACATGGCTATTAGTATTTAATTGGTTAATTTGAATGTAGAATACGTCCCCCTTTGATGGTCAGCTTCACTGCGTTCATACCTGTATAATAAGGTAATATATGGGGGTTGTCGGTTCCCAGTAAAACAAAGTCTCCCTGTTTTCCGGCTTCTATGCTTCCGATGCGGTCGCGCGTCCGAGGGCTGCCGCACCGTTCAGTGTGATGGCTGTGATAGCTTCGGCAACGGTCAGTTTCATATAGATGCAGGCCAGAGCAAAAGTCAGCGGGATGGATCCGGAGAAACAGCTGCCTGGATTTAGATCGGTGGCAAGGGCTACGGCACAGCCGCTGTCTATCATTTTCCTGCCACGGGCGTAGGGCTCTTTTAGGGTAAAGGCAGTTAGTGGCAACAGAGTGGCTACTACATTATTTTGTGCCAGGCTTTTATGCCTTCATCGGATGCTTGCAACAGATGGTCGGCGCTGAGGGCCTTCAATTCTCCTGCCAGTTCTGCTCCTCCAAAGCTGACAATTTCATCAGCGTGTAGCTTGGTGCCGAAGCCTAGAGCTTGCGCAGCTTTCAATAGCTTTCGAGACTGTTCCACAGTGAATACTCCTTTTTCACAGAAAATATCGCAATTTTCGGCCAATTGTTTCTGATGGATCATGGGCAACATTTCGTTAATCAGAAAATCAATATATGCGTCACTTCGCCCTTTGTATTCTTCGGGTAAGGCGTGAGCACCTAAAAAAGTGGTGGCGATATCTACTTTCCGGTCGGGACATTCATTGATAGCTTGCATGATACTGAGCTGTTTCAGTTCTGTATCACGATCCAGGCCATATCCGCTTTTTCCTTCCACTGTGGTGACCCCCATCCGGCTCATGGTATCCAGAAACCATTCGGCTTTATGTTTCAGTTCTTCAAAGGAGGCTTCCCGGGTGGCACGTACAGTATTGATAATGCCTCCGCCACGTTCCATGATGCTCATATAACTGTCGCCGTTGAGCCGCCAGATGAATTCGTCGGGGCGAAATCCTCCGAAAACCAAATGGGTATGAGAATCAACGAATCCCGGCAACAATACATTCCCTCTGGCATCAAGCACTTTATAGCCGGGCTTTTCATGGCTTATACGGTTTTCGCCAACATAGGTAATAATGCCGTCGGTTACTCTTACCGTTCCGCAAGGAATGTTGAGAAGTTCGTTCATGGCTTCTCCTTTCCGAGCGGTTCTGCCTTGCGGAGTAACGATGTGGGCATTGATGATAATCAAGTTGTTGCTCATAGTTGTTAGTTTTAATGGAACGCAAATGACGCAAATGACACAAATATCAATGGTGACTGAATATTTTTCTTTTAAATTCAGGATGCTTTCCGAAGTTTAATAGATAGCCTATCTCTATGTCTGTGGCTTTCAGATAGTTTATCAGTTGAAATTCATGCTCGGGACGTAAAGCATCAGCCGCTTTCAGTTCTAATATGATGGAGTTGTTGATCACCATGTCGGCATAATATTCACCCACTTTATGATTTTTATAAAATACATTGATTTGCTTTTGCACTTCACATTTAAAACCTTGCTCTATCAATTCAAAGTAGAGGGCATTTTGATAAACCCTTTCCAAGAATCCATATCCTAATGTGTTGTACACTAGATAAAATGCTTTTAATATTTTATCTACATCTTCTTGACTTGCTATTTGCGTCATTTGTGTCATTTGCGTTCTATTCTATATTATTCCATAATCTGCGCTTCCAGCACTTGTTGCATGGAGAAGTTTTCCAATCCCAGGTAGTAAGAGGCAGTGTCTATCAAGCCTCCATAGGAACAAGTCCTACGATTTCGCTGCCGATGATGCTTACTCCGTAGCGTTTGGATTCAAAACGTACCATTTCGAATGCCCGGTAGATAGCGGTTTTGCTATAGTCGGTAAGATTCATGGATACCTGGGTGATACCCCGGTCCTTCAGTTCTACGCCCATGGCCTTGCAATAGCGCAGTCCGCCACCGATAAAACGGATTTTCTTGGCAATGTCATGCGCTATTTCCAGGCTGGGAGTATTGAGATTTATATTGTAGGCCACTAAGGGCATACGGGCTCCGATGGCTACAGTTCCGGCAGTGGGGTGACGTTCCGCAGGACCAAAATCGGGATGCCATTCGGGTTGGTGAATCTTTTCCTTCATTCCTTCGAATTCTCCTTTACGGATAGCAGCGAGATTTTCACGATGTGGTGCACTAGCTGATTTTTCATACAAGAATACAGGGAGATTATATTGAGAGGCCACCCGTTGCCCCACTTCTTTGGACACTGCTATGGCATCTTCCATGGTACATCCTTTGATGGGAATGAATGGAACTACATCTACAGCTCCCATACGGGGGTGCTGTCCTTGGTGATGGTTCAGGTCAATCAGTTCTACTGCTATACCGATAGCTTCTATCACGGCTTCTTTCAAGGCGTCTGGCTCTCCAACAACGGTAACTACCAGCCGGTTGTGGTCTTCATCGTTACTATAATCCAATAATTTTACGCCTGCCTTGGCACGAAACGGAGATACAATCTCGTCTATTTTCTGTAAGTCACGTCCCTCGCTGAAGTTGGGGACGCATTCCATAATTTTTGTCCAGCTCATACTCTTTAGAATTTGGTTTATAGGGAACATCCATGGATGCGGATGAATGAAACAGTTGCATCATGGTGTTCCGGTTTTTGGTTAGTTGATTCCTTTATTTTTCAATACCTTATTAATAAGGTCATCTTCCGCTATATGCGGCAGGGTGATGTGATAACCATCGGCATGGCTCTCGTTGAATTCCGCCGAAGTTTCCATGGCATGCGGGTTGCGTGCCCACGAGCGGCGTGCCACTCCTCCCATTACATCCCATAACATGGATGAGCGGAGAATACGGTCTACCCGTTCACTGCCGTCGCATACCATTCCGAATCCGCCATTGATAGCTTTACCTATACCTACACCGCCTCCATTGTGCAAAGCGACAAGGCTCATGCCCCGGGCACAATTTCCGGCAAAGCATTGCACAGCCATATCTGCCATTACATTGCTGCCGTCCTTGATATTGGAGGTTTCCCGGAAAGGAGAGTCGGTACCGCTTACATCGTGGTGGTCACGTCCCAACATGATAGGGCCTACCTCGCCCCGGCGTACCATTCATTGAAACGCAGTGCTATATTCATACGTCCCAGTGCGTCTTGATACAGAATGCGTGCTTGGGTCCCTACCACCAGGTTATTCTTTTCGGCGTCGCGAATCCATATCCAGTTGTCCATATCCTGTCCGCGGCGATCTTTAGGGATACACTCCATAGCGGCACGGTCGGTCTTTATCAAATCTTCCTTTTTCCCGCTCAGGCATACCCAGCGGAAGGGACCGTAACCATAATCGAAAAGTTGAGGCCCCATGATATCCTCTACATAAGACGGCCAGATGAATCCATCCTTCTCGTCTGTTCCATTGCGTGAGATTTCTTTCACTCCGGCGTCATAAATCGCTTTCATGAAAGAATTGCCATAATCGAAGAAATAAGTGCCCCGTGCCACCAGTTCCTTGATAACATGGAAATGGCGGCGCAAAGTTTCGTTCACCATTTCATCGAAAGTTTCTCTGTCTTCTTTCAGCATACGGGTACGTTCTTCGAAGGAAATGCCTGCAGGACAATAGCCGCCTTCGTAAACGGCATGGCAGGAAGTCTGGTCACTGAGAAGTTCGATGTGGATGTTGTGATGCAATGCATACTCCAACAGATTGACTACATTGCCATGGTAGGCTATGGAACAGGGGATTCGTCGGTCTATGGCATCGGCAGCCAGCCGGTAAGCTTCAGACAAATCGGATGTGATATGCTGTACCCACCCTTGGCGGTGGCGGGTTTCTATGCGTGAATAATCCACCTCGGCTATAATGGCCACTGCTCCGGCTATCTCGGCTGCTTTGGGTTGGGCTCCGCTCATTCCGCCCAATCCGGAGGATACGAAAAGATGGCCGTTCAGGTTGCCGTCCTGCGGCACTCCTAATTTCATGCGGCCGGCATTTAATAGGGTGTTGAACGTGCCGTGTACAATGCCTTGCGGACCGATGTACATCCAGCCTCCGGCGGTCATCTGTCCATAATTGGCTACTCCCATCTGTGCGGCTATTTCCCAGTCTTTCTGGTTGTCGAACATGCCTACCATCATGGAATTGGTGATAATAACACGGGGAGCTTCGGGATGTGATTTGAATAATCCCAACGGGTGGCCGCTTTCTACGACCAGGGTTTGTTCATTCGTCATTACCTCCAGATACTGCTTGATAAGCCGGTATTGCATCCAGTTTTGACAAACTTGTCCGGTTTCGCCGTAGGTCACCAGTTCGTAAGGATAGAGGGCGATATCAAATGAAAGGTTGTTGTCTATCATTACTTGAAACGCTTTTCCTTCGATACAGTTTCCTTTATATTCGTCAATGGGCTTTGCTTTCAAGTCACCTTCGGGCCGGAAGCGGTAACCGTAGATTTTACCCCGGGTGAGCAGTTCATCCATCAATTCGGGAGCAAGTTGCTCATGCAGTTCCACCGGAATGTATCGCAATGCATTCCTCAATGCCGTTTCCGTTTGGGCGGGTGTCAAGCGGTAGCCCCGGTCGGGAGCACGGCGGATGCCTTCCGTGAATGTAGGATAGGCAGGTAAATCAGTAGATAGAGTGATAGTCATAGTATGTAAGTGTTTTGTCACAAAGATAGCAAAACGATTGGAATACTATGGGTTTGGAGATATGTTTAGTGACATAAAGTTGTTTTTTATCTATAGACTTGATGTAAAGGTAAACGCACACGGATATAAAAAGCTTGCCATAATGACAAAGTAGGTTGCCTGTTCTTGTGTATAGTAAATAAAGGGGGCGGTAGAAATTTAGTGGAAGCTGGTTCTTATTTTCCCGTTTATATCTTTCTTTGGATTTTTTTAAGTAAGAACCTACCGGCGGAATAAATGAATGTCTATCATATCACAGCCTATTGCATAAGTTTTTTCTTTCTCCAGATTAAGCCTTTTTATACGGATGTATTCTATCTCCATAGCCTTTGGAGTTATCTCCATAAGCTTTGGAGTTAACTCCCAAGCCTTGGGAGATAACTCCAAAGGCTTGCGGAGATAAAACAAGCAGGAAGAAAAGCCTTAGCCATATAGTAGAAAACGTTTGGTGATACGGGAAAAAGGCTTTATATCCGTGATGAAGTCTTAGGGTATCAGCAGCGAACTGTCTCCGTAGCTCAGAAACCTGAAATCATGGCCCAGTGCATAATCATAAATCCTTCGCCAGTTTCCTTTCACAAAGGCGGAAACCAATAGCAGCAATGTACTTTGCGGCTGATGGAAATTGGTAACCATCTTCTTGACTATTTTGTATGTATATCCCGGCGCGATGATAATCTGAGTACTGCTATGCAACGCTTCCATTTCGTGTCGGTTCAGATAATCCAGAATCTGTTGCAGTGCTTCCACCGGAGTCAGGTCATTCTTATCTTCGTAGGGCATCCATTGCTGTACATGCAATTCGTCCTGAGTGGCATCGGGATTGTGGCTGATAAGGACGCCGATATAATAAAGACTTTCCAGGGTACGTACCGAAGTGGTTCCTACCGCAATGGCTTTTCCATTATGGGCGATTAGTTTTTCAATGGTATGCTTGCTTACAGAAATGTATTCCGTATGCATTTCATGTCCTTCTATCTCTTCACTTTTTACGGGCTTGAAAGTTCCTGCACCTACGTGTAAAGTCAGTTCCTCACGGTCAATTCCCCGTTCGTCCAGCGCTGCCAGTACTCTTTCCGTAAAATGAAGTCCTGCGGTGGGAGCGGCGACAGAACCTTTTATTTTGGAGTAAACCGTCTGATAAGTTTCCTTGTCGCTTTCTTGTGTCTCACGGTTCAGATAGGGAGGGATGGGCAGTTCACCTGCCACTTCCAGCAGGTCGGCAAAGGTGATTGTGTCATCATCCCATGAGAAATCAATCCAATGGCTGGTTCCCTTGCACTCTCCACGGGTGGCGGACAGGACTATTTGTTTGCCTTTTACATTTACTATGCGGCTCAACGTACCTTCTTTCCATTTTTTCAGATTACCTATCATGCATAACCAGCTGCATTGGCGTGTTTGCTGGAAGTTTAACACATAGTCATTGGGCTGGACAGGTTCTAGGCAGAATACTTCTATTAATGCTCCGGTTTCTTTACGGAAATGCAGACGGGCTTGAATCACTTTGGTATTATTGAATATCATCAGTTCTCCGGATTCCAGATAGTGTGGCAAAGACGTAAAGATGTCTTCGCTCACTTCGCCGTGGCGGTAAACTAGCAGTTTGGACTGGTCGCGCGTGGCAAGGGGGAATTTGGCGATCCGTTCATCGGGTAGCGGGTAGTTGAACTCACTTATTTTGATATGTTTGGTATCTTCCATCTGAATCTATTTCTTTTTCTGCGCAAAAGTACCGATATTTGCGCTAACTAAAAAAGAAAAGAGTATGAAAATAGGAGATAAAGTCCGTTTCCTTAGTGAGGTAGGGGGCGGTGTTGTGACCGGATTTCAAGGAAAAGATATGGTTTTGGTAGAAGATGCCGATGGCTTCGATATTCCGATGCCCATAAAGGAGTGTGTGGTGATTGACACGGATGATTATAATATGAAGCGTAAACCTGTTGCTCCGGCTCCTAAACAGGAGGTTGCCGGTGCAAAGGCAAAAGGAGCGTCAGTCAAGGTGCGTCCGGATGAAGAGGAGGATGAACGTCCTGTCACTTATCGCCCGGCCGAGCGAAAGGGAGGGGATATTCTGAATGTGATGCTGGCTTTTGTGCCACAGGATCTCAAAGCTATTTCTGCAACGGCATTTGATGCATATCTTATCAACGACAGCAATTTCACCTTATACTTTACTTATCTTACAGCCGAAGGTAGTAACTGGCGGGTGCGCAGCCATGGCATGGTGGAACCGAATACGAAGTTTTATATCGAGGAGTTCGAGAAAAGCGTTTTGAATGAATTGGAACGGGTGGCCGTGCAGCTTATCGCTTTTAAGGATAACAAGAGTTTTCTGTTCAAGCCTGCCGTGTCTGTGGAATTGCGCATAGATACAGTGAAGTTTTATAAATTGCATACTTTCCGTGAGAGTATTTTCTTTGAGGAGCCGTCACTTATTTACGATATAGTGAAAAATGATGTTCCGGTAAAACAGGTGTTTGTTTCTGCAGATGATATAAAAGATGCATTATTGCAAAAAAAAGTGCCGGAACCGCAGGTAGCGAAGCAGCCCCAGCAGAAAAAGGTGAAGAACGATATCATGGAGGTTGATCTCCATGCTCATGAGTTACTGGATACGACTGCCGGTATGAGCAACAGCGAGATATTGAATTATCAATTGGACGTTTTTCGTAAGACTTTGGAAGAATGCAAGAACAAGAAGGGACAGAAGATTGTCTTTATTCATGGTAAGGGGGATGGTGTGTTACGCAAAGCTATCCTGCAGGAGTTAAAATATAAATATAAAAACTATGAAAGTCAGGATGCTTCGTTCCGTGAATATGGTTTCGGGGCTACCATGGTGATTATTCATTAAGACTTTCTTATTCATATAAATTGTGATATGGCAACATTAAAAGAATTTTTGAAAGCGGATCGTTTTGCTACTTGTGCGGGAGTGGAACTTCTTGAGATAAAGCCGGGGTATGCCCGTGCGTGTATGGAGGTGACCGACCGGCATCTGAATGGTGGAGGAGTATGTCAAGGCGGCGCCTTGTTTACATTGGCCGATCTGGCTTTTGCAGCTGTAGCGAACAGCCGTAAGAAACTTACACTTTCTGTGAATGCCAATATTACTTTTCTCCGTCCTGCTAAGTTGGGTTACGTGTATGCTGAGGCTGTTGAAGTATTTAATCATCATCGTATTCCTTTTGTTGAAGTAAAGATAACAGACGGACAGGGGGAGCTGATAGCTGTATTTACTTCATCGGGGTATCGTAAAGAGTCTGATTTGCCGGTAGATGCGTTAGAATAATTTATAATAGATAAAAGCTGTTGTTGAAAGAAGGCAACAGGCTTTTAAAATGATGGTTATCAGTGAAGACAAGGGGGCTTATCCTTCTTTGACTTTAGCCTTTCCTATTCTTCCCGGTTCTACGAATAAATATTTGTAGCCTGCGCGTATGCTTGCCAGATGCAGTTTTTCCAAACGCGCACGGCGGACAAGCAAAGCTGTCATTTCATGAATACGTCCGTTAGCATAACCTATCATTTCGTTCTCGGTCGTATCTTCAGAACCGTAAGTGCCTGCTCCTTGGACGATCATAAAAGGTGATTCGGTGCCTGCTTTATCCATCCCGACAGCAATAGCCACATAAATCCACATAGGACCATGAGCAACTACTTTACGTGCTGTGGCTGTGCGGCTTTCGCCTTTTGTCAGTGTCTTGTGGCAACAGCTTCTATGGATTTGATTTTCTTTCCCAAATCATATACGGTTACTTTGTCATCGGCAGCATCCAAAGGTTGCTCGAACAAAATTGTGTCTTTTTTGTCCGGATAGCTGATGTGATAACATTCATATTCCGGTTGCATTCCTCTAGGTTCGTCATCGCCCACGGAACCTGCTACAAGTTTAACTTCAAGAAATGAGCCGTTCAGGGCGGTTTCATATACCGCATCCGTCAAAGCGGCGTTACTGGTTAATTCTAATTCTTTCATAAGTCAAGGTTTTTAATAAGTTTCTCTCATAACAGTAGGTGGAAAGAAAAGTTCGAAATAGTGTGATAAGGAACAAAAACGGGTGTTAATAGATGAAATAAGGAGATTGGTCGATAACTCTTGTTCCAATGATGATAAAGCTTTAATTTTACTTTTGGAAAAAGAAAAAGTTTGAGAATCAAGATCGGGTAGTAGAAAGGTAGACGGATTATTAGTTTGTCTGGATAGAGGGATTGATATAGTTGTAGGAAGGATATGAAGAGGCAGTTTATAAATACGTTAATAATAAGTTTGTTAGTAAATAAGGTCGGCTGAGGCTTTGTTTATAAGGAAAACGCTCGTTGTGAAACGGGCGTTTTTGATTTTGCATCAGTATGTGTCTAAAAGTAAATCTTATACTATAAACGACGTTCTACTCCGTGAAGAATAGAACGTCGTTTTATAGAATGGAATGAAGTTTACAAACGATAGTCAGCTAAATCATCTGCTTTGAATTTACGGATGAAATTGAAATGCTTTTCTATTTCAGCTTCTGCATAGTTTACATATACATGGGCCGACTTGGCGAACAATTCAGGTGCTTTTGTCGCATCTTGGATAAGAAGATGTGACATGATACATACGGCAGCCATTTCATAAAGACGGCGTGCAACGAAATCAAGTAACTCTTGATTCTGGCCTCTTTTACCGCATTGGTGCATGCGTCAAATTTGTTGGCCATTTCTTTCACGCGGTCCATTAGCGGTTGCATATCTTCACTGCAAGGAATAGCTTCATAATTACGCAAGGTTGCGATATAAGAACCGTTGGTTACATAACGGATAGCGGCTACAGTCTGCAACTGGGTCGTTCCTTCGTAAATGCTGGTGATGCGTGCATCGCGATAGATACGCTGGCAAGCATATTCCATCATGAAACCTGAACCACCGTGAATCTGGATACAATCGTATGCATTCTGGTTGGCATATTCAGAGTTCATACCCTTGGAAAGCGGAGTAAAGCTGTCTGCTAGCTTGGCGTAGACTTTTTGTTCCTGACGTTCTTCAGGAGTCAGTTTGCGTTCGCGGGCAATATCATCCAATGCTTTGTAAATATCCACATAGCGTGAAGTCTGGTAAAGCAATGCACGGCCTGCATCCAGTTTGGCTTTCATGATAGACAGCATGTCATATACTGCCGGGAAATCGATGATGGCTTTTCCGAACTGCTTACGTTCTTTGGCGTATGCCAATCCTTCGTTGTAAGCAGCTTGTGACAAACCTACTGACTGGGCAGCGATACCCAGACGCGCACCATTCATCAATGCCATAACGTATTTTATCAAACCGAGCTTACGGTCACCGCAAAGTTCGGCTTTCGCGTTCTTGTAAACCAGTTCGCAGGTAGGAGAGCCGTGGATACCTAATTTATTTTCGATGCGGCGTACATCTACACCTCCTTCGTTTTTGTCATAGATGAACATAGACAAACCACGTCCGTCTTTGGTTCCTTCTTCGCTACGTGCCAATACCAGGTGAAGATTAGCGTCACCGTTAGTGATGAAACGTTTCACACCGTTCAGACGCCAGCAGTTGTTGGCTTCATCGAAAGTAGCTTTCAGCATTACTGACTGAAGGTCGGAACCGGCATCGGGTTCGGTCAAGTCCATAGACATGGTTTCACCTGCACAAATACGGGGAATGAAACGGCTGTGCTGGTCTTCGTTACCGAATTCATACAGCGTTTCAATACAGTCTTGCAAAGACCAGATGTTTCCGAAACCTGCATCGGCGGCGGCAACAATTTCCGCGCACATGGTGTAGGGGGTGATGGGGAAGTTCAAGCCACCGAAACGACGGGGCATGGTCATGCCGTTCAGTCCGGCTTTGACCATCGCATCCAGGTTTTGTTTGGTTCCTGAAGCATATTCCACACGTCCGTTTCCGCAGTGAGGACCTTCTTCGTCCACTCCTTCGGCATTGGGAGCGATGGTTTCACCTGTAATCTCACCTGTGATTTCCAGAATTTTATCGTAAGAGTCCATGGCATCGGCATAATCCTGCGGTGCATAGTCGAACTCGTCTTTATCTCTATAGTCGCGCTCTTTCAGTTGGCAGATGCGCTCCATCATCGGATTGTTCAAGTGATACTTGAGTTCCGGTATATCGGTATAAAAGTTTGCCATAATTTTTAGTAGTTAGAGTGGTTAATAGTAGCTAAGGGTAGTTAAGTAGTGGGTGGCGATACATTTTTCAACAAGGCTATGCAGTAGGCGTTTAGCAGGCGGCTGATTTCGGCCGCTTGTATGCCTAATTGTTCTTTGTCTTGCAATGTGATGTATCCTAAATCTTTCGACAGGATAATGAAATTGCGTGTTTCTTCCAACGAACCTTGTGAAATGTTATAGAAACGCAGTTTGTCCTTTGAGCTGATTTTAGCATATCCTTCCGCTATATTTGCAGTGATAGAGGCTGCTGCACGGCGCATCTGGTTAACCAAGCAGAATAATTCCTCTTTGGGATATTGCTTGGTTATTTTGTAAATGGCCAATACATACGAATGTGCCTTTTGCCAAACAATCAGTTGTTCAAAGGATTGACTTTTCATTTTTTTCTACTTTGACTACTTATGACTACTACTGACTACTTTGAATTCTTTTTATAATACTTAATCAATTTCGGAACGACTTCTTCCACAGTGCCGTTAATCACATAATCGGCAATGGTGTTGATCGGAGCGTTCGGGTCACTGTTTACAGAGATGATGATACCTGCATCCTGCATACCTGCGATGTGCTGGATTTGTCCGGAGATACCGCAAGCAATATACAGTTTGGGACGGACGGTTACACCCGTCTGGCCAATCTGGCGGTCATGGTCTGCATAACCTGCATCGACAGCTGCACGGCTGGCACCTACTTCGGCGTGAAGTTCTTTGGCCAGTTCGAACAATTTGTCAAAACCTTCTTTAGATCCCATGCCATAGCCTCCGGCAATCACGATAGGTGCGCCTTTCAGGTTATGTTTGGCTTTTTCTACGTGACGGTCAATGACTTTGATACATAGTCTGTTTCAGGAACAAACTTGGCAACGTCGTGGTTCACCACTTCACCCTTATAATTTTCATCCAGAATCTCTTTCTTCATCACTCCCTCACGAACGGTCGCCATCTGTGGGCGGTGCTCGGGGTTGACAATGGTTGCAACGATGTTACCACCGAAGGCGGGACGAATCTGATACAACAGATTTTCATAGGTGATGCCGTTCTTCTTGTCTTCGTGGGTACCGATTTCCAACTGGGTACAGTCGGCAGTCAGTCCGCTGGTCAATGCGGAAGATACACGCGGTCCCAGATCGCGGCCGATAACAGTAGCGCCCATCAGACAGATTTGTGGTTTTTCCTCTTTGAACAGATTCACCAAAATGGAAGTGTGGGGCAGTGAAGTGTAAGGGAACAGACCCGGAGCATCGAATACATGAAGTTTGTCTACTCCGTAGGGCAATACTTGTTTTTCAATTCCTGCAAGGCCGGTTCCGGCAGCGATTGCCTCAAGCTGGCAGCCTAACTGATTAGCTAATTTACGACCTTTGGTTAAAAGTTCGAGACTCACATCGGCACTGTTGTGCCTTCAATCTCGCAATATACAAATACATTATTCATAATCGTTATCCTATTGTATGGTTAGCTAACAGTTCGACAATCAATCCTTCCACATCCTGGTCGCTTCCTGTCATGGTCTTGCTTTCTTTTGCCTGGAAGACGATGTTTTCAATCTTCTTCACTTTGGTGGGAGAGCCTGACAGACCGCACTGCTTGGTGTCTCCTTCTACATCGGCCACACTCCATTCAGTGATATTCAGGTAAGGGAATTTCTCATATAGTTCAGCGTAAGGCAGTTCAGAACCGTCTTTAGTGATGGCTGCTTTTTCCTGTGCGCCGAGAGCGCGTTTGTATTTCTGTAACAATTTGGCATTGCGCGGACGGCAGGGAGCTGCACTTCCGTTCACAGTCAGTACAATAGGCAGAGGACCTTCCACAGTTTCTACCCCTCCGTCAATGTGGCGTTTTACGGTGATGCGGCGGGCAGTTTCGTCCACGTTTAGAATTTCTTCGGTGTAAGTAATCTGGCTTAATCCCAGCTTTTCTGCTACCTGCGGACCTACCTGTGCGGTATCACCGTCGATAGCCTGACGGCCACCGATAATCAGGTCACATTCGCCTATTTTGCGGATAGCCGTAGCGATGGCGTATGAAGTGGCCAACGTGTCAGCACCGGCAAAAGCACGGTCGGTCAATAAATATCCATTGTCTGCTCCTCTGTATAAACCTTCACGAATGATTTCGGCAGCGCGTCCGGGACCCATGGTCAGGATAGTTACCGTAGAACCGGGATGTGTGTCTTTCAGTCTGAGTGCCTGTTCCAAGGCGTTCAGGTCTTCCGGATTGAAGATGGCCGGAAGTGCCGCACGGTTGATAGTACCGTCAGCGTTCATGGCATCTTTCCCCACATTGCGTGTGTCGGGAACTTGTTTTGCCAGTACTACAATTTTTAAACTCATATACTTTAATATATTTGGTATTAGTAATATTCTGGCGACAAATTTACTTAAACAATTTGAGCAACAAAAGGATATGAGGAGAAAATATGCACAAAAGGTAGAGGTGTGAGCATGAGTCGAGGAGGATACAAATGTTTTTATGATAATTATATTGTAGAATAAAAGCGGAAATATTTGTTTAAGTGGAAACTTTTTATATTCTTTGTAGAAAGTGATACTATGAAAACATTCACCTCCAAGTACAATCAAGCTAAATGGCCTTCGTGGACGGTCTGTTTCTGATGATAGGGACAGACGGTATCTTTTTCATTATACCTCTTTGAATCATCATAAGATATCCCTATTTCAAACTTTAAAAAATATATTATGAAAAGAACATTTAAAATGGCATTGATTGCCTCATTGGCAGTTGGTGGAAGTTATGTTTTGTATGGTTCTCAAAACAAAGAAGAATTGTCCGATTTAGCTTTGTCAAATGTGGAGGCCTTGACTTTAGGTACGAAGGATTGTATGTATCAACGTAATTCACGTTGTTATGAACTCGTTGTAGGTCCTCCGGGAAAACCTGTTATTATTGAGACAAGTAAGGAAGCAAATTGGGTAAATCGATATACCATTCCTGAGTAATTAGGCATTTATGTAATACGGGACAAAATAAATAGGTGTTAGGCATTTGTTTTGTCCCGTTTGAAGAGTATTAAAATTATGATTAAAATAAAATTGTATTATTCGATTGTTACCATCCTTTTTTTAATTTCCTGTGTCAGTAACAAAGGAAATGACTTTTATCTATTCCCGCCAAACCGATCTATGGCTCTTATTATGATAAAGAAATTATGTCCAATGAGTTGGTTGCATTCTCTTCTCTTGATTGTGGAATTCTTATGGTTCAACGTTGTAAACTTCCTGGTGAACCTATTTGTCAGATTCTAGAGGAACAGACAGGCGAAAGAGTGGGTAGCTTTGGAAGCAGGGGACAAGGGCCTGGAGAATTTATAGCCGCTGAATTTATTGGAAAAACAGAGGGGGACGATACTTTATATTTTGTTAATTTGCCTTCTACTGTCCTATTGTATGCACGGGAGGAAAAGAGTGCTGATTCACCGATGGTGAACTGGTAGGCAAGTACGCATTGGAACACCAAAGCATGAGTGTGCTTCTTTCTCAATATACCCCTCAGTTGTACTTGTTAAATTGCGAATCGGAATGTAATGTTGAAATATTTGAGATGGATGATATCCTGAAAGCAAAATTATGAAAATCCTGCTTTATGTGTTGTTGGCTTTTGGGGTATTTTGTTTCTTCTCGTGTAAAAGGATAGAAAAGGAGCAGTTGACTTTTTTGATGAAAGAATGGACTCGAAAAGAAATTCTCTTTCATGATAGAGCTGTTTTATGCTGGGAGACAATATACACCATTCATTGGATTCACGACATTGGGGATTGGTGCCTGATGATTTCATTGTGGGTGTAGTACAATGGATTTGGTTTTCAAAAGATGAAGAGCAAAATTCAATTCGTTGGAATCGAATCGGTAGAGTAGATTGAAATAAGAGATGCGAAAGGTTATAGTTCTATGCTTGTTCGGATAAAAACGTATAAATGATGCGTTGTGATATATGTTGTATGAAAAGTTTTTGTTAATATTGTCATCGTTATGAGTTTGTTTTTGTTGTATGATGAAATAATAACTGAAGAATTATGAAGAAGTATTGTTTTTATTCGTCTTTTTTGCTTCTGAGTGTAGGAGCTATGGCGCAAAAGGTAATTTACGATGAAACCAACCAGACCGGAGTGCGTACAGTTGGTATGCGAGGGTATGAATCTGGGTGTTTCCAATAATATGGACGTATATGTGGCACTCGCTGGATTTCAGTATAAAAGTACCATACGTTATTCGCTGGCTGTTACTATCGGGTCGGGGCATGAGGTGGAAATTCCTAATGACAGTAAGTGTGTCCTGACGTTGGATAATGGAAAGGCATTAGAGCTGCCTACGGTAGCAGGCGGCGCTTCTGTATTGCAGCATGTAGATGTGGAGATGAGTGATGTGTATCAAAGTTTCCGCCGTTTTGCCTATTATAATATAAAGGCTAAAGAATTGAAGAAAATCGGCAAAAACGGTATCGTACAAATGGATATACAGTTATCTCCCGGAAACTATTCCATTGCATTCAACCAGGATGTCTTGGGAAGTATGCTGACCGGTTCTATGTCATTAATAAATAATATGTTTGGGAAATAACTTCTTTTTTCATATTGTATGGTGCAGCCTTTTCTTCTCAGAAGGAGAGGCTGTCTTGTTTTTGAAAGTCAAAGGGTTAAACAAAACGTTGTTTCATGTGTTTTCCTAATGTTTTTTAATGTGATAAACTTATGAGGAAAATACGTAGATGGGGAGTATGGCTCCTTTTAATCATTCCTTTGGCACTGAATGCCCAGCAGCGGGCCGAAAAATTATTGAATGTACCCTTGCCGGAACATTGGCAAGAAGAGGATGCGATGTTTCAACAACTGCTTCCGGTGGATGACCATTGGTGGACTGTATTTCAGGATGCCACACTGGATTCATTGATTCATGTGGCTGTCAGGCAGAATCCGTCTGTCCTTACAGCTTGAATCGTATAGATATGGCGAAAGCGAATCTGAGGATAGCCAGAGGAGGCTATTATCCGGCTTTGTCATTGGATGCCGGGTGGAACCGCCAACAGACTAGTGCAATACCGGTACGGGACAGCTCAATCCAGAGTGGGGTATTATGATGCAACGGTTAATATGAGCTGGCAGGTGGATGTGTTCGGTTCCATCCGCCAACGGGTGAAAGCGCAGAAAGAAAATTTTGCGGCAAGTCGTGAAGAGTACAATGCGACGATGGTAAGTCTTTGTGCAGAAGTGGCGTCAGCTATTTTAATTTGCGTGAGGCCCAACAGGAACTTAGTGTGTTACAGCGCAATGCTTTATCTCAAAAGGCGGTGGTGGATATAACTGAAGTGCGTTATAATACCGGACTGGCTTCCAAACTGGATGTGGCTCAGGCTAAATCGGTTTATTATAGTACATTGGCTTCTATTCCTGCTACAGAATCCGGTATTATTCAATATATGAATGCGTTGGCTGTATTGCTCGGGCTTTATCCTCAGGATGTGACGGCTGCACTGGAAACGGGAAAACCGTTACCCGATTATATAGAGCCGGTAGGGGTCGGTCTTCCCGGACAATTACTTTTACGACGTCCCGATGTACGGGTTGCCGAACGTCAAGTCAATGCACAAGCAGCCTTGTTGGGAGCTTCCAAGACCGATTGGCTTCCCTCATTTTTTCTGAACGGTTCCTTCGGCTATGCTTCACATGATATGAAAGATTTTACTAGACGTAGCAGTATGACATGGAGTATCGCTCCCTCTATGAGCTGGACGATTTTTAATGGTGGCCAGCGTGCGAATAATGTACGCTTGCAGCGTGCACAACTGGATGAAACAATCAATCAGTTCAATACTACGGTTCTTACAGCGGTGCAGGAGGTGGATAATGCCATGAGTAGTTATAAGAATTCCATCAAACAGATTGTAGCATGTCGTGAGATGTTGAATCAGGGGAAAGAGGCATTTAAACTTTCATTGGACTTATACAAACAGGGGCTGAGCCCTTTCCAAAATGTATTGGATGCACAGCGTTCGTTACTGTCATACGAGAATTCATTGGTGCAGGCACAGGGATATTCATTGCTTTGTCTGATCCAGATGTATCAGGCATTGGGAGGAGGCTGGTAGGCTGCGACGGAAAAGCTGTTGAACTATAGAAATAATAAAAACCTAACCCAAGATATGAAAAAAATAATGATAGCTTTCGCATGGACGGTATGTGTGTTGACCGCCTGCGATAAAAATAAACCTTCTCAGACAGAAATGCAGCATTGCCTGTAGATGTTGCGAAACCTTTGGTGGAAAATGTGACGCTGACCAAAGATTATCCCGGTTATCTGGAAGCGGAATCTACTGTAGATTTGGTGGAACGAGTAAATGGAACTTTACAATCCAAGAATTTTGCACCTGGTTCCCGGGTACGTCAGGGACAGGTATTGTTCGTTATAGAACCGACACTTTATGAAAATTCAGTGAAACAAGCGGAAGCTGAATTAAAAACGGCTAAAGCCAATCTTGAATATGCTGTCAGTAGTTATCAACGTATGAAAGAAGCGATAAAAAGTGATGCGGTGAGCCGTATACAATATTTACAGGCGGAAAGTCATGTGGCGGCTTGTGAGGCTGCCGTAAGTAATGCTGAAGCAGCTTTGAAAACTGCGCGTACCAACTTGAGTTATTGCTATGTCAAGGCTCCTTGTGACGGAGTGGTTGATGTTTCGGCTTATTCTGTCGGGGCGTATATTGGTGGTGCTTTGCAACCGGTTAAATTGGCTACTGTTTATAAGGATAACCGTATGTATTCCTATTTTAATATTGCAGATAACCAATATCTGACATACGAGCTGGCCCAGGAGGCTGCCAGCAAGATCCTGCGGAAACTCATTTTGTAACCTTGCGTTTGGGAACTGACGGGGCACAGTCATGGAAAGCGAAACTGGATTATCTTTCTCCCAATGTGACATTAACTACAGGTACTCTCCGTTTGCGTGCGGAATTGGATAACCCTGACGGGATGCTTCGTCCCGGATTATTTGTCAGTGTCACCTTACCATACGGTGAAGCGCGGAATGCAGTGTTGGTTAATGATGCTTCTATCGGAACAGACCAGTTGGGTAAATATTTGTATGTAGTGAATGACAGTGATATAGTGAATTATCGGCATATTGAAGTCGGGCAGTTGGCGGATCATAATATGCGTGTTGTAAAAAGTGGCTTGTCACCTTCCGAACGTTATGTCACCAAGGCATTGTTGAAAGTGCGTCAAGGCATGAAAATTAAACCGATAGAACAAACCAATAAACTTCAATAGCCTTATGTTTTCAAAATTTTTCATAGAACGGCCTATATTTGCCACGGTGCTGGCTTTGTTATTCGTGGTGGCCGGACTTGTAACCCTGAATATATTGCCCGTGGCGCAATATCCCGATATTACGCCTCCTACCGTGCAAGTCAGTGCGGTATATCCGGGTGCCAATGCTGAAACTGTAGCTCAAACTGTCGGTATCCCCATTGAACAGCAGGTAAACGGTGTGGACGGAATGTTGTATATGAGTTCCAATTCCTCTGCATCGGGCGCTTATTCGCTGACAGTGACTTTCGAAGTGGGAACGGATATCGATATGGCAACTGTGATGGTACAAAACCGTGTCAGTGTAGCATTGAATTCTTTACCCGAAGCTGTGAAGGTACAGGGAGTGACGGTGCAGAAGCAGTCATCCAATATTGTGATGATGCTTACACTGAGTGGTGACAGTATTTATGATGGCCTTTATCTGACCAATTATGCCAATTTGAATCTGGTAGACCAGTTGACACGTGTACCAGGGGTAGGAGCGGTGGATGTCATGGGAGCCGGTGATTATTCCATGCGCGTATGCTGAATCCTGAAACCATGCGTATCCGCAATATTACCCCGCAGCAGGTTTATGCTGCCATTCAAAGTCAGAATATGGAAGTGTCTGCCGGTTATGTGGGACAACCCATCGGCAGTTCGGCCGATAATGATTTTCAATATACGCTGAATGTAAAAGGACGTCTTTCTACTCCCGAAGAGTTCGGCGACATCATATTGAGAGTGGAAGACCAGGGAAAAGTGCTCCGTCTGAAAGATGTTGCAAAAATTGAGTTGGGCAGTGCCGGGTATGGAGTTGTTTCCCGCTTGAAAGGGCAACCTACGGCTGCTATTGCTGTTTACCAGTTGCCGGGAAGTAATTCGCTGGATGTTTCTAAACACGTCCGTGCCCGTATGGCGGAACTGGCTGAAACATTTCCGGCCGGGGTGAAATACAATGTGACGTTGGATACTACCGATGTGGTACACGACTCCATTGATGAAGTGATGAAGACCTTTGTGGAAGCGATTATTCTGGTGGTGCTGGTTATCTTTTTTTCCTGCAAAGCTGGCGGGCGGTTCTTATCCCCTGTCTTACTATCCCTGTGTCCCTTATCGGAACATTGGCGGTAATGGCTGCTTTAGGCTTTTCCATCAATACATTGACACTGTTCGGCTTGATATTGGCTATAGCTATTGTAGTGGATGATGCCATAGTGGTGACTGAAAATGCCACCCGTATTCTGGATGAAGGGAAGCTGGACGCCCGTGCCGCTACCGAGCAGGCTATGGGGGAGATTACCGGACCTATTGTCGGAGTGGTGCTGGTACTGCTTGCCGTATTTATTCCTACTACGCTGATTAGCGGTATTTCCGGGCAGCTTTATAAACAGTTTGCTTTGACCATCGCGGCTTCTACAGTGATAAGTGGTTTCAACTCATTGACCTTGACTCCGGCAGTCTGCGCTCTGTTGCTCCGTCCCACCCCGACGCATAAAGCGCGTTTGTTCCTCTGGTTTGACAAGATGAATGACTGGATGCAGCGGGTTTATGACGCTTCGGTAAAATGGTTGTTGGCACGGCCGGTCATTGCTATCGGTTCTTATATCGTAATCTCAGTCATTGCTATTCTGATGTTTGTAAAATGGCCCAGCACCTTTATTCCTGAAGAAGATGACGGATATTTTATGATTGCCATTCAGCTTCCGGCAGCTTCTTCTTTAGAGCGTACACAGATGGTGGGTAAGCAGATTGATGCTATTTTGTCAGAGTATCCCGAAGTGAAGACTTATTTGGGCGTAAACGGATTCAGTATCATGGGAGGTGGTCAGTTGCCTAATGCGGCTACCTATTTTGTGGTGCTGAAGAATTGGAAAGAGCGTGCGGGTAAAGAGCATACCGCTCAAGCGGTGGTCAATCGTTTTAACGGACAGGCATATGCCATGATACAGGAAGCTCAAGTCTTTGGTATTATTCCTCCTGCTATTCCAGGTATGGGCAATACGGGTGGTTTACAACTCGAACTGGAGGATCGTAAGTCTTTGGGTCCGGAAGAACTGCAAAAGGCGGTTGAGGCTTTATTGGCTAATTATCATAATGAACCGGCTGTCGCTTCCATGAGCAGTATGTATCAAGCGGATGTACCTCAATATTTTTTGAATATAGACCGGGATAAAGTTCAGTTGATGGGTTTGCAGTTGAATCAGGTCTTTTCTACATTAGGGTATTACATGGGGCAGGCTTATGTAAATGATTTTGTGGAATTCGGCCGTATCTACAAGTGAAATTGGAGCTGGCGAACAAGCCCAAAAAGTGATTGATGATGTGTTAAAACTGAGTGTGGTCAATTCGAAGGGAGAGATGGTGCCTTTCAGCAGTTTTACGCAGATAGAACAAAAACTGGGGATGGACCAGATAAACCGGTATAATATGTATTCGGCTGCTTCCATCACTTGTACGCCGGCTGCGGGCAGTAGTTCCGGACAGGCGATAGAGGCTATGGGGAGTTTGATTAAAAATCAGCTAGGTGGTGAGTTTGGATATGAATGGACCTCTGTTGCCTATCAGGAAACTCAGGCAGGTAATACTACTACAATTATTTTAATCATGGCCTTGTTGGTAGCCTATTTGGTACTGGCGGCACAGTATGAAAGCTGGACAAGTCCAGTGGCTGCGTGATGGGGCTTCCGGTTGCTATTTTGGGAGCGATGTTGGGCTGCTGGGTGATGGGGGTTCCGGTGAGTATCTATACCCAGATCGGTATTATTCTGCTGATAGCCTTGTCTGCGAAGAATGGTATCTTGATTGTGGAGTTCGCCCGTGATTACCGTAAGGCCGGCAATCCTATCCGTGAGGCGGCATACGAGGCAGGCATGTGCGCTTGCGTCCTATCCTGATGACTTCATTTACCTTCGTGCTGGGTGTGATGCCGTTGTTGTTTGCCACAGGAGCCGGTGCAGGCAGCCGTGTGGCACTGGGTGCGGCAGTGGTGTTCGGTATGGCTGTGAATACAATTTTTGCTACCATTTATATTCCTAACTGGTATGAAGTGATGCAGCATATTCAGGAAAAATGGCTGACTAAGAAAAAATAATTGTTTGGTTTCACCACAGATTGGTCAGATTTATACGGACAACTCGATTTAAAACTGTATGGATTTGCGTTATCTGTGGTGAATTTGTGTATCTTTGCGACAAACACATGGAAATATGGATACAATAAACAACGATCTTACTAACTTATTGCAACAGATGGGTGTGCATAAGGAAAGCCTGGGTATAACCAGCGTATTGTCATTATAGCAGGGATTCTGATCATGCTTTTGTGGCAGATTATTTTTGTAGAAAAATAGTAGTTCCTACTATAAAGAAACTGACGGCAAGGACTCAGGCTACTTGGGATGATTATTTATTCAATGATGCTGTATTAGATAATATGTGTCATCTTATTCCACCTATTATATTGTATGTATTGCTTCCTTTTGCTTTTCCGCATGAACCTGTGACTTTGACATTCATTCTGAAGCTATGTTGGGTGTATATCACGCTGTAGCCATGAAGTTGATTTGTTCTTTTCTGACTTCTCTCTATACCATTTCAAGCGAACATGAGAAACTAAAGAATCATCCTCTGAAAGGGGTATATCAGATGATAAAACTGATTGTGATTTGTGTAGGGGTGATCATTATAGTCAGTACCTTGATTGATAAAGATCCTGTGAATATTCTTACCGGATTGGGTGCTTCTGCAGCTATCTTGATGTTGGTTTTCAAAGATACGATTATGGGCTGGTAGCCGGAGTCCAGCTTTCTGCCAATGATATGCTCCGTCCGGGAGATTGGATTACCATGCCGAAATACGGAGCGGACGGTACAGTAATAGAAGTGACTCTTACCACTGTAAAGGTACGCAATTGGGATAATACTATAACTACAGTCCCACCTTATGCATTGGTCAGTGATTCGTTTCAGAATTGGCGTGGCATGAGGGAAAGTGGTGGACGCAGAGTGAAACGTTCTATTAATATAGATATGAATACGGTCCGTTTCTGTACACCGGAACAAATGAAAAAATTTGAAAAACAAGTCTGGATGTCAGGCTTTGAAAAGACAGGAAAGGAGGAGGTGAATCTTTATGTATTTCGTCACTATATGGAATATTATTTGCGTCATAATCCTCGGGTGAATACAGAATTGATTTTGATGGTGCGTCAATTACAACCTACGCCGCAAGGATTACCCATAGAACTTTATTTCTTCTCAGCCAATAAAGACTGGATTCCATACGAACGTTTGCAAGCAGAGGTTTTTGACCATTTGTTGGCTGTTCTTCCCGAATTTGGATTAAGGGTATTCCAAATTCCTTCAGGATTGGATGTGTTGTCTCTTTCTTCTCATTAATTATTTATAATCTCACTAGCGGAGAGGTACAGGAATCATCACATATTAACATGGATTACATCAAATTTATTGATTGTCAAAATGAATAATCCGTGTTAATATGTGAGAATGTACACTATTATACATGAAGTTCCAGTATAAACCGAGTTCCTTTTTTATAATCAGTGTCCAAAGTCAGTGTACCATTTAATTTATAAGCGATAAGGCTGCAAGTAGGCAACCCTAGTCCGTTTCCTTGCGTTAAATCGCGTATTTCTGCAAATGGCTTGAACAGTTTTTCACGTGCTTCAACCGGAATTCCCGTTCCCGTATCGGTTAGTATGAATTGATGTGTATGGGCGCTTCGTTTTTTGAATTCCAGTGAAATCTTACCACTTTTCGTATATTCTGCCGCATTGTTCAATAAATGGTTTAATATACGTTCCAATTCTTCTGCATTTGTCTTAATATTTACACGTGGAACATTTACCACTGCTTCTACTCCGGATTTGAAGTTTATTTTCGCTTTTTCCATAATACTTTCACACAATGTATTTATGTTCAGTTCCTTTAGCGGATAATGTTCTTCACGTGTTTCTTCCAATGAAATATACGTTTGGATAGCTGTCATTAATTCTTTCAGTGCCTTGATGTTTTCATGTAATATTGGGGTGGATATTGTTTCCTTTGTTGCTTCATCTATTGTATTCAGACTTGGTTCAATTTGGGCGCTGATATTACCGATAAATTTAGACTTCTGCTCATTGTTTTCATTCGCTATCTGCAGGCTATGTTTTAATTTCTTTACTTGGCGGATATGTTTAAATAACAGGGTAGCTAAGAATAATAATCCGGCAGCCAATATGGCGGATAACACACATAGTGCAATGATAATAATTAGATTTGTGGTAATCTTGTCTTCTTTTTCCTGCAAAGTCTTTTGGCTGGTTTCATATTTTTGTTGCAGTGTGTTTAGTTCATTGGCTGTTTTTACTGCTTTTATGGAATCTTGCCATGAAGTATAAAGTTTTCTCATTGCAATAGCCAATGGGGCATTATTATTCTGTTCGGCATATCCCAACATGTCTTTATAGCATTGGTCTATTCCTTTTTCGTCTTTACCGGCAGAGCGCTTTTGGAATAAGATGTTGTAACATTCCAAGCTTTTGTCTGTCATACCGAAAGTTTGATAATAATTGGCTTCCGTCATTAGAAGCTCTTCTTGTAAAGAGTCTGATTTTAATTGGTCTGTATAGGAATGAAGTTGTTTCAATAGTATCTTGCATTGTTCTGTATTTTTTAGATTCGTATACATACGCAGGCGTTCTTTACCCACCATGAAACGTAATTTGTATTCGGGTGATTTTTTTTCTTGCTCATTATAATAAATCAATGCATCCATTTGTCGGCAAGTGGCAAAGGCTTCTTTATATTGCCTGTTTTGAGTAAAGAGCGTACTTATCCGTATTCCCTCTTCTACCGCTTTATTTATTTGCTTTTGTTCGGCATACTGAGTGAATTTTGCCCACTTTGTATTTAACTCTTGAATATTGACATCTGCCGGTTTGGCTGTAGTTTGTCCTTGCCCTGCAGCACAACAAAAGGCAAGTGCTAATGTTAGAAGAATTTTTTTCATTATTGAAACAGGTTTTCTGCAAATATAACCTTTTTTTAAGCAAAAAGTTTAGGGAAGTGCAACTTTTTTTCAGCTTCTAGCGTCTAAACAGTAAAACAATAACTTTTAAGCAGGACAGGCCATCTTGTAAAAAGAATAAAATCATAATATTTAAAATGAGAAAAATAGTAATGATAGCTATACTGGTAGTCAGTATGGTACAAGGAGTTTTTGCCCAACAAATAATTATAAAGGGCACTGTGAAAGACGCGACAAGCAAAAAGGCAGCAGAATATGTTAATGTAGTTTTACAAACAGCAGATTCGGTTTTTGTTGGAGGGACTACTACGAATGGTAAAGGCGATTTCTTGCTGAATAAGGTTTATGCAGGCAATTATTTATTGGCACTATCCTGTGTGGGGTATCGTACGCAATTCATTGTATTAGACGGAATTAAACAGAATATAAATTTAGGGGAAATTTTGTTGGAAGATGATGCTGTGGCTATGGAAGGTGTAACAGTTAGTGCTTCCGGACAGATCAGTCATTCGGATCGTAAGTTGATTTTTCCTTCTGAACGGCAAATGAAGGTTTCGACAAATGGAGTCAATCTGTTGCAACAGATGATGCTTCCCCGTATTCAGATAAACCCCATGAATAATGAGATAGGAGTGTTAGGGGGAGGAGAACTTCAGCTTCGTATTAATGGAGCGAAAGCAGAAGTTGAAGAGATTAAGCATTACAGCCATCAGACATTATTCGAATAGAGTATCATGACAATCCAGGTTTGCGTTATGGTAATGCTGAGGTAGTGCTTGATTATATTGTCCGTCGTCCGGAAACGGGGGGAAACTTTGGAGTGGATTTGTCTCAGGGGATGAATGCCATGTGGGGAGAATATAATGTTTTGGAAAAGTGAACCATAAGAAGTCGGAGTTTGGCGTTTCGTATTACATGGGACCTCGCGATTTCTATGGTATGTACCGGGATAATGAAGAGGAATTCCATTTGGCGGACGGAACGACATTACATCGTATAGAAGAAGGTGAACCGGGGCACGGATCTATGTTTATGAATAATTTAAGTATGAATTATAATTTGCAGCAGACCGAAAATTCATTGTTCAGTGCTACTTTTCGTTTGAGAAGTAATAGCCAGCCGCATTGGAATTATCAAGGAGTATTGACTAATATTGCCGATTCTGATGATAAGGTGGATATGATAGACCGTACTAAAGAAGTTGGTCTCGTCCTTCGTTGGATCTTTATTATCAACAGGGATTGAAAAATAAGCAACTTTTGGTATTCAATGTGGTCGGTACTTATAATAAGGAAAAATCACGCCGTTTGTATCAAGAAGTTTGCAGGATGAGTTGTTGACTGATATTAATAATAATGTATTGGGAGATAAATATTCTCTGATTGGGGAGGCTGTTTATGAGAAGCAATTTTCTAAAGGAAATTCCTTGAGTTTCGGTTTGCGCCATACTCAGTCTTTTGCCAATAATGAATACCGTAACGGTCATTATTATGAAACGGATATGAATCAAGGGGATACATATGTTTATGGTGAATATAGAGGAAAGGTGAAAAAATTGGACTACAGATTGGGGGTAGGCGTTACTCGTTCTTATTATAAACAAAGTGGTGATGATTCGTATGAGAATTATAGTTTTAATCCCCGTTTGGTACTGCATTATGCATTACCGGGAAATTCATTTGTTCGTTGGAAATCCGATATCAGTAATGCTTCGCCGTCATTGGGGGATTTAAGTGCTGTAGAACAGATTGTGGATTCGTTGCAAATCAGACGAGGCAATCCGAACTTGAAAGCCTATTTGCGTTATCACACAGAGTTGACATACGAATGGCAGAAAGGTATATTTTATTCTAATCTTTGGGGAGCGTATGATTATCAGCCGAATGCCATTATGGACGAGAAGTATCAGGACGGTGACAAGATTGTACAGACATGGGACAATCAAAAGGATTGGCAGAAATTATCGGGGCGTCTGACTTTGCGTGTCGGTCCTATTAAGGATATGCTACAGTTCTCGTTTACCGGTGGAGTAAACCATTATATGAGTCATGGTAATACATATTCTCATACTTATACAAACTGGTATTGTAATGCTGAAGCATCCTTTAATTACAAGCAGTTCTCTCTTTACTGGCAGATGAATACTAACTGGAATAATTTCTGGGGGGAAACCTTGTCGGGGGGAGAGAATATTCAGGTATTGGTGATGTATTACACGCATAAGAATTTGCGTGTGGGGTTGGGCGCTTTCAATCCGTTTACGGATAATTATAAGCAACAGACTGAGAACTGGAATAAATATGCTTCTTATAAAAAAACGAATTATGTGAAGGAGAGCTCGCAAATGTTTTTGGCAAGTGTTTCTTATAATTTCTCGTTTGGCCGTAAGTTTAAGACAGGTCAACGGAGGGTGAATAATAGTGATAACGATTCCGGAGTGATGAGTACCGGAAAATAAACAAGATAATCATTTGAATGAACTTAAGTTCATGGGGCAAGTAAGTTAAGTAACTTGACTCACGAACATAAGTTGCTTGGCTTACGAAGTTAAGTTCATAAATTTACCGGAATAATAGATATATTACCCTTAACAAAATCATATATGAAAATGAAAAAAAACTTGATTGATTATGAACTCCTGTGGGAGAAAATTACGGATTACGCAAAGGTCACCGGTAGAACGACTGCTCGTCCTGTACTTCTATTATATTATGTATTGCGAAGCCCCGAAACTCCTTCTTCGGATAAGATGTTGATTGTGGCGGCACTTTCGTATCTGGTATTGCCGATCGATTTGATTTCGGCTAAGCGGTTACCAATTATCGGCTGGATTGATGAAGCGGTATCTTTGGTTTATGCTTATAAAAAGGTGTGCCGCTATGTGACTCCTGAGATTGAATCAGAAGTGGATAATATATTGGAACGCTGGTTCCCGGAAGGAAAGTATGAGTTGATAGAAGAATAAATATTGTACTTGTCTTTGGGGAGTAAGGATGGGTAAATGGAGTATTTTAGGAATGGGCTTCGTCGAATTTCGGCGTGGCCCTTGCTGATTGTAGACAAAGGTAAATTGTAACTCTCCCCAAGGAACTTCATTTTGTCTGAGAATATGTGAGGTATGTAAAAGTGTTACAATATGTTTTGAGTCTTATTAATTCCCTATAATTCAATTATTAACATGACCTAAGTTCATATAGTAACCTTACCCGTTTTATTCGTACCATGGCTCCTATATATCCCGTTCATAAACATGATTTGGAAACCGGTGCTTATTTGGATGCTAATGGTAAGGCAACTACTGATCCGGGTGAATATATTTATGATTATGAAGGAACTCGCTTGTCGAATAATGGACGTGATGCGATAGCTGAAACAGAGTTCAATCAACGTGAACTGGTGCGTGTTAATCAGACTGGACATACTTATCTCACTTTGACTCCGGTTGAAGGGTTGAACCTTACAGCCAATTACTCTATCAATAATATTGATTATCGTCGTAAAGTCTATGAAAATCCTTATGTGGGCGATGGCACTGCCGGACCGGGTCGTTTGAACCAAATGTCTACCCGAACGCTGACTCAGACCTTCAATCAATTGATAACTTATAGCAAGTCTATCGGAAATCATAACTTTGACGTTCTTTTAGGACATGAAAACTATTCTTATAAGTATGAGTATTTATATGGCATGAAGACCCAGGAAACAGTTTCGGGCATGTATGAATTTGGTAATTTCGTAAATATCAGTTCACTTAGCTCCTATACGAACACCTATAAAAAGGAAGGTTACTTTGGCCGTATCAATTATGATTATGCGCATAAATACTACGCTTCACTTTCTTATCGCCATGATGTTCCTCGCGTTTGCAAAAGAGAACCGATGGGGGAATTTCTGGTCGTTCGGAGCAGGCTGGAGAATTAGTGAAGAGGCATTTATGAAGGATGTGAAATGGGTGAATAACTTGAAATTACGTGCTTCTTACGGTGAAACAGGTAATGATAATATATTGGATAGTGATGGTGATCCTGATTATTATCCTTATCAGACCTTATATGGTTTGGGATATAAGAATGGCTCAGAAGCTGGAGCCTACTTCACGGTGATAGCCAATCCCTCATTGAAATGGGAAACACAGATATCTACGGATATTGCTCTTGAATTTGGCTTGTTTGACCGTTTGACGGGTACTATTGAATATTTTAAGAAAGATTCCAAGGATTTGTTGTTTGATGTTTCCCAGCCTGCTTCTGTCGGAGTAACATCCATTATACAGAATATCGGTAAGGTTACTAATTCAGGAGTGGAAATAGAGTTGGATTATAATGCATTTAAAAATAAAGATTGGAGTGTATCAGTTGGGGCCAATGCTACTTTTGTGAAGAATAAGATCAAGAACCTGCCGGCTACAATGAAAGAAAATGGATATATCAGTGGCTCTAAAAAGTGGTTGGAAGGAAAGTCCATTTATGAATTCTGGCTTCGTCAATGGCATGGGGTAGACCCTCAGACCGGTGATGGTTTATATGTGGCTGATGTAAGTAAATATAATCAAGGGAATATCGGAACAGGGGATGGAAACATTACGCAGAGCCAGTTTGATGAGTATAAAAAACAGTAGTGACTATTGATGGTAAGGAATTGACCAATTCGTATACTTATGCTAAATACGACTTCAGCGGTTCTTCTATTCCTGATGTGTATGGTGGGTTTAATGTCAGAGTTAGTTATAAGAACTTTGATTTGGCTGCTGTATTCTCTTACCAGTTGGGCGGTCAGATTCTGGATACTAATTATGCTACCATGATGAGTATGACTGAATTTGGTTATGCACAAAGTCCGGATTTGTTAAAAGCATGGAAACAGGCAGGGATATTACTGAGGTTCCCCGTATAGACAATAGTGCGGCTCATACCACGAATATTGGTCAGTCTTATTCAACTCGTTGGCTTACCAGCTCGGATTATCTTAATTTAAGATCTGTCACTATTGGCTATCAGCTCCCAAAAACTTGGTTGAGCAAAGTGATGCTTAAGAGTGCCCGTTTGAATCTGACTGCGGAAAACTTGTTCATGTTGAAAGCCCGTCAGGGATTGAACCCGATGGCCAACTATTCCGGTGTAACTTATAATGAGTATATGCCGTCCCGTAATATCACGTTAGGGCTTAATGTTTCATTCTAAAAATAAAAGAATTATGAGATCAATTAAAAATATAACATTAGGATTAGCGACAGTTGGAGTAATGTCTCTATCCGGTTGTGCCGGTGATTATCTGGATACCATTCCGTCTACCTCTGTTTCAGAAACGACAATAAACACCTCGTTGGACAATCTTTATATAGCATTGAACGGAATTCATAAAGAGATGGTTTCTCAGGAAAGCGGATATCAGTGTCTGGGCGGTGAACCCGGTTTATGATGTCACGTGATGCAGAGGCTGATGATATGAATTGGCAGACAAATACATGGATGAAGGCGGCTATTTAGGATGGCAATGCAATATGAATGAAACGAATGGTTATAATTATAAGTTCTGGCAGATTTATTATCAATGGATTCTGAATGCCAATAAAATTTTGGCGGGTTTGGAGGAAGTTGAAATAACTAGCAGGAATTGTTTGACCAGATAAAGGGAGAAGCCTTATGTATCCGTGCTTGGGCTCATTTTAATTTGGTCCAGCTTTATGCAAAACGTTATGAAGCCGGCAAGGATAATACACAGGATGGAATTCCTTATCGTGAAAAAGCTGTGGCCGAAGAGCAGGCACGTAATTCCGTAGAAGATGTTTATGCTAAAATCAATAATGATTTGGATGAGGCTTGTATACTTTTGAGTGGAATAAAAGTAAATGATGTCAATCATTATAGCGAGATGGTGGCATGGGGATTGAAGGCACGTGTAGCACTGGCCATGCAAGATTATAATAATGCGGCGGTTTATGCAGGGAAGTCTGTTTCTTTAGCTGAAGCTGGTGGTCACCGGTTGATGACTGGCAGTCAGTTGAATTGTGGGTTTGCCAATATCACGACGGACACTAAAGAAGCGATGTATGCTGCAATGACTCCCGATGATAAGACTGTCTATTTTTATTCTTATTATGCATATATGTCATGGAACTTTAACTCCAGTGCCATTCGTCAGGGAGTGAAGTGCATAAATGTGGATGCTTATGAAACGATGTCTGAAACAGACTTACGGCGTGCGTGGTGGGATCCGACAGGGGAAGCATCTGTTCCATCATCAAGTTATGCAAAGAATGCTTATCAAAACCGTAAGTTTACTGCCCGTTCTACAGCCGATGCTGTAGGTGATGTCGCATTTATGCGTTTGGCAGAAATGTATCTCACCCAGGCCGAAGCATTGGCTCGTGCAGGAAAAGATAGTGAGGCGCAGGCTGTGTTTACTAAATTCCAGATAACCCGCGATCCCTCTTATGTTTCAAAAGGAAATATCGGTGATGCTTTGGCAGAGGAAATTATGAATAGTCGCCGGGTGGAATTGTGGGGTGAAGGTTTTCGTTTTTATGATTTGAAACGTTTGCATATGTCTATTAAGCGTGGATCAAATTTTGATATAGCTTTCTGTACTTTTCTTGAAAAGGATAAAGATGCACAAGGTTGGGTGTGGGAGATACCTAAAATTGAAACTGACTTTAATTCACTTTGTACGAAGAACTATTGATAATTCTCTCTAACACATAAATTTTCTCTTAAAGGAGGTGGGCAGAATTTTTCTTGAAAGTTTTGTACCACCTTTTTGCTTGACATAACCTTTGTTTTACAAGACCGATAGCTTTTCTGGTTTTCTTTTTGTATTACTAGGGTTGTCTAATA
>ENA-OQDD01000068-OQDD01000068.1-human-gut-metagenome-genome-assembly--contig:-NODE-68-length-39421-cov-3.254721_pt1 | contig 39421 bp, 43 predicted proteins | sample MGYA00242507_ERZ504598 | MGnify/ENA primary metagenome ERZ504598 (study PRJEB26092, sample SAMD00036318) | human gut metagenome | host: Homo sapiens | study: EMG produced TPA metagenomics assembly of...
CCGAAAAACTCCCCTTCTTCCCACTTCTCACCCGATACCGGACAAGAACCGTATTCTCCCCCTGAACCATCCCAATCGTCTTCTCAATTTCAATCCCCTTCACCCGGTAAAACCATACCGGCAGACTCCCCATCTCAAATCCTTCCAGAAACCGAAACCCCTCCACATTCTGCGTCCGATTCACAAACTCCTGTGAAAACAGCTCCGTTTCCTCTCCATCCACCTCCAACGTCTCCCAGACATTCGAAATCAGATGCTCCCGCACCGTAGGCGCCTTCAGTGCCCCCATCAACAGCGCCTGATCATTCCTCGCCGCATTCCCCATCACCGTCAGCGAACAATAACCTCCCAGTCCGTTCGTCAGCAAAAAACACTTCTTTTCTCCACTCCGAAAATCCATCCACTCCGAAGCATTCAGTCGAATCCTATCCATACCGCAAAACCTCCAAATTTCACACAATATGTTCCCGGAACTTTTCTGTTCTCATAAATCAAGCACAAAAACTCCGGAAATATTTTTTTCATTCTATCTCCAAACTTCGCACCAGTCAACAAACTCACGCCGATTCGCCTCCGGCGAATCCAGCCCTCTCCCCGTCCTCCAACACACTCTCCCTTCCACACACAACAATCTCACGCCGATCTGCCTCCGGGCAGATCCAGCCCCTCCTCCCGTCCTTCAACCCAGGATCTGGCTCCGGCGTCGTGGCACCTGCCGCGCAGACGGGCGCATTGGCATCGGCGGCATGCGGATGATGCACGCGTGGGAGCAGTGGGGTGAGGATGACGGACGGCCATCCAGGCCGGAAGTCAAGAGGCTCTGAGACGGGAAATCATCAGATTTCCTGTCGAATAGCCTCGGTTCCTCAATCCACCTCCTCCCACACGTCATCATCCGCCCGTCGATGCCACCGCGCCCGTCTGTGCGGCAGGTGCCACGGCGCCGGAGTCAGATCCGTCCCCCACACACAAATAGAGCAGCCGACCCCTCATCGGCTGCTCCACAAATCATCCCTTGACGGCTCCTGAAAGCCCATCTGTATAATATCTCTGCATTACAACAAACAAAATCGCAATCGGCACCGAAATGCAAACCGCTCCCGCCGCAAAGCAAGTATACCAGCTGTCGATATACTCCTTCTCCAGCATCTTCCACAGACCCAGTGCAACCGTATAATACTTCGCATTCGCTCTGCAGATAACCTTTGCGAAAATAAAGTCCAGCCACGGTCCCAGAAATGCACTCAACGTCGTGTACACAATAACCGGTTTACTCAGCGGAATTGTCACCTTCGTAAACACCTGGAATCTCGTCGCTCCATCCAGATAAGCCGCCTCATCCAGTGCCTTCGGAACCGTATCGAAAAATCCCTTTGCAAGCAGGAATCCCGCTCCGGAACCGCCCGAGTACACCAGAATCAATGCCACGCGGATCATTGATCCCTCCGAAAGACCAACTGCCTTTAAGATATAGTAGACAGCAACCATCGACATAAATGCCGGGAACAGACCTAAGATCATCGCGATGTTCATGTAAGTCTTACGGATTTTAAAACGCATTCTCGACATACAGTAAGAAACCGAAAGCACGAATACCGTAGAGATCAGACAGCTGAACACAGCAATGATAAACGTATTCTTAAACATCTGCGGAAAGTCCAAAACCTGCGTATCCGTAAACAGACGCACATAATTATGAAGCGTATATCCCTTTGGGAAAAAGCTGGTAACATAAGATCCCTTCTGTGTACTGAAGCTTAAGAGTGCAATCCACAGAACCGGAATCACCCACACAATCGCAAGCAGTGCCAGAACCACATGTACAATCACATCGGAAATCATTCCGCGCGCTTTCATGGAGTGTGTTTTTTTCTCTTTGTTATTCATTATTGGAATCCCTCCTCGTTCTTGTAAGAACCAGTATTCCGGTACGTGATCAGTGAAACCACAGCCAGAATGACAAAGGTAAGAATACCGACAACCGCACCAACGTTAAAGTACTGTAAGTCAACCGTCAGCTTGTACAGCCAGGTAACCAGAAGGTCCGTCTTTCCGGCGGTTGCTCCGACCGGAACCGGTGCTCCTGCAGTCAGCAGATAAATAACGTTGAAGTTGTTGATATTACCCGTAAACGTCGTAATCAGATACGGAGTCGTGACAAACAGCATATACGGCAGCGTAATCTTAAAGAAAATTGTCACAGGACCTGCGCCATCAACACGGGCTGCCTCGTAAAGCTCACCCGGAATGTTCTGTAAGATACCGGTAACCTGCATCATGGTAAACGGAATACCAACCCAGAGGTTGATGATAACAACCGTTGCTCTCGCCCAGGTCGCATTTGTCAGGAACGGAAGCGGACTGCTGATCAGACCGGCCTGAACCAAGAGGTTGTTGATCAGGCCGTTGTCCTTTAACATCGTACGCATCAGAAGAAGAGAAACGAACTGCGGAATTGCAGCGGAGAGCATAAAACAGAATCTCCAGAATCCCTTGATACGGGTTGTTTTACGATTGATGACAATCGCAAGAATCATACCAAGAATATAGTTCAGGAAGGTAGCGAGCACAGCCCAGATCAGGGTCCATCCAAGAACAGACCAGAATGTCTTGCCGATCGAGTTGCCCATGCCAAGAACCGTACTGAAATTTTTCAGTCCAACCCAGTGGAAAATCGTCAGATGGTCGCCGACTTTACTGTAGCTGGTGAAAGCCATACAGATCATAAAGACCAGTGGAAGGATTGTGAAAATCACAATACCAAGAATCGGAAGTGTCAGCAGGGTCCAGTGCAGTCTCTTGTCAACGAGTGCTTCCAGATCCTCTTTGATGGTGTTGATATGTTTCCCTTCCTTTGCACGACACTCTACCTCATAAGCGCTCTTCATATTGACACGCCAGATCATAAAGAAGAGAACCGTAATAAAAATCGTTGCTACTCCGTAGAGCAGGAACAGAATTGTCATATCGCCGCCGGTATATTCATAAATACCTTGGCCTCGTTCCACACCTCTTCCTGCGCACGGCCGCCCAGGGTGATGAGATGATAGAGATTGTTGATACCGCCTTCGATCATAAACAGGAGATACGCAATTTCTACTGCCAGAAATAAAATACCCTTTACGATCTGTTTGTGAGCCAGATTTCCCAGTCCCAGAAAAATAACGCGCTCTTCCGATGTATCCGTGTCCGGGAAAGACAGGATCAGACTGTTTTTCTGCTCATCTTCCCACCTTGTCGTCTTTCCCTCAAGAATCTGATTCTCTCCCACCAGCAAATCTTCAAGTAAATCCCCAAAAAGATCCTGCAAATTACCGTTGAAGTAAAACGAATATTACGATTTTCAGTATTCATAATACCTTCTCTCCCTTTTACTTCTGATATTCCTCAATTCTGCAAACATGTTCTTTTGTCTTTTTATTATAATTAATTCCTACCAGAAGCAAGTTTCCCTGATATTCTTCCAGACTTCTGCAATATTCTTTGTCCTTAATCTGCGCAAGCGCACCCTCTGCTGTTTTGTCCCATTTCAGTTCTACAACCAGCGCCGGTTTGTCCTGGTATCTTTTTCTTGGTACGAAAACAAGATCCGCAAACCCTTTTCCCCCTGGCAGTTCACGGTAAACCGTGTAAAAATTCCGTGCTGCATACAGTGCCAGTGAAATCGTATAGCTCAACGCATTTTCATCATTGTACTGAAGCTGTGACGTTTCAAAATGTGCCAGCCGAATTCCCTCTGCTACCTGTGTTTCCTGTTTTTCCCACACAGCCTGCAGAAGATCTGCGGAATTTTTCAGTGCCTTTGAAATATCTCCCATTGGGAAACGGTTACCGCACTGGCATATTCTGACTGTACCTCGCATTCGGAATAAAAACATATTTATTCTGTTCCTCATAACCAAGATATCCAAGATGAATCAGCAGTGTCAGCACATCATCCTCTGTCCGGAAAGTTGTCATATCATTCGTAAAACTGCCCGTGTTCACCGGAATCTTTTTCCCTGCCATCATCTGCAGTACGTCATCCCGCAGGCCGTCAAAATTCAGATCAATATACCACTGTAGTGCTTCAAATGTTTCTGTCTGATTCCAGTAATTGCCGATTTTCCGGAATCGCATGGCATTGACAACCGAACGCGGGCTGTAAACCGAACTTTCTCCCGGGAACGAATAGCCGTCATACCAGTTTTTAATTTCTGCCAGATCCATCTGATACCGGCCGCAGAGTTCTTCTACTTCCTGCTCCGTAAATCCTACATATTCTGCGAGCGGCCCTGGATCAAGCATTGTAAATTCATCAAACATATTCAGTGCAGAATGGGTTCCATATTTTTTGATCGGCAGAATACCCGTCAGATAGGCAAGTGCTACGTAAACCTTATCTTTCAGAAAATCCCGCAGGAAATCAAGATACTCTTCCTGTGCTTTTTATCCTGCTGATATTCCCGGAAAACACAGTCCCATTCATCAATGATAATGACAAACGACTGTTTTGTTGCCGCATAAATATCCTGCAGCGATTCTACCAGATCCGTATCGTCAAAGTAGTCCACGTCCGGATAACTGTTTTTCAGTTCCCGCAGCAGCATTCTTCGAACACGGTCAATCACCTGGCCAATTTCCTTGCTCCGGCTCAGAAATTCCTGCATATTCAAAAAAATCGTAGGATATTGATTTAAGTGCTGTGCAAATACAGCATTTTGAGAAATTTTCAATCCAGAAAAAAGTTCTCTGGAATCGCATTCCTTCCCATAATAAGCCGTCAGCATATCCGCCGTCATAGATTTTCCAAAGCGCCGCGGACGGCTGACACAGACATATCTCTGCACAGTATTAATCACCTGATTGGTATACTCGATCAGCCCTGTTTTATCCACATAAATTTCGGACTGAACCGCTTTTGCAAATTTTTCATTTCCCGGATTCAGATAAACTCCCATATTCACCTGCGCCTTTCTCTTTCTACCTCTATCATACGATATTCTTGCCTTAAGTTCAATTTAGCATAAGTTGAAAAATGCCAGAATGTTTTTAACTGAGGCAAAACATTCTGGCTGTTTTTTCTGGGATTGCTATGAGTCAATTAATTAATGAATAAAGAACGCGTCCTCTTCCTCGTCTTCCACAACCGGTGTCATCGGGTTATACTCGGTTTCCACCAATTTTTCACCAGCTCGTGATCGAAGTTGCGGCGGATTTCACAGGTTCTGTCGAAAATCATGGTTGCTTCATCCCCTGGGGTGCATGCCGGCCAGTTCGGGAGGGATGGGGTTTCCGGACTTCCGTAGCGGGCAAAGTTGATCCAGGCGGTGGCCATACGCTCCTGCAGACGGTCTGTTTCGCCCGGGACATTGCATACGGCGATGCGGTCGATGTTATGGAATACGAACGGAATCTCGGCACAATGCCATGCGGCTTTTCCGCCATCGATCGGGAATTCATAGGTAACTGATAGGAATAAGTCGGCGCTTCTGTAAACTCCGATTTCTGACGAATGAATTCGATCGTGTCCGGACGGAAGAACGTATCCACAGACCACAGATCCACAATTGTTTTGTCCGGATATGCTTTTTCAAAAAGAGAAATCAGCTCCGGCGTTGCATCACCATATTTTCTCGTCAGGAACGCAATCTGTTCCTCACGGTTCATCTCATGTTTTCCCGGCACAACCGGTCCAAAATCAAACTCACCGATGTTGGTTCCTGCCAGCACAGGAATCGTTTTAGCGTGATCCGTAAATCCGCACTTGATCGGATTTCCGCGGAACCAGCCATTCTCCATCGGTCCCTGTCCGATATAGCAGCCTTTCGCAGCAACCTCTGCCTCAACTTTATTGTACGCATTTGACAGCTCATAATACGGGATCGTCTCAAGCTTCTCCACCTCGGACTCGTCCAGATTCAGTTCTTTTAACAGAGCCTTCACAATCGCGGTGCCGTCTCCGTCCTCTTTCTGATAAACCTTTGCCTCATAAACACCGCTCTCGATGATACCCTTCTGGAACAGGCCGTCTGCTGCCGGCGTATTCATCAGCGTTGCTACCTTCATACCGCCGCCGGACTGACCGAAAATCGTAACATTCTCCGGGTCTCCGCCGAATGCCGCGATATTGTCATGTACCCACTGCAATGCAGCTACCATATCTGCGTTTCCTGCATTCGCAGAATTTTTGTATTTTCGCCAAACGGCGAGAGATCGAGATAACCGAGGATATTCAGCCGATGGTTCACGGAAACAACAACGACATCACCGAACTCGCTTAAGTGATCCCCTCATATGCCACATGCTCAATCGCAGAGCCGGCGCTGAAGCCGCCGCCGTGGAGCCATACCATGACCGGCTTTTTCGCACCCGGATCAAGACTCTGTGTCCAGACATTCAGGTTCTGGCAATGCTCGTCCTGCGGCCAGTAACGATGCGGTACCAGCACCTCCATGTTCGGCTCGTCCTGCTTTAAAAGCGGACATACATAGCCGTACGCCAGCGCATTTTTGATTCCTTTCCATGGTTTCACCGGCTGTGGCATCTGGAAACGGTCCGCCTCAGCGTAATGGATTCCATGAAACGCATACGTCGTATTCAGGCGGAAGCCGCGTACCTTTCCCGCCTTTGTCTCCACTACCGGATCTGTTTTACTACATACAAAATAATCTCCCATATTTCAGCTACCCTCTTTCTGCCCAATCCTATTCTGTGATGCGCAGTTTTCAAAAACTGCTGCAAAATCTTCACGATCCTTCCGTTTCATCAGGCTTCGAAACAACTGTCGTTTTTGCATTTACGCATCTGTTTCTTATTATACCAGACAATTTATTCGGAAACAATTCTTTTCACTTCCGTTTTCGGCTGTTTATATCAACAAAGTCCGAAAATCACGTCAAAAATGGATATTTCCATCACAACTTCAAAGTGCTACAATAAAAAAGAAGGTAAAATCAACGTAAAAAAGGGGACTACTATGACGAAAACAGTACAAAAGAGCAAAGCCCGCGATATGACCCAGGGCTCTATCTGGAAACAGCTTCTTCTCTTCTCGCTTCCGCTGATGGCCGGAAATCTCTTCCAGCAGCTTTACAACACCGTTGACAGCATCGTTGTCGGCAACTTTGTCGGCAAGGAAGCACTCGCCGCCGTCGGCTCTGTCGGTCCGATCATCAATTCTCTGATCGGCTTTTTCATGGGACTTTCCACCGGTGCCGGTGTCATTATCTCTCAGTATTATGGCGCAAAGGCGGATGAAAAGGTCAGCCGCACCGTCAGCACGACACTGGTGATGACATTTTTTCTCTCTATTGTCTTTACTATTCTCGGCATCTTCATTACACCGTACATGCTCCGCATGATGAGTACGCCGAACGACGTCATCCGTGAGTCGGCAACGTATCTTAAAATTTACTTTGGCGGTGTTGCCGGTCTGATGTTCTACAACATGGGCTCCGGCGTTCTCCGCGCTGTCGGCGATTCCCGCCATCCGCTGTATTTCCTGATTTTTTCCGCTGTTGTCAATACCGTGCTCGATCTTTTGTTTGTCGTTTCCTTCGGCATGGGAATCGAGGGTGTGGCGCTTGCAACCGTTATTGCACAGTGCCTTTCGGCGGTTCTGACGCTGTATGTGCTGACCACAACAGACGGCCCGTACCGCATCTGTTGGAAAAAGCTCTGCATGGACTGGTCTTTGCTGTACCGCATCGTCTGCGTCGGACTGCCGGCAGCGATCCAGCAGATGGTGACTTCCGTTTCCAACGTTTTCGTGCAGTCCTATATCAATGTATTCGGCTCGGATGTTATGGCGGGCTGGAGTGCCTGCATGAAAATCGACCAGTTTATGATGCTGCCGATGATGAGTGTTGGTCTTGCTTCGACCACCTTCACCGGACAGAACGTCGGTGCCAGCTACATTGACCGTGCAAAAAAGGGTGCTACAACCGCATTCCTGCTTGCTGAGCTTGTAACCATTGTGATGATGATTCCTCTGCTGATTTTCGCTCCGCAAATGGTCTATTTGTTTAACCAGGAGGCAGCTGTGATTCGTTACGGAACCCTGTTCCTGTATCTGCTCTCCCCGTTCTACATTCTCTGCTGCGTCAACCAGGTTTATTCCAACGTCCTGCGTGGCGCAGGAGACACCAGAACACCAATGATCGTAATGCTCGGAAGCTTCGTCGTGTTCCGCCAGATTTACCTGTTTGTGATGTCTCATATATTTGATTCCATCATTCCGATTGCACTTGGTTATCCGGCGGGATGGCTGGTATGCAGTGTTCTGATTTATGCCTGCTATCGGAAATTCCGGTGGGATAAAGGAATGCGGAAAAACTGAAGGATTCCTTTCCTGACATAAGCAAAAGGGGCTGTTGCACTAAGAAAATGAACGTAGTGCGACAGCCCCTTTTTTCGCATTATTTTTTCAGGAGTGCTGCTGAATGCTCTTCAGTTAAAATAACTCCGCAATCGCCGCGATCTTCTCACAGTTTTCCGGCAGCGGGTCGTTTATTTTCGGTGACTGGCGCGTTGCCACGTAACGGCTTGCAATTCCGGCAGAGGCTGCACCGTGGCAGTCAGCGATATCGTCATTTCCTGTCATCAGGCATTCTGCCGGATCGAGGTGATACTGCTTCAGCAGCATCTCATAAAACGCCGGATCCGGTTTTTCACACCGGCATCCGATGAGAGCAGGATTCCATCAAAGTATTTCGTAAGGCCGAGCAGGGAAATTTCCGGCGCGGTGAAAAGCGCCTGTGCGTTGGACAGCAGAAAAACCTTCTTTCCTGCGTCTTTTAAACGCTGCAGCATTTCCGGCACGCCGGGGAACAGTTTCAGTTCTTCTATCGAAATCGCACGGAACATTTTCGCCAGATCTGCAATTTCTTTTTCCGTTACCGAAACAGCCTGATCCTCAAACAGCTGCCGGAACACATCCGCAATGTCGATTTCCGGTACATGGCTGCCGCGGCATTCCATTTTAAGCGCAGCTCCTGCTCTTTGATTTTTGTCTCATACGCCATCCGGAGTTCTTTCGGCTCATAGGCGGCCCCTTTCATGCCGAAGAACAGGCTCATTTTTTTCCAGAGATACGCTTTCTTTTCATTCGTATGTATATCTACCAGAGTTCCATATAAATCAAAAATATAATTCTGATACATCCTTCATCATCCTTTCTTACGGAAAGTTTTCCACACGACACGTATTCTACCAGACTTTTCTCCACAATTCCATGTCTTTTTTCCAGACTTCCTATCTTTTTTTCTCCACCCAGACTGTCCATCAAACCAGATCGTTGAAACCTGTTTTGTCTTGCTCTCTGTAAGAAAGAATCCTGCCCGGAGCTTTTTACTTTATCGGAAAATTCAACGAAGTTTCCGGTAACGTAAAAATTCCCCCGTACAGATTTTGTCCGCAACAGGGGAATTCATTACATCTCACAGTCTCCTGCGAATTGTAATCTTTGATTTACTTTCTCGCATCCAGCATTTCTTTCACCAGACGAATATACTCCGGTGTTGTTCCGCAGCAGCCGCCGACAATGCCTGCACCCGCGTCTACCAGAATGTTCATATATTTTGCAAACGTCGGCGCATCCATGCTGTAGATTGCCTCACCGGTCGGCGTGATTTTCGGCAGGCCGGCATTCGGTTTTACGATAACCGGTACTCTTGCCACTTTTTTCATGGAATTTACGACTGCCTCAAGCTGATCCGGTCCGACCGAGCAGTTCAGTCCTACGGCGGATGCTCCCATTTCCTGCAGTGTCTCAACTGCTTCCACAGCGTTTCCGCCGAACAGGGCAGAACCGTCTGCTTCCAGCGTCAGAGAACACATAATCGGCAGATCGCAGACAGAAAGTGCAGCATCCATAAAGACACACGTTTCGTCTACGCTCAGCATCGTCTCCGCTACCAGAAGATCAACGCCTGCATTTGCTACCGCTGTTACCTGCTCTGTGTAGGATTCCAGCAGCTCTTCATAAGAGAGATCGCCTTTTGGCTGCAGCATTCTTCCCGGTGTGGAAAAATCTCCCGCAATCAGCGCACCTGTTCCGGCAAGCGCTTTTTTCGAAATGTCCACCAGGCGTGCATTCAGCTCCTCCACCTCGTTTTCTCTTCCATAATCCGCTAATTTCAATCTGTTTGCACCAAAGGTCGCGCATAGACAATCTGGCTTCCCGCCTCCACGTAAGCCTTCTGTAAATTTGCCAGAATATCAGGATGCTCCAGAACCCAAAGTTCTGTACTGACTCCTTTTGGCATTCCCGCTTTTGTCAGATTTGATCCGGTTGCGCCATCCAATAAAATGACACCTGCTCCGGCAAGCTGTTCAAATTCTTCTCTTGTCATTTTCTTTTCTCCATTCTGCCGAGTTCCCTGCAGCACATGTCCGCGTATACTGACAAATCCCGGCTGTTTTTCTGAACCTGCCGCGCTTTTCGCGTCAAATTCATGTTCAGTATAGCATTGTATTGTTTTCCCGACAAGTAAAAAAAGAGGTATCCGTTTTGGATACCCCTTCGTCTGTTTCTGTTCACGGATGTTCAGCAAACCCCGACATTCTCAATCATGATGCGCGTCTGAATGATGTGTCTCCGAATGATGCGTCTCCGAATGATGTGTCCTGCCCGAGCTGTTCCCCCACCGGACGGGATATTCTTCGGTGACCCCGGAGACAAATTTGTTCCCTGGTTCACACGGGTTGCTTTCTGTCCATTTTCCACCTGCGAGGATGCCGATACCGTTGAAACACCCGAATCGGAACTGTTTTCCGTTGCAGCATTTTTCCACACGCAACGAAAGCCAGTACTGCTGTACCGACAAGTACGGAAATTACTGCCTTCTTCATTTCTCCACCTTCTTTCCTGGTACATCGTTTTCGCCTGAACATTAGAGCGTGTCTGAAAAATTATTTCCGCAATTTGCGAGATACACTCTGGTTGTAATTTCATTTTAGATTGACTTCTTTCCATTGTCAATTTATTCTATAAATTCCGCATTATTTTCTTTTTTTGTAACGATTCAGAGCCATGCGAAATGGAAGAAAAATCGCGAATCATGTTTACATGAATGAGCTATTTTTCTGGAATTTCATATGGCGAGAAGCGACATCGAGATGCAGCGTAAGTGGAATCGAGATGGGGCTCTGAATCGTTACCTTTTTTATTCCAAAACATTTTCAGACACAAACAGCAGCCGGACCCCTCTCCTGGATCCGGCTGCCGTTTGTCCTGTATCGTATGCTTTTATTCTGCAGTGCTTGAAGACGTCGAAGCAGTGCCTGTGCTGCTTGTCGATGTCGTTTCGGTACTGCCTGATGTCGTGCTGTTAGACGTTGTACTATCCGTTGCTGTACTGTCCGTTGTTGTGCTGTCGGTTGTGGTTCCATCTGTGGAATCTGTAGAAGCGCTGTCAACTGTCATCGTATACAGATCTGCGTCCGTTACTTCAAGCTTTTTCCAGTTGGATGCGACCTTGATATCGCTCTCCTTTACCCATCCATCCAATGTATCGTTGTACTTATCCGATTTGCGGTTGGAAATGATAGTCTGTCTTCTGGACTCGGTTTTGTCCTCGTCGAATGCTTTATCTACACGGATCACATAATATGCATCGTCGCCTTCGATGACACCGTCATAATACTCGCCATCCTTCAGCTTTGCTGCTTCTTCCGCTACTTTATCTCCAAGAGAACAGGTATCGTCATCGTCTTTCTCCGATCCGGTTCCAAAGGATGTCTCGGAAGAGGTCAGATAAGAAACCTCAGAGGAGGAATCGCTGGCGGAACTGCTCGATGTGCTCGCGCTTGAAGCGTCGGATGCGCTTGTGTCGGAAGCATCGGAAGAAGAGCTGCTCTCATCGGAGCTGTCGGCAGAATCGGTGGAATCTGCGGTATTCTCCGCATTTAACTGATCGTTCAGCTCCTTGCGCAGATCGGTAAACGATGCGGTTGCCGGATCCTCAGACTCTTTTAAGAGATCCAGGAATCTCTGTGCGATTTCTTTCTTTGCCGCTTTTTCCTCGTCCGTCAAATCAATCGTTTTTCCATCGTCATCCTTCTCGGTCCCTGCTGTGGATACCGTGATGTAGCTGATGGAGGTCTGCTTTGCCTCTTCATCGGATACCTCGGTATCTACATCTGCGATGATCGGATCATAAATTTTGGTCTGAATAACATACAGCTCCAGTGCATCCTGGATGTCCTCAACGGTTGCGTGCAGCTTTTCATCACATCGTCACCGTTCTTATCTGCGAATGCCTGTGCAGCCTCTTTCGCCTGCTGTTTTTCCTCGTCTGTCAGGGAAATTCCGTATTCCTCTGCGTGCTGCCGCATCAGAAGCTCTTTTTCAATCGTATCAAGAGACTGCTCCTTGAACGTTTCCCCGGTAGTCTTTCCATCGTCGCCTTCCTTGTCGTACATCTCAGACGGCATCTGCATTCCGTACATCGAGTACATCTTGGAATAATAATTGTACATGGTTGCCTGCTGATATCTCAGCATGAAATTTGCCTGTCCGAGTGTAATCGACTCGTCATTTACAGTAACTGCCGTTTTTGTTCCGTCCACATTGTCGGAACCGCAGCCAGTCAGTCCCATCGCTGCCATCGAAGCACTCAGCATAACGCAGACTGCTTTTGCTTTTAAATTTTTCATTACTTCCTCCTCATGCAGGGCGAAATGTATGCTCAAAAAGAGTTTTTCTTTTTACACGTTCGAATTTCCGGTCCTGCATCGATTTTTATAAACGCTTTTCCTATTATACCCTTTTTGTTGATACAGGGCAACTTTTTTCTTCCCTGTTCACGCCTTTTTCACACGATTTTGTGGTTATGCGAGTATTTCACTCCTGTGTGATCTGCAGCAGATCTTCCACCAGTGCATGGCTCTTCTCCAGCAGATCGATCTTTTCCTTTGAATTTCTCCGCCGCGGCGTGTAGACAAACGCCAGCGACTCCATCTGGAATTTCAGTTCGTCTCGGTATTTCTGCAGCAGCTCCGGAATCCGCGCCACATCGATTTTTGCATGCTGCTGTAAGGTGACTCGTACCGAATCGCCCATCTGTTTCAGCTCCGTCACATACGCACAGTGCGCCAGCGCTTTCAGTTCTGCAACAGCCAGAAGATTCTGTACATTTTTCGGCGGTTCCCCGAAGCGGTCGGTCAGCTCCTCCGTCATGTCCTCATACTCTTCCTTATTTTCAATCGCCGCAATTCGCTTATAGGTGTCAAGCTTCAGAGACTCGTTGCTGATGTAGCTGTCCGGAATATAGGCACTGACATTCAGATCAATCGTTGTCTCGAACGCTTCTGCCGGTGCGATGCCCTTCGCCTCCTGGACAGCCTCTGCGAGCATTTTACAATAGAGATCGTATCCAACCGATTCCATATGGCCCGACTGCTCTGCGCCCAGCAGATTTCCGGCACCGCGATCTCAAGGTCACGCATCGCAATTTTAAAGCCGCTTCCCATCTCCGTAAATTCACGGATCGCATGGAGACGTTTCTCCGCTACTTCTTTTAGCATCTTGTTTCTGCGGTACATCAGAACGCATACGACGTCCGGTTCGACCTACCGACACGGCCACGGAGCTGATAGAGCTGTGACAGTCCCATCTGGTCGGAATCGTGGATAATCATCGTGTTGACATTCGAAATATCGAGTCCTGTCTCAATGATCGTTGTTGACACGAGCACATCGATCTCTCCGTTGATAAAGCCGTACATGATCTTTTCCAGCTCGCGCTCCTTCATCTGCCGTGCGCAAAGCCCACATTTGCATCCGGCACGAGCTTCTGGATCGTGTTCGCCATATCCGCAATCGACTGGACACGGTTATAGACATAGTAAACCTGCCCGCCCCGCGCAAGTTCACGGTTAATCGCCTCGCGGACCATTTCTTCATTGTATTCACAGACAAAGGTCTGGATCGGCTGGCGATCCTGCGGTGCTTCCTCGAGCACACTCATATCCCGGATGCCAATCAGGCTCATATGCATGGTACGCGGAATCGGTGTCGCCGTCAGTGTCAGAACATCCACATTTTTTTGCAGCTGTTTGATTTTTTCTTTATGCGTCACGCCGAACCGCTGCTCCTCATCGACAATCAGAAGGCCAAGATCTTTGAACTTCACATCCTTTGAAAGAACGCGGTGTGTTCCAATGACAATATCCACGAGTCCTTTTTTCAGATCCTCCAGCGTTTTTTTCTGCTCTGCCGGCGTGCGGAACCGGCACAGAAGATCAACGCGCACCGGAAAGTCCTTCATGCGCTCAACGAACGTATTGTAATGCTGCTGTGCCAGAATGGTGGTCGGAACGAGGTAGACGACCTGTTTGCTCTCCTGCACTGCCTTAAACGCTGCACGGATCGCAACCTCGGTTTTGCCGTATCCGACATCGCCGCAGATCAGGCGGTCCATAATCTTTTTGCTCTCCATGTCCGCCTTTGTCGCCTCGATCGCCGCAAGCTGATCGTCCGTCTCCTCAAATGGAAACAGTTCCTCAAATTCCTTCTGCCAGATCGTATCCTTTCCGAACTGATAGCCGGATGACGCCTGCCGCTCGGCATACAGCTTCACGAGATCCTGTGCGATATTTTTTACCGCATGGCGAACCCGTGTTTTCGTCTTATTCCATTCCTGACCGCCGATTTTATTCAGCTTCGGCACCTTTGCAGCTTCGCCGGACGCATACTTCTGCAGCGTATCGAGCTGGGTGGCCAGCACATAGAGGTTCGATCCGCCCGCATACTCGATTTTCATGTAATCACGCGTTACGCGGTCCATCTCAATTTTCTCGATACCGCGGTAAATACCAAGACCGTGGCTCTCGTGCACGACATAGTCACCGATCGAAAGATCCGCAAAATTCTGGATTTTCTGACCGGAATACTCCGATTTCTTCCGGTTTTTCTTCTTCTCTTTTCCAAAAATATCCGTCTCTGTAATCAGCACAAATTTCTGCATCGGATATTCAAAGCCTCTGCGGGCCGCGCCGTGGATCAGCATGACCTCGCCCGGTTTCAGAACACGCTCCTCATTCTCGCTGTAGAAGGCCGGAATCTCCTCATTCTGCAGGTCCTCTGCCAGATGCTGCGCCCTCGTCCGCGACGGACTCGCCAGTACAATACGGTAACCCGCTTTTTTCCAGGATTTCAGATCTTTTACCAGAAGCGGGAACTGATTGTTATACGAATTGACCGATTTCACCGTCACACTGAACTCATCGCGGATGTTCCACTCGCCCTTCTGCGGCTCCATCAGCGATACGGCAACACAGCCGCGGCGGTTCAGTTTTGCCACAAGCTCCGCCGTACTGCACATCAGCTTCGCCTGTCCCGGCAGGAGGTATCCCTTTTCGAGACGGTGGCTCACGCTCTCCTGAAATTCTGCTTCCAGCGCATCGGCACACTCGATGATGCGGTTCGGCTCATCGAGGAAAATGCGGCTGTTCTCCGGCAGATACTCAAGAAACGAGACGGTCTCCGGATAAAAATAATGAAGATACTGCTCCGCTCCCTGCAGAATTTCGCCCTCGCCGATCTGATCGCAGATTTCCTCTGCCGCATGGCGGATACGCGCCGCTTCCTCCGTCATCATCTTGTCGCGGAACTTTGTGCTTTGCGCTTTTGCCTCTTTTTTAATCGCTTTCACACCGCGCGCAATCGTATTCTCTGTTAAAATCAGCTCCGATGCCGGATAGATTGTGATTTCCTCGAGGTTTTCAATCGACCGCTGGCTCTCCGCATCGAAGCTTCGGATGGAATCTATCTCATCGCCCCAGAGCTCAATCCGGATCGGGTTCTGTTCCGTCAGCGGATAAATATCGAGAATGCCGCCGCGGACGGAAAACTGGCCGGTCGACTCCACCTGAAAGGTACTCTCATAGCCGAGCCGCACCAGCTCTTTTCTTATTTTATCCAGATCGAGTTCGCTGTCATTGCGCAGATGGATGCAATGTTTTTCGAACACGCCAAGAGGCAGAAGAAAGTCCATACATCCCCCTACACTGGTGATGATGGTAACTTCCTTCCGCTCAAGAAGTGCCTGGATCACCTGAAGCCGCTGCCGGATCAGCAGATTTCCGTGAATGTCTGCCTGATAGAAAATCAGGTCCTTCGCCGGATAATACAGCGTCTCCGCATCGTACAGCCGGTAATCCTCATATAATTCTTTTGCTTTTAATTCATTTTCCGCGATCAGAAGCCGCACCGGGGCATCCTCGGAGAGACCTGCAATCATGTGGGCTTTCTGGCTTTCCAGACAGCCCGAGATCACCGTCACACCTGCGGTTCCTTTTTTCAGATCACGGAACAGCTCGTCAAAACGGGCAATTTCTTTGATCGGTTCTAATAACGCTTTCATTTTCCTTACTCTGCCGGGTTTGCAGATTTGCGGTTATACTCATTCATAGCTGCGTCCACATCCCCGTTCAGCATCTGCTCGATTGCTTTTGCCGCATGCTCGATCGCCAGATTTACAAGGGGACGTTCGTCTTTCGTAAACGGACTTAACACGTAGTCCGCCAGATCCCAGTTTTTCGGTTTCTCACCGACGCCGACCTTCACACGCATAAAATGGTCGGTGCCAAGATTGGCGATGATGTTTTTGATGCCATTGTGGCCGCCCGCGCTTCCTTTTTTGCGGATACGGATCTGTCCCGGCGCCAGGCTGATATCATCGTAAACCACGATCAGCTCGCTCTCCGGATCCACTTTGTAATAGTTCACCAGCTCCCGCACAGACTCACCGCTCAGATTCATATACGTCATCGGCTTTGCAACGATAACCTTCTGACCTGCGATCATGCCTTTTCCGAACAGAGCCTTGTGGCCTGTACCGGAGGAAGGGATCTGATATTCATCGATCAGATAATCGATGGTATCAAATCCGACATTGTGCTTCGTCCCTTCGTACTGGCGCGTTGGATTTCCCAGACCTACTATAATATACATAAATTCTCCTGTCATCAGACCATTTTCCGGCGCAGTTTTTGTTCACGTCACGGTCAAAACGGATATTCTCCATCCACTTCGCTACTTGCGCATAACCGAATAGCTGCTTCGCCGCACCGAAAAATGATATATTGTTTTTCCATCTGTCATAAAGAAAGAACACGAACAAAAGAGCAGCCTTTTTCCTGCTCTTTTATTCGCTGAAATGCTTCGGCAATGTTTAGTTAAAGTATACCAGTTCGCTCTCCGGTTTCTTGGCCGGTTTGATTTCTTTTGCATACAGAACCGGGCCTTCGCCATCGTAAACCTTCATATAGCCCCATTTTACCGTTGCAGTCACGTCAACCCAGGAACCCATTACGAGAGATTTGGCGCTTGCGCATTTGCAGACATAGCGATAAAAGAAGTATCATCTGCACAGCAGGTCATTGCCATACGACCCGGAACAAAGAAATCGGCTCCGACATCCTTGCTCTTTAATACCATACCGCGGAAATGAACAGTCTTGCCCTCGTAACGCTCCGGGTTGTCGCCCATATCGACATACCAGATTCCGTAATCGGCATCGTCGATTTCGATCACATCGGCATCGGTATCAAACGGCATCTGATCCTCAAAAATGTTGTCAATTTCGCCTTCTTCATTCTCAAACAGAACGTCGCACGCCTGGTTGACTACTTTGATGCTGCGGCGGAAGGATGGAAGCGGATCTTCCGGACGGCAGCGGTTGAACATGACCATATCGGCATTTTTTGCCATCTCCATGAAGACGGATTTCATGTTCTGCATATAGATCTGGAAGCAGCTTGCGTCGACGGTCACGATCTCCTGTACGATGCCCCAACCGCGCGGCAGTTCCATTTCTTCGAGTTTTTTTACGCTCCAGAGCGGGTTGTATTCGAGAATGATTCGCTCCGGGGCGGTTATTTGCGGTTCAGTTTTTCAGGTAATCCAGGGTAAACTGCTCTGGTCCTTCTACGATTTCCAGGACGGTGTTGTGTTTGAGCAGTTCTTTTTCGTCGTACTCTACTTCACCTTCTTCGGTTGTGATCAGAAGGGTTGGTCCGTCGATCTGGAAATAGTCCTGTGCTACGGTAAAATTGATAAAAGAGGTTTTTCCACTCTCCAGAAATCCTGTTATGAGATAAATCGGAATTTCTACTTCGTCTTCTTCGTACATTTTGTACCTCCGTTGTCTTTGACGTACTCCCGGAATCTTTCTGCACTTGCTTTTGCGGCTGAGATTCCGGGCGTGCCTTTTGCTTTGTCTCTAAATCAAGAAAAAAGCTGCCACATCGGATTTTGTTTCTGATGCGGCAGCTTCACTACAGTTCACAGGTACCCTGCGGACCGTAATTTTCGCAGCTACTTTGTATTTTTACAGTCCGAACAGCTCTGCCAGCTTATCTTCTGCTAATTTGGAACCGATGACACAGATTCTTCCGGTGAATTCCGGTGCTCCGTCACGTACTTCGTACTCTTCCGGAACCATATCGAAATAGATCCACTGTCCATCGGCGCCTGCTACCATACCTTTGGCACGAAGAACCATACCATAAGCGGTATCCTCGGAAAGTTTCTTTAAGATGCCTTCGATCTGCTCTTTGGTAAAGGTCTTCACAGTCTCCTGACCCCAGCTTGTGAAAACTTCGTCTGCGTGGTGATGATGGTGATGCTCGTGACCGCAGCCACACGCATCATCGTGATGATGATGCTCATGGTCGTGATCGTGACCGCAGCAGCATTCGTCATCATGGTCATGATGGTGATGCTCGTGTTCCTCGTGATCGTGACCGCAGCAGCATTCGTCATCATGGTCGTGATGATGGTGCTCGTGCTCCTCGTGATCGTGACCGCAGCAGCACTCGTCATCATGATCGTGATGATGGTGCTCATGCTCCTCATCGTGGTCATGGCCGCAGCAGCACTCGTCGTGGTCATGATGATGGTGATGATGCTCTTCCTCTTCTACCTGCGCAAGGTTGATGATGGCACCTTCCATCGTATCGAGTACTTTCTTACCACCCAGTACTTCAACCGGTGTGGTAATAATGTGTGCTTCCGGATTCAGTTCGCGGAGCATTTTTACAGCTGCCTCTACTTTTTCGGTATCGGCTTTATCGGTACGGCTCAGGATGATGGTTCCTGCGCTCTTTACCTGATTCTCGAAGAATTCGCCGAAGTTTCTGAGATGCATTTTGCATTTCATAACGTCGACTACGGTTGTTGCGGAATTCAGGGCTACGCCTGCTTCTTTTTCTACACCGTCTACAGCTTGATGACGTCGGAGAGTTTACCTACGCCGGACGGCTCGATGATGATGCGGTCCGGGTGATATTTGGTGATAACGTCTTTTAATGCTGCGCCGAAGTCTCCCACAAGAGAGCAGCAGATGCAGCCGGAGTTCATTTCACGGATTTCGATACCGGCATCTTTTAAGAAGCCTCCGTCGATTCCGATTTCACCGAATTCGTTCTCGATCAGGACAACCTGCTGGCCTTTCAGTGCGTCTCCGAGGAGTTTTTGATCAGGGTTGTTTTTCCTGCGCCCAGGAAACCTGAAATAATGTCTATTCTTGTCATTGATTTAACCTCTTTATCTTGTTGATTCCGTTTATAGTTAGCTGCAAAAGGGCCGAAGTTTATCCTCCGCCCCACACTCACGCTTATTATAGCAACCATAGAACAAAAATCAAGAGAATTTCCCTTGCTTTTTCTGCATTTCACCATTATAATATATTACATGTCTTTTCTACTTTAACGCGTTGAACGGGCAAATCATTTTACCTATGAATGGGGGATTTTTTTATGAGCGGAACGAAAGAAAAAAACTCAATCTGCCACAGTCACTGCTTTTGCTGCTGCTGATCATCGTATCCGTCGCAGTCTGTATCCGCCTGAAAACCGGCGGTCCTATGATCGGCCTGTTTGCAAGCTGGATTTTTATCTATCTGTTTTGTAAGATTTTCGGTATTTCTTACGCCAACATTGTTGCCGGCGCATACGATGCCATCCGTATGGTCGTCCCGACGCTCTGCCTTCTGATGGCCATCGGTGTCATGATCGGCACCTGGCTGCAGAGTGGCACCATTGCCACCATCATTTCCTGGGGCTTAAAAATGATTAACCCGTCCTGGCTGCTGCCTCTGACGCTGCTGTTCTGCTCCATTTTGAGTATTGTAACCGGTACTTCCTATGGTTCCGCCGGAAGCGCAGGTGTTGCCATGATGGCGATCGGAAACGCCATGGGTATCCATCCTGGCATGGTAGCCGGTGCTGTCATCTGCGGTGCCATGTTCGGTGACAAATTAAGTCCTCTTTCCGATACCACAAACCTTGCTCCGGCCGTTGCAGATGCCAAACTTGGCGATCATATCCGCTCGATGCTCTGGACCACCCTTCCAACATATGTGATAACCTTAATTCTTTTTACTATTCTCGGTTTCCAGCAGACCAGCGGAAGCTATACCGAGGGAAGCATTACCGTTTACATCGATGCTTTAAACGGTGAATTCCAGCTCGGATGGATTACCATGATCCCTGCCATCCTGATTATTGTATTGCTCCTCTGCAAAGTAAATGCGATCTCTGCACTTGGTCTTTCCAGCTTCGCTGCCGGATTTGTTTCCTATTTTGTGCAGCACGATACTCTGCAGGGCATCATCCGCACAGCTTACAACGGTTACACAACCACAATCGAAGAACCGGTATTACAATCCATCTTAAACCGCGGCGGCATGGGAAGCATGCTCCAGTACGTAGCCATTATCTGCTTTGCTGTCGGCATGGGCGGCATGCTGGAAAAACTCGGTGTACTGGATCACATTCTTCAGGCGATTGTAAAGAGAATCAACAGCGATGGAAGTATGATCCTGGCAACGATGATTGTCGGTTACGTGACCAGCCTCATCAGCTGCTCCCAGCCGATGGCACACGTTCTGACCGGCCGTCTGATGGCACCTGTCTTTCAAGAGCGCAAGGTTGCACCGGAAATTCTTTCCCGCTGCCTCGAAGACTCCGGAACTATGGCTGGTCCTATGATTCCATGGCATGGCTACGGCGTATACATGGCCGGCACACTTGGTGTTGCATGGTCGGCATTTTTCCCGTACTTATTCCTGCTTTACCTGACCCCGGTTTTCAGTATTTTCTATGGATTTACCGGAATTTCCATTAAGCATCTTCCGGAAACCAAAAACAACGAATCAAAAGAAGAGAAATAAGGCAAAAGCAGAAATCGTAACAGAAAATCATAAACAGAAACAGAAACAAAAAAGAAAAGGAAAAGAGAAAGAATGCAGACAAAACTTGTTCTTCTCGGAACCGGCACACCAAATGCGTGTCCGAATGCCAACGGACCTTCCTCCGCTGTCGTGGTCGGTGACCGTGCTTATCTGGTAGATTTTGGCCCTGGCGTTGTCCGCCAGGCCTCAGCCGCCTATTTTAACGGCGTGGATGCCTGCGGCCGGATCTTCTGACCGTTGCCTTCTGTACGCACCTTCACACAGACCATACCGCCGGATACCCGGATCTGATTTTACTCCGTGGGTGCTGGAGCGCCCGGTTCCATTGAAAGTTTTCGGGCCAAAGGCTTACAGCACATGACCGATCATATCTTACAGGCCTATGAAACCGACATTGATTTCCGAATTCACGGTTTCGAAAAAGCAAACGAATCCGGCTACCGCGTTGAGGTAACAGAAATTGAATCCGGCATTGTCTACCGGGATGACCTGGTTACGGTGGAGGCTTTTCCGGTCAGCCACGGAACACTGGAATGCTACGGCTATAAATTCACCACACCGGACCGCACAATCGTCATCACCGGCGATACCGCTCCGCTGGATCTCGTGGCAGAAAAATCGAAAGGCTGTGATATCCTGCTGCACGAAGTGGAATACGCCGCCGGAATCTCCTGCCGCGAACCAAAATGGCAGAAATACCACCGGGAAGTGCATACGTTAAGCACGGATCTTGCCGGTGTTGCAAAAAAGGCAAATCCGAAACTGCTCGTTACGTATCACCGGATTTACCATATGAATGTACAGGATAACCACAAAAACCTTGCCGCCGAGATGGCATGGCGCGATGCCGCGATTCTGGATGAAATCCGGGATGCAGGGTATGACGGATATGTCGTGAACGGAAAAGACCTGGATGTATTTTAAAATACGGGGCAGCGTACCAATTCTGGTTTACGAATTGGTACGCTGCCCCGTTCGTTTTGGGATGAGCCCGGAGACGCTTTCTATTTTCATTTACCCGACTGGCAGATTCTACCATACTCTGCGTTATTTCAGAACTGTTTTTTCTTTGACATTAACCTCCTCAGAACGTATAATCATAGTATTACAACTCTGGCAAAACAGCAGGATTTTCTGCTGTTTGTCGTTACAGGAACCTGATCCGCAGACGGCTTGCACAGTCTGCCTTTCGTTTGCGTTCCAGAAAGGATGTTTTATATGGCAGCTACTACTGCGAAACCCGTAAAAAGCGCCGGTAAAATTCCCGGCAGTACCTTGAAAATCATTGCGATGGTCTGTATGCTGATCGACCACACTGCAGCTGTACTTTCGACCGAATCCTGATTTCCCGTGGTCTTCTGGATGCGGTGAACGCTTCGGACGGAGGCGCATCATTTCTCTCTACCGGAAACACAGCTGTGATTTATTATGCGGATATGATTATGCGCGCAATCGGAAGGATCAGTTTTCCGATTTTCTGTTTTCTGTTGATTGAAGGGTTCATGCATACGCATGATGTGAAAAAGTATGCGCTGAATCTTGGGATTTTTGCACTGGTTTCGGAGATCCCGTTCGATCTGGCATTTGCGGGAAAACCGTTTTATCTGGATTATCAGAATGTCTTTTTCACTTTATTTATCGGCCTTGTGATGATGATTTTTCTGCAGAAAATCGATTCAAAAGCGCAAAAAGATGCCGGTGCATGGCAGAGGGCGAACTGGAAGGTTTCGGTTGGCAAGCTGCTGGTGATTGTGGCAGCCTGTGCAGTGGCCACGCTGTTGAAGACAGATTACAGTGCAATGGGAATTCTGACGATTGTGCTGATGTATAATATGAGAAAGAATAAAATGTACTGTATCGGAATCGGGTGTGCGGTGCTTACGCTGTTGAGTCTGAATGAAATCACCTGTTTTCTGGCTATGATCCCGGTGCATTTTTATAACGGAAAACGAGGATTGAATCTGAAGTATCCGTTTTATGCGTTTTATCCGGTGCATCTGCTGGTGCTGTTTGCGATTGGCGGCGGTACTGGGATGGCGGGGTTGCGGTTGTTTAAAAACGAACACCCGGAAGTGCACCTGCGCCGCCTGGGACTGTGCCCTGGGGCACAGTCCCAGACGACACAGACGCACTTCCGGGCTGACATTGAGCCGGGCGGTGGGGAGGTCTGGATTTGCTGCGCAAATCGGCGTGAGATTCTACTTAATATACTTCTTAACTTCCAACGGATACCCCAAAAGCTCTTCGCTGCGAATCACTTCAAAATTCTCCGGTTGAAAATCTTTGCGTAACGTCACAGTGTTCAGGCAATGATATCCCAATCTATGATAGAGTTTCATCGCTCCAAAATTTCGTGCAGCTACCTCAAGATAGACAGATTCAGAATACTTTTTTATCTCGGCTTCAACCAGCGCAATCGCATGACTTCCGTATCCGTTTCCCTGGTATTCCGGAAGTACGAAAAGATCTTCGATCCAGTCAACTTCCGCCCCGCGGCTTCCGAGATGCACAAATCCAATGGGGATCTCTTCTTTTAAGATAAAATAAAACACATGCCCTTTGTCTGTCCAGGCAGCAAGATTCTCCGCGGCCTCTTCGTCGGTTATAACATAATCACCATGAGCCAGCCAAAAGCCTCGAATCAGCTCTTTTGCAAGTTGTGCTTCGTTTTCATATTTCTGTAAAGCTATAATTTCATTCATTTTTTCATCTCCCTTGTTTGTTTAACCGAATCAAGTAAGTCCCAACCCCCTGCTTATTGCTTCGCGCAATGGAAGCAGGTGACTTGCTTGATTCGGTTAAACTATGATATACTCAAATCATCATGATACCAGGCTCAAAAAGCTAATGCAAGCTCGCTTGCAAGAGGATTTTTGAACTCTTGACCTGTCAAAAACATGACGAGGAGTGCAATGATATGAAAAAAGCGACAAATTTGATATCCTTTCTGATTTTAATGATGGTACTGGTCGGCTGTAGCAAAGAAACGGTCCATATCGACTTTCCTTTTGAAGTTGGAGATGTTGAAAATATCGAAATGTACACTATGCGGGAGCACCGGTATCAGCAGAAAAGAAAATAGTCGTTGCAAAAACTGATATAACAGACTTGTATCATATGTTTGAAAACTTATCATTGACAGACAAACAAGTCGAGGAAATCACAGGCGCAGATGTGACCAGTTTTCGATTTAACCTTTCGGATGGGACAAACTACGAACTGGTTTATGTCTGCAATGGAGTCAAGAACGGAAAGCTGAAATCTTCCACGGGCAATTTTGAATACTTCACAAGTTCAGATATCGGCTCATATTGGTCGAATATGGATCTTGAATCAGTTTCGGTGAAAGAAAGTGAATTGCCGAAGTGGCATAACTGATTCAGCCTCGAAGGACTCCCTGTCATAAGCGCTGGGGTGTTTTTATATATGATTCATCTCGTTTCCGTTTCTCATAAATCGCTTCCATCCATTCCAGCACATCCTCTTTGTTCTGCTGAAACGGTTCGCTGTGACTTAGGAAAAAATGCGGCGCACGCACGTTTTTCAGAACTCGGATTTCTGCCAGCAGGCGCTCGGCATTATAAACGGTCTGTCCGTTTTTCTGCGTCGCATATGCCGCATCCCCGAGAAAGCACCACGTCTCATCCACTTCCAATGCAAGCGATCCTTTGGCATGACTCGATGGAATCGGAAATAAATGTAACCACACGTCACCGTCCTGAAACCACGTATCTTCTTCTATCACAGTTCCTGTTTTTGTATAACGAAACGTATTTTTCCCCTGGTAAACCGCTTCGCACGAAATCTCCGACAGATTCCCGATATGGTCGGGATGAAAATGGGATAAAATCACCCGAATTTCTTTTCCTGTCTGTTCTGACTTTTTCTGCAGAATTTCTGAAACCGCAGGATGATTTCCCACGTCATATACCCAGAAAAATGCATCACCCTCGATGATCACAACATTTGCCGAAAGTGGATGTTCTGTCGGTGTAAGATAGGAAATGTGATCGTTGATTGTCTGGATGTGCGGAATCTGTATCGGCTCTTTTCTTTCTTCTTTCATCAAATCAACACCTCTTTTCCTTCGAACACAAAACACAATGACCGACAGATTTAAGAAATCTCTTTCGTTCTCTGCCGGTCATGATATTAATGAAAATTAGTAGCTATCTTATTTTAGAAGCTGAACACCGCCACACCATACGCCGGAAGTGCATATGCAATCCGATATGGCTGGCCATCGCATTCTCCCTCTTTGGCACGGTAGGCTACCTGGCGTTTTTCGGTCGGGCCGCCGTATTTCATATCGGAGCTGTCGAGTATCAGGCGGTACTGTTTTTTGCGCGGTACGCCACACATATAATCCGGACGCTCGACCGGTGTGAAATTGCAGACGAACAACAGGTTGTTTTTCCTGTCGGTGACCAGCGGACGAAGCTGTAAATGCTGCGGTCGCCGTCGTTGGCATTGATCCACTGGAAGCCTTCGTAGCCGCAGTCGTTCGCGTAGAGTGCCGGGTACTTGCGGTACATTTTCAGCAGGTCACTGAAGAAGGTCTGCAGATGCTGATGCCCCTCATCTGCCAGCAGGAACCAGTCGATCTCGCGTTCCTCGCTCCACTCGCGGAGCTGTCCGAAATCCTGTCCCATGAACAGAAGTTTTTTGCCCGGGTGCCCGAACATGAAAGCATAGCCTACCATCAGGTTCTGGAATTTTTCCTCCAGATCGCCCGGCATTTTGTTGATCATCGAGCATTTCAAGTGGACAACCTCATCGTGCGAGAGCACCAGAATGTAGTTCTCGGAAAATGCATAGGTCATGCCGAAGGTCATCTTGTTATGGTTGTATTTGCGGAAGTATGGATCGAGCTTCATGTAATCGAGGAAGTCATGCATCCATCCCATGTTCCATTTGTAGGAGAAATGCAGGCCGCCGTCCTCTACGCTTCCCGTTACCTTCGGCCACGTTGTGGACTCCTCGGCAATCATGATGACACCTTTGTTTCGTCCGCGCACCAGGGTATTCAGGTGTTTGAAGAACTCGACGGCTTCAAGATTTTCATTTCCGCCGTTCTTGTTCGGCACCCACTGGCCCGGCTCTTTTCCGTAGTCGAGATACAGCATCGAAGCAACAGCATCGACACGGAGACCGTCTACGTGGTACTCTTCTACCCAGTAAAGCGCATTTGCCAGCATAAAGTTTTTCACTTCATTTTTGCCGTAATCAAAGATCTTCGTTCCCCACTCCGGGTGCTCGCCCTTTCTCGGGTCGGCGTACTCATACAGCGGCTGGCCATCAAAATCAGCAAGGCCGTGCGCATCTTTCGGGAAGTGTGCCGGTACCCAGTCCAGAATAACACCGATTTTATTTTTATGCAGATAATCAACAAGATATTTAAACTCTTTCGGTGTTCCGTAGCGGGAGGTCGGTGCGTAATAGCCCGTTACCTGATAGCCCCAGGAACCGTCAAACGGATGCTCTGCAATTCCCATCAGCTCTACGTGGGTATAGCCCATTTTTTTTACGTAATCGGCAAGCGAATGTGCGAACTGAACGTAATTGTAAAATCCGTCCGGGTTGGATTCGGACCACGGATGTTTCATCCAGGAGCCCGGGTGCACTTCGTAGATGGAGAGCGCGGATTTCTGAACGTCAAATTTTTTGCGGTTCGTCAGCCATTCGCTGTCACCCCAGCGGTAGCCTTCGATTTCCGCTACTTTTGACGCGGTACCCGGCCGTTTTTCGGATGCAAATGCGTATGGATCTGCTTTGTACAGTTCTCTTCCGTCCGGTGTGCGGATGTAATATTTATACATCATTCCCTCGGTCACGCCCGGAATGAACACTTCATAAACGCCGTCCTCGCCGACTTTCCGCATCACATTGGCATGGGCATCCCAGCCGTTGAATTCGCCGATGACAGATACTTCCGCCGCATGCGGAGCCCATACGGTGAACCAGGCTCCTACTTTGCCGTCTTTTTTGTCCAGGTGCGCACCCATTCCGGAAAATATCGTAATGGGTTGCCTGTCCAAATAAGTACTGATCCAGTTCAGAAAATCTTGGCTGATAGCCCGCCGGTTTTTTTGGCGCTTTTCTGGTTTTTGCTGTTGTTTTTGCCGTTGTTTTCGCAGTTTCCTTCATAGAAAAATCCCCTTTATGCTTCTTTTTCAATCAGAACACAGCCGCACGGAGGTACTTCAACAAAAAGTTTTCCATTTTCCGGAGAAATGGCTTCTCCGGTTACCGCGTTTTTCCATGTTCCGTCGCAAGATGCAGGAATCCAGACTCCCGCACTCTGGTTTTCATCATTATTTACTGCTGTGATCAGAGCGTCTGTCTCATCCAGGCGTGCAAAGGCATACTGGCGTTGGTCAGCATGAGTTCGCGGTATCTTCCCGTTCGTGCTGCAGGATGTTTTTTTCTGACGTCTGATAATGTTTTGATCCATGCCGGAAGTTTTTCTGCCGGCGGATTTTTCTCCAGTTCTTCCAGATTCAGCGCCGGACGCAGCGGATCGTCGTTTCCGCCTTCTTTTCTTCCCTCGATGCCGAATTCCGATCCGTAATAGATGGACGGGATGCCCGGCAGGAAGTACAGCAGCGCATAAATTGGAATCATGTTTTCTTTTACGTTCAGCTTGCTGGCCAGACGGTCTACGTCGTGATTGTCAACGAAGCTGTACAGTTTCTTTCCTTTGTAAATGCCGCCGTTTTCGTCAAATTCGCGGCGGATCGTATGTGCAATTTCGAAGTAGTTATGATCGTTATGTCCCGAATAAAGTCCTTTGTGAAGCTCGTAGTTTGTGACACTGTGCAGCAGATGCTGGCCGTCTCCGATGTAGCGCGCATAGTCGCCGTGGATGACTTCGCCCATCAGCCAGAAGTCCTGTTTTTGGCGGATGTGCGTGCGCGCATCTGCTCCATGAAGCCGAAATCCAGGCAGTCGGCGCAGTCGAGACGGATGCCGTCGATGTCGAATTCGTCGATCCAGAAGTCGATGACATCAAGGAGATAGTCGCGGACCTGCTGGTTCTGGAGATTCAGGTTGACGAGTTCGAAGCAGTTTCTCCATGCTTCGTAGGAGAATCCATCGTTATAGCAGGTGTTTCCGCCGAACCAGATTCCTTTGTACCATCCGCAGTACGGGGACTGTTCTCTTTTTTCCTGAATGTCGCGGAAGGCAAAGAATTCGCGGCCGGTGTGGTTGAAGACACCGTCTACGACGACTTTGATGCCGAGTTCGTGGGCTTTTTTTACGTATGCGGCAAAGTCCGCGTTGTCGCCTAAGCGGCGGTCTACCTGTTTGTAATCTTTTGTGTCATATCCATGTGTGGTTGATTCAAACAAGGGGCCGATATAGATTGCGGTACAACCGAGATCTGCGATGTGCGGAAGCCACTGTTCCAGTGTGGAAAAGCGGTGTACGGTTTCTTCCGATTCATTTTTTCTCGCGCGCCGGTCAGTCCGATCGGATAGATGTGATAAAATTCTGCCTCTTCATACCATGGTGCCATTTTGTTTGTCCTCCTTGTTTTTGGGTTATGAGTAAATTCCATACATGAACTGGTGTACCAGACGGTAGACTTCTTCGTCCCGGACGACGAGGTTGGAAAGATCGGATTGATCTCCTGCTGTCATCATCAGGTAGTGCATCAGGATTCCGGAGAAGCCTACGGCGAATTGTTCCTGACGGCCGTTCATGTTGCCGAGTTCGGCGCTGGCGTTGTCGAAGACGTCGACGCACAGGTGATAGAACCGGTCAATCATGGGGTATACGGTGCGGAAGCCTTCGCTTTTTCTTCCGGAATAGAACAGTGCCATCATCAGCATATGAAATTTCGGGTCTTCGGAGGCTCCGTTGAAGAAGGCACGCGCGATGCGGTACAGTTTTTCGGGGATGTTTTTCCCGGTTTCGGAGGCTTCGATGAGTTTTTGTTCCATGGGCTGAAAGTGCTCGTTTAGCAGGGCTTCGAGGAGGCCTTGTTTGCTGCCGAAGTAATAGTACAGGGTTGGTTTGGATACTCCGGCGGAGTCTACGATCTGCTGAACACCGACGGCGTCGTACCCGCTTTCGTAGAAGAGGGTCAGAGCTGAGTTCATGATTAGCTGACGATTGTCCATTTTGAATCCTCTTTGTTGCGGAAGGGACGCTCTCTGGAGTTCGCCTGGCCGCGGTGTGTTTGGGTGGTTGTTTGTTACGTGTGAGTTGGCATTTGTTTTGGTTTAAAATGCTTTTGTTGATTTTGTATTTAAGAAGTCTGCTTTTGTGTGTGATGGTCGAATTGCGTGAGTTTTTGGCAATTTTGACGAATTTTGTTGGATTTTGCAGGTTTCTTATGTGTGTTTCTGTTATCATTATACCAATCGGTATATAAAAAGTCAATGCGAAATATATAATGGATGAAAATAGATGCATAGAAAAAGAACCGGCGGGGAAATCTTTAGTTTAGTTCTCAGATTTCTCTGTCGGTTCTTTTCTTATTTTCCGATACTGTTTTTATACGAACTGAACCTCACATGACTAAAGTCACGTGCTTCAGACCGCTTTAGGCGGCAGACAAAATATCGGCGGATACGCCTGTTTCTTAGATCTTGCGCGGATACGCGCTTCTTCCATGCCGGATACGGCAGGTCTCCACATAACAGGTAGTCCACGGTATATCTGCCTGTGTTTATGCTGCTTTTCGCAGTTCCATTTCTGAAATTAAGTCTCTCAAATCCGCATAAACACATGAGGTTCTACGCTTTACTGCAGGAACTTTTGCCTCCAGCAAAGACCTTTCCGTTTCCGGTAAGGGTTTTAAAATTTCACGGATAAAATATCTTGCTCCAATATTGTACGATGCAGATAATCCTCCTTCTGCATTTTTTTGCATTTTCTCTTTTTGTTCTCCAATTGCTGTTTTCCTTCGGATGCCGTATAATGGAAACAGCATTTTTCAAATTCAAATTAAGGAGAACATAAACTGATGATACGATTTAATAATGACTACAATCACGGTGCGCACCCGGAGATTCTGGAGGCGCTGGGGGCTATTAATGGGAACAGTTATGGTGGATATGGGGAGGATGAATGGTGTGAGAAGGCTGCGGAGCTGATTCGGGAGAAGATTCATTGTGCGGATGCGGCGGTTCATTTTTTCCGGGGGCGACGCAGGCGAATTTTATTGTGACGGCGGCAGCGCTTTCGCGGTGCAGAGTGTGATTGCGGCGGATACCGGACATATTAACTGCCATGAGGCGGCTTCGATTGAAAATACCGGGCATAAGATTCTGGAGCTGCCGAATACGGATGGTAAAATTTCGGCGGAACAGATTGCGGCGTGTGCGGCGGCTTATTATGAAGGCGGTGAGCCGGAGTATCTGACGGAGCCGAAGATGGTATATCTTTCATTTCCGACTGAGCAGGGAACGCTGTATTCGCTGCAGGAGCTGACGAAGATTCACGAGGTCTGCCGGAAGTATGATATGTATCTGTTTGTGGACGGGGCACGGCTTGGATACGGGCTTGGATCAGAAAAGAATGATGTTTCTCTCGAGGATCTCGCTGCTCTCACAGATGTTTTCTATTTCGGCGGAACGAAATGCGGTGCGCTGTTTGGTGAGGCCGTTGTGCTTACAGCTGACTCGCTGAAAAAGCGGTTCAAAGCCTACATGAAACAGAACGGCGCTGTCCTCGCAAAGGGATGGCTGCTCGGACTGCAGTTCCACTGCCTGCTGGGGCATGATCTTTATTTCACTGCGACACGCCGCGCCGATGAACTTGCCATGAAACTTCGCAAAGCATTTGCGGCGCAGGGGATTCCATTCTGGGTGGAGAGTTTTACGAATCAGCAGTTTGTGATTCTCACCGATGCGCAGAAGGAAACTCTGGAAAAACGCTATATTTTCGAGCCAATGGGGAAATCCGCGGACGGCGGAAATATTGCGCGGTTCTGCACCAGCTGGGCAACGACGGAAGAGGAAGTGCAGACACTGATTGATGACCTCAAAGCTTTATAATTTTTGTCCAAAACGGCATTCTGCAAACACCGGCGATCTCTAAATCTGCTTTGCAAATTCAAAGAAAAAGCTGTACCGGTGTGCCACGAAAATGCAGATTTTGCCTTGTTTTACTCCGAGAAAGGAATCTTTATGTCTCATAAAATTGGTATTACCGCCTGCTCCAATCCCATGCATCCTTCCTTTTCCGCCGATCTGGCGCGTCTCTGTCAGATTCTGCGGGAGCTGGGCTTCGATCCTGTTTTAAGCCCCTGCCTCTACGACAACGGTTCCGGCTTTTCCGGCACGGGCGCAGAGCGGGCGGATGCGTTGATGAACCTTTACTGTGACCCAGAAATCACGGATATTTTTGATGTTTCCGGCGGCGATATGGCGAATGAAGTTCTGCCGTATCTGGATTTTTCTGTCATCGCCGCCTCCGGCAAGCGCTTCTGGGGATACAGTGATCTCACGACGATTGTCAATGCTGTCACGACTGCGACTGGAATGAGTCGATGCTGTATCAGGTTCGAAATCTGCTGTACGACCACAGCGCCGAACAGATCACTCTGTTCCAAAACGCTTTTTCCGGGCAGTCTCCCAGCCTCTTCGACCTCCCTTGCACATTTCTGCAGGGCGATCACATGGAAGGTGTAATGATCGGCGGAAATATCCGCTGTTTTCTGAAGCTCGCCGGAACGGATTTTCAGCCGGATTTCCGCAGAAAAATCCTGCTCCTCGAAGCCATGGGCGGCGGCGTTCCGCAGATGGTTACGTTTCTGTCCCAGCTGAAAATGATGCATGCCTTTGAACAGATCAATGGTATTCTCCTCGGAACATTTTCCCAGATGGAACGCGACCAGCTGACGCCGGATATGCCGCAGCTTGTCCGCCAGGCGGCCGGACCGGATCTCCCGATTGCAAAGACTCCGTATATCGGCCACGGCACGGATGCACATGCCGCCGTGATCGGCAAATTTTATCAGATTTCTTCTGACTGATATACATCCGCGTAGCGCACGCCGAACTCCTCTGCGTCTGCATGGCGTTCCATATAGATATCAATGTGGCCGTACGGCGTGCCGCGGTCCTCGACCGTGTAAATTTTTCCGCCGATATTCAGCTTCGTTCCAAACGGCAGAACGCCGGTTGCAATGGTCCGGCCCTGCACCGGCATTTTTCCGGATGCGGTCGGGCCGCCCGCCCAGCGGCCACAGCAGACGGCGCAGTTGCAGTAAGCGGTCAGTTTAAAATTGCCGAGATATTTTCCCGAAGCGCTTTCCAACCGATCACCTGCGGTACTGTTTTCTGCACTTGTATTCTGCACATTTTCTGCTCCCGCCTTCTGTTTTCCACCATTCCCGTTTTCTGTTGTCTGGTTATCCACAGAGTTTCCTTCTTTTCTCCCATTATCCACATCTCCCGTTTCTATTTTGCTCTCACGTATTTCCTCCGAAATCACCCGCACAGCAAATTCTGTCGATTTCTCATAGTTAAAATCTGAAATCAGAATCCCCGTCGCCTCGCTTCCAGCGTGGATTACTTTTCCATCACCGAGATAAATCATGACATGGTAAATAAACCCGCTCTCCCGCTGGTAAAACAGCAGATCACCAGGCTTTGCCTCCTGCACCGGAATGCGTGTTCCAGCTTTCGCCTGCTGGCGTGAGGTTCTCGGAAGGGTATACCCGAAATTAGCAAAAATCTGCTGGGCAAAGCCGGAACAGTCGCAGCCGTTTGTAAGACTCGTCCCGCCCCAGACGTACGGATTTCCCAGGAATTTTTTCGCGTACTGCAGGACCTCGCCGCGCGCTTCGTCAGAAGAAAGAAGTGTTCTCGTCGTTGCATATGTATAGGTGTACGCCTTATTATTCCATGGCTTCACCCACATTTCCGCCATGGGAAAACTTTCCTCCTGCCAACGGTTTACCTCTTTTTCAGCCTCTTCTCCGCGCAGGAGATACCGCGCGCAGACAAATCCACGGACATCGCCGGATTCCACATAAACCCAGTCAGAATCCGCATCCGCTAAAATATAACAGAGGCTTCCCTTCGGCAGGATTCCGACGATTTTCTGATTTGTGCCTTTTCCTTCGCGGACGTGAAGCCAGGAATTCACATCGGCGATAGCATATGTTTTTTCAACCGTATGAAACAGCCACGGCATACGGGAAATCGTGACTTTTTCAGCTTCTGCCGCCTGCCACTCACTGTAGCTTTCCCGCGTGCGCTCAGCTTCCTGCTCTGCCGAAAAGACGGGCTCAGCCTCGGCGGCTGGCGGTTCCGCAGACTGTGATAAATCAGAATCCGAAGAGACTTCTGCCGTCTTGTCCCCACCAGCTGCATCATCACTTCCTGCAGATCCGTTTTCTTCCTCCGGCGGTTCCATCTGCTCCCCATCTCCGCCGCCGATTTCTTCCTGCCCCGGCCATGGATCGTTGGAAATATCTTCCCCTTCGCCCGGCCACGGTCCATCCATTTCACTGTTTCCCGGTGTTTCCGGCATGTCTCCCTGATCTCCCGGTTCTGGATTTTCCGGCTCCTCTGGCTCTGTCTCGCCTGCCTCTCCCGGTTCTGCATTTTCCGGCCCCTCTGGCTCTGTCTCGCCCGTTTTTCCCGGTTCCGTCATTCCTGCATTCTCTCCGCCGTCAGGCTCCTGCGGTTCCGGTTCCTCCGGACTGTCTCATCTTCTTTTCCCTCGGATCCACTTTCCTCTTCCATCTCATCATTCTGCGTACCTTCCGATTCTGTCACCTCTTCCGCTTCCGCAGGTGCCTCCTCCGCCGCATCTTCCTCCACGCAAAAAGAAGCAGCCCCAACGGCTGCTTCCCCTGCAATCTCAATTCCAATCTGTCCCGGATCGGCCGTTTCCTCTTCTGCTGCATAAACGGCTGTCGGGTTTCCCAGTGTCACTGCGAGCGCACCGATCATCGCGGCGCGCACCAGCTCGGCGCATTTGTCGCCCATCATTGTTTTATCAACCATTTTCGCTTTCTCCTATTCAATTTGTCCGGCCAGACGGAATTGATCCGAACAAATAAAACAGAAGAAACACCTCTGGTATCGCTTCCTATTCCTCTGCTCGAAACAGTCTGACCGCATTTTTTTTCTGTCGTCTCAATGACTTCTTCTTCCGAAATTCCCTTGAGTTCTGCGATCTCCTGCACAACGTACGGCAGATACAGAGATGAATTTCGTTTTCCCCGGTACGGAACCGGTGCCAGATACGGACTGTCTGTTTCCAGCAGAATGCGCTCCATCGGAGCCATCTGAACCACTTCTTTGATCTTCTTTGCATTTTTGAACGTCACCACGCCGCCAATGCCAAGATAAAATCCCATTTTCAGGTATTCCTCTGCCATCTCCACAGAGTAGGAAAAACAATGAATGACGCCGCCGATCTCCTCCGATTTTTCTTCTTTCATGACGCGGAGCGTATCGGCCGCCGCCTCCCTGCTGTGAATAATCATCGGAAGTTTTTCTTCCCGAGCAAGCGCAATCTGACGGCGGAACCAGTATTCCTGCTTCTCATGATTCTCCTTGTCCCAGTAATAGTCAAGGCCAATCTCACCGACCGCGACCGCCTTTTCCATGCGGCAGAGTTCCAGCATCCGCGCCATCACGTCCTCGTTCAGATCGCCCACCTCATCCGGGTGAAGGCCGAACGCGCCGTAGATGAACGGATACGCTTCCATCAGTTTTCTTGTATTTTCCAGTGATTCCAGATTTGCCGAGACATTGATGATACGCCCGATCCCGTTTTCCTGCATCGAGGAAAGCAGCTCTGCGCGGTCTTCATCAAATTTCTCATCGTCATAATGTGCATGTGTTTCAAATATCATATCCGAATTTCTCCTTAAAAAAACGAAACAGAAACGGAAGAAAGCTCTGCATAGCCTTCCCCTGTTTCCGTTTCCACGTTTATCTATCCTGTCGTTCGTTGTTTTCGTAAAAGTAAAGTGCGCCGCTGCGCCTGTGCTTATTATAACGCATTCATTTTTCCCGCGTCAACCAGGAAACGAAAAAATATGCCGGATTCCGATAAGATCACCGCCGTGCCGCAATCTCGTCCAGCAGGCAGCCAGCCACTTCGTCTTTTCCCATCAGCGGAAGCTCCTTGATGCCGTCCTTCGTGATCAGCGTCACCACATTCGTCGCCACACCGAAGCCGGCACCCTCTGTCTTCAAATTGTTTGCCGCGATCATGTCCAGATGCTTCTTCTCCAGCTTTGCACGCGAGTTTTCCACCATGTTCTCGGTTTCCATCGAGAAGCCGCACACAAACAACCCCGGATGACGGTTCTTTTCCACCCATCCCAGAATATCGTCGGTGCGCTCCAGCGGAATGCTCATGTCACCGTCCTTCTTTTTGATTTTCTGATCCGCCACCGTCACAGGCCGGTAATCAGCAACCGCGGCCGCCTTAATCAGAATATCCGTCTCCGGCAATGTCTCCCGCACCGCCTCCAGCATGTCCTTCGCCGTCGTCACCGGTCGCATCGCAACGCCTGGAACCGGGGCTAATGAAACCGGGCCGGAAATCAGCGTTACCTGCGCGCCGCGGAGCATCGCCTCCCGCGCAATCGCGTATCCCATGCGGCCGCTGCTATGGTTCGTCAGATACCGCACCGGATCGAGGGATTCCTGCGTCGGGCCTGCAGTCACGGTGACACGCACACCAGCGAGCGTCTTTTCGCGGGCAAGCTCCATCGCGATATAATCGAGCAGCACCTCCGGGTCCGGCAGTTTTCCTTTTCCGACGTCCTTGCACGCCAGCATTCCCACGGTCGGCTCGATGATGCCGAAACCGTATTTTTTCAGCGTCGCCAGATTATCCTGCGTAATCGGATTTTCCAGCATCGCCGTATTCATCGCCGGAGCGACCAGCTTTTTGCACTTCGCTGCGAGCACCACCGTTGTCAGCATATCATCTGCAATGCCGTGTGCCATTTTTGCAATCACATTGGCGGTAGCCGGGCAATCATAATCAGATCCGCCGCTTTTGCCAGCGAAATATGCGTCACCTCATATTTAAAATCACGCGCAAACGTATCGACCACGCAGCGGTTGTTGGTCAGCGTCTCGAACGTCAGCGGGTGATGAACTGCGTCGCGTTTTCGGTCATGATGACATGCACGTCTGCTCCGGCTTTCCGAAGACCGCTCGCCACATTTGCCATTTTATAGGCGGCAATTCCGCCTGTCACACCAAGTGCAACACATTTTCCGTCAAGATTTTCCATTGTAACTCCGTTCTGCTGCCTCGAAGCAGCTTTTTTCCTATGATAGTTTTAAGTATAGCAGACAGAAAAACAGATTACAACCAATCCTGTTTGCCATTGATGCAAAAAGGCTTTATAATAAAAGGACAAAAGAGCTCTACTTTTAAAATAATCGCGAGGTATTTTTATGATTTTAGCCATTGATATCGGGAACACAACCGTTACGCTCGGCGGCGTCCGGATCGCACCGCAGCAAGCGTATTCCCTCGAATTCACAGCCCGGATTGACATCAACCACACCTGGTCTGCCAGCCAGTATGAATCTGCGATCGAGCAGCTTTTTGAAGACAAGAATCTTTCCCCGTCCGACTTTCGGGGCGTCATCATTTCCAGCGTTGTTCCGTCGGTTCTGACGCTTCTGCAGGAATGTGTCCGTAATCTGTTCGGCACAGAACCGCTGCTCGTCACATCCGAAAGTGATCTCGGCATGACATTTTCCATCCCGGAACCGGAAAAAGTAGGCCGCGACCGCCTCGTTGATGCAGCCTGGGCCGCCGCACATTATCCGCTGCCGGTCATCACCGTGGATCTTGGAACAGCGACGACCTTCAATGTCATCCGGGAAAACAGCGTCTTCTGCGGCGGCGCCATCGCACCGGGACTCGATATGGGACTTGGCGCCCTCTCCGAGCGGACCGCCCAGCTCCCGCGGCTCGACCTCCAGATCCCGAAACGCATCATTGGCAGAAACACCGAAGAATGCATTCTCTCCGGCACCATCGTCGGCATGGCCGCGATGCTCGACGGAATGGTCCAGCGCATCGAAGCCGAACTCGGCTCCCCCGCCACCCTCATCCTCACCGGCGGCGCGGCACGCTTCGTCGAACCGCTCGTTTTACATCCTCATATCTATGACCCGAACCTTCTGCTGAAAGGCTGGCGTTCCTGTGTGAGCGGAATTGTGCAAATTAAAATCGTACTTCCAAATATTCATCAGACTTTTTCATTCTGCATGACGTTAAAAAGCGTGTCTGTTCTCCAGGCACGCTTTTCTCTATTTTTCTATGGAATCGCAACCCTTCTTTGTGTTGCCTCTCCGCTTTTCAGTTTTTCCTGATTCTCCTCTTTCAGTTTTAAAATACACGGGCGAATGCTTTCATCATACGTTTCTGTTGTCTGAAGTACATGACCATTGTATACAATCACATCATCGGAATACAGAAATACAAGCGCCATCTGATTCATCTCATGATCGTAGATCAGAACATACCAGTTATAATCATACAAAATCCTCTCTGTCATGTTGAATACCTGTTTTGGCTTCTGGCAGGAAATTTTTTCTCCGTAAATGGTCGAGAGAATTTCGTCCATCTCCTCCGGATGATCCTCGCGCGTGATCGCAAAGGACATTCCGGCTCCGGTGTCTTCCGGGATATAAAGATAAATCATCTCGGCTTTGTCCGTATCAAAGGTTTCGATTTCCTGCAGCAGTTCCTGATCCGATTTTTCTGAGATGAAATCTGCTGCCGTCAGGAAAACATCTGTCGTACCCCGCTCAGGACCAATGGGATTTTCTTTCTGTGTATACACCGCCGTCATTCTTTTTACCAGACATCCCGCAATCACGCAAAGGATCACTCCAGCTAACATAGTGATTTTTCTCTTTTTCATACGTTTCAAGGAAATCATCTCTCTTCCAAAACAGACATTCCGGGAACCTTCCAAAAGTTGAATTTTCTCTTTTCAGTATATCATAAATTTTTCCGGGACACACTCTTTTCCTTCTCCCTATGCACGGAAAAACTCCCGCACTGCCGGGAGTTTATGACTTTCTTATTTCATAGTAACTATTCAGAACCCCATCTCGATTCCGCTTGCGCTGCATCTCGATGTTGCTTCTCGCCATATGAAATTCCAGAAAACCGTTCATTCATGCAAGCATGATTCACGATTTTCTTCCATTTCGCATGGCTCTGAATAGTTACATTTCATATTACTTTTTCACCTGCTCATATACCAGTCCCGGATAAGCTTCGAGCTGACACCGTTTTTTTCAAACATTGGAAATGCTTCTGCGCCGGATGCGCATACGGCGGTTGCCATGCTTGCTTGTTCGGTGTAGTTCTCCCAGTTGTCGGTGGTAAGGCCAGGCTGGTATGCTTCCCAGGCGGTTTCGTATTCGGTGCTCTTATCGGAAGGAATCGCATCTTTCAGGCTCTCGCCGGACCAGACGGAAAGCTGATCTGCTTTTTTGTAAGTGTATTCCGGGAGCTGATCGTCGCCCAGCGACTGGTACAGCTCGTAGCGGGTAATGGAGTCTTTGGAACTTCCGTAGGATTTTTCCATCTCTTTTTTCACGGTATCCATATCGGCATCATCCGGGTAGGTGATGTCTACTTCGCACAATACCGGTTTTCCCGTCGCTCCGGTCTGATCGAGGTTGATAAACTGAAACATGACTCTGGAAGTTTGCTCGCCGAAAACAGTGGCTTCTGTATCTACTGCGATCGCGGCTGCACTTTCGGTCTCAGAGAAAATTTCCACCTGATCCCGATCTAAATTCCAGTCGGCAAGCACTTCATCCACTGTTTTTCCCCATCCGGTATCCGGCGGCGTAATTTCCTTGCTGCTCTCTTTCGCTCCCTGACATCCAGTCAGCAACAGAGCACACATTGCAAAAATACCTGTTAATTTTTTATTCATACACCTGCATCTCCTTTCCACTTTGTTATTTTTTTCACATACTTTTTGTTAGCCCTATACTACCATATATTCTTCTGAAAATCTATGACGTTTGGTGAAAATTTTCTTACATTTTTGTTATGCATTCGATTTAAATCAAAGAAAAAGCAACAACATCCCTTATAGAAATTCTCTACCGCTAGTGAACCTCACATGACTAAAGTCACGTGCTTCCGGCCGCTTTAAGCGGCAGACCAAATATCGGCGGATACGCCTGTTACTTAGATTTTGCACAGATATGTGCTTCTTCCATGCCGGATACGGCAGGTTTCCACATAACAGGTAATCCAC
>ENA-OQDD01000069-OQDD01000069.1-human-gut-metagenome-genome-assembly--contig:-NODE-69-length-39222-cov-2.044558_pt1 | contig 39222 bp, 55 predicted proteins | sample MGYA00242507_ERZ504598 | MGnify/ENA primary metagenome ERZ504598 (study PRJEB26092, sample SAMD00036318) | human gut metagenome | host: Homo sapiens | study: EMG produced TPA metagenomics assembly of...
CAGTATTTATGGATATTGTTGTGGAAAGATAATCTTAAAAGAATTAGTTGGGAATATCCGATTTGATGAAAGAATTAAATTGGCGGAGGATTTTGATTTTTTTCTGAAATTATATCCTAAAGTGAGCAAAATTTGCTTTAATGATAAAACAGAATATTTTTATCTTCAGGAATCAGAGAATTCATCAGCTATGGTTAAGGATAGTGAAATTGACTATAGAACACAGCTGTTTATTAATATTCGCTATAAACATCTTGAAAAAGAAAATGTTTATAGCGGAAGTAATGAGTTGATTGTTTCACAGTTGCTAAGTTAATTATGTGATTTTTTCATTGTTGTATTGTCAATATTGAAATTGAAAAACTGTTTCGAGGAATTACAATTAATTTGTAAATCTGAGGGAATTAAAGCATGCGGACGGAATTTCTTTGAAAAATGGATTTTGTTATTACTATATGAAAACAAATACTATTTATTGAAGATAAGTTTACAGTTAAGACGTTTAATGAGACATTTAATAAGGCGTTTGCTAAGGAGATGATGAGATGCCATATTTTACGGTATTTACTTCGACATATAATAGAGGATATACACTTTTCAGATTATATGAGTCGTTGAAAAATCAGGGAACGACAGACTTTGAATGGTTGATTGTTAATGATGGATCGACAGACAATACGCATCAATTAGTTGAAGAGTGGATCAGGAAAGAAAAAGAATTTTCAATTAGATATTTGGAAAAAGAAAATGGAGGAAAACCAAGAGCAATCAATTATGGGATTCGGTATGCGAGAGGTAAATTCTTTTTATGGTTGATTCTGATGATTTCTATTACCGAATGCGTTATCAAAATGAAAATTGGTGCAAAGAGATTGAAAATAATTCAGATTATATTGGTGTTGGAGCAGCCAGGGATTTCCAGATGGTTCTTATATAAAGGGTGTTTCACCTATTGTAAACGAACAAGGATATGTAGACGCTACGAATCTACAGAGAATACAATTTAATTTGGATGCAGATATGTGTGAGGCATATAAGACAAAAATATTGAAAAAATATCCGATGCCGGAATGGCCGGGCGAAAAATTTGCACCAGAACAAATCGCATTGAATGAAATTGCGTTGGATGGTTATAAATTGCGGTGGCATTCAGATATTATTTATCAGTGTAATTATCTGGATGATGGCCTTACCAAGGGAAGCAAAGTATTAGAAAAAATAACCCAATGGGTTATGCGATGATGTATTGTCATATGCTGAAATATCCTGAGTGTTCAAAAAAGCAAAAATTTTATGCTGCCTGTCAAGTGGTTGCATTATCAATAGTTGGGGGACATATAGAATATGGTTTTCAAGGACAGAATAAAAGATTGATATTATGCGCACTTATTCCGGGTATTTTTTTAGCAATTCGGCGTAGATATCAATTCAGAAAGGTATCAACATGATTTCAATTATTATACCTATTTTTAACGCAGAAAATTATTTGAAAAGAATGTTAGAAAGCATTTTGGGTCAATCATATCAAAAGTTTGAGTGTATTTTAATTGATGATGGTAGTAGTGATTCATCTTATAGTATATGTAAGGAGTATGAAGAAAAAGATACTCGCATGCGTTGCTTTACGCAGAAAAATCATGGAGTTTCTTACACAAGAAATAAAGGAATAAGTTTGGCAAGAGGAAAATTCATAGCGTTTTTGGACGCTGATGATTCTATTCCACCCAATTATCTGTATGAACTAGTAAAATGTTGCGAAATAGGCGATGTTGCAATATGCGATACAGTGTTTCTTGATGAAAAAGCGGTGAAATTTAGATTTACAGTAGGAAAAACTGTATTAACACGAACCGATGCGATAAATGCTCTTTTGATTCGGAAATCTATTAATTCGGGTCCGGCAGGAAAATTGTACAAAAAAGAATTGATTGCAAATTTAAAATTTCCGTCAATAAAAACATATGAAGATATTCTTTTTACATTGGACGCGTTATTAAATGCAAATAAAATTGTAACGACAGATCGAACACAATATTTTTATGTTGAAAATAATAATGGAGCAATGAGTAAGATGATAAAAATCCTTCATTGGATATCATTATTGCAACAGAAAGGTTGCTTCAGGTTATCGCACAAAGGAAGGATTTAAAGCCAGAATGTTGTTATGTTACAGTATCCCATTTGTTTCAATATGTAATAGGACTTTTTCAGGAGAATAATTATAGAAATTCAGAATTTGTTGATGGGACAAGAAAATTATTCCGGAAATATATGTGTCTTATTCTTACTTGTAGAGCAATTCCTTGGAAAGAGAAACTTGTGTTTTTTTTATTTGGTCAGGGAATATTTTTTGCAAAATGGAAAAAGAATTCATTGGATAAGGAAGGAATGAAAATGGCAAAAATTTATATGTATGCTCATGGCGGGAGTGGAAATCATGGATGCGAAGCAATTGTGCGTTCTACATGTGATATGTTAAACAATCCATTATGGGATGAAATATTGCTCATTTCTTCTAAAACGGAAGAAGATATAAAATATGGGTTAGATAAAATTTGTACAATTAAGAAAGATGTACAGTCATATTCCAAAATAACTTACCATTTATTCGGGCATATATAGCATTAAAATTAAAAAATGACTATGTGCCGTTAGATAAACTTAACTATAAGAAAACCATTGACATGGTGCATAAAAACGACATTGTATTATCTATAGGCGGTGATAATTATTGTTATGCTGATGTGAATAAATATATTATGCTACATAATATGATGATTTCTAGGGGAGCCAAGACAGTATTATGGGGATGTTCTATCAATCCGGAAGTATTGAGTAATCCGGAAATTGTTAATGATGTGAGACAATATCAGCTTATTACAGCAAGAGAATCTATTACTTATAATGCACTGAAAAAAATAAATCCCAATACCATACTTGTTGCAGATCCTGCATTTGGACTCAAAACAGCATATGCAGAAATTCCATCTAAGTTTATCAATAAAAACATGGTAGGAATTAATTTGAGTCCGATGGTACAAAAAGAAGAAAAGATTTCAGGAATTATAATGAAAAATTATGAGATCTTGATAGAACATATTTTGAAAGAAACAGATATGGCAATTGCATTAATTCCTCATGTAATCTGGGATGACAGTGATGATAGGATACCATTAATGCAGTTGTATGAACGTTATAAAAAAGTGGAAGAGTTTTAGTAATAGAAGATCAAAATTGTTCAAAACTTAAGTATGCGATTTCAAAATGTAGATTTTTTGTTGGGGCAAGAACGCATTCCACTATTGCGGCATATTCTTCGGGGATACCAACACTGGTTGTAGGATACTCTGTAAAGGCAAGAGGAATTGCTAGGGACTTGTTTGGAGATGAAGAACAGTATAGTTTATCTGTTCAAAGGCTGAAAGAAACAGATGAGTTGCTTAAAAAGTTTAGATGGATATTAGAAAATGAAGAATTAATCAAAAAACAATTAAATAGCAAAATACCAGAAGTTATTAAAAGAGCATTAACTGCAAAAGAATATGTTGAGCGATTACTTTAAAGAGGAGATGGTTCATGTCTAGATTAAAAAATTCTGCTAAGAATATTTTGGGGTCATTTGGGAATAATTTTGTGGCTTCTTTATTAGGCTTGATTTCTAGAACTGTGTTTATCTATACATTGGGAGCGGATTACTTGGGACTATCTGGGCTCTTAAGTAATGTTTTAGGATTTTGGCGATTGGTGAATTGGGGATTGCAACTGCAATTGGGTTCAGTCTTTATAGCCTTAGCTGAGAAAGATTATAAGTCCATCAGTACATTAATGTCCGTCTATAGAAAAGCATATTCGGTTATAGGTGTTATTGTGCTTTTAGCTGGAATTATTCTATTTCAATTCTTAGATTTTTTTGTTCCCGTAGAACAACAGCCAGACGGAACAACCTTTGCTTACTTTGCGTTTTTAATTAATACTGTTATTGGTTATTTTTTATCATATAAGACCACACTGATATCCTCAGATAACCAAGCGTTTAGACTGATTCCAATTAATTGTCATCAATAAATTGTGTTCAAACACTTTTGCAGATATTGCATTGTTAATTTGGAAAGTTATATTGTATATTTAACAATACAGATCGGATGCTCGATCGTTTGATGGCCGCACAAAATTTATACATAACAAAAAAATATGATAAAGTTACTTTTTATTCAAAGGATAGACTGACAGGTGCTCAAAAACAGGAAATTCAAAAAAATATATCAGGATTGATTGTTGCAAAAATAGGAGACTATTTGGTTAATTCAACGGATAATCTTATTATTACAAAACTTGTAAGCTTAGTAGCCACAGAATATATTCCAACTATCTTTTGATTCGGAATCTGATCAACGGATACATAAGTGCTTTGTTTGCAGGTGTCACTGCTGGAATAGGAAATATAGTGGCAGTGGAGAATGATGAAAAAAAATTAGATGTATTTAATACAATGTTTTTCATTGCCTTTTTATTTATAGCATAGAAGCTACATGTTTTATGTGTTTATTTAATCCATTTATTGGTGAAATTTGGATTGGTGAAAAATACTTATTTAGAACAGGAACTGTAGCAATTATTGTAATAAATAATTATCTGACAGGATTACGAATGCCACTCATTACCATGAAGGGAGCAGCGGGGAAATATTTAGAAGATGCTTGGGTTCCATTTGCTTTTGCGATTATTAACTTGGTTGCATCTATCTTATTTGCTAAGCCGTTTGGGGTTTCAGGAGTTTTTCTGGGTACAATTGTTGGCAGTCTACTTACTGCTGATTGGTATAGGCCAATTGTAATCTATAGATCTGTATTTCATTGTCCTGTTAGAGCGTATTATAAACGATATGTATTATATGTTTGCTTAGGGATTATCTATATTGCACTGGCATATTGGACTTGCACCTGGATTTCTAGGGGAAATATCTACTTTAGATTTGTAGAAAAAGCGGTTGTTGCTATTGCTATTCCAAGTGGATTTAATTATATTTTGTTTCACCATACCAATGAATTTAATTCTGTAATGAAGCTTATGAAACGTATTGGAAAAAGACCGTTGGGCAAAATTAAAGACTTTTTAAAACGGAGAAATTATGAATAAAAAAGTTAGCATTATTATTCCATGCTTTAATGGAGAACGTTTTATTGATAGATGTTTACATTCTATTGAAATTCAAAATTATCCACATATTGAAGTGGTTGTGGTAAATGATGGATCGATAGATCAAAGTGAATCCAAGATATTGGAATGGAAAGAAGTACTGGAAAATAAAAAGATTTCAATTAATATATATTAAACAAAAAAATCAAGGGATTGGAAGCGCAATAAATACCGGCCTGAAATATATTTCTGGAGAGTATTTATTATTATTGGACATCGATGACGAGTATTTGCAAGGTGCATTGTTAGAGCGAGTACAGTTTTTAGAAAGTCATAGGGAAATGGATGTAGTGCGTTCGAATGGGTGGTATGTAAGAAAAAATGGAAAAAGCCTGTTTATTTATGATGAATGTGAGAAAAATATTCAGGATGTTTTTACGGCATTATTGGAAGGGAAGACAAATAATTGGGCTGGAAGTTATATGGTTAGAGTGTCTTCCTTGTTTAAATTTTATCCTGAAAGAGAAATTTATCAATCAAAATATGGACAAAATTTACAACTGTTATTGCCATTGCTTTACAATAAAAAATGTGGATTTATTGATAAACCACATATGAATTATAACCAGCAAGAAAATTCATTAACCAAACTAATGTTGAAAAGATGTAAAAAGAAAAAGAAGTTTAGAATAATGCGAATGGTTTTCGTGATATTAGAGAACATATGGTTCAGATTATTATTCATGATGAAAGGGAACGAGAATATTATCTAGATATTATACAAAATTTTTACTGGAGAAGTGTCATGCAGATTGCAGGGGTGTATAATGATGACATTTTGATGAAAGAAGCTTTTTGAAATTAAAAATAAATAAAATGTACAATTGGATGACTATATTATATATTGTCGTTGACACATCCTGAACTTGTTTATTATTACGTTTGTTAGAAAATAAATCTAAATTAGGAAATTTGTGAAGGCAGATCATGCAAAGGGCTATGATGATTATATATATGGCCGTGAGACTATGTGATGCTTATGTCAAAAAAAGTGCAAAAGAATTACAGTATGATTACAACAGGCTTTGTTGAACAGGAAGGTGAAGATTATGCCTAAATTCGCAGATAAAAGTCAATGCACAGGTTGCACTGCCTGTGTAAGCATTTGTCCACGGAACTGTATTCAGATGAAAAAAGATAATGCAGGATTTGAGTTTCCGGTAATTATGGAGCGGTCTGCGTGTATTGCTTGTGGGGCTTGTGAAAGAGTATGTCCCGTGTTAATGAAGAAAAAGATGATGAAAACCTATCAACGTCTGCATATGCGGCATTCTCTAACAATAATGCACTTCGACTGGAGAGTTCCTCCGGTGGAATTTTCTCTGAGTTAGCAGCTACCATTTACAGCGAGGCGGAGTGATCTATGGTGCAAGCTATGATGACGAAGGCGTAGACTCAGACATATTGAGATCAAAGAGCAAACAGAACTCGGCAAACTACAAGGAGCGAAATATTCGCAAAGTATTTTAGGAGACTGCTTTTAAGCATAAAAAAACAACTGGATTCCGGACGAATAGTGTTGTTTTCAGGTACACCTTGTCAGGTAGCCGGATTGAAAGCTTTTTAAAACGAGATTATGAGAATTTGGTCTGCATAGATTTTGTATGTCATGGAGTGCCGTCTCCGATGGTATGGGAAAAATATGTAAAGTATCGATCTCTAACGGATAATAGTGATTCATTTCCACAGCATATAAATTTGCGAAATAAGGAAAGTGGTTGGAGTCATTACGCATACTCGGTTGAATTTGCTTATGCAGACAAGAAACGCTATTTATGTAAAAATGGTGATGATCCTTCATGCAATTATTTGTAAAAGATTATATTTTGCGGGAATCTTGTAGTAGCTGTCATTTTAAAGGATATCATCGTGTTAGTGATATAACATTAGGCGATTTCTGGGGAATATGGAATATTAATCCCAAAATGGACGATAATAAAGGAACATCTCTTATATTAACGCATACTGCAAAAGGCGAAAAAATGATGAACGCAGTTTCTGAAAACATAAAATGTGAACAAGTTTATTTGGAACAGGCGGCAAGAGAAAATCCATCGTTATTGAGATCATCAGTCATAAACAAAATAGAGATATTGTTTTAAAAACTATTGAAAGCGAAAATTTTCAGGAAATATTGCCATTACTTCAAGTAAAACAACCACAAAGGCGAAGTAAGAAGGAAATAATTAAGCGTGTACTCAAAAAGCTGTGTGGGTTAGGATGAGTCACGATAACGGAGGACATTATCAATGAAATGGCTACGGCAGCACAAATGGACGCTCATTATCAGCGTACTTCTATTCCTCGGAATCACAAACTGCCAAAACCTCGACCAATCAAAACACTCCCTAAGCTACTCTTCCTATCAGATCCCCTCCGACAAAATCGATACCCCAATCCGGATTTTGCAGCTGACGGATCTGCACAACAGCGAGTTTGGAGAAGACAATCAGGAGCTGATTGACCGGATAGCAAGTCAGTCTCCCGATCTGATCCTGCTCACGGGGGATCTGTTAAATTCCGGAGAGCCTGTCACAGAGATTGCTACCAATTTGATTTCTTCTCTATGCGAGATTGCTCCCGTCTATCTGTCCTTGGGAAATCATGAGATAGAATACCAGGACAATTTTGGCACAGACGTCACACAATTGTATCAGGCCGCCGGTGCAATCGTTCTGGAGCACCAATACCGGGATATCACCGTAAAAGGCCAGTCTCTTCGCATTGGCGGCATTTACGGTTACTGCCTGCCGGACAAATACCTGGAAACGGAGGAAGCTGATCTTAGCGAATGCATGTTTTTATGGGATTTTGAGAATACCGACCGTTACAAGATCCTGCTTAGTCATCTTCCGATTGCCTGGCTGAAAAATGATGCCCTGGAGGAATGGAACATGGACTGCGTGTTTTCTGGTCATCTTCACGGAGGGCAGGTCATTTTGCCTGGAATCGGCGGCGTATATGCGCCGGATATGGGCTGGTTTCCGGGACGGCTGAAGGGTGTTTTTGATTCAAAGGATGGAAAACGGCATCTGGTTTTGTCTGCGGGGCTTGGAAATACGGAGGTGATTCCGCGGTTCAACAATATTCCGGAGATTGTCTGCGTGGATCTTGTACCGGAAGGAGGATGGTGAAAAAACTTGCACATGGATTAGGGCTGCGAATGTTACGGTTCGCTGGGAACCAGTGAACCGTAACTTAATCTGGGCATATTGTTTCACAGGATCGGCTGGCAGCTTGACATGTCGCCGGTCCTGTATTATAATAACGATGTTCACGAAAATGAAGGATAGATGTACATGAACAAACAAGAATCTGATATTTTGAACGTGATCCTGCAATACCACTGCCGGAACCAGCGTGCGCTGGCGGAGCGGTGTGGGTTTTCACTGGGAATGGTAAACCGTTCGGTGAAAGCGCTGCAGGGGCAGGGTTTTTTAACAACAGATATGGAGCTGACGGAAAAAGCCAGGCTTGAGATGGCAAAGCATCGCCCGAAAAACGCGGTGATTCTGGCTGCCGGATATGGAATGCGGATGGTGCCGATTAATATGGAAACGCCGAAAGGACTTTTGGAAGTAGAGGGGGAACCGCTGATCGAGCGGCTGATCCGTCAGCTTCATGCGGTAAAGGTGAAGGAAATTTATGTTGTCGTTGGTTTTAAAAGGAACAGTACGATTATCTGGTTGACCGGTATGGCGTGAAGCTGGTTGTCAATATGGAGTATGCAGAGAAAAACAACCTGCATTCCCTGGCAAAGGTATTGCCGCAGCTTGGTGAAACGTATCTTATGCCGTGCGACCTCTGGTGCCGGGAAAATCCGTTTTCGGAGTATGAGTGGTATTCCTGGTATCTGGTGAGCGATGCAAAAGATCCAGACAGTACGGTTCGTGTGAGCCGGAAGTGGGAGCTTGTGCCCTCAGGCGGGGAAAAAGAAGGAAATCATATGATCGGCATCAGCTATCTGACGGATTCTGTGGCACAGTCGATGGCGCGGCGAATCGAAACGATGGTACAGGATCGCCGGTATGACCATGTTTTCTGGGAGGATGCCCTTTTTGCGGAAAACGGAATGCCGGTGCAGGCAAAGCTTGTCCCGGAAGGAGCTGTGGTGGAGATCAATACCTACGAGCAGCTGCGGGAACTGGATGAAAATTCGGATCAGCTGAAGTCGGATGCGATGGCAGAAATTGAACGGGTGCTTTCGGTTTCCGGTGAGGAGATTACGGGAATTGAGGTCCTGAAAAAGGGAATGACAAACCGTTCGTTTTTATTCCGCTGTCGCGGCGGGCGGTATATTATGAGAATTCCGGGGGAAGGCACGAGTCTTCTGATCAACCGCAGGCAGGAGGCGGCGGTATATCGGACACTGGACGGAAAGGCATCTGCGATGAAATCGTGTCGATCAATCCGGAAAACGGCTATAAGATTACGAAATACCTGGAGGGTGCGCGTGTCTGCGATCCGGAAAACCCTGAGGATGTGCAGGCCTGTATGAAAAAGCTCCGTTCCTTCCATGAGGAGCATCTGAGCGTGGAGCATACGTTTTCGCTGTTTGACCAGATCGCATACTATGAAGTCTGTGGGAGGGAGAACCGTCTGTTTATCGGGATTACAGCACGACGAAAGCGCATGTGCTGGAGCTTGAGGCTTATCTGGAAGCGCAGCCGAAGGTGTGGACGCTGACGCATATTGATGCGGTGCCGGACAATTTTCTGTTTGTGGAGAAAAACGGCGGAACGGAAATTCGTCTGATTGACTGGGAATATGCGGGCATGCAGGATGCACATGTGGATCTGGCGATGTTCTGCATTTACGCCATGTATGACCGTCCGCAGGTGGATGCGCTGATCGACAGTTATTTTACGGAAGGCTGTCCGCAGGAGGTGCGCACGAAAATTTATGCATACATTGCGGTGTGCGGGCTTTTATGGAGCAACTGGTGTGAGTACAAGAGCCGGTTAGGCGTGGAGTTTGGCGAGTATTCGCTGAAACAGTACCGATATGCTAAGGATTACTATAAACTTGTTAAGCAGGAGCTTGCCAAAAGCAAAGGTCAGGAAGAATAAGAGGGTGGAAGAATGAAAGCGATGGATGTGGGCAGAGACCGGGAAGTGAAATTCAGCAGAAAAATCATGTAGAACGTGCAATTATCATGGCGGCGGGAACGGGAACGCGGATGCGGCCGGTAACGCTTACTACGCCGAAACCGCTGATCCGTGTGAAGGGTGTCCGCATGATTGATACGGTGATTCAGGCGCTGCATGAAAATGGAATTTATGAGATTTATGTAGTAGTGGGATATCGGAAAGAGCAGTTTGCGTGCCTTACCGCAGAATATAAAGGTGTGACACTGATCGAAAATCCATACTGGGATTCCTGCAATAATATTGCATCGCTCTATGTGGCGCGGGAACAGTTGGAAAATGCAATGATTCTGGATGGGGATCAGATTATATACAAAAAAGAAATTCTTGCACCGGAATTTACGCATTCTGGCTACAATGCTGTCTGGACGGACGAAAAGACGGATGAATGGCTGATGCAGGTGAAGGATGGAATCGTGTGTTCCTGTAGCCGGACCGGCGGTAAGGGCGGCTGGCAGCTCTTCAGTGTATCACGTTGGAACCGGGAGGACGGAAAGCGGCTGAAACGCCACCTGGAACTGGAATTTGAAAAAAACAGAACCGCCAGATTTACTGGGATGATGTGGCGATGTTCTGTCATTTTGAAGAATATGAGCTTGGCATTTATCCTATGCAGGAAGGCGATCTGATTGAGATTGATGATTTCTCGGAACTCTGCGATCTGGATCCGTCTTACTGCGGATATGAGGCACAGGGGCAGGAAAAATCAGAAGAAAAATAAGCTGGATCGGGCAGTATAGCAGAAAGGAACAGAAACATGAATACAGTTGATGAAAACAGAGTGGCGAAAAAGAAACAGAGCGGAAAAATACGGAAAAAAGGTCAGATTGACTGGATGATCACGCTGCTGCCGCTGGGACTGATTGCAGCGCTCAGCATTTTGTTTTTCCTCCTGCCGGAACAGTCCAACACAGTTCTTGCGAAGGTACGCTTCTTCTTGGGAGATACCTTTGGAGTCTATTATCTTGCAATTGGCCTTGGCGTTTTTCTGCTCTCTTTGTATCTGGCATTTTCAAAATATGGCGATATTGTGTTAGGAGAGCAGGATGAGAAACCGAAATATTCTTTTTTTGCCTGGGGATCCATGATGTTTACGTGCGGCCTTGCGGCAGACATTCTGTTTTATTCTTTTGCAGAATGGGTGATGTATGCTGCTGATCCGCAGATTGAAAAGATGGGCGGAATCCAGGAGTGGGCGGGCGTGTACCCGCTGTTTCACTGGAGTCTGATTCCGTGGGGCTTTTATCTCGTTCTCGCTGCCGCATTTGGGTTTATGCTGCACGTGCGGAAACGGAACCGGCAGCGGTATTCAGAAGCCTGCCGTCCGATTATGGGAAAACAGACGGACGGCATCGGCGGACGGCTGATTGATCTGCTGGCGGTATTTGCACTCCTTGCAGGAACGGCAACGACATTCAGCGTGGCAACGCCGCTGATGGCAAGTGCAATCAATGCATTGTTTCATATCAATCTGGACCGGAACGCAGTGACAATTGTGATTCTGCTGATTACGTGTTTTGTGTACACGTATTCGCTGCTTCACGGCTTCCGCGGAATCGGTTTTCTGGCAAAGCTCTGCATCTATCTGTTTTTCGGGCTACTGGCGTACGTGCTGCTGTTCGGCGGACAGACGCGGTATATTATCGAGACGGGATTTTCATCGCTGGGACGGATGATTCAGTATTTCCCGACGTTGGCGACCGATACCGATCCGCTGCGCGAGACGCATTTTCCGCAGAACTGGACTATTTATTACTGGGCATACTGGATGGTATGGTGCGTGGCGGCGCCATTTTTATCGGAAGTATTTCTCGGGGAAGAACGGTGCGGCAGACAATCCTTGGCGGATATGGATTCGGCGTTGGCTCCACGATTTTAAGCTTTATCATCCTGGGAAATGAATCGATGGGGATGCAGATGGCGGGAAAAGCGGATTTTATCGCGCAGTATGCCAAAGACGGTGATCTCTATGGAATGATTATCGCCATGATCCAGAAGATCCCGTGTGCACCGCTGGTTCTTGTCGTTCTGCTGCTCACGATGATTGCCTTTTATGCGACCTCGTTTGATTCGATTGCGCTGACGGTTTCCTGCTACAGCTACCGCCGTCTGGAAGAGGGACAGCAGCCATCGAAAGCGATTCAGCTATGTGGTGCCTTCTGCTGATTCTGCTTCCGATTGCACTGGTCTTTTCCGAAAGCTCTATGAGCAATCTGCAGTCGGTCAGTATCGTGGCAGCGTTTCCGATCGGAATGGTAATTCTTCTGATTGTGGCGGGATTTCTAAAGGATGCCGGAGCATATCTGAAAGAAATAAAGAAGAAATGATTTTTTATGCAGCATGAAATAGAGCCGGATTTCTATTTAGCGGAAATCCGGCTGTGTGCATTTCAGACAGTATAGGTCTATACAAACAGTGTACACCCCTGCCGCTTGAACTGTTCGATTTTTTCGTCAATGAGCTCCGGCGTTACACCGAGATGCTTAGAAAGACACTGCTTGCAGAAAAACTGTTCTGCGCCGCGGTTGATAAATTTACGGTGGGCGCCGATCTCGTTATGTGTGAGTTCTTTGCCGCACTGCATACAGCGTGCCATCAGAGTTTTATGACCTTTGCACGGTATACTTTTGATGCAAATGGCTCGAGCTCTGTGACAAGGGATGCATTGTTTGCACACAGGTTCTCGCAGGTCCAGACCTCAGTAAGTTCCAGAGTACGGCCAGTGGAGAACGGAAGGCCGATCTCATCCAGATTCATGGCTGCACGTGATTTTTCATCACTGAGATTGAACATACCGATGGCGAGATCTCCGTCTGCGAGTGCCTTCACATAGATCAGAACCTTGTCATTCCATGCATGGTTTTCACTTTATACGGCTGACGGCAGAGCGGATCCTGGTTGATGCGGATCATTTCGTCATTCATGAGAATGCGGCGGGTTTCGTCGCTCATCTCGCGGATGTCGCAGCCGATCATCAGCGGGGAGCCAAGGAATGCCCACAGTGCATAGTGTGTCTGATACTGGACATCGTTGCAGCCGGCCAGTCCAACATTTCCTTTTCCATGCATGCCGACGATCAGCATGTCCATATCGTTGAAGCAGCCGACGCCGTTGTACGGATGCAGTTTTTCCTGCTGTGCCACGAGATCTTTGACAGAATCCCAGGTATCAAAGATGTCACCGGTGGAACGCCACATGGAAGCGCCGGTTTCTTTGATCCACTCATGCGTTTCATCGGCACCCCAGGAGCAGGCAGAGAAGAGAATGTCGCGGCCGCAGTTCTCGAGTGCCAGTCCCATGCGGCGGTACAGATATTTTCCGTGCAGGATCGGGCTGTGGTAGCAGTAGTCGTATTTTAAGAAATCAACATCCCAGGATGCGAAAGTTTCCGCATCGACAAATTCGTGCTCATAGCTGCCAGGGTAGCCGGCACACGTCATGTTTCCGGCGCAGGAATACATACCGAATTTCAGCCTTTGGAATGAACGTAATCGGCAACGGCTTTCATACCATGCGGAAATTTTTCCGGATCCGGCACAAGACGGCCATTTTCATCGCGTTCACGTAAGGACCAGCAGTCGTCGATGACAAGATATTCGTATCCTTTATCGCGCAGGCCGCTCTCGGCCATGACATCAGCAGTTTCAAAAATCATTTTTTCATTGATATTTTCTCCGAAGGTGTTCCAGGAATTCCAGCCCATCGGCGGTGTAAGTTTGATCATAGTATTGACCTCCCGTAAGTTTTGATGTACTTTGAGTATAGATGGATTTCCAGAGCAAAACCATGGAATTTTAAGACAAAAGCATGGATTTTTGCTTCATAAAGAATAAAATACGGGAAAAGGAAAGAATATGCTTGTATCAGAAATGAACGGGATCCGGCCTGTCGATGCCGGGCGGCAGGACTGCCATGATCTGCATTCCTGGGGGCCGGGTGTACGGCAGTGCTATATTATACATTATATTATAAGCGGAAAGGGAACGTTTACCTGTGGGAAAAAGACGTACACACTTACCGCCGGACAGAGCTTTTAATCTGTCCAGAGCAGGTGGTGCAGTACGCGCCGGATGAGAACGAGCCGTGGGAATATGTGTGGGTTGATTTTGTCGGGGAACAATGCCGGCAGATTCTGGCACGGTCGGTACTGAACCCACAGCAGCCGGCGCGCCGCCTCTCCGTCAGGAAAGGCTTCTGCCGTATTTGAGCGTCTCTGCCAGATGGAACTCTATCGCCGGAACAGCAGGAGGCCGTCGGTGTGCTGCTTGCGCTTCTGGGCGTGTACCAGGATCTGGCGGAGCCGCGAGCGGGAGGAGAGAAAGAAGGAAGATCCGCGATCATGGAAGCGATGGCTCTGATTGCCGCAGGGTATCACAGGAGTGAGTTCTGCGCGGAGACAATTGCGCGGAAAATGGCGGTCAGCCGCACAACGCTGAACCGTCTGTTTCAGAAGAAAATCGGCTGGTCACCAGGACAGTATCTGCTGGAATATCGGCTGCAGCAGTCAGAAAAGCTGCTGCAGATGGGGATGACGGTCAAACAGACGGCGCTGTCGTGCGGATTTGAAGATCCCTTTTACTATTCCCGTGTGTTCCGGAAACACTATGGAATGCCGCCGTCGGATTACCGGCTGGAGTTTGCAGAAATTCAGTGAACGGCGGGCGTTACCGCTCGTCGGAGAGATAATTCCGCATAGAGCGCAGGGCGGACTTTTCCAGCCGGCTGACCTGCGCCTGCGAGATGCCGATTTCCCGGGCAACCTCCATCTGGGTCTGCCCCTCATAGAAACGCATGCGGATGATCTGGCGTTCGCGCTCATTGAGACGGGCGACCGCGTCCTGCAGGGCGAGGTTCTGCACCCAGTTTTCTTCTTTATTTTTCTTATCACTTAACTGATCCATGACATACAGGGTATCGCCGCCTTCCGTGTAGACGGGCTCATACAGACTCATTGGGCTTTGGATTGCATCGAGGCATAGACGATATCCTCTTTTCCAATGCCGATTTCAGCGGCGATTTCCTCGATCGAAGGCTCTTTCTGGTTCTGCTTGAGATAAAGTTCGCGGGCGCAGATGGCGCGGTAGGCAGTATCCCTGAGGGAACGGCTGACGCGGATCGCATTGTTGTCACGCAGATACCGCCGGATTTCACCGATGATCATCGGCACGGCATAGGTGGAGAAACGGACGTTTAAGGTCGTGTCGAAGTTATCAATCGCCTTAATCAGGCCGATACAGCCGATCTGAAAGAGATCGTCGGCGTTTTCACTGCTGTTGGAGAAGCGCTTGATCACGCTTAAGACAAGGCGCAGATTGCCCTGAATGTAGCGTTCGCGGGCAGCAGCATCTCCTTCGCGGGCCTTTTTCAGCAGAGTCTCTTTTTCTTCGGCATTCAGTACGGGAAGGCGTGATGTATTGACTCCGCACAGTTCAACTTTATTGATCGCCATGGTATGCATCCTCCTGAAACATGGAACGTATGGTTACCGTTCGTTACTGTTATACGTTCATGATTGGCAGTTGGCGGGACGAATATACGAGAGCCGGAAAATTTCATAAAGTTTTAGTCCTTGACAAAGCTTTTGGAAAATGATTTCCTGCTATTGTAGAAACGGCGGAAAGTGTGATAAGATAAGGGAAGTGTACGAAATGCGAGGTCTTGTTTTATGATGAGTGGAAAGGAACGAAGAGAAGAGATTCTTCAAAGAATAACAAACAGTAAGACGCCGGTCTCCGGTGCAGCGCTGGCGAAGAGCTGTGAAGTCAGCCGTCAGGTGATTGTCCAGGACATTGCCCTGATCCGCGCTGCCGGATACGATGTGATTGCGACAAACCGCGGCTACATCTGCAGCAGCCCGGTGAGAGAGACGCGGGTCTTTGAGGTGAATCACACGGATGAGCAGATGCAGGACGAGCTGAATACAATTGTGGATTTCGGCGGCGTTGTGCTGGATGTGATTGTGCGTCACGAGGTTTACGGAGAACTGCGGGCGGAACTTAATATCAGTTCACGAAATAAGGTGGCACTGTTTATGGAAGAAATCCGGCAGGGAAAATCACGGCCGCTGAAGAATATCACATCAGGGGAACATTTTCATACCGTATCGGCAGACTCTGCGCAGACCCTGGATCTGATTGAAGAGGAACTGCGAAAGAAAGACTACCTGGTGCGGACTGTGAAATAGGGGAAAAAGCCCTTATTTTCACAAAAAACTGTTATTCGAAAAAATTTTAAATTTTTTTTCAAAAAGGTGTTGACTTTTCTCTTAGGATAGTGTAATATACATGATGTCAGCGGGAACGAGTGATAAACAAAGAGTTCTAAAGCGACAAAGAAATGTGCGTTTAGCTCAGCTGGATAGAGCGTTTGGCTACGGACCAAAAGGTCGGGGGTTCGAATCCTCTAACGCACGGACGGTAACCGTCCTGGTGAAAACCAGGGCGGTTTTTTCGTATGCAGAATGAAAAATAAAACAAGCGGCCTTTTGGTCAGCAGCCAGACGGCCGCACTTTTTGAAAAAATCATGGGGAAACAACTTGTACGCTCATTGACACAAGTGAGATACATCTCCTATAATAAAGCCAAATTTAAGATCTCGAAAGGGGACAAGTTATGGCTAAGTTAGTAATTGATGCGAACAGAAAGCTTTCAAAAATCAATAAGGAAATCCAGGGACAGTTTTCGGAGCATCTGGGAAGATGTATTTATGAAGGACTCTATGTAGGAGAAAATTCCGATATTCCGAACGTGAACGGAATGCGTACCGATGTTGTTGAAGCACTGAAAAATATCAAAGTTCCGGTATTGCGCTGGCCGGGCGGATGTTTTGCAGATGAATATCACTGGAAAGACGGTATCGGACCGAAAGAAAGCCGCAAAAAAATGATCAACACCAACTGGGGCGGTGTTGTCGAGGACAACAGCTTCGGTACCCACGAGTTTTTTGAACTCTGCCGTCAGATCGGATGTGAAACCTATATCAACGGAAATATGGGAAGCGGTACTGTACAGGAGATGTCGGAGTGGGTTGAATATATGACATTTGACGGGGTATCTCCGATGGCAGACCTTCGTGCGGAAAATGGCCACGAAAAGCCGTGGACCGTCGATTTCTTCGGCATCGGCAATGAGAACTGGGGCTGTGGCGGAAATATGAATCCGGAATTCTACGGAAATATGTACCGCAGATATCAGACCTTTGTGCGTGATTACGATGGAAACAAAAAGATCCGGAAGATTGCCTGCGGCGCCAATTCGGATGATTATGAGTGGACGCAGGAAGTGATGAAAGCATGCTTCCGCAGAATCTCCCACAGCAGCATGGCATGATGGATGGCCTGTCGCTTCATTACTATACGGTGCCGGAAACCTGGGATCACAAGGGAAGTGCAACGGAGTTTGCGGAAAAAGACTGGTATAAGACCATGAAAAAGACGATGTACATGGAAGAGCTGATCCGCCGCCACAGCGCCATTATGGATCAGTATGACCCGGACAAAAAGGTCGGTATGATCGTGGATGAGTGGGGTACCTGGTATGATGTAGAGCCTGGAACAAATCCGGGATTTCTGTATCAGCAGAATACCATGCGTGACGCACTGGTCGCAGGGATCAACCTGAATCTCTTCAACAAACACAGCGACCGTGTCAAGATGGCAAATATCGCACAGATGGTCAATGTTCTGCAGTCGATGATCCTGACAGAGGGTGAAAAAATGGTCAAAACTCCGACGTATCATGTTTTCGATCTGTATCAGGTACATCAGGAAAATGATCTTCTGGCAAGCTCTCTGGAAACGGAGCAGGTTGGTCTGGAAGACGAATACATGGTTCCGAATCTGACGGAATCTGTTTCGGTAGATGCAGACGGTGTACTTCATATCACGATGACGAATGTGGATCTGGAGAAAGCATATCCGGTAAAGGCGGTACTTCTTGGAAAAGAAGCCGGCGAGATCAAAGCCGAGATCGTAACCGGCCATATGCAGGATAAAAACACCTTTGAAGAGCCGGAGACGGTTGGCGTTCAGGGCTTTGACGGTGTGCAGGCAGCAAAAGAGGGAATTTCCTTTACCATTCCGGCGTGCAGTGTGCTTCATATCGCCGTAAAATAGGGAAACCATAAAAACCAGAAGATATCTGGGATGAAAAAAGATTCGCTTCCGGAGGAGTTTGATGGACGGAAATACCAGGATCTGTAAAAAATGCCTGCTTCGTGAGATGGACGAGGCAGGCTTTTTTCAGAATATGTATGATTATATTGCAAGAATTCCGGCGGACGATAAAACGTCGGAGGAGGAATACGAGCGGCGGCTTTCCATCTGTAAGGAGTGTGAAAAGCTGCTGTCCGGCATGTGCCGCATGTGCGGCTGCTACGTGGAGATGCGGGCAGCGATTGCACTGCGGGACTGCCCGGGGAAAAAGTGGTAGTAAAAGAGAAACCCCGCACAGCGGATCCTGTGAAAACAACGGATCTGTGCGGGTTTTGAGAATCAGCGAAGTCGGTAAGATCAGTTGGGACTCGTTTGCGTCTCCGGTGCGACTTTCGGATCCTTGAAATAGCGGGACAGCTTCGGCACGGAGATGAACAGCGTCAGAAACTCAGCGACCGGAATTGACAGCCACACACCGTTGGTGCCAAGCACGAGCGCAGAAGCAGCGCGGAGAGAACGATAAAGACGAAGGTTCGCAAAAAGGAAATCAAAGCAGAGGTCTTTCCGTCTGACAGTGCCGTAAAAATGCCGGAGGCGACGATATTCGTACCGCAGAACAGATAGGCGATGGAGAACAGGTAACCACCGTGGCGGGTCAGTTCAAAGCCATAGGTGCCTTTCTGCATGAAAACAGCGGAAATAACAGGAGAACCGAAGGCAGCCACAAGTGCAATGATCACAGAGCTTACCACAACGAAACGGATACTGATGCGGTAAAGCCGGATCAGCCGCTGTTTGTTCCGGCTGCCGTAGTTGAAGCTGAACACAGGTGCAACGCCGATACTGTAGCCGAGGTACAGCGCAACAAAGAGAAACTGTCCGTACAGAATCGCCGTGATGGCGGCAACACCGATTTCGCCCTCAAATTTCAGCATCAGCATGTTGAAAAGGTAAGTGACAACGGCTGCGGAAAGATTGCTGACCATCTCGGAGGAACCGTTGAAGCAGCTTGTGGAGAGCAGGCCTTTGGAAAATTCCGGCCGGGTGAAACGAAGGCCTTTACGGGCAAAGGTAAAGTATAAAATGCCGGCAACGGCCGGGATACACTGGCCAAGGCCGGTGGCAAGGGCCGCTCCCGCAACACCAAGATGGAGCGGAACGACAAACAGATAGTCCAGAAGCATGTTGGTAATGCCGGCGGACATCGTAAGGGAAAGTCCGAGTCCCGGGCGTCCTGCCGTCACAAAGAAGGACTGAAAGAGCGCCTGGAGAAGACAAGACAGGGGCAAAGGAAAGGATCGTCCGCAGATAGGCGGTACCGTAATCCATCAGCACCGGCGTTGCACCGAGCAGACTGCAGATCTGGCGGCAAAACAGGTTGCCGAGCACTGCGCCCAGAATACCGATGATCAGTGTGGTAAGGGTAAGGGCAGAAAAGTTACGGTTGGCTTCCTCCTGTTCCTCCTGTCCGATCTTTGCGGCGACAACGGCGCTGCCTCCGGTACCGAACATGATGCCGACGGCAAGAAGAATGCTGACGGCAGGATAGACGATATTGGCGGCGGAAAGCGCCATGCTGTCCACGTACTGTGCGATGAAAAAGCCATCCACAATACTGTAGAGAGACATAAAGATCATCATGATGATCGATGGAAACGCAAACTTCAGCAGAGAGCGGAAGTTGAAATCTTTGGCGAGTGACTGACTCATAATCGAAAACCTCCTTTTTATGTGTGAAAAGCCTTTTTCAGACACGCTTTAGATGGGAAAGATTTCTTGTGAAAATTTGAATCGTTTGCTATTATAAAGGATAGGGTAACCCTATAGTCAAGTGCAAAAAAGGTGAAAAACAGGAAAAATTCCGAGAGCAAATGTTCAGGAAAAGGAGTCAGAAATGGGAAAACAGGAGTATTTAAGCGCGGGGCGATTTGCAGCGCTGGTAGGCACGACAAAGGAAACGCTTTTTCATTATGATGAGATTGGTCTGTTTGTACCAAAAAGAAGAGAGGCAAACGGCTATCGGTATTATGCGATGGACAGATGGAAACATTTGATGTGATCGGAATGCTGCGGGAGCTGGGCATGCCGCTGGCAGAGATTCGAAATTATCTGGAACAGCGAAGTCCTGAAAAATTCGGAGTACTGCTGGAACAGGAGGAGAAGGTGGTGCGCGAAAAAATGCAGCGGCTCCGCGAGATGCAGCGCTGGATTGGGGAAAAGAAGCGGTTTCTGGCACAGGCATCGGCGGAATGCCGTGAGGCGTTTGAAAAAGATCTCTTCTGTCCTGTAGGAATTCATACCCTGCCATTGCAGTATCTTGTCACAAATCACAGCGAATCAGCGGATAATCTGGCAGTCAATCAGAAAATCGGAGAGCTCTATGCTTACTGCGGGCAATACGGAAATCGAAGTTCGTATAATGTGGGGTTTGTTCAGAAACGGGAAACACTGGAAACGGGGAATTTTCTGGATTACCGTGATTTCTATCTGATTTTTGATCGTGTGCCGGCGAAAGTGCGATACACGGTTCGGCCGGAGGGAGAGTATCTTTGCTATTATTATAAAGGACCATGGCAGGGAATTGAAGCGGCGTACCGGAAGCTGTTCCGGTATGCCACGGAACAGAGACTTTTGCTGGATGACCGCTTTATGAGGAATATATGGTGGACGCGCTGACCAGTCAGGAAATGGAACAGTATATTACGAGAATCGCCGTAAAAATTTTAAGATAGACAGGTAGGAGGGGAAAAAACAAGATTTTCACAAACTTTTTTCATTCTCCTCTTGACCATGACGCAACGTCACCCATTATAGTGAGGGTACAACAAGTTGAATTGACATAAAACTGAGACGATAAACACATCAAAAAGGAGAAAAGCATGAAGTATTAGTAACAGGCGGAGCCGGATTTATCGGCGGAAACTTCGTACATCACATGGTAAACAAATACCCGGATTATCAGATCGTAAACCTGGACCTGCTGACCTATGCAGGAAACCTGGAGACTCTGAAACCGGTTGAGGACAAACCAAACTACAATTTGTAAAAGGTGATATCGCAGACGAAGCTTTCATCATGGATCTGTTTGAAAAAGAGAAATTTGACGTTGTTGTCAACTTCGCAGCAGAGAGCCATGTAGACCGTTCCATTGAGGATCCTGGCATCTTTGTTCAGACCAACGTAATGGGAACCCGTGTACTGCTGGATGCTTCCAGAAAATTCGGCGTAAAGAGATATCATCAGGTATCTACCGATGAGGTTTACGGAGACCTTCCGCTGGATCGCCCGGACCTGTTCTTTACAGAGAATACCCCGATCCACACCTCCAGCCCGTACTCTGCATCCAAAGCAAGCGCAGACCTGTTTGTACTGGCTTACCACAGAACCTTCGGTACCCCGGTTACCGTTTCCAGATGCTCCAACAACTACGGCCCGTATCACTTCCCGGAGAAGCTGATTCCGCTTATGATCAGCCGCGCACTGGCAGACGAAGAGCTTCCGGTATACGGAAACGGTGAGAATGTCAGAGACTGGCTGCACGTATCCGACCATTGCGAAGCAATCGACCTGATTATCCACAAAGGTAAAGTAGGCGAGATTTACAACATTGGCGGACACAACGAGAGAACAAACCTTCAGGTAGTACAGACCATCCTGAAAGCTCTGGACAAACCGGAATCTCTGATCAAATACGTAAAAGACCGCCCGGGCCATGACAGAAGATATGCAATCGACCCGACCAAGATCGAGACTGAGCTTGGATGGAAACCAAAATACAATTTCGATACCGGAATTGCACAGACAATCCAGTGGTATCTGGACAATGAAGACTGGTGGAAACACATCATCAGCGGTGAGTATCAGAACTACTTCGCTGAGATGTACAAAGACCGTCTGTAAGAGAGAAAAGTGAAATGCAAAGGCCGCAAAAAAGCGGCTTTTGCGAAGGAGTGGTGGATATGGATCAATATTATACCACTGGTGAATTTGCCCGGATGGCCCATGTGACCATTCGGACAATTCGCTATTACGACAAAAAAGGGCTGCTGAAGCCGAGCTTTATTAACGAATCCGGTTATCGGATGTATTCGGATGAGGATTTTCTGAAGCTGCAGAAATTTTATCGCTGAAATATCTCGGATTTTCCCTGAATGAGATCGGAAATATGACGATTCACGATACGAGTGCGGATATTCTGAAATCATTGAAAATGCAGATCGGACTTGTGCACAAGAAGATGGAAAATCTGGACAGATGGAAAAGGCGCTGCAGAATACGACACAGATTCTGGAGGAGACGAACCAGATCGACTGGACCGGCATTCTGAACCTGATTCATCTGACCGATATAGAAAAGATGCTGGTGGAGCAGTACAAAAACGGGGAAAACCTGAATATCCGTATTTCGCTGCACGAGCAGTATTCCCAAAATAAAAAGGGATGGTTCCCGTGGCTTCTGGAACAGATGGATTTTGACGGTGCGCGCCGGATTCTGGAGATCGGCTGCGGAAACGGGCAGCTCTGGAAAAAAGCGGAGCCATCCGTGCTGAAAGGAAGTATATCTGTCTGTCTGACCTGTCGGACGGCATGATCCGGGATGCGGCGGAAAATCTGGGAGAAGAAAAGGCATTCTGTTTTGATTTCCGGACACTGGACTGCCAGAAGCTTCCGTTTCCGGATGCGGAATACGACCGGATTATTGCAAATCATGTTTTGTTCTATGTCCAGAATCTGTCCCGCGGTCTGCAGGAAATCAGCCGTGTGCTTTCAGATGACGGCGTGTTCTACTGCAGTACGTATGGAAAAGGCCATATGAAAGAGATTACCGATCTGGTACAGGAGTTTGATCCGCAGATCAATCTTTCGGAGGTGGCGCTGTATACTATTTTTGGTCTGGATCACGGAGAAAAGCAGTTAAAGCCTTATTTTGGCAGCGTAGAGAAAAGAATCTACGAGGACAGTCTCTGGGTCGACCGGCCGGAGCCGCTTCTGGACTATATCCTTTCCTGCCATGGAAATCAGAATGAGTATCTGTATCCGAGACAGCGGGAATCAAAGAATTTCTGGAAAAGAAAATTCAGAAACACGGCGGAATTGCGATCACAAAAGAGGCAGGGGTTTTCATCTGCAGAAAATAACGGGAGAGGCCGACATGAAAATGGGGGTCTCTTTTTTATCCCTCATTTTAGGCAAGTTTGACAAAAATGTTAAAAAATAAATACAGAGTATGTTTTTGTATTGCCAGAGCTCACAAAAGGATGTATACTAAAATAGAATGTCTAAGTATGCGTGACTTGAAGAAAGAACACAAAAAGAGGGATAAGGTATGAAGGAATTATTTGATGTACACTGCCATATGGTCCCGGGGGTAGACGACGGTGCAGCTGACCTGGAAGAGTCGCTGGAGATGCTGAAAATGCAGCACGAGGACGGGGGTCAGGAAGATTATCATCACACCGCATTATCCGGCGGCGGATGTTTGAAACACCGGCAAAAAAGGTACATGAGCAGTTCTGAAACTGCAGGAAGCGGCAAAAAAGGAATATCCGGATATGTCGCTTTATCTCGGGTGTGAACTTCACTCGAACATGGATCTTCAGGATATCCTGGAAAAACGGAAATATGTGACCATGGCCGGTTCATCCTATGTTCTGTTGGAATTTTCCGAGGGAGATTCCGCACAGCATATCCGTGAGAGAGTCTACAATGTACTGTCCTGCGGTTATGAACCGATTATCGCGCATGTGGAGCGCTATCAGGCAACGGTAAAGAGCGTCGGATTTTCCAGCGATCTGGTGGATATGGGCGCAAGACTGCAGGTGAATGTGGAAAGTATACTTGGAAAGTATACGTGGGGGGCAAAACGCTACTGCAGAAAACTGATGAAGGAAGATCTGCTCGGTTTTGTCGGCAGCGATTCCCACAACACAAAAACACGTATTCCCAACATAGGAGCAGGCGCTGCCTATGTTTCAAAAAAATGGGAGAGGCATATGCCGAAAGGATTTTCCACGATAATCCGATGGAAATCTTAAGGGATGCCGGAGAAATCTAAAAAAAGTCAGGAGAAGAAGATGGAAACGAATCAACAGAATCAGGATGAAATTGAAATCGATTTACTGGAACTGCTTCGTGTGCTCTGGAGCAAAATTGGCTATGTGATTTTAGCTGCATTGGCACTTGGCCTTCTGATGGTACTGGTCAGCAAAGTATTTATGAAGCCGCAGTATGAATCGACGACAAAAATGTATGTACTGTCAAAACAGGACAGCAGCAGTACTGTAACAAGTGGAGATCTGCAGGCAAGTTCTCTTTTAACCAAAGACTATGCGGAGCTGATTCAGAGCCGTCAGGTTGTTGAAACCGTTATTGCACAGTTAAATCTGGATCTTACCTATGAGGAGTTTTTGAACAAAATTACTGTTACTACACAGAACGATACGCGTATCCTTTCGATTACAGTAAAAGACGAAGATCCGTATGTAGCAAGCCAGATGGCGGATGCAATCCGTGTAGCAGCATCAGATCATATTCAGAACGTTATGAACACAGAAGCTGTAAATGTGGTAGATGAGGCGAATATTCCAGATGAGCCGGTAAGCCCAAGTATTAAGAAAAACGGGCTGATCGGTGCAATAGCAGGGGCATTTATCGCGATTGTCATCATCATTATTGTTTATCTGACAAATGACACCATCCAGACCTCCGAAGATGTAGAACGTTATCTGGGTGTCAGTACACTCGGCATAATTCCTCTTGCAGAAGGACAGAAAAAGAGCAAGAAGAAAAACAAAAACGGCCGTGGAAGAAAGAAATAAGGGAGGATACGGAACGTGAATCAGGTAGTAGTAAAACAGGAAAAATCAGGCTATCAGATTGTGGAAGCCTACAAATCTCTTCGGACCAACCTTCAGTTCTGCGGAGAAGATAAGAAAGTAATCGCGGTTACAAGCTGTACACCAAATGAGGGAAAGAGCAGTGTTTCTATGCAGCTCGGCATTTCTCTTGCAGAGAGCGGAAAAAGAGTGATTTTGATCGATGCCGATCTTCGGAAATCGGTTCTTCTTGGAAGAACGAAAACACAGAAATCTGTTCGCGGACTGGCACACTTCCTGTCCGGTCAGGCAACTCTGGAGGATGTCATCTGTTCTACCAATGTAAAGAACTTTTACATGATTTATTCCGGCCCGTTTCCGCCGAATCCGGCAGAGCTTCTGGGGGGAAAGAACTTCCGAAGTCTTTTAAATGCACTTCGTAAAGTTTACGATTATGTGATTGTGGATACTCCTCCGCTTGGAAGCGTTATCGACAGTGCAATCGTTGCAGAAATCTGTGATGGTTCAATCATGGTCATTGAGTCCGGTGTGATCAGCTATCGTTTTGCACAGGAAGTAAAGAGCCAGCTCGAGAGAAGTAACTGCCGCTGCTTGGCGTTGTCCTGAACAAGGTGGATATGCAGAAACAGGCGTATGGTAAATACGGAAAATACGGTCAGTACAAATATGGAGATTACGGCCAGGAGGAGGACGATTAACTGCCATGAAAAAAGGGATTGTTGCAGGTTTGATTGTCCTGTGCGTGGCGCTAGGAGCCGGTACAGCAGCTGTCGTAGTGACGGACGACCGAAAAGGCCCGGAAATCGAGCTTCCAGCTGATGGGGATGTAACGTATGAGGAAGGCAGTGATACAGCGCCTTTGCTGGAAGGCGTTACTGCAACGGATGAGAAAGACGGAGATGTGACAGATTCGCTGGTGATTGAAAACATTTTCCCGAACGATGACCATACCAGTGCATCGGTTGTCTATGCGGCAAAGGACAGTCACAATAATGTATCAAAAGCAACACGCCGCGTGAATTATAAAGCTGCAGCGGAAGATACCCCGGCGGAAAATGAGGCTACGCAGGAAACGGATAACAGTGGGGCGGCAGATGAGTCTGCACCGGCAACAGAGGAGCCGCAGCAGAATGACACAGAGGGCACAAAAAATGAGACAGATGCGCAGATGGAAATCGAAGCACTGCCGGCGGAAAGCCAAAACTGTACCTGAATACGTATGAAGTAACAGTGGAAGCCGGAAACGATCTGGACAAAACCAGCTATATCAAAGAGATGACCGATGATGCAGACAGCAGGAGTCACTCTTTAACCAGATTGAGATCGACGGCGATGTGGATACTGCAGTGCCGGGAGATTACACGCTGACGTATCATGTGACGGACAGCGATGGAAACAGATCAAATGCAGCGGTGCTTACCGTACACGTTCAGTAAGAATAGAAGAACTGCTCTGATGGGGATGCCCGATCGGGGCAGTTCTTTTTTCAAGTTTTTACGGCGCGAGTAATTTGACAGCCAAAATGAGTATGGTAGAGTGAGAAAGAAAGACGGCAGAAGGGGGCAGAGGAGATGCTTCGAATCTGGCAGAAAACAGAAAAACAGAAGCTGGAGCCGGTAGGAATGGGAACGGCGTTCCCCTTTTTAAAGGAAAAGAACCATGTAGTTTCTATCATCGGCGGCGGCGGAAAAACGACGCTGCTGTACGAGATGGCAGGCTTTTGTGTAAAAAACGATCAGAAGGTACTGGTGACAACTTCGACGCACATTTACCGTCCGCCGAAGGAATGGCATGACCAGAGTCTGGAAGCGGTCGAAAGAAAATTTCGTACAGGCCGCGCAGCGATTATCGGGAGTGCCTGCCGGGATACGGAAAAGCTTTCCATGCCGGAAACGGAACTATTTGAAGCGGCACGCAAAAAGGCCGATCTGACGCTGATCGAGCGGACGGCGCGAGGCACCTGCCGTGCAAGGCACCGGCGGAACATGAACCGGCGCTGCTTTCCTCTTCAGATCTTGTGATTGGTGTGACAGGTCTTTCGGCACTGGGACAGCCGCTTGGCAAGGGCTGCTTTCGGGCAGAACGGGCGGCGGAACTGCTTGGCTGTACGATGGAACACCATATCACGGAAGAAGATCTGGCACGGCTGATCGCATCGGAACAGGGACAGCAGAAGGATTTGAAAGGCAGAACGTTTTATGCGGTACTGCACCAGTATGAGGAAAAAGAACACCGGGCGGCCGCAGAGAAACTTGTGGAGCTGCTGCGCAGGCAGGGGATCGAGCATGTTCTGGTTACGTGCGCGACAGGAAACAGAAGACAAAGCGGTGAGAACACGAATCCCTGGTATGGGAGAGCAGAGCTTCCCGTGCGTGAAGCGGAAGAAGAGTGGGAACCCGGAGAATAAAACGGAAATAGAACGGAGGAGACAGATGGCGGAATTTACCCATTTTAAGAAAGACGGCAGCGCCGTCATGGTCGATGTCCATGAGAAGCCGGACACGTACCGGGCAGCATCGGCGACGGGAACCATACAGGTAAGCCCGGAGGTATTTGCAGCCGTGCGGGACCATACGGCGAAAAAAGGCGATGTGCTCGGCGTTGCACGGCTGGCAGGCATCATGGGGGCGAAGAAGAATGCGGAGTTGATTCCGCTGTGCCACATTGTGCCGCTGACGAACTGCGAAGTGACATTTACCACGGACGAGAATACAAATTCTATTACGGCCGTGTGCACCACATCCTGTGTCGGAAAGACCGGCGTGGAGATGGAGGCGCTGACTGGTGTTTCCACAGCGCTGCTCACGATCTACGATATGTGCAAGGCGATGGACCGCGGCATGGTGATTCGTGATATCCACATTCTGGAAAAGGACGGCGGAAAGAGCGGTCATTATATCTATCAGAAAGAGGAAAAATAAAGCATGGCAGAAAAGAAAGATTTCCCGGTTTTCCGGGTGGGAATTGTAACGTTAAGTGACAAAGGCTATCAGGGCGAGCGCGAGGATAAGAGCGGCCCAAAGATCAAAGAGCTGCTTCCGGCGGAGCAGTATGAGGTCGTTTCGATGCGCCTTCTGCCGGATGAGCGGGCGATGATCGAAGAGGAGCTGATCCGTCTTTCCGATCTGGAGCGGTGTGATCTCGTTCTGACGACGGGCGGCACGGGATTTTCCCTGCGGGATGTGACCCCGGAAGCAACGCTGGCGGTTTCAAACCGTGTGGCACCCGGTATTGCGGAGGCGATCCGCGCGGGCAGCATGGCGATCACAAAACGGGCGATGCTGAGCCGGGCAGTGAGTGCAATCCGTCATCGGACGCTGATTATCAATCTGCCGGGAAGCCCGAAGGCGGTGGAAGAGAGTCTTGGATTTGTACTTGATACCCTGCCGCATGCGCTGGGACTTCTGCGCGGAACGGACGGAGAGTGCGGAAGAAGCTGAAAAAAGAGGGAACAGGTAACGATGGAAGAAGAAAAAATTATTTTCTGTAAGAGCGGCGGCTGTACGGCAAAGCTCGGGGCAGGCGTGCTCGAACATATTCTGGAGAAGCTGCCGAAAGGGGAAAAGGATCCGAATCTGCTGGTGGGCTATGACAGCAAAGACGATGCATCCGTCTACCGGCTGACGGACGACCTTGCGATGGTCCAGACGCTGGATTTCTTTCCGCCGGTGGTGGAGGATCCGTACACGTTTGGAAAAATTGCGGCGGCGAATGCCTTAAGCGACATCTATGCGATGGGCGGAGAGGTGCGGACAGCCCTGAATATCGTCTGCTTTCCGGAACAGATGGATCTGAATGTCCTCGGAGAAATCATGCGCGGCGGCGCGGAAAGGTGCAGGAGGCGGGCGGATCGCTCTCCGGCGGTCATTCGATTGCGGATGACAGTGTAAAATACGGCCTTTCTGTCACGGGAACCGTGCATCCGGACCGGATCTGGCAGAACAATACGGGCCGCGTGGGTGATCTGCTCATTCTGACGAAACCGCTCGGAACCGGCATTCTCTGTGCGGCGCACCGCGTCGGGGAGGAAAACCCGGGTGGATTTCAAAAGGCAGTGGAATCGATGATGACGCTGAATAAGTACGCCTCGGAGACGGCACGGAAGTATAACATTCATGCCTGTACCGATGTAACGGGCTTTAGTTTCCTAGGACATCTGCATGAGATGATGGAGTCGGGCGTGTCCTGCCATATCTGGGCGGATCAGATTCCGGTGTTCCCGGGGGCTGTGGAAGCGGCGGAGGAGTTTCTGATCACTGCGGCAGGCCAGCGGAACCGGAATCATCTGGAGCAGCATGTGACCTTTAAGGATATACCGTTCGGCATGCAGGAGGTGCTGTTTGATCCGCAGACATCGGGAGGGCTTCTGATGGCCGTGGATGCCGTGGATGCAGAAAAATGCAGAGAAAACTGCTGGAGCAGGGGATTCCGGCAGCAATCGTTGGAAAAATCACAGAGCCGGCAGGAACCGAAATTTATGTGACACAGAGCAGGAAATGGTAAGGCAGGGAGGATGAAAAATGGCAGAGATGGAGAAAAAGACAGTAAACGCAATGGGTGATGTGTGCCCGGTACCGCTGGTAAAGGCAAAAAATGCGATTGCAGAACTTGCGGGAAGCGGAAAAGTGGAGGTTCTGGTGGATAATGAAATCGCCGTGCAGAACCTGGAAAAAATGGCGCAGCAGAAAGGATATGGCTTTCTGGTAAAAGAGAAGAAAGAAAAAGAGTATCATGTGGAGTTCACCGTATCGGAAACAGAGCCGGCTGAAACAGAAGAGAAAACCGTATGCCTCGTACCGGCGGCAAAGAAAACAAAACTCGTCGTTCTTTCTGCAGACCATATGGCGAAGGAGCCGAGGAGCTGGGTAAAATTCTGATGAAGAGCTTCCTTTATGCACTGACCCAGCAGGATGAGCTGCCGGATACGATTCTGTGCTACAACGGCGGTGCAAAGCTGACCTGCAAGGGTTCCGAGTCCCTGGAGGATCTGAAAGATCTGGCAGCGCGCGGCGTTGAAATTCTGACCTGTGGAACATGCCTGAACTTCTACGGCATCACCGAAAAGCTGCAGGTCGGCAGTGTGACCAACATGTATGACATCGTGGAGCGCATGAGCAGCGCAGACCGCGTGATTAAGCCATGATTTACCTCGATTCGGCGGCAACGTCGCTGTGGCATCCAAAAGAAGCAGAGGAGCGTATGATTCAGGCACTGCACGGCTGTGGAAATGCAGGCCGCGGTGCACACGATGCGACACTGGATGCGGGCCGCATCGTCTTTGAGACGAGAATGCGGCTGGCAGAGTTGTTTCACGCGGAGAGTCCGGAGCGGATTGCATTTACGTGCAACGATACGGAGGCACTGAACACGGCAATTTTCGGACTCTTCGGGCCGGGGGATCATGTGATCACGACAGTCTGCGAGCATAATTCCGTTCTGCGCCCGCTGTATGCACTGGAAAACAGGGACTGGAGCTTTCCGTGATTTCGGCGGATGTATCTGGAAGGATCGATTACGATCAGATGGAAGCGGCAGTGCGGAAAAACACGAAAGCGTTTGTCGTTACGCATGCCTCCAACCTGACCGGAAATATCACGGATCTTGCGCGGGTGTGCGAAATTGCGGAACGCCATTCCCTGCGTCTGATCGTCGATGCGGCGCAGACAGCGGGGATTCTGCCGATCAATGTACAGAAAAGCGGGATCGACGTGCTCTGTTTTTCCGGCCACAAGGGACTATTAGGACCGCAGGGAACCGGCGGAATCTACGTTCGTCCCGAACTTTCGATCCGGCCGCTCAAAATGGGCGGAAGCGGAATCCGAAGCTATGAAAAGAACAGCCTGCGGCGATGCCGGAGCACCTGGAAGCGGGAACTTTAAATGTCCACGGAATTGCGGGACTTCTGGGAGCGCTGGAATATCTGAAGAAGACGGGGATTGAAATGATTTACAAAAGAGAGAGGGAGCTGATGCATCTCTTTCTGGAGGAAATTCAGGGAATCCCGGGACTTACTTTATATGGAACAGACGATCTGCAGCAGCGGGTACCAACGGCGGCATTAAACATCGGCTCCTGTGATTCGGGATATGTCAGCGACTGGCTGTATGAGAACTATGGTATTGCAGTCCGAAGCGGGGCACACTGCGCGCCGTTGATGCACGAAGCACTCGGGACACGGGAGCAGGGAGCCGTGAGTTCAGTTTTTCCCATGTACTGACGGAAGAAGAAGTCCGGATTGCCGCGCAGGCTCTGCGGGAGTTTGCCGAAGAAGAAATGCAGCAGTGAGAGAGTCGGCAGCCGGCATCCGGGATACAAAAGAAGCTGGAAAAAGGAAGAAACGATATGAGACAGCGAAAAGAAACCTGGATTCTGACGTTTGCGGGGACAACGCAGGCGATGCAGATGGAGCAGTATGCGAGAGCACACGGCCTGCCGGGAAGGATGATCCCCGTTCCGCGGGAAATTACGGCGGGCTGCGGCCTTTCCTGGAAGGCAGCGCCGGAAGAGGGAAAAGAAATCCTTGCGGCACTTCAGACGGCGGGACTTGCCTATGAGGCGGAGTACCGTGTGCTACTGTAGAGGTGTGAGGTGGAGATGGAAGAAAAAGAAGAAACATTACGACAGAAGTTGCGGTACGACATGCGGCTGCGCGTCAGCCGGACGGATCATGCCTTCGGTCCCGGTGTGGCGGAGCTGATGGAGCATGTGGAAGCAACCGGCTCCCTTTCGAAGGGCTGCAAATGCATGCAGATGGCGTACTCGAAGGGATGGAAAATCTTAAAGCGCGCCGAGGAGGATCTCGGCATCCCGCTGGTACAGGGCAACCGGGGCGGCAGCAACGGCGGCCAGACGGTACTGACCCCGGAGGGAAAAGAATTCCTGAAGCGGTACCGGAAGTTTGAACAAGAAGTCCGCGCAGGCGCCGATGCGTCGTTTCAGAAGTGGTTTGGAACAGAAGAAAAATAACATTTTTTACGGGGACACGTTGACAAAACGGGTCCTTTCCTGTATTTTATTAATGGAAAAAGCGTTATTCTCGCACGAGAATAAGAGGCAGACCGCGGAAGACGGAAGAAAACGGCGGCTGCTGAAACGAAAGAAGGAAGACAGCGAAGATGAAAAAGAAAGATCTGATCGTGGTACGGGGAGCAGGAGATCTTGCAACCGGTACGATCCATCGTCTGAAAAAAGCGGGCTTTCGTCTGCTGGTTCTGGAAGCAGAGCACCCGGCGGCGATCCGGCGGCAGGTGGCTTTGAGCGAAGCGGTATATGCCGGCAGTGCCAGGGTAGAGGACGTGGAAGCCGTGCGCATGGACGTGGATCTCGCAGAGAAAAAGAACCGGAAAGAACTTCTGGAACAGGAAATGGAACGGATCTGGAAGAAGATGGTGTTCCGGTGCTCGTGGATCCGGCGGGACTAAGCATTGCAGCACTTCGCCCGGCCGTCGTGGTCGATGCGATTCTGGCGAAGAAAAATCTCGGGACGACAAAAGAGATGGCGCCGCTTGTGATTGCCCTCGGACCGGGCTTTACGGCAGGAGAAGATGTGGATGTTGTAATTGAGACGAAGCGCGGTCATAATCTTGGACGCGTGATCCGAAGCGGAAGCGCGGTTCCGAACACTGGCATTCCGGGCATCATCGGCGGGTACGGAAAAGAGCGTGTGATGCATGCACAGGCGGAAGGTATTCTGCGGAATGCGGCTTCGATCGGAGACATTGTGGAAGCCAGGGCTGTGATTGCAGAGATTGAGACAGAAAACGGGACGGTACCTGTGGAAGCGTCTCTCTCCGGTCTGCTGCGCGGGCTGATCCGCGACGGCTATCCGGTGACGAAGGGATTTAAGATTGCGGACATCGATCCGCGGAAAGAAGAACTGCAGAACTGCTTCACGATTTCCGATAAGGCGCGGTGCATCGCCGGAAGCGTGCTGGAAGTGATCTGCGGGGAACTGGAATAGATTCAAATAGAAAAAGTGAGGCGTTTCAGATGAAACTGATGAAAACAGAAGACGCGGTAGGCCAGGTGCTCTGCCACGATATTACACAGATTATCAAAGGTGTGACAAAAGATGCGGTATTCCGCAAAGGCCACATCATTACAGAAGAAGATATTCCGGTGCTGTTAAGTGTCGGAAAGGACAACATTTACATCTGGGAAAAGGACGATACAATGCTGCATGAAAATGAGGCGGCACAGATTCTTTACGATATGTGTAAAAACGATCACATGCATCCGTCCGATGTCAAAGAAGGAAAAATTGAACTGATCGCGGACTGCGACGGTCTTTTGAAAGTGGACCGCGAGAAGCTGAAAAAAGTAAACAGCCTCGGCGAGATGATGATTGCGACGCGCCACGGTGATACATACGTGAAAAAAGGCGACAAACTGGCGGGAACGAGAATTATTCCGCTCGTCATCAAAAAAGAGAAGATGGAGACGGCACAGGCAGTCTGTTCCGACGGGCCGATCCTGACCTTAAAGCCGTTCCACAAGAAAAAATTTGCGGTTCTGACAACGGGAAATGAAGTGTATTACCATCGGATCGAGGACACCTTCACACCGGTTATCCAGGAAAAGCTGGCAGAATTCGGCGCGGAGATGATCTTTCATGAGGTTTACGATGATGATGCATCGAAGATCACAGACGGATGCCGCCGCGCGATGGAAGCGGGTGCCGATCTTGTCTTCTGCACCGGAGGAATGAGTGTGGATCCGGACGACAAGACGCCGTTGGCGATCAAAAATACCGGAGCACGCATCGTTTCCTACGGCGCGCCGGTGCTGCCGGGAGCCATGTTCCTTCTGGCGCATGCCGAAAACGGAACACCGATCGTCGGCCTGCCGGGATGCGTCATGTATTCGAAACGGACGATTTTCGATCTTGTCCTGCCGCGCCTCATTGCAGATGATGAGGTGACAGCGGAGGAGCTGGCTGGTCTTGGCGAGGGCGGTCTCTGCCTGAACTGCAAGGTCTGCACCTTCCCGAACTGCGGTTTTGGAAAAGGCAGATAAACGATGAAGGATCAGTATGACAGAACGATAGATTACCTGCGGATCTCCATCACGGACGCGTGCAATTTGAGATGCCGGTACTGTATGCCGGAGAGTGCGGCGGGCTGTGCACTGGAGCAGGCGGAACAGAATCCGCCGCTTACCGTCGAAGAGATGCTGAAGATTGTGCACGCCGCGGCTGGGCTTGGCATCACGCATTACCGGATTACCGGAGGGGAACCGCTGGTAAGAAAAGAGTGCGTGGAGCTGGTGCAGAAAATAAAAGCAGTGCCGGGCACCGCATCCGTTGGGATCACGACGAATGGCGTACGCCTGGCATCGTGTGCGAGGGATCTGAAGGCGGCCGGCTGTGACAGTGTGAATGTAAGCCTGGATACAGTGGATGCGGCAGAGTTTGCGGCGATTACCGGACGCGATGCGCTGGAGCAGGTAAAGCAGGGCATCTGCGCGGCCAAAGAGGCGGGTCTTTTAGTGAAGCTGAATGCGGTGCATCGAAAAGAACTGCATGCGCAGGAACTGATTGAATTTGCAGAGCAGGAAAAAGTCCCGGTGCGGTTCATCGAGGTGATGCCGGTGGGCGCCGGAAAATCGTACGTGGGTCCGTCGAATGAGGCGCTGAAAACAGAGCTGGAACAGTGGTATGGGGCATGTACGCCGGACCAGGAAAAAGAAGGAAACGGTCCTGCGGCTTATGTGCGGTACGAAAAGCTGTCGATGCCCGTCGGCTTTATCAGCGCGATCCACGGAAAGTTCTGCGGAAGCTGCAACCGCGTACGGCTGACAAGCCGCGGCTTTTTAAAGCTCTGTCTCTGCTATGAGAACGGCGTGGATCTGCGGGAGGTTCTGCAGAACGGAACGGCGGCGGATCTGCGGGATGTGATGGCACAGGCAATCTTAAAAAAGCCGATGGAACACTGCTTTGAGCGGCCGAAGGATATGACAGAGCACCACCTGATGTCCGGCATCGGCGGATGAAATGACGGCGGTTCGAAAAGAAGAGGAAACAAAAGAAATGGGAAAAATCATAGGAATCTGTATCAGTGAAAAACGGGGAACGGCAAAGCACGAGGTGGAAACGGCGAAGCTGGTGGAAGACTGGGGCATCGAGGGCGATGCACACGCCGGGCACTGGCACCGCCAGGTGAGCCTTTTGTCGTATGAAAAAATAGAAGCCTTCCGTGCAAAGGGGGCGGATATTCCGCTCGGCGCCTTCGGGGAAAACCTGATCGTGGAAGGATATGATTTCCGGAATCTGCCGGTCGGCACGCGGTTTTCCTGCGGGGATGCGCTGCTTGAGATGACGCAGATCGGAAAGGAGTGCCACAGCCACTGCGAGATTTTCAAACGCATGGGTGAATGCATCATGCCGCGGGAGGGCGTTTTCGCGGTGGTGTTGCGCGGCGGCACGATTCAAAAGGGTGACACCATCGAACTGGTGACGGAAAAGTAGACCAGAGATCAGACACAAGGAGAGGAAACATGGACGAACTTTACCGGAAACTGCTTGCACAGCTGGAAGAGGGACAGGACACGGTTCTTGCCTTTATCACCGAAGGGGACGGCTCCATTCCGCGCACGACGGGCGCCTATATGCTGGTCGGCCGGGAAGGACGGATTTTCGGAACTATCGGCGGCGGAAACCTGGAATATCAGGCGGTTCTGCATGCGCAGGAGCTGGTGCAGGAGAAGAAAAGTGAATACAGAGAATACGATCTCGGAACCGGAGAGGGGAAGGGGCTTGGCATGGTCTGCGGCGCAGAGTGAAGGTGTGCTTCTATTTTATGAATGGAGCGCACGGCGAAGCAGAAAGTCTGGCGCAGGCACTTGCGGCGCAGGAGCAGTACCGCAGTTACTGGATTTTTTTTGCGCTGGACGGAACCGGCATCCGCGTGCTGGAAAAAGAAGCGTGGGAAATGCTTCCGGCGGCACAGGAAAAAGCGGGCCACTGCCGGATTCTGGAACTGGATGGGAAAACGTATTACGCCGAGGAATTCTGCTACGACGGAAAGGTTTATCTGTTCGGCGGCGGCCATCTGGCCCAGGAACTCGTTCCGGTGCTGCATCATCTGGATTTCTGCTGTATCGTACTCGATGACCGGGAGGAATATGTGGACAAAGCATTGTTCCCGGATGCCGGGCAGACCATGCTGGTGGATTTTACGAAACTGGACGAGATTCTTTCGATCCGGAAAATGATTATCTCGTGATTGTGACACGCGGCCACCGGTGCGATGCGGATGCCGAGGCGTTTGCGCTTCGCACCGGCGCGTCGTACATCGGTGTGGTGGGAAGCCGCAGAAAGACAAAGTATGTGCGCGAAAAACTGGAAGCGCAGGGTTTTACCGGAGAACAGCTCGACAGTGTCTATGCCCCGATCGGAATCGAGATCGGAAGCGAGACGCCGGCGGAGATTGCAATCAGCATTGCCGCACAGCTCATTCAGATCCGGTCAGCAAAAACCGGAAAACGAAAAGGTGCACATCCGGCGCTTCATACGTAAATATACAAAATGAGGAGTCAATTATCATGAAAACGAAAACCGTATCCATTCTTCTGATGGCAGCTATGGCACTTTCTCTTGCCGCATGCGGATTTTCCAATTCCACAGATTCTTCCAGTAAGAGCAGCTCCAAGGTAGAGAGCACATCTGCATCCAGCGCTTCTTCGGAAGCAGAGAGCGCATCCAGCACCGAGAGCACAGCAGACGGCGAAGTATTTGACGATACCACTGTCACCGTATTTGCCGCAAAGAGCCTGAACTCCGTAATGGAGACGCTGATCAGCGAGTACAATAGGACCCAGCCGAACGTCAAACTGGTTGGAAGCTATGACAGTTCAGGAACCCTGATGACACAGATCGAAGAGGGCGCATCCTGTGACGTATTCTTCTCTGCTGCAGCAAAACAGATGGATCAGCTGGAAGGCGAAGAGCTTCTGGTAGAAGGAACCCGTCACAACATTGTCAACAATCAGGTCTGCGTTGTGACCTATGAGGGAAGCAATACACAGGTTACCGGATTGGAAGATCTGAACAAAGCATCCAGCATCGCACTGGCAGACGGCTCCGTTCCGGTTGGAAAATATACAAGAGAGGCTCTGGTAAAGGCTGGCATCCTGGAAAAAGCAGACGATGTATCAGCAATCACAACCAAGCAGGTTTCTGAGGCACTTGGCGGTGTGGAGATCAATGAATGTGCAAATGTCGGTGCCGTTACATCAGCAGTGGCAGAAGGTTCCAACGAGGTTGGTACGGTCTACTATTCTGATACATACGGTCTGGAGGACCGTCTGAAGGTTCTGCAGGTGGTTCCGTATGATCTGACCGGAAATGTCATTTACCCTGCCGCACAGGTTGTCAACAAAGAGGCAGATGAGACCGAGCAGGCAGCAGCGAAAGACTTTGTAGAGTTTCTGACTTCTGATGAGGCAGCCGCCATCTTCCGGAATTATTACTTTGATACAGAGGTAGAATAAAAAGAAGATCCCACAAAAAACAGCAGGGATTTGGAATCACCGTCCGAAAAAGAAAGATTTCGTTTCTACGGACGGTGGTTTTGCATCAGAGAAAATCCGGGCAGGATGCGTGATGCAGGTATGCAGGGCTGCCGTGGATAGAAAGGAAATGTTATGCAGGAAATACTGGATTTTTTACAGTCACTGGACTGGAGCCCGCTTGTCATTTCGATCAAGACCGGTATTGTGGCGACGATTCTGTCCTTTTTCTTTGGTATTTTTGCCGCGCGTGCGGTGATGAAGCTGCGTCCCGGCGCGCGTGCCGTAATTGACGGCTTTCTGACACTTCCGATGATTCTGCCGCCGACCGTTGCAGGCTTTTTCCTGCTTCTGATTTTCAGCCTCCGCCGTCCGTTTGGTGCTGCACTGTATGAGAATTTCGGTATCAAGGCAGTACAGACATGGCTTGGCTGTATTCTGGCGGCAACGATTATCGCGTTTCCGCTGATGTACCGCAATACGAGAGCGGCATTTGAGCAGGTGGATACGAACCTGATCTATGCGGCGCGGACGCTTGGTATGTCGGAGTGGAAGATTTTCTGGAAAGTGGTCATCCCATCGGCAGGTCCCGGCGTGCTCTCCGGTACGGTACTGGCATTTGCAAGGGCGCTCGGTGAGTACGGTGCGACGTCGATGCTGGCCGGAAATATTCCGGGAAAGACGGGTACCGTTTCCCAGAAAATCGCAATGGTGATTCAGGACGGGGATTATAAAACGGCGGGTTTTTGGTCTGTTGTCGTACTGCTCGTCGGATTCCTTGCGATGACGGCAATGAACCTTCTCGGTAACCGGAGAAAGAAAAATCAGAAACAGTGGTAGAGGATAAAGAATGGCGCTTGAAGTAGATATTACGAAAAAGCTGGACGGATTTTTTATGCATATGCAGTTCCGGGCGGAGCGGGAGATTTTTGCGATTCTCGGCGCGTCGGGCTGTGGAAAAAGCATGACCTTAAAGTGTATCGCCGGAATCGAAAAGCCGGATGAAGGGCGGATTGTCCTTGACGGCAAGGTGCTGTTTGATTCGGAGAAAAAAATCAATCTGCCGCCGCAGAAGCGGAAAGTCGGTTATATGTTCCAGGATTACGCCCTGTTTCCGCATATGAATGTTGTGCAGAATATTGAGGCAGGCATGGGAAAACGGCCGGACCGGAGCCGGACGGAATCGTTGATCCGCCAGTTTCAGCTGGAAGGGCTGGGGAAAAAGATCCCGGGACAGCTTTCCGGCGGACAGAAACAGCGCGTCGCGATGGCACGGATGCTCGCAGCAGAGCCGGAGCTGATTCTGCTCGACGAGCCGTTTCAGCGCTCGATACCTATCTGAATGGCAGTTGGAGCAGGAGATGTACAACATCTGAAGGAGGCC
>ENA-OQDD01000070-OQDD01000070.1-human-gut-metagenome-genome-assembly--contig:-NODE-70-length-39097-cov-4.810726_pt1 | contig 39097 bp, 60 predicted proteins | sample MGYA00242507_ERZ504598 | MGnify/ENA primary metagenome ERZ504598 (study PRJEB26092, sample SAMD00036318) | human gut metagenome | host: Homo sapiens | study: EMG produced TPA metagenomics assembly of...
CATCCATGCGCTCAGCCTGCCCGCCGCCTGTGCGCCGGACACGGCCGGGGAAGCGGTGGCACGCACCGTGCTGACCATTTTGCGGGAGCGGGAGGAACACACATGAGAACGCAGAAAAAAGGACGCATTGCATTTGCGGTGTGCGGCAGCTTCTGCACACTGGAAGCGGCGCTTGCGGCAGCGCAGCAGCTGACAGAACAGGGCTGGGAGCTGCTGCCCATCATGAGCTTTGCCGCAAAGCAGGATACCCGCTTTGGCACCGGGCAGTTCTGGCAGGAACGGCTGGAAGCCCTTACCGGCCATACAGTGTTGGACACGTTGCAGGCCGTGGAGCCGCTTGGCCCTAAAAAGCTGGCCAGTGCACTGGCGATCGCGCCCTGCACCGGGGCCACGCTGGCACGGCTGGCGGCGGGGCTTTCCGATACGCCGGTAACGCTGGCGGCAAAAAGCCTTTTGCGGGTGGGATGCCCGGTGGTGGTGGGCGTTTCCACAAACGACGGGCTGGGCGCGTCGGGGGAGAACATGGCCCGGCTCTACCAGCGCAAGCACTATTATTTTGTGCCCTACGGGCAGGATGACCCCACCAACAAGCCCAACAGCCTGAAAGCGGACTTTGCCCGACTGCCCGCTGCACTGGACGCTGCGCTGGCCGGGCGGCAGCTGCAGCCGGTGCTGCTGGGAAATCACGACGCGTGAATGTCTTTTCAGCCGGGGCAAAGTGTGGTATACTATTATCTGATGCTTTGCCGGTGCAGTACGACGGGCAGAAAAACGCTCAATGGAGAAAAACCAGATGAAAAAACTGACAGCGGCGCTGTGCGTTGTGCTGCTTATGATCTGCGTGTTCGTGCCGGGGGCAGCGGCGGCTGGCCCTGCCCTTGGTGCCACCCGCGCTTACTGCATCATCGATGCAGACACCGGCCTTGTGCTGGCACAGCAGAATATGAACGAAGAGCTGCACCCGGCATCCATCACCAAGGTGATGACGTTGGGCCTTGCCTGCGAAAAGGCGCAGGGAAACTGGATGATATAAAGCTCACCGTGACCCACGAGGATGTTTACTCGCTGGCGGGCACCGATTCCAGTCACATTGCCCTGCGCGAGGGCGAAGAAGTGCCCCTGACGGATGCGCTGTATGCCACCATGATGGCCAGTGCCAACGACGGCGCGAACCTGTTGGCCGAATATGTGGGAGAGGGCACCATCGCGGACGGCGTGGCAAAGATGAATGCGCGGGTAGAAGAGCTGGGTCTTGCGCACACCCACTTTGCAAACCCTCACGGCATCAGCGACGAGGACCACTACACCAGCTGCTACGATATGGCGCAGATCCTGCGCTGGGCACTGGAGCAGCCGGGCTTTGAGCAGGTGTTCACCCGCAATGAGATGTACACCATGGACCCACCAACATCCAGCCCGTGACCCGCTACTTTTCCCAGCAGGACAAAATGCGCATTGGCTCCAGCCGGTACTACATCTCGTCCATTCTGGGTTCCAAGCTCGGCTATACCAACACGGCCCGCTACAGCTACGCCTGTCTGGCGGAGCAGAACGGCGTCCGGCTCATCTGCGTGACCATGCAGAGCGAGCTGAGCACTGATAAATACAACGATATGCGCACCCTGCTGGATTATGCGTTCAGCACCTTTACCGGCTACACCGACCTGCCCGCGCAGGGCATCACAGCACCGCTGAGCGTGGTGGGCGGCGGCGGGAGCCTTGGCACCGTGACCGTCTCCGACCCCGGCGTGCGGCTGCTGCTGGCCAACGGCCTGACTGCCGACGATGTGGAGGTGACGCTGGAACTGCCGGAAAGCTATGTCCTTGGCTCCGACCCGGAGGTGTACGCTGTGTACACGTCCACGGCGGCGAAAAGCAGGAGAGCACCAGCGTGCGTGTGGATGCGGAAATTTCCGGCCTGCCTGAACTGCTGGAGAACAGCACCGGTCAGGAGCTGGAAGCGGCCAAGGCGGTAAAGCCCCAAAGCCATGCATTCTGGCTGCTGGGCATCTCGCTGGGGTCCACCGCAGCGGCAGCGCTGGTAACCTTTCTGGTGGTGCGGTTCATCACTTGGCGGAAGAAACGCCGCAGAACGCGCACGGAACAGGGACAGACCCGCCGCGGCAAATAAGCGCAAAAGCCTGCGTCGAACAGACTTTTCCAGATAAAACAAACATGCTTCACAAAAGAGAGGTACAAAATATGGGCAAGTTTACGTTTACTCAGACCGAGATCCCCGGTGTTGTGGTCATTGAGCCGCAGGTGTTCGGCGACGACCGCGGTTATTTTATGGAGACCTATCAGAAGGATCAGTTTGCCGAAGCCGGCATCGATAAGGAATTCGTGCAGGACAACCAGAGCCGCTCCACCCGCGGCGTGCTGCGCGGCCTGCACTTCCAGAAGGAGCACACGCAGGGCAAGCTGGTGCGCGTGACCAAGGGCGAGGTGTATGATGTGGCCGTGGACTGCCGCCCCCACAGCGCCACCTTCGGCAAGTGGGTGGGCGTGACCCTTTCCGAGGAGAACAAGAAGATGTTCTACATCCCGGAGGCTTTGCACACGGTTTTCTGGTGCTGAGCGATGTGGCAGAGTTCTGCTACAAGTGCACCGATGTGTACGACCCCACCAGCGAGGGCGGCATCCCTTACGATGACCCCACCGTGAACGTGCAGTGGCCGGACTGCGGCTGCGAGCACAAGACCAGCGCAAAGGACAAGCTGCACGAGCCCTTTGCTGCACAGAAGTTTGAATATTTTGAAAAGTGGTGATCGCCTGTGGCAAAATTCAAAGCAATGTGGAACGGCTTCTGGTGCTACCGCTATCTGCTGTGGAACCTCGTCAGCCGTGACTTCAAGCTCAAATACCGCCGCAGCGTGCTGGGCGTGGTGTGGAGCGTTCTGAACCCGCTGCTCATGTGCCTTGTGTACTGGGCCGTGTTCAGCAGTCTGATGGACATGCGCGGCAGCGGCATCGACAACTTTGCCGTGTTCCTGATGTGCGGCCAGCTGCTGTTCAACTTCTTCAACGAGGCCACCTCCACCGGCATGAGCAGTGTGCTGGGCGCTGCGCCCCTGCTCAAAAAGGTGTATATCCCCAAGTATATCTTCCCGCTGGAAAAGTGCTGCTTTGCCATGGTGAACTGTGTGTTCAGCTTTGTGGCACTGCTGCTGGTCATGATCTTCACCGGTGCACCCTTCCACCTGACCCTCATCGAGGCGGTCTACCCGCTGGTGACGCTGTTCTTCTTTAGTCTGGGCGTGGGCCTGCTTCTGGCAGCGGCCACCGTGTTCTTCCGGGATATCATGCACATCTGGAGCGTGTTCATCACCGCATTGCTGTATTTTTCCGCCATCTTCTACGACCCCACCCAGATGACCTTTTCCATCGGCGGGTTCAACATGCAGCAGATCATCAAGCTGAATCCCATGTACTGGTACATCACAGGCTTCCGCCGTACCGTGATGTGGGGCATCCCGCTGGATTTCAACATGTTCGCGGTGTGCGGCTGCTGCGCCGTGCTCTCCATGCTGGTGGGCGTGTGGGTGTTCCGCAAAACGCAGGACCGCTTTGTGCTGCATATTTAAGGAGGAAGAACAATGGAACCGATCATCAAAGTGGACAATGTTTCCATGTGCTTCAACCTCTCCAAGGAAAAGCATGAGAGCTTGAAAGAGTATTTTCTGGCCATGGTGCAGGGCCGCCTGCAGTACGATGAATTCTACGCCCTCAAGGACGTGAGTCTGGACATCATGCCCGGCGATTTCTATGGCCTTGTGGGCCTGAACGGCTCGGGCAAGTCCACCCTGCTCAAGACCATTGCGGGCGTGTACAAGCCCAGCAAGGGCAAGGTGACGGTCCGCGGCTCCATCGCCCCGCTCATCGAGCTGGGCGCGGGCTTTGATATGGACCTGACTGCCCGCGAGAACATCTATCTGAACGGCACGGTGCTGGGCTTCTCGCCCAAGTATCTGGACGAAAAGTTTGATGAGATCGTGGAGTTCAGCGAGCTGCAGAACTTTCTGGATGTGCCGCTCAAGAACTACTCCTCCGGCATGGTGGCCCGCATCGGCTTTGCCATTGCCACCATCACCAAGCCCGATATCCTCATTGCGGACGAGGTGCTTTCGGTGGGCGATTTCCTGTTCCAGCAGAAGTGCGAAAAGCGGATGCAGGAGCTGATGGCGGGCGGCACCACGGTCATTCTGGTGTCTCACTCCATTGAGCAGATCGAGCGCATGTGCAGCAAGGTGGCATGGCTGAGCCACGGCCACCTGAAAATGAATGGCGATACGGCAACGGTCTGCGCGGCCTACAAGGCAACGCAGCGCGGCGAGGCCTGATATGAATGTACGACTGAAACGTGCCAGAGAACTGGCAGGCTATGCGGTGCAGCTGACGAAGGACGAGGGCCTGCCCACCATGCTCAAACGGGGCGCGGGCTTTGTCAAGCGCCGCTGCTTTGGCAAGCGTGCCCGCTATCTGCCCGCCAAAAAGGTGCTGGAAGCCCAGCGGGCTGAAATGGCCGACAAAACGGCGGCAGACTGCGGCCTGCCCACCATCAGCATCCTGACCCCGTTGTATAATACACCGGAAAATACCTGCGGGAATTTCTGGATTCCTTTGTGAACCAGACGGCCCCAACGGTCAGCTCTGCCTTGCGGATGCTTCCGATGCAGAACATGCCGATGTGAAGCGCATCGTGGAGGAATATCAGACAAAATATCAACGTATCGTATACAAAAAGATCGAAAACAAGGGCATTGCGGCCAACACCAATGCTGCGGCAGAGCTTGCCGCAGGGGAATATCTGGCCCTTGCCGACCACGATGATATCCTTGCGCCCCACGCCATGTACACCATGGGCAAAGCCATTCTGCAGCTGCGGGCGCAGGGCGAGCCGGACGCTTCCTCTACAGCGATGAAGCACTCTTTTCCAAGAGCATCCAGCGGCCCATGGTGGCCCACTTCAAGCCAGATTACGCCCCGGACTACCTGCTGTGCTGCAATTACATCTGCCACTTGGCGGTGTTCCAAAAGGCGCTGTGGGATGAGATCGGCGGGGAGCGGCCGGAGTGCGACGGCAGTCAGGACCACGACCTGTTCCTGCGCCTTGTGGAAAAGACCGGCGGCGCGGCCCATGTGCCGCAGGTGCTGTACTACTGGCGGGTGCACGCAGGCTCCACCTCCGGCGGCACCGATGCCAAGCCCTATGTGGCGGCAGCAGCCAAAAAGGCGCTGGCCGACCATCTGGCCCGCACCGGACGCACCGGCACCGTGGAGGATGGCCTGTTCCCCAGTACCTACCGGGTGAAGTGGGATATCGTGGGCGACCCGAAGGTAAGCATCCTCATCCCGAACAAGGACCACACCGACGATCTGGAAAAGTGCCTGCACAGCATCTGGACCAAAACCAGCTGGGAGAACTTTGAGGTTATCGTCATCGAGAACAACTCCACCGACCCGGCCACCTTTACCTATTATAAGGAAGCCCGGCAGCGCTACGACGGCCTGCAGGTGGTCAGCTACCCGCAGAAGGGCTTCAACTTTTCCGGCATCAACAACTTTGGCCGGCAGTACGCCAGCGGGGATTACCTGCTGCTGCTGAACAACGACGTGGAGGTGCGCAATGCGGATTGGCTCACGGAGCTTTTGCGGCAGTGCGCCCACCCCGGCGGCACGGCCATCTGCGGCGCAGAGCTGCTCTACCCGGACGAGACGTTGCAGCATGCGGGCGTCGTGACCGGCCTTGGCGGCTACGCGGGTCACAGCCACAAATACCGCAAGGCGGGCGCAGCGGCTACATGTTCCGCGCTGCAACGGTGCAGGACTTTTCCGCCGTCACCGGTGCCTGCCTGCTGGTAAAGACCAGCGTGTGGGACGAAGTGGGCGGTCTGGACGAAGCCTTTGCGGTGGCCTTCAACGATGTGGATTTCTGCCTGCGGGTGCGGGATGCAGGATATCGCATTGCGTGGACACCCTATGCTCAGCTGACCCATTACGAGAGCAAGAGCCGCGGCGGCGACGAAAAAGACCCGGTGAAGGCCCGGCGCTTTGCCGCCGAGCAGCAGCGGCTGTATGCCGTGCACGGCAAGGCGAACATTCTGCACGACCCCTACTACAACCCCAACCTGACCATGGATCGGGAGGATTTTTCCGAAGGCAATGATCTGCGCGGGCTGAAAGAGGGACGTATCACGGTGCAGTGGAGGAAATAACAGCATGAACATCAAGGGCCATTTTGAGACCATCACCCGGCACAAGCTGCTGGTGATGAAATACTGCTTTGCATGCGGGCTCTATGAGCAGGGCCTTGCCCACGACCTGAGCAAGTACAGCCCTACCGAGTTCATTCCGGGCTGCATCTATTATCAGGGTGACCACAGCCCCAACGAAGCGGAACGTCTGGCGCGGGGCTATTCCTCCGCGTGGCTGCACCACAAGGGCCGCAACAAGCACCATCTGGAATACTGGATCGATTACAGCACCCGGAAGGTGGGCCTTGCCGGCATGAAGATGCCCCTGCGCTATGTGTGCGAAATGGTGTGCGACCGCGTGGCCGCAAGCCAGATCTATCTGGGCGACAAGTACACCGATGCTTCCCCGTGGGAATACTACGAGCGCAGCAAGACCCACTACCTGCTCCACCCGGACACCCGCGCTTTGCTGGAAGAGCTGCTGAAAATGGTGCGCGACCTCGGGCAGGAGCGCACCTTTGAGCACATGAAATACCTGCTGGGCTGCGAAAAAGATTACTAAAAGGAATATTTTGCTTAAAAACACCGCTGAGGGAGACACGGCGGTGTTTTTTGTATGCCATAAAACAACACATCCCCCAGCCGTGCGGCGCTGCCGTTCAGGCTGGGGGATGCTTTTTGTGCAAGACGGGTGTTACTGCTCGTTCTCGTAGATCTGGATATAACGGGGTGCGTTCTTATCCTGAATGAACAGCAGCGCGGCGGTCAGGGCCACCGCCAGAGCAGTGAGGACGGCGAGCAGTGCTTTGAGAACCTTCATCGTTTCAAGCCTCCTTGGTAAGTCTGGCGCGGAGCGGGGGACGTTCCGCAGTTTTTGGTTGCCCTTAGTATAGCATAATCCGCATACAAAGGCAAACACCGGATACAGGAAGAAAAATACGGTGGTTAGTTGTATATAACCACAAAAAATGAAAAGAAAGTTCAGGAAAATACATCATTTTTGTGCCATTGTCGTTGACTTCCCACGCCAAAATGATACAATAAACATGTTAAGCAGCTGCTGTCCCTGTACCAGTGCGCCTGCATGGGCGTGGGGGCGGCAATTCAAGCAGAATGGGGGATTTGAATTCCATGTTGAACAAGCTGAAACGTGCGGCGCTTGGCGCGCATACGCCGCATGACAAGGCAACTGCTGCAAGCAAACCGATCCCGATGCCTCTGCCCGCGCAGGTACGCATCCTCATGAGCCAGCACATCGGCGCTCCCGCAAAAGCTCTGGTCAAAAAGGGCGACGAGGTGTTCGTTGGTACAAAGATCGGCGAGGCTGGCGGCTTCGTCTCTGCAAACATCCACTCCAGTGTCTCCGGCACGGTTGCCGCAGTGGAGCCCTTCCGTCTGTCCAATGGCCGCATGTGCGACTCTGTCGTCATCAAGACCGATGGCAAACAGACCGTGGACCCGGCTGTCAAGGCACCGGAAGTGACCGATAAGGCCAGCTTCCTCAAGGCTGTGCGTGAGTGCGGTCTGGTCGGTCTGGGCGGCGCAGGCTTCCCGACCGACGTAAAGCTGCAGCCCAAGCAGCAGGTGGATACCCTGCTGATCAACGCTTCCGAGTGTGAAGTGTGGCTGACCAGCGATACGCAGGAGATGCTGAACTGCAGCGATGATATCATCCGCGGCATCAAGGCCGTGCTGCAGTACACCGGCATCCCGAAGTGCGTCATCGGCATTGAGAACAACAAGCCCGAGTGCATCGACCTGCTGTGCAAAAAGACCAATGGCGACAGCACCATCGAGGTCAAGCCCCTGCCAGTGTCTACGGCACCGGCGCAGAGCTGATCCTCATTGAAAAGTGTCTGGGCGCGAAGTGCCCCATGGCGGTCTGCCCGCAGATGCCGGCGCTATCGTCATGAACGTGACCAGCGTTTCCACCCTTGGCAAGTATCTGGCTACCGGTATGCCGGTGGTCGAGCGCACCATCACCGTGGACGGCGATGCCTGTGCAAAGCCCCAGAACATCGTTGTCCCCGTGGGCACTGCCTATCAGGACATCATCGATTTTGCGGGTGTCAAGGGCGAGCTGGGCAAAGTGGTTGCCGGCGGTGCATGATGGGCCCCGCTGTGGAGAACCTGAGCTACCCCACCACCAAGACCACCTCCGGCCTGATCTTCCTGAGCAAGGCCGCTGCAGAGCCTGCACCGGTGAATCCCTGCATCCGCTGCGGCCGCTGCGTGGAGTACTGCCCCATGGGTCTGGAGCCTGTGGAGGTCAATCAGGCATACGCTGCACGCGATGTGCAGGAGCTGGGCAAGCTGCATGCAGACTACTGCTTCAACTGCGGCAGCTGCTCTTTCGTCTGCCCGGCAAAGCGCCCTGTTACCCAGATGATGAGTCTGGCAAAGGCGTTCTACCTTGGTGAAATCAAAAAAGGAGGCAATAAGTAATGGATACGAAGCTTATTGTTTCGGCTTCCCCGCATGTGCGCAGCGAAGAGACCACCCAGAGCCTGATGGCCAACGTGATCGTCGCCCTGTGCCCCTGCGTGGTGGCCTCTGCCATCATTTTTGGTATGCGTGCACTGCTGGTAACAGCCGTGTCCGTGGTGGCCTGTGTGGCTTTTGAGTGGCTGTACTGCAAGCTGCTCAAGAAGCCCAACCCCATCAGCGACCTGTCCGCCGTCGTCACCGGCATCATTCTGGCCATGAACGTGCCCGTGGGCATGCCCATCGGCCAGCTCATCATCGGTGATCTGGTGGCCATCGTCATCGTCAAGCAGCTGTTCGGCGGCATCGGCATGAACTTTGCCAACCCCGCTCTGGTGGGCCGTATCGTGCTGTTCATCAGCTTTGCCGGTTCCATGAACAAGTGGGTGTTCCCGGATGCAGCGGTGGACCAGCTGTCCAGCGCTACCCCGCTGGCTGTGGCCGATAAGTCCAAGCTGAGCCTGCTGGATCTGTTCATGGGCATCCACGGCGGTGTGCTGGGCGAGACCTGCGCACTGGCCATCGTGCTGGGCCTGATTTATCTGGTGGCCACCAAGACCATCAGCATCGCCATCCCGGCTTCTTACGTCGGCAGCATGTTCGTGTTTTACCTCATTGCTACCCACAGTGTGCACGAGGCTCTGGTTGCCGTGCTGAGCGGCGGCCTGCTGTTCGGTGCCGTGTTCATGGCTACCGACTACGTTACCAGCCCCTTCACCCTGAAGGGCAAGCTGGTGTACGGCGTGGCACTGGGCATCGTCACCTTTGCCATCCGTTACTGGGGCAGCTACACCGAGGGCGTGTCCTTCGCACTGCTGTTCATGAACCTGTGGGTTCCCTACATCAACGATCTGACCCGTCAGACCCCGTATGGCTACATCAAGCCTGCAAAGAAAGCAAAGGAGGGTGCTGGCAAATGAGTAAGTCTTCCAACTGGGAGAGCACCATCAAGCCCATCGTTGTGCTGAGCGTTATCTCCCTGATCGCCAGCCTGCTGCTGGCACTGGTGAACGGTATGACCGCCCCGGTCATTGCCGAGAACACCAAGCGCACCACTCTGGCCGCTTATGTCGGCGTGCTGCCCTCCGTTTCGGATGCCAGCGAGCTGGAAGAAGTGACCGATTACACCACCGCCGGCATCACCGGCGTGGTCAAAGCTCCGGACGGCAGCACTGCCATCAAGGCCGAGGAAAAGGGCTTTGACGGCGGCATCCTGACCGTCATCATGGGCTTCGACGCCAACGGCGCCGAGACCGGCATCTGGGTGGACGCTTCCACCCAGACCAAGGGCATCGGCTCAAACGTGAGCAGTGACGACTTCCTGGCGCAGTTCGACGGCATGGACGGCACCCAGAACATTGTGATGAATCAGGATTACGACGCTACAGCGGCGCAACCATCTCCTCCACCGCACTGTTTGCTGCCATCAATGACTGTGTCAACTGCTACAACGAGCTGGCGTAAAGGAGGTTGGTAAGAAATGGCACAAGAAAATAAGTCCAAGGTAAGCATCCTTACCAACGGCATTATCAAAGAAAACCCCGTTCTGCGTCTGGTTCTGGGTACCTGCTCCATTCTGGCAGTTACCACTGCAGTTTCCAGCGCTCTGGCATGGGTGCCGCCTTCACCTTCGTGCTGGTGTGCTCCAATATCATGATCTCTCTGCTGCGCAAGGTGATCCCCGGCAAGGTGCATCTGCCTGCTACATCGTCATTATCGCAAGCTTCGTGACCATCGTTCAGATGTTCATGCAGGCTTACATGGAAAGCCTGTACAACGCTCTGGGTGTGTTCCTGCCCCTGATCGTTGTCAACTGTATCATTCTGGGCCGTGCCGAGATGTTCGCCTGCAAGAACAGCATCGTGGACTCCGCACTGGACGGCGTGGGCATGGGCGTTGGCTACACCCTCACCGCTACCCTGATGGCATCCATCCGTGAGATCCTGGGCAGCGGCACATGGCTGGGCTTCCAGGTGATCCCGGAAAGCGTTGCCAAGGTCTCCATCATGACGCAGGCTCCCGGCGCATTCTTCTGCTTTGGCCTGTTGATGGCCGGCTGTGTGTGGCTGGAAGGCAAGCTGGATGCCCGCATCGAGCGCAAGAGCTGCTGCGACCTTGATAACCTGAAGAAGGAGGCAGAATAAGATGTTAGTAAAACTCGCTGCGATCTTCTTCAGCATGATCCTGGTCAACAACTACGTGCTGGTGAAGTTCTACGGTATCTGCCGTTCCTGGGCGTTTCCAAAAAGCTGGATTCTGCGGTTGGTATGTCCGGCGCCGTCATCTTCGTCATGTTCATGGCAACGGCCGTTACCTTCCCCATCCAGATCTTCATTCTGGACCCGGCTGGTCTGAGCTACCTGCAGACCATCGTGTTCATTCTGGTCATTGCTGTTCTGGTGCAGTTCATCGAGATCTTCCTCAAGAAGTACGTGGTTGCACTGTATAACTCTCTGGGCGTTTATCTGCCCTGATCACCACCAACTGCTGTGTTCTGGCGGTCACCATTCTGGTCGTGGGCGACTACGGCGCAGATGTGGCTGCTATGGGCTTCGGTGTTGCTTACATTGAGGCTCTGGTGTGTGCCATCGGCGCAGGCTGCGGCTTCATGCTGGCCATGGTCATGTTCAGCGGCGTGCGCAAGCGCGTGGAAGCCTGCGATCCCCCGGCACCCTTCAAGGGCCTGCCCATCACCCTGATCGCAGCAGCAATCACCAGCCTGTCCTTCATGGGCTTCGGCGGCATCGTCGAAAACCTGTTCAATGTCACGCTGTAAGGGAGGAACAGGATTATGAATATTGTATCTGCTGTTATCCTGTGTACCATCGTGGGCGCAGTCGGCGCGATCGTTCTGGTCGCAGCGTCCAAGTTCATGGCGGTGGAGGAAGACCCCCGCATTGAAGAAGTTACCAACTGCCTTGCCGGTGCAAACTGCGGCGGCTGCGGCTACGCAGGCTGTGCGGACTACGCAAAGGCTGTGGTCATGGACGGCGTGCCCTGCGACAAGTGCGCACCCGGCGGCCCCAAGGCTGCCGCTGCCATTGCCAAGATCATGGGCGGCACGGCCAGCGCTGTGGAAAAGAAGGCGGTTGTCCAGTGTCAGGGCAATTCCGAGCACTGCAAGCCTGCTTATGATTACAAGGGCATCCAGACCTGTGCAGCCGCTGCTGCACTGTACGGCGGCCCCAAGACCTGCTCCTTTGCCTGCATTGGTCTGGGCGACTGCACCAAGGTGTGTAAGTTCGATGCCATCCACATTGTGGACGGTGTTGCCAAGGTGGACAAGGACAAGTGCACCGGCTGCGGTGCCTGCGCAAACATCTGCCCCAAGCAGGTCATCATGATCGACGTGGGCGGCCCGCGCAAGCCGGTGGTCATGTGCTCCAACAAGGACAAGGGTCCTGTGGCCATGAAGGCCTGCACCACCTCCTGCATTGCCTGCGGTATGTGCGAGCGCACCTGTAAGTTCGACGCTATCCACGTGGTGGACGGCGTGGCCCGCATCGACTATGACAAGTGCAAGGGCTGCGGCATGTGTGCCCAGAAGTGCCCCAAGCACATCATCCTCTTCCCGCTGAAGGATGACCCCAATCCCCCGAAGCCCGTGGTGAAGCCCGCCGCTCCCGCTGCTGCCCCCGCAGCAAAGCCGGAAGCCAAGGCGGAGGCAAAGCCCGAGACCAAGGCAGAGTAAACTGTAAACCAAAGCCCGCCGTGCAGAAATGCCCGGCGGGCTTTTTGCAACTTTTTGTAAGAAAATCCGGTTGCAATGATGCGGAATTATGGTTAAATAGAAGGAGGATATTTTCACAGAAAGAGGACGATTATGGAACAACAGTCTGCACGCCTGCGGAATACAGGCTTTCTTACTTTCTTCTTCAGTGGCATCTGTGCCATCAGTGCGGGCGTGGTGGTCAGCCTGCTGCAGGAGCGCTACGGCTTTGCCTACGGCATGACCGGCACCCTGCTCTCACTTATGAGTGTGGGTAATCTGCTGGCAGGCCTGCTCATCGGTATGCTGCCCAGTGTACTGGGCATGAAGCCCAGTGTGCTGCTGCTCACCATCGGCTATGCGGTGGGCTACGGCATCATGGGCCTGACCGGTGTAGAGATCCTGCTGGCAGTGGCTTTCTTTGTGGTGGGCATTGCCAAGGGCAGTGTTATCAACACCTGCACCATTCTGGTCAGCGATCACTCTGCCGACCGCACCCGCGGCATGAACCTGATGCACAGCTGCTACGCCTGCGGCGCACTGCTGTGCCCCTTCCTCATTGCGGCAGCGGCGAAGGTGAGCACTGAGCTGGCGGTGTTCCTGCTGGCGGCACTGGGACTTGTGCTGTGGCTGGTATATGCCTTTACCCCGCTGGGCGGCGGCAAGGCCAAGAATGCCAAGGAAAAGCAGGCCATTGACTGGAGCTTTCTGCGTTCAGCACGGTTCTGGATGCTGACCGGCCTTTTGTTCTTCCAGAACGCTGCAGAGCAGAGCGTCAACGGCTGGATGGTCACTTACTTCAAGGGCAGCGGCATCATTGCGGGCACACTGGCGGCCTACACCGTCACGGTCATGTGGGGTGCCACGCTGGTGGCCCGTCTGCTGATCGCATTCGTGTTCCCGTTCAAGAACCCGCGCAAGGCCATGGTGGGCATGAGCGTGCTGTGTACGATCTTTTATGTGCTGCTGGTCATGGCCCACACGCAGGTCATGGCCATCGTGCTGCTGTTTGCCTTTGCGTTCTCCATGGCGGGCCTGAATCCCACCGCTGTGGCCAGCGCGGGCCGCATGACCAGCGTGACCAGCATGGGCATCATGCTGCCGGTGGCATCCAGCGGTGCCATCCTCATGCCGTGGATCATTGGCATCGTAGCCGAAAAGGCTGGCCTTGCCGCCGGTATGGCTTCCAACATCGTGCCCTGCGTGGGGCTGATTATTTTCACCCTGCTGGTGGCAAAGCTGCCGGAAGAGTAAGCAAAAAGCGGCCTGCCCGATAACGGCTTACTTTTCGATCCCTCTTGCCTTCGCGCTGAACTCGCACCCGCAGTAATCCTGCCGGTACAGGCCGTATTCCTCCGAAAGCTGCAGGCTGCGCAGATAGCCGTTGTGCTTTTTGAAGTCCGAAGCAGATGCTTTACGCCGAACTCGGCTTCCAGCTCCTGCCCGATGGCATTGATGCGCTTGGCATCTTTATGCGGGCTGATGGACAGCGTGGTGGTGAACCAGTCGAAGCCGTTTTCACTGGCGTACTGCGCCGCCCGGCGCATCCGCAGCCGGTAGCAGACCGTGCACCGACTGCCCCGCTCCGGTTCGTTTTCAAGGCCGGTGACGGCGGAGTAGAACTCCTGCGGGTCGTAGTGGTCCTCCACCACGGTCACGCCCAGAGGATGGGCTGCTGCCACGAACTTCTTCAGCTCCTCGCCGCGGCGGTGGTATTCCTCTTCAGGCCATGTGTTGGGGTTATAGTAAAGCACTGTGATCTCAAAATACTGGCACAGCTGTTCCAGCACTGCGCTGGAGCAGGGGCCGCAGCAGGCGTGGAGCAAAAGGCGCGGCCGGGTTCCGTCCAGCGTTTTGAGCACGGCATCCATCTGCTGTGCAAAATTCAATTGAGTTGCCATTTTTATCATCCTTTGCTATACTGATTGAGAAAATTCCTTAAAAAGCTCGCCCTTTCGGGGGAGCTGGCATTGCACAGCAATGACTGAGAGGGTTTGCTTTCTTATTATAACATATTCCGCTTGAAAATACAGGAGGCACCATGACACAGGAAAAGATCGCCCGCATCAACGAGCTGGCAAAAAAGAGCAAGACCACCGGCCTGACCGAGGCCGAAAAGGCAGAGCAGCAGGCCCTGCGCCGCGAATACATCGACGACATGAAGGCTAGCCTGCGCGCGCAGCTGGCCAACACCTCCATTCAGGAGCCGGACGGCACCATCCACAAGGTGACCCTCCGTGCCGACCTTGAGAAGCCCCGCAGCTGAACGCACAATTTTGCGCACACTTTTTGGAGGAAAACGCAGCCAAAAGCTGTGTTTTCCTCTTTTTTGCACGGCGATCTGTGCTATACTATACTTGCATTGGTATGTGTTTTGTGTATGCCTGCTGATGTGTTTTCCCAAGGTGGCGTATCCCGGGCAAGGTGCACGGAAAAGGCTGTCTTTTGAAAAAATGATAAAGAGGTCATTTATTATGCTTACTGCAATTACGGGTATCAACTGGGGCGATGAAGCAAGGGCCGCATGGTCGACCTCATCAGCCAGGAGTATGACATCGTTGCACGTTATCAGGCGGCAACAACGCCGGTCACACGGTCAAGAACGAGCGCGGCAAGTTCGTGCTGAATCTGCTGCCCTCCGGCATCCTGCGTCCGAACGTGGTCTGCGTTATGGGCAACGGCATGGTCATCGACCGCATCATCTGGACGGCGAGATCAACAAGCTGCGGGAGCAGGGCGTTGAGATCAGCCCGGCAAACCTGAAGATCTCCGACCGTGCAACCATCACCATGCCCTACCATGTGGAGCAGGACGGTCTGGAAGAAGCACGTCTGTCCAAGACCGGCGCACAGTTCGGCTCCACCAAGCGCGGCATTGCCTACGCTTACGGCGACAAGTACATGAAGAAGACCCTGCGCATGGGCGACCTGCTGCATCTGGACGACGCTGTGAAGAAGCGCCTCGTCACCATGGTGGATTCCAAGAATCTGGTCATGGAGGGCAGCTACAACGCAGCTCCCATCAGCGTGGATGAGATGTGGGCATGGCTCGAAAAGTATGCCGCCATCTTCAAGGATTACATCTGCGATGTGGGCCAGTATCTGGCCGATGCAGACGCTGCAGGCAAGAAGGTCCTGTTCGAGGCTCAGCTGGGCGCTCTGCGCGACATCGATTTCGGCATTTACCCCTATACCACCTCTTCCAACGTCATCGGTGCTTACGCTCCCATCGGCGCAGGCATCCCGGGCCACAAGCTGCACAACTCCATCGGCGTGATGAAGGCTTACTCCTCCTGCGTGGGTGACGGCCCCTTCACTGCCGAGCTGGCTATGACCGAAGAGGAAAAGCACGACCTGCGTGAGGCTGGCCACGAGTACGGTGCAGCCACCGGCCGTCCCCGCCGCGTTGGCCCCATCGATCTGGTGGCAAGCCGCTACGGCGTGTTCTGCCAGGCTGCGATGAAGTTGCTCTGACCCTGCTGGACGTGCTGGACTACATGGAAAAGATCCCCATGGTCACTGCCTACAAGCTGACCGATGGCAGCACCACCACCCGCTTCCCCATGGGCGAAGCTCTGGACACCGCACAGCCCGTGGTGGAGTACCTGCCCGGCTGGCACTGTGATATCACCGCAGCCCGCAAGTGGGAAGACCTGCCCAAGGAAGCACGCGATTACGTGGAATATCTGGAAAAGGCTGTCGGCTGCAAGATCACCTACATCTCTGTGGGTGCCGAGCGTGAGGCTTATATCCACCACGTATGATCCCCTGCAAAGCTCCTGAATGATTCAGAAAAGGAAGCGTCACAGATGTTTGATATCATTACCGACAGCGCATGCGACCTGACGCTGGACACTGCCAAACAGCTCCAAATCGAGGTCGTGCCCTTCTATGTCTCGCTGGACGGCGAGCACTACCGCAAAGAAGGCAAGGAGATCGCCGTGCGGGACTTCTACCAGTTCATGGTGGACAACCCTTCGGCCTACCCCAAAACCAGCCTTGCTCCATTGAGGACTTTGAGCAGGCATTCCGTGCCCATGCTGCTGCTGGCCGGGATGTGCTGTGTCTGGTGTTCACCAGCAAGATGAGCGGCTGTGTGGGTAGCGCCCGCAATGCCCGGGATCTGGTGCTGGAAGATTTCCCCGATGCCCGCATTGAGGTCATTGACAGCGCGGCGGCTACCGTTACCGAGTCCACCATGGTGGAAAACGCCGTGGCCATGCGGGACGCAGGCTGCACGCTGGACGAGACCGTGACATGGCTGGAAGCAGAGAAAGCTACCAACCAGATCTTCTTCACGGTAGGCAATCTGGACTATCTCATCAAGGGCGGCCGCATTGGCAAGGTAACGGGCCGTGCAGCCAACATGCTGGGCATCAAGCCGATGATCCTGTTCAAGGATGGCGAGATCTTCTCCGGCGGCGTGGCACGCGGCCGACAGAAGAGCTTTGAAAAAGCGCTGGAACAGCTGATGAACTATCTGGATGCCCACGGCGGCACCCCGGACGACTACCGCATCACCGTAGGCTACGGCTACGACGAAGAGGAAGGCAAGCGCCTGTGGATGCAGACCCGCGCGGCCCTGCGTGCAAAGTACCCCGGCGCTCAGTGCGAAGTGGGCCTGCTGCAGATCGGCTGCACCATTGCCGTGCACACCGGCCCCTATGCGCTGGGCATGGGCGTGATGCGCCGCTGGAAAAAGCAGGGCTGAGATCACATTATATGAATTTTTGAACTCCAGTAAAATCTATGGATTTTTGGGGTTCTTTTTTTAGAGCAATGCTTCCCATACAGAGCGTATTCGAGTGGAACAGATTTCTTGACTTTTATGCAATTCTTCTCCACCGGATAAGTTCTCTTTTGCGTGCCAAAAGAGAACCAGAAAAGCACCCGCTACTTTCGAGGCGCGGGAGGCGGCGGGTTGCGGCTCCCTGCGTCTGCTTCGTGCCTTGCGTGGCACTCGCATCCTGCAGGCCGCTGCCCCAACAGCTCCTTCCTGTTTCGGCCGCTGGCCGCGGTCGTCGCCGTTGCAAACTAAGGGCTGCTCGCCCTTAATAATCCCAAAGCGGATGGGCTCCATACAAAAAATCCAAGTCGCTGCGCTAGAGGATTTTTTGTGTTGCGCCGATTTTAAGTCGCTTACGCGACGAACGGTATGGCAAGGCTGCGTGTTTTTTCTAGCAAAAATTATGATTTGCAAACTTTTTATGAACTATTGACAAAGTGGGAAAACAGGAGTATAGTTTTAGCAGTCGAACAGATAGAGTGCTAAAACAAGTAAAACCAGTTCGGCAGGAGGTGCTTGAAACCGTGAAACAACTGAAGAATAGCCGCTGCTTCCCGTTCGGCAGCATCTCTGCACCGAACTTTTAGCAGATGACTATCGCGTCCGCTAAAATGAACCTTCCGGTATGAATGGAGGCTTGACTTTATGAATACCAATCAATATACACAGAAAACGCTGGAGGCTCTGCAGGCAGCGCAGCAGCTGGCTGTGGAGTACCAGCACAATCAATTGGAACCTGAACATCTGCTGCACGCCCTCGCTTCGCAGGAACAGGGCCTGATCCCGCAGCTGCTGCAGAAGCTGAATGTTGATCCCGGCAGCTTTTCTGCCGCCGTGGCCGAAAAGCTTTCGGCTCTGCCCCGGGTCTCCGGCTCCGGCCGTGACCCCGACAAGGTCTATATCTCGCAGGCTGCCGATAAGGTGCTCAGCGCCGCCGCCCGAGAAGCCAAGGCCATGAAGGACGACTATATCAGCGTGGAGCATGTGTTCCTGGGTCTGCTGGACGAGCAGACCCAGAACACCACCGAGTTGTTCCGTGCGTTCAGCATCACTAAAGATAAGTTCCTGCAGCAGCTCACAGCAGTGCGCGGCAACCAGCGCGTCACCAACGACAATCCCGAGGAGACCTACAACGCCCTGCAGAAGTATGGTCAGGATCTGGTAGATCTTGCCCGCAAGCAGAAGTTGGACCCCGTCATCGGCCGTGATCAGGAGATCCGCAACGTGATCCGCATCCTGTCCCGTAAGACCAAGAACAACCCCTGCCTGATCGGTGAACCCGGCGTTGGCAAGACCGCCATTGCAGAGGGTCTTGCACAGCGGATCGTGCGCGGCGATGTGCCCGAAAACCTGAAGGACCGCATCGTGTTCAGTCTGGACATGGGCGCTCTGGTGGCCGGTGCAAAGTACCGCGGCGAGTTCGAGGAGCGCCTGAAGAGCGTGCTGAACGAGGTGAAGAAGAGCGAGGGCAAGATCATCCTCTTCATCGATGAGCTGCACACCATCGTGGGTGCCGGCAAGACCGATGGTGCCATGGACGCAGGCAACCTGCTCAAGCCCATGCTGGCCCGGGGCGAGCTGCACTGCATCGGTGCCACCACGCTGGACGAGTACCGCCAGTATATCGAGAAAGACCCCGCTCTGGAGCGCCGCTTCCAGCCGGTACAGGTGGATGAGCCCACCGTGGAGGACACGATCTCCATCCTGCGCGGCCTGAAGGAACGCTACGAGGTGTTCCACGGAGTGAAGATCAACGACAGCGCCCTGATCGCCGCTGCCACCCTGTCCGACCGCTATATCACGGATCGTTTCCTGCCGGATAAGGCCATCGACCTTGTGGATGAAGCCTGCGCCATGATCAAGACCGAGATGGACAGCATGCCCAGCGAGATGGACGATCTGGCCCACCGCATCACCCAGCTGCAGATCGAGCAGGTGAGCCTGAAAAAGGAGACCGATGCCCTGAGCCAGAGCCGCCTGAAGGATCTGGAAAAGGAGCTGGCCGAGCTGCAGGACAAGTTCCGCAGCATGAAGGCAAAGTGGGAGAACGAGAAGAACGCCATCGGCAAGGTGCAATCCCTGCGTGAGCAGATCGAGCAGACCAATGCCGACATTGAAAAGGCTCAGCGCGAGTACGACCTGAACAAGGCTGCCGAGCTGAAATACGGTAAGCTGCCCCAGCTGCAGAAACAGCTGGAAGAGGAAGAGAAGATCGCCGCCGCCAAGAAGGAGGACAGCCTGCTGCGTGACCGCGTGACCGATGAGGAGATCGCCCGCATCGTGGCCCGCTGGACCGGCATCCCGGTGGAAAAACTGGTGGAGGGTGAGCGCGAGAAGCTGCTGCATCTGGACGATGTGCTGCACCAGCGGGTCATCGGTCAGGACGAGGCTGTGACCAAGGTGAGCGAGGCCATCCTGCGCAGCCGCGCCGGTATCGCCAACCCCAACCGCCCCATCGGCAGCTTCCTGTTCCTCGGCCCCACCGGCGTTGGCAAGACTGAGCTGGCCAAGCACTGGCACAGGCCTTGTTTGACGACGAGCGCAACATGGTGCGAATCGATATGACCGAGTATATGGAGAAGTTCAGCGTCAGCCGTCTGATCGGCGCGCCTCCGGGATACGTCGGTTATGAAGAGGGCGGCCAGCTGACCGAGGCTGTGCGCCGCAAGCCCTACAGCGTGGTGCTGTTCGATGAGGTGGAAAAAGCCCACCCCGATGTGTTCAACATCCTGCTGCAGGTGCTGGACGATGGCCGCATCACCGACAGTCAGGGCCGCACCGTGGACTTCAAGAACACGGTCATCATCCTCACCTCCAATCTGGGCAGCGACATCATCCTGAACGATCTGGAGCAGCGCCGTGCCAACGCTCCAACGAGCTGAGCGAGGAAGCAAAGCACCAGATCGACCAGCTGCTGAAGAGCAAGTTCCGCCCCGAATTTCTGAACCGTCTGGATGAGATCGTCTACTACAAGAGCCTGACCAAGGACGAGATGCGCAGGATCGTGGATCTGCAGCTGCAGGATCTGCGCAAGCGCATGGACGAGGGCAAGCACCTCAAGCTGGAGGTCACCACCGCTGCCAAGGACTTCATCATCGATTCTGCTTACGACAGCGTCTATGGCGCACGTCCCATCAAGCGGTTCATCCAGAGCCGCGTGGAGACCCTGATCGCCAAGGCCATCATTCAGGGCAGCTATACCGAGGGCAACACCCTGACGGTAGACTGCGAGAATGGCGCTTTGACCCTGCGATAATGTAAATTTTACCTGTTCTGTACGGACTTTGCGGCAAGAAAGCTTGCACCACCGTACAGAATATGGTATGATTACAAATAACATTGATGTGCTTTTCATCGCGGAACAGCAACGATGGGGAGCACATTTTTGTATACGGAAAGAACTCCTTCCGTCATCGCGCGGCAAGGCTCCCTCTTTGAGGGAGCTGGTTGCGAAGCAGACTGAGGGAGTCTGTTCTTTAATAAAACAGAAAGTTGAGTGTGATTTCCCTTTTTATGGACGATGGCAGTATTACGCTTTTGGCGGCGCTGATCATTCTGGTGGCATTTTCCGCCTTTTTCTCCGCCTCTGAGACCGCATTTTCTTCCCTGAACCAGATCCGCCTGAAAAGCCGCGCCGAGGACGGCGATTCGGCAGCAGCCCGCGTGCTGGCTATGTCGGAAAAGTACGACAAGCTGCTCTCCACCATCCTCATCGGCAACAATATCGTCAACATTGCCGCAGCATCCATTGGCACAGTGCTGTTCACCCGCTGCTGGACCCGGAGCGGGGCGCGACGGTGTCCACCTTCGTGCTGACCATTGTGGTTCTGATCTTTGGCGAGGTGACCCCCAAGAGCCTTGCAAAGGAGATGCCGGAGACGGTTGCCACGGCGGTTTCGCCCTTTTTGAACCTGCTCATGATCCTGTTCACCCCGCTGACCTGGCTGTTCACCCAGTGGAAGCGCCTGTTGGGGCATTTCATCCGCAGTACCGAGGAGGACACCATCACTGAGGGCGAGCTGATGACCATGGTCAGCGAGGCCGAGAACGACGGCGAGCTGACGACCGGGAAAGCCAGCTCATCCGCAGCGCCATTGAGTTCGACGATGTGGAGGTGGAGGAGATCCTCACGCCCCGCGTGGATGTGATCGCGGTGGAGGACGATCTCTCGCTGGATGAGGTGGCCGATACCTTTGCGGAATCGGGATATTCCCGTCTGCCCGTCTACCACGGCACCATTGACAACATCATCGGTGTGGTACATGAAAAGGACTTTTACCTTGGCCGTCTGCGCAAGGATACCACGCTGGAAGACCTTGTGAAGCCCACCCTTTATACTACCGGCTCCACCCAGATCTCCCAGTTGCTGCGCACCCTGCGCGAGCAGCACCATCACATGGCGGTGGTGGTGGACGAGTACGGCGGCACCGAGGGCATCATCACGCTGGAAGACATTCTGGAAGAGCTGGTAGGCGAGATCTGGGACGAGCACGACGAAGCGACCGAGGACTTCCGCAGGCAGTCGGACGGCAGCTGGATCGTGCTGGGCAGTGCTGGTGTGGACGACCTGTATGAGAGGCTGGGCCTGCCGGAGGATGAAGATATCGATTCCAATACGGTGAACGGTCTGGTGCAGGAAAAAACCTGCCATCTGCCCAAGGTGGGCGACCGGTTCACGCTGGGCGAGTACGACGGTGTCGTTACCCGCACGGCCAAGCGCCGCGTGACCGAGGTGCGCCTGACCCCGGCGGAAAAGCCGGAACCGAAGAAGGAAGAAGACGAAAAGCCGCACTTCAACCGGCTGACCAATAAGTAAATCTAAGGGAGGATGCCGTTTTCCAATACGGCCCTATCCTGTGAAAATGCAAACTCCGGCAGACCGCAGTCTGCGGAGTTTGCTTTGTAAAAATAATTGTTCCGCTGAATATGGCTAGAGCGAAGCGGAAGCCATTAAATGGTTTTGCTTTCCGCCTGCAGATAGGTATACAATGCTCCCACCTGATTGGCTTCGCTGCTGAAATGGCAGGGCACGATCTCGCAGCGGGGCAGACCGATCATGTAAGGTGATTCCCCACGGGAAGCAAACAGCCCGGCATATACCCGGCGCAGATCGTCCAGCAGCAGCGGCTGCTTGCTGATGCCGCCGCCGATGGCTACCTTTTCCACATCCAGCAATACGGTCAGGTTGTAGATCTGCACGGCCACCATCTTGCAGAACCGTTCCAGCACTTCCAGCGCTTCCGGCTCGGCGGCATTGGCGGCATCAAAAAAGAGTTTACCGTTCATGGGGGCATCGGCGGGCAGGCCCTTGCGGGCGCGGTACCACTTGAGCAGGTATTTGGTGCTGCACTGACAGGCCATGGTTTTTTCGGTATTCTCCCACTCGTCGGCGTTGGTGTTCACAAAGCTGTACTCTCCGGCGGTAAAGTGAACGCCGCGCACCAGCTGGCCATTGGCAATGATGCCGCCGCCCACGCCGGTGCCAATGATAAACACTGCCGCATTGCAGCAGCCCTGCAAGGCACCGGCCCGCAGCTCTGCAATGGCTGCAGCCTTGCCGTCGTTTTCCAGCGTGACACGGCAGCCGCATCTTTCGCGCACCAGCTGCCCCACCTGCGTGCCGGTGTTGTACAGAAGTGCCCCGCCGTTGGAGACATAGCCGGTGTTGGCATCCACAAAGCCGGGCAGCGCCATGGCGATACCATCCACTTCATCCTTATGCGGTGCATACAGAGCGTATATTGTGTCGAGAAAATGCTCCTGCGTATCCTGCGGCGTGGGCACGGAACCGGCATCGAAACGGTTCATCTGCTCGTCCATGACCGAATATTTGATCTCGGTGCCTCCTACGTCAAAAACCATGACCTTCATTGCTGTTCCCTCCGCAAAGCTGATCTTCTTCCTTATTATGGCAAATGCGTGCAAAAAAGTAAAGCCATCCGCAACATGCCGCGAATAGCTTTACTTTAATTTAGAGCTTGCTCAGCTGCGGGCCCTGTGCGGTGTCCTTGACCGCCCAGCCCAGTTCGGTCAGCTGTGCACGGATGGCATCGGCAGTGGCCCAGTCCTTGGCCTTCTTGGCGGCGGCACGCTTCTCTACCAGCTCGGTCACCTCGGCGGGCACCTCGTCCTTCTTGCGGTTGTACAGCAGGCCCAGTACGCCGGTGATCTCGTCGAACGCAGCGGCGGCGGTCTGCAGAGCATCCTTGGAGGAAACAGCCGACAGCGTGTTGATCTCCTTGACCAGATCGAACACGGCAGCCAGTGCATCCGGGGTGTTCAGGTCATCGTCCATGGCGGTGCAGAACTTGGTGCGGGCCTCGGCAGCCTTTTCCTTCAGAGTCTCGTCGGTGCCAAAGGCATCCTTGGTCAGGGCAAAGTCCAGATTTTCGCGGCAGGTGTACAGGCGCTCCAGGCTGTTCTTGCAGCTTTCAATGAGGTCCACGGTGTAGTTCAGGGGCATCCGGTAGCCTGCGGTCAGCATGAAATAGCGGATGGGTTCGTAGCCGTAGACATCCGCCACGTCCCGCACGGTGAAGAAGTTGTGCAGGCTCTTGGACATCTTCTGATTGTCCACGTTGATGAAGCCGTTGTGCATCCAGTAGCGGGCAAAGGTGCAGCCGTTGGCGCACTCGCTCTGTGCGATCTCATTCTCGTGGTGGGGGAAGATCAGATCCTGACCGCCGCAGTGCAGATCAATGGTCTTGCCCAGATGGGTGCGGCTCATGGCGCTGCACTCGATATGCCAGCGGACGGCCCATGCCGTAGGGGCTTTCCCATGCAGGTTCACCGGGCTTTGCGGCCTTCCACACGGCAAAGTCTGCGGGGTCCTCCTTCAGGTCGTCGTCCATCTGGCTGCGCAGCTCACGGTTGCCGCTCTCCAGATCGTCCAGCTTCAAATGGCTCAGCTTGCCGTACTCGGGATCGCTCTTCACCCGGAAATACACATCGCCGTTCTTGGCAACATAAGCGTGGCCGGAGTCGATCAGATCCTTCACGATATCCAGGATCTGCTGGATGTGCTCGGTAGCCCGGGGCTGGACGGTGGGCTTTTTGCAGTTGAGGCCGGCGGCATCCTTGAGGTACTCGGCCTCAAAGCGCTGAGCGACCTCCTTCATGGAGGTGCCCTCTTCCTGTCCCTTCTTAATGAGCTTGTCGTCGATATCGGTGATGTTGGAAACATAGAACACCTTGTTGCCGCGGTACTCAAGGTAGCGGCGCAGGGTATCGAACACGATCAGCGGGCGGCGTTGCCGATGTGGATATAGTTATAAACGGTAGGGCCGCAGACATAGATGCGGTATTCACCGGGCACCTGCGGCACGAATTCTTCTTTCTGGCGGGTCAGCGTATTGAAAATCTGCATGGCTGTTTCTCCTTTTTTACTTTTTTCATTATAACGGTGTACAGAAGGGAAGTCAAGAAAAAACGACCGCTCCCGGCGCATTCTGCACACCGGAAACGGTCGTTTTTCAAATCAGGAGCTTAGCCGGGATACCGGCTCACTTCCAGCAGCTCTTCTGCACGCTTCACCTGCTCCGCGGTGGGCGGCACGGCATCCGGCAGTGGATAAGGGATGCCCAGCTTCTGCCACTTGAACAGGCCTAGCGTGTGGTAGGGCAGTACCTCCACCCGCTGCACCGTTTTCAGGCTGCGGATAAAGTCTGCGGTCCTGCGCAGGCCCTCCTCGTCGTCGGTCAGGCCGGGCACCAGCACATGCCGGATCCACAGCGGGATGCCGAGGGCAGAAATATGCCGCGCATGGCAAGGATGTTGGCATTGTCTTTGCCGGTGAGCTGCCGGTGGCGTTCCGGATCGATCTCCTTCAGGTCGAGAATGACCAGACTGGTGGACTTCATCAGCCGGTCGAAACCGGCCAGATAATCCGGGTCATCGGGCCGGAAGGGCTGCCCGGCGGTATCCAGAGCCGTGTGCACGCCTTTGGAGCGGGCCAGCTCGAAGAATGCCGTCAGGAACTCCATCTGGCGCAGCGGTTCACCGCCGCTGACCGTGATGCCGCCCTTCTTGCCCCAGTAGTTGCGGTAGCGGTAGACCCGCTGGAACAGCTTTTCTGCCGTCCATTCCTCGCCGCCTTCCGCAGCCCACGTTTCCGGGTTGTGGCAGTATTTGCACCGCAGGGCACACCCCTGCAAAAACACCACAAAGCGCACACCGGGGCCGTCCACAGAGCCGAAGGATTCCAGCGAGTGGACATAGCCGATGGGGTTACAGGGCTGCATGGCAGGTGCGGGAGATAACGTCCATCTGCTGCTCGCGGGTCAGGTCGATGAACTTGACGGCGTAGCCGGAGACGCGGATGGTGAAGTTGGCGTACTCCTCCTTCTCGGGGTGCTCCATGGCATCCAGCAGCTTCTCCTTGCCAAAGACGTTCACGTTCAGGTGGTGTGCGCCCTGATCGAAGTAGCCGTCCATGACCTGTACCAGATTCTCCACCCGCTCGCCTTCGCTGTGGCCCAGAGCGTCCGGGTTGATGGTCTGGGTGTTGGAGATGCCGTCCAGTGCCAGTGGTAGGGCAGCTTTGCCACCGAGTTCAGGGAAGCCAGCAGGCCGTTCTGCTCTGCGCCGTAGCTGGGGTTTGCACCGGGAGCAAACGGGGTGAATGCGGCACGGCCGTCGGGCAGCGCGCCGGTGTACTTGCCGTACACCACGTTGGAGGTGATGGTCAGGATGGAGGTGGTCGCCTCGGAGTTGCGGTAGGTGTGGCGCTTCTTGATCATCTCCAGGAAGGTGCGCAGCAGCCACATGCCGATCTCGTCGGCGCGGTCGTCGTCGTTGCCGTACTTGGGGAAGTCGCCCTCGGTCTCAAAGCCGGTGGCAAGGCCGCTCTCGTCACGCACTACCTTCACCTTGGCGTACTTGATGGCGCTCAGGGAGTCGATGACGTGGGAGAAGCCTGCAATGCCGGTGGCAAAGGTGCGGCGCACGTCGGTGTCGATGAGGGCCATCTCGGCTTCCTCATAGTAGTATTTGTCGTGCATATACTGGATCAGGTTCAGCACATTGACGTACAGGCCAGCCAGCCAGTCCAGCATCTGGACATACTTGGGCAGCACCTCGTCGTAGTTCAGGTACTCGCTGGTGATGGGGGCATAGTTGGGGCCGCACTGCTCGTGGCTCTTCTCGTCCACACCGCCGTTGATGGCGTACAGCAGGCACTTGGCAAGGTTGGCGCGGGCACCGAAGAACTGCATCTCCTTGCCGGTCTGGGTGGCAGACACGCAGCAGCAGATGGAGTAATCATCGCCCCATACGGGCTTCATCACGTCGTCGTTCTCGTACTGGACAGAGCTGGTATCGATGGACACCTTGGCGGCATATTTCTTGAAGCTCTCCGGCAGGGCGGAGGAGTACAGAACGGTCAGGTTCGGCTCCGGTGCGGGGCCCATGTTTTCCAGCGTGTGCAGGAAGCGGTAGCAGTTCTTGGTGACCATGCTGCGGCCATCCATGCCGATGCCGCCCACTTCCAGCGTTGCCCACACGGGGTCGCCGGAGAACAGCTGGTTGTAGCTGGGGATGCGGGCAAACTTGACCATGCGGAACTTCATGACCATGTGGTCGATCAGCTCCTGAGCCTGGGTCTCGGTCAGGATGCCGTTGTCCAGATCGCGCTGGATGTAGATATCCAGGAAGGTGGAGATGCGGCCCACGCTCATGGCAGCGCCGTTCTGGGTCTTGATGGCGGCCAGATACCCGAAATACAGCCACTGGCAGGCCTCCTTGGCGTTCTTTGCAGGCTGAGAGATATCATAGCCGTAGGCTCGGCCATCTTCTTCATGCCCTTCAGGGCACTGATCTGGCGGGCGATCTCCTCGCGCAGGCGGATCACGTCGTCGGTCATGGTGCCGTCGCCGCAGTTGGCAAAGTCCTCCTGCTTGAACTTGATCAGTGCATCGATGCCGTACAGAGCCACGCGGCGGTAGTCGCCCACGATGCGGCCGCGGCCGTAGGTGTCCGGCAGGCCGGTGATGATGTGGGTGTGGCGGGCCGCCTTCATCTCAGGGGTGTAGGCATCAAACACAGCCTGATTGTGGGTGCGGGTATAATCGGTAAAGATCTTGTGCAGCTCGGCGCTGGGCTGGTAGCCGTAAGTGGTGCAGGCCTGCTCTGCCATCTTGATGCCGCCGTAGGGCATGAAGGCGCGCTTGAGGGGCTTGTCGGTCTGCAGACCCACGATCTGCTCCAGATCCTTCAGGCTTTCGTCGATATAGCCGGGGCCGTAAGCAGTCAGGCTGCTGACCACTTCGGTCTCCATATCCAGCACGCCGCCCTTGGCGCGCTCGGCCTTCTGCAGCTTCTGCAGGGCACCCCACAGCTTGTCGGTCGCCTCGGTGGGGCCGGCCAGAAAGCTTTCGTCGCCGTCATACGGGGTGTAGTTCTTCTGGATGAAGTCGCGCACATTGACTTCTTCTTTCCAGATGCGGCCCTCAAAGCCTTCCCACTGTTCAAAATTGATCATTGGAACCTCCTTGCTCCATTACGCAGTTAGCGTTTTCTAACTAATGAGCCTTTGAAAAGCCGCTCTGTATGGCGGCTTTCTGGGGGCAAAACGGTCTTGAACTGCCGGTTACAGCAGCCCCGACTACAAGGTGTAGACAAAAATGAAAACCTGCCCACAAAATCTTGCGTTATTATAATAGCAAGAACCACTTTAAAATGCAATAGAAAACAAGTGGGTTTTCTTCCAAAGCAAAGGGCTTTCTTTGGGCAGAATGTAGAAAAAGCGCCGAAATCCCGGCGGTGCACCTATTTTGCGAAAAAAATCGCAAAATAAGGGTTGACAAGACTAACCGGCTATGGTATTCTGTTCTCGCAACGAGGTTAGACAAATCTAACCACATTGCACCAGAAAAGCAGATGCTTCTGCAAGGGCTTCTGCGAAAAACGGATCCGCCATGGCAGAGCTGCGGAGCTGTGTCAGGTGATCCCCAAGTTTGTCGTGGCGAGGTCACTCCATCTTGCTTACGCAAGACCGCTTTGTGGCTTAAAAGCCCCACTGGGGCTTTCATTGCTGCGCAAACGCCAATTCCTCCATTCCATTCTCTTTTTTCAAGTGAGCTGTGGTTTTAGTTTGCTCCCACGGCTCGATGCGCGGCATCCGGTGTGATTGGTACCGCACCGTGTGCAAAAGAAACAAAAACGGGACATGCAGCTTGACCACCTGCGTGCCCCGATTTTTGTTTTTATAAGGGAAACGACCCTCTCAGCCGCCTGCGGCGGCAGCTCTCCCGAAGGGCGAGCTTCATGCGCAAGTACGGAAAGATACTACTTTTGGTTTGAAGAAAAACGTTTAAGCCAGATGCAAAGAAGCTCCCCCTTTCGGGGGAGCTGGCATCGCTCAGCGATGCCTGAGAGGGTTTACTTCACGATCTCCGCCAGCTTTTGATACACTTCCTCCGCGCCGCCTTTGGGCGCTTTGACCTTTACGAACTGGCTGTTCACGATGGCGGTGCCATCGGAGTAGACGGTGAACAGGAGGTTATTGTTCTCGGCATCATCGTAGTAGCTCACAGTGACGGAATCCACCGGGTATTCGTGGCTGTAGGAGGAATACTGCTGGTTGAACCGCTTGACACAGGTAAGGCCGGAAAGCACGTTTGCGATCTGCTGATAGGCAGGGTCGTCGGCAGAAAGCAGCTGAACATCCATCTCTGCGGAGCGGGCAAAGTTCTGAATGTGCTCCACCCGGACACTGGCCTGTGTGCTGGCCTTGATCCCGGATGCAAGATCGATCTTTGCGGAAGGAAAGATCAGCACCAGTGCAAGCAGCACTAAAATGACAATGCCGAACCGGGACAGAATGCCTTTTTCCTTCATAAGAGTCATGCCTCCTTTGGCGGCTCCGCTCCCATTTGGCCCAGATGCCGCTGAGCGATGAAGAAGCCCACGGCGCTGGCGGCGAACACCACATAATAGCTGGCGATGCGGTAGAGCATCATCACGCTCATCACCTCGCCGCGCTCCAGAAAGCTGCCGAACACCAGCAGGAATGCCGTCTCGATGGAGCCATGCCGGCCACATTGGGCAGGGCGTTGGACAAAAACAGCATCAAGCTGGTGAGCAGCTGCACCTGCAAAAAGCTCAAAGGGGAAAGCCCCATGAACCGGATGCACAGGTAGGGCAGGCAGAACAGCCCGAACAGCTTGACCGCCTGCAATGCCAGAATTTCAGCGCAGCGGGGCTTATCTGCCAGCAGGCGGCGGCTCTCCTCGCCCAGAACATCCAGCTGCTGCTGCCAATCGGCGCGGCGCTGCTGCCATTTTTCCGTTTTGGGCAGCAGACGCATCAGCCAGCGGGCAAGGTTCTGCACCAGCGGCGATACGCACACCAGCACCAGCACCACAATGATGGCCGCCACTACAGCGTATGCCATGGGCAGATAATTCATCACACCGGTGGTGTTGGCGGCAAGCCATCTGTGCTGAAACAGCAGCATCACCGTGGCATACAGCAGCACGGTGGTTTTGTGGAACACGTACTGCAGGGTCATCAGGCCCACGCCCGGGCCAACCGGCAGGCCGCAGCGGTGCAGATACCATGTCTGCACCGGCACTGCACCTGCGCCCAGCGTGACCACATTGCCAAAGGTGCCGCACCATGCGGTATCGATGCCCTGCCAGAGCCTGAAGCCCGGGATGCGGCTGCGCACGATGACCCACGCCACGCACCCCTCCAGCAGCGGGTAGCTGAGGCCGATGGCCAGCACCACCAGCACCTGCCATGCGGACAGCTGCGAAAGCGCTGCGGTGATCTCGGCCCAGTTGTCCTTGAACAGCAGCACGATGATGCCGGTAAGTGCGGCGAGCACCAGCAGCGAGATTACTGTCTTTTTGCGGGAAGGTGCGGCAGAGGCGGGTTGGCTCATAGAGAGAACAGGCTCCTTTCAGGCGGAATGATTTGATAAAAGTATAACACACGCGGCCTGTGTCTTTGTGAACGGAACTGGAATTTTCTTGTGCAATTTTGATGGAATGATAAAAAGGCAAGGCAGATGCACACATCGACCCTTGCCTTTATCTTGTTTTTAGTCTGTTGATTCGTTCACCAGCCGTGTCAGGGTGGCAACATAGGCTTCGTTGGAATAATATTTCTCGTACATTTTCCGGCAGTCAGCTTTCATGGCGGCCAGCTGTTCCGGATGCAGAATAGCATGTTCCAGCACCTTTGCCAGCTGATCCGGGTCGTCGTCTTTGTACACAAAGCCGTCCACGCCCTCGGTGATCAGCCCGGCGGTGCCGGTGTGCTCCGACACGATGGAGGCTTGCCGAAGATCAGGCCCTCGGTGACGAAGGTGGGCATGGGATCATCGCGGGAAGCGCATACCACGCAGGCGCACTGATCCATCAGGGATTTGATCTCGGGCCGTTCCAGACGCTTGCGGTAGAAAACGGTGTCCGGGTAGTCCTCCACCAGTGCATCCACGGCGTTCTTCAGGCTCTTGTCCGCCGCCTTGCCCACGAACAGGAAAGCAGCCTTCTGGCGCACCTCGGGCTTTAGCAGGCGGATGGCGTTGCAGAAAATATCCTGACCCTTGCGCGGCTCAAAGGAACCTACGGTCACGAACAGCGGCCTGCCGCCGGCATAGCTGATATCGTAGGGCGGGAAGCTTTCCTGCGCATAGTCCGGCAAACCGTAGATCAGCTGTTCAATGCTGAAGTCCGGCCGCACCGAGTGCATGGCGGCAGTGGCGTGGGAGCTACGGCGCACACATGCACATTGGAGCCCAGTGTTTTGGGAATCTTGTGCGCAATGAACGGGTAGCCTGCAAAGGCATCGTGCAGCCACCACAGCACCGGCACGAAAGAGCCGTTCAGGGTGCTCACGGCGGCAGCCTCTACCACGGTGTTGGCCAGCACAAAATCGGCACTGGTGGCAAGGCCCCACAGCGACGAGTTCATCACGCAGTCGCTGCGGGTCACTACGGCGGCACCGGCATCCAGAAACAGCGGCAGCGAGCCGTCGTCCGCAGGGCCAAGCACCACCACTTCAAAGCCCATGCTGCGCAGCACCGGCACGGCACTTGTCAGCACGATGGGCGCACCGGTCATGGTCAGCTCGTGGCTCAGAATCAAAGCACGCTTTCCGTCTGCAGAGAACACATCGTCGGCACACAGCTCCCGCCGGAAGTGCAGCAAAGACTGCGGGATGCGGTGGCAGTTTTCCGCCATGGCGGTGGCAAGGCGCAGCAGCTCGGTCACGCTGTCCCTGCCGCGCGCAGCGGCGCGCACCCGGTCCAGAAGCTTCCGCGATACCATGGCGCAGCGGCTGCACGGGATGTGCTGGGTGCTCAGATAAAGGGCGGTGGAGCCATCGAAGCCAAAGGCGGCATCACACACCACAAAATCGGCACCGGTGCGCAGGGCGGCGGCAAAATAGGTCAGGGCGGTGGAGGTGCACTCCAGATCTTCGCTGACCAGCAGCACGCCCTCCACCGAGTCGGTCAGGGCGGGGGCCAGCTCCGTCACCAGCCGGAACTTGCGGTGCAGCTGGTTTTCCAGTGCGTGCTCCAGCGCCTGATGACGGCCCGGTGCATACACCAGCAGATAGGTGCTCTGGGTATCGGTATAAACCTGCTTCGTCAGCTGCTTACGCTGCAGGGTGCTGTAACTGCTGTACATGTTAACAACTCCTTTAGCGATCCGATTCAGCCGCGCAGCAGGCGGCGCAAAGCACGCAGCGGTGCGGTAAGCCGCCAGCTGCTGCTCTCGTACAGGTTTTCCAGCGAATCTTCATAGGCAGCACGGCTGCTCTGCAGTTCTGTCAGCTGATTGTTCAGCCGGGTGTTCTCGGCAAGGGCGGCCTGCAGCTGTTCCAGAACATTGTTCTTTTCGGCCTCAGCCTGCAGCTTGATGGTATTCAATGCGCTGAGCAGGGCCTTGCCGGGCTGCTCGTGCTGGAAGCGGCCCAGCGGATAGTAATGATAGGTCACGGCAAACTTCATCCCGGCCGCAAAGGGCACGGTGCTGCACACGGTCAGGTTGGGGTCCACATCCAAAAACAGCAGGCAGTCTTCCTGCAGCTGGATGCCGTTCATGGCGCGGCATTCCAGCCGCTCGTCCGAGATGCTCAGGTCAGTCACGCAGCAGGCCAACTCACCGGGTCCAGCCGCAGCGCACGGGCATCCGTGGGCAGGGTGAACACCGCAGAGACCTCGTGGGTCAGTTCGTCGTAGGCATCCTCGGCAACGGTCAGGCATTCCCGCGGGGAATAGCCGGAGCCGGAATCGTAGAACAGCTGCGGCAGGGTCAGGGCAGCAGGTTCGTTATCGCTGCCGTGCCTTGCCAGTGCGGCCTGATAGTTCAGCACCTGTTGTTCCAGCTCCAGACACCGCTGTGCCAGCCGGATACACCTTCGTCAGAGAGCTTGAGCTGCTGTTCCAAGTCAGCAGCGCGGCTGCGGGCCGCAGCAAGGGTCTCGGGGACATCGTTGTTCATAACCGGATTCTCCTCTTACTTTTATGATGGCTGCACCGCAGCAGCCGGAAAAACATGTCAGTGCCGGGAGGTATAGTGCACGGCGGGCGTTCTGCGCTGTGCCGGGAAAATCGGATGATGAGTGCGCGGCGTACACGCAGCAGCTCACACACCAGCCAGATAGAGCCCAGAGAGATGGCATATTGCAGCCACATGCCCAGCACCGGCTGCGCAGAGAACTTTGCTACCATCAGATACCACGGAATAGCGATGATCTCCACGGTATGTACGCAGAAAATGTTCAGCGAACGGCGGCCCACCGCTTCCAGAAAGTGCACGATGGGGCCATGGCCGCGGCTGAGTCGCATGAACAGCCGGATGAAAAGCAAGCCTGCAGCACCGTCCAGAAAGATGCTCAGCGGCCCCAGTGACCACTCGGCCAGCGAGATGCAGTCGGTGGTGCGGGTAGCAAGAGCGCCTACGGCAATGAGTGCTGTGGCGGCCAGCAGCCCGGCAAAGACCTTGGGCGGCAGGGGCTCGTCCAGCAGATGCTTCTTTTTGGCAAGGAAGCCGATATAGAGGTAGGGCACCACCACGGCACCTTGGATCAGGCAGAAGGGCAGTTCCCACACAAGGCTCGCGCCCCAGCCCAGCAGGACGCAGCCTGCCACAGCCCATGGAACATAGCGCTCCGGGAAGATGTTCAGGATCACATCCAGCAGCACCCAGCCTACCATCAGCGCCAGCAGATACCACATCGGCCCGCAGGAGAAGAACTCCTGCCCGAAATACTTGGCCGTGTGGGGCAGGCCCAGCAGAAAGCCGCCGGTGACCTTGATAGACTCGCCGATGGTGCCGGGCAGGTACTGGAACGTCTTATAATGAATGATAAAGTGCAGCACGCAGGTGAACAGCGCCGTGTAAGCATAGGGTTTGAGCAGGCTTTTGAGTTGCTGGTGGATGCACTTGTGGATAGAGCGCTTGCGGAAGCCGTAGCCGCTGGCAATAAAAAAGGCGGCCATCAGCGCTTCGCGGTAGATGAACGGGAAAAACGCGGTCAGGGACAGGCCGCTGACCGCCTGCATGGGATAAAGCTCGGCGGTATGCGCAAAAACGATGGTCAGCATACCGGCACCCTTGAGCATGTCGAACATGCCGATGGAGCTGGCGGTGCGGGGCTTGGTTCCTTCCATGGAGGTTCCTTCCTTGCGCGGGACATTCCATCAGAGCCGGACGCCGCACAATGCGTAGATTTTGAATGAAAAAGATAAAATTTTGTATGGATATGAACCCAGTATAATGCTTTTTGCACAGACTGTCAATTTTGAATTGCGGTCCGGCGGGCGGGGACACATTGCAGCCTGCAATAAAAGCATAGCACAGGCAGGGCGGCTTCGCAACGAAAGGCAGAATTTACATCTGGAAACGACATGATATGCAAGGCTTTATTGTCAATGTTTGGAATTAAATGTTGCAAAACTCTTGCATTGACACGGGCCTTATTGTATACTGGGCACAGTTGGAAATGACTGGAAGGATCTGTGTTGGCCTACACAGGAGCGCCGGATCGGATGATAAAAATGGAGGAAAAAAATGATTACATCGCTGTATCAGTCACTTTGCAATATGGAAACCAACATTGCAGACCGTGTGGCTCTGCGCTGGTATGATGAAAAAAGCAGGGCGTGGCCGAGGTGCACTACGCACAGTATGCCCAGGATCTGCGCCGGTTCGTGGCGTTCCTGCGTGCAGAGTATGGCGATGTGCGCGGCAAGCGTGTGGCGATCCTGGCCCGCAACAGCTACCAGTATGTCATCTGCATGTACGGCACGGTCATTGCCGGAGCCGTGGCTGTGCCGCTGAACCTTGGCAAGGACTGGGATGCTATCTCCTATGAGCTGGGCCTCACCGAGCCGGTGTGCATTCTGCAGGATGGCGAGTTCGCGGAGCGGGAGCCTGCCCTCGCTGAGACCTACGGCAGCATCCTGAAGCCCATGGATGTCTTTGCGGCCTATGAGCCTGCCGAGGACGTGACCGAGGTGGAGGACCTCTCTGCTCTGGCCTTTATCATGTTCACCTCCGGCACCACCGGCCGCAGCAAGGGCGTTATGCTGAGCCAGAAGAACCTGTTCAGCGCCATGCCGGCCTTTCTGGACCCCTTTGACGATGTGAAGAAGTACACGGGCTGGAACACCGATGAGTTCTCGTCCCTGTCCGCCCTGCCCATGTTCCACATCTCCGCTATGACCAGCCTTGTTTCGTGGAGCATCACCGGCCACTCCATCAACCTGTGCAACAACCTGAAGTATTTCTACCGTGATCTGGGTGCCATGCACAGCGAGGTGATGGCAGTGGTGCCGGTGCTGCTGAAGAGCATCTACAGCGATGTGATGAAGGGCCGCCGCGACCGCCTGAACGGTCTGTGCGTGCTGACCTGCGGCGCTGCCATGTTCGACCCCAAGATTCTGAGCGATATGATGGAGAAGGGCTTCTTTGTGGCCCAGATGTACGGCCTGACCGAGACCTGCGGCGACGGTGCATGGAACTCCTCACAGGAGGCAAAGTACCTGACCAGCGTGGGCCATGTGGACCTCAGCTGTGAATACAAGCTGGACGACGGCGAGCTGTGCATGCGGGGCGACCCCATCATGCTGGGCTACTACAAGGACCCGGAAGGCACTGCAGAAGTCATCGATGCAGACGGCTGGTTCCATACCGGCGACATTGCCCGGGTGGAAGAGGACGGCTACATGTACCTGACCGGCCGCAAGAAGAACGTGATCATTCTGGACAGCGGCGAGAACGTGAGCCCCGAGGAGCTGGAAAAGCTGCTGGTGCCCTGTGCGGACATTCAGGAGTGCATCGTGAAGGAAAAGGACAAAAAGATCTGTGCCCTCATCTACTGTGACCCTGCAAAGCAGGAAACTGTGAAGGAGTTCGTCACTGGGGTCAACCGCGGCCTGCCGCTGTACAAGCGCATGGTGCCGGAGTCAGCGCACAGCCGCTGCCCCGCAACGCCATGGGAAAACTGCTGCGCTGAACACAGGAGGAAACAGAACAATGCGTAAGATCAGAGTGCTGGATAATGTCTACGACCTTATCACCATCAACATGGAAGACCGCTTCAAGGATAATGTGGCCTTCCGCTTCTACGACACCGCAAACGATGCCGTGACCACCATCCTCTATAAGGATTATGTGCAGGATATCCGCAAGGCGGTGAATTACTTCCAGTCCACCATCCCGGAGATCAAGGGCAAAAAGATCTGCCTGCTCACCAAGAACAGCTACGAGTATGCCGTGAACACCTTTGGCGTGGTGGCGGCCGGTGCGGTGCTGGTGCTGCTGAACCAGCGCAAGAGCTGGGACGAGCTGAGCTACGAGCTGGGCCTTGTGGAGCCGGACGCCATCCTGACCGACGGCGACGACTACGGCTTCAACGACCAGCTCAAGGCTGCCTACGGCGATATCCTCCGCCCCATGGATGGCTTCCGGAGCTATGAGCCTGCGCAGCTGACCCGCTGCATCGACCACGAAGCCTGATGGTCCTGATGTTCACCTCCGGTACCACGGGCCGCAGCAAGGGCGTGATGCTGAGCGAGAAGAATTTCTTCTCGGTGATGCGTGCCCACACCCAGATCGGTGAGCACATGATGGCGTATAAGCACGAACCGGACATCGTCATGAGCCAGTACACCGTGCTGCCCATGTTCCATCTGGGCGCGTTCATCTGCCTGTTCTCCTGGGCCCACGCAGGCTGGGCGCTGAACGTCAGCAGCGACATCCGCAGCTTCTATAAAGAGGTAAAGCGGATGCCAGTCAGGCCATGGCGGTGGTGCCGGTCATCATGAACTCGCTCCACCACGATGTGATGCGCGGCCGCAAGGATCGTCTGGGTGAGCTGTGGGTGCCCATCTGCTCCTCTGCCATGTTCGACCCGCAGGTGATGCTGGATATGGCGGAACACGGCATGTTTGTGGTGCAGACCTACGGCAGCACCGAGACCTGCGGCGACGGCATCATCAACTACGCACAGGACGCAAAGCACATCGGCGCTGTGGGTCAGGGCAACGATTATCTGGACTACAAGATCGCCGAGGACGGCGAGCTGTGCATGCGCGGCGACAGCATCATGCTGGGCTACTACAAGGACCCGGAGGCCACCGCCGAGGTCATTGACGCGGACGGCTGGTTCCACACTGGCGATCTGGCCCGCAAGGACGAGGACGGCTACTATTTCCTGACCGGCCGCAAGAAGAACCTCATCATTCTGGACAGCGGCGAGAACATCAGCCCGAAGAGCTGGAAGCATCGTGGGCAAGTGCGAAGCCGTGAAGGAATGTGTTGTAAAAGAAATGGGCAAGAAGATCGGCGTGGTGGTCTATTGCGACGAGGACAAACAGCAGCAGGTGCGGGACTTTATCACCGAGCAAACCGCACCCTGCCGCTGTACAAGCGTATGAGCGCAGTGGAGTTCAGCACCGAGCCGCTGCCGCGCAACGGTGCAGGCAAGCTGCTGCGCCAGTGATACAGATGCGATCGAATGCCCGGATGCATAAATGGGCCGGCAGACCGGCAGACTGAAAACAGGAGTTCCGACAAAAACAAAGCTTTGTTGCCGGAACCCTTGCGCACAGGAGAGAATCAGGGTATTATTATGGAAAGGCATAGGAGATTGTGCCTATTATCCGTCACGGAAAGGAAGAAAATTTCTATGGAACGAGCAGAGATCATTTCCCAGATCCTGGCCATCCTGGAGGATGTTGCCGAGGTCTCTCCCGAAGATGTGAATGAGAACAGCGTCCTGATGGACGATCTGGATCTGTCCTCAATGGAGATCCTGACCATTGTGGCAGACCTCGAGGAGACCTTCGGCCTGCGCATCCCTGAAAAGGAGCTGCGCAACTTTGTGACCATAGGGGATCTGGTGGATTATCTGGCGGCAAACGCGGGGTAACAGTTCATGAATGAGTCGCAGCGCTCGACGGAGTACATCTTTCAGGGAACGATGTACTTCTTCCGTCGGGAGAAGATCCTGTGTCGGTACCAGTTTGCGCTGCAGGATGCGGTGGAACCCGCTCTTTTGCAGCGCGCACTGGAGGCGGCGCTTTCGGCCGCACCGTACTATCGGGTACAGCTGGTGCAGGAAAAGCGGAGCTTTTTTCTGGAGCCGAACCCGAACCCCTGTCTTGTGTATCAGGGCAGTGCACAGCGCGATATCCCGGAGGAAACGAACGGCTATCTTTTCAGCGTGAGCTGTGAGGGGGACACCGTCTATTTTGACTGGTATCATTTCCTTATGGACGGCCACGGGGTGTCGCCCTTCCTCACCCGCATTCTGGAACAGTACTGCAACCTGCGCTATGGCACGGCGTTTGAAAACACGCCCATCGTGTGCAGCCCGGCCTATGACATCGAGGCCATGATGGAAAAATATCCACCCCACACAGCCACCGAGAGCACGATGCAGAGGGATGTGGTGCAGACCTACGAGGGCAGGATGCGCCGCACCCGGGTGCGGCTGACCAAGCAGAGCCTTGTGGACCGGGCAGTGGAGAACGGCGTCAAGCCCTTTACAGCGCTGGCCGGTCTGCTGAGCCTTGCGCTGCGCAGCTATCTGGGCAAAGACGAGATCCAGTATTCCTACTCGGCAGATACCCGCAGGGAAGCGGGCGTGCCGGATGCCCTTTACAACTGCGTGTGCTCCTTTCAGAGCGGCGTGAAGCTGAACGATGACACCCGCCTTGCGGACATCGTGCCGGAAATGGATGCCGAGGTGCTCCGCACCCTGCAGCCGGAGGCAAAGCTGCGCCAGATGGTCCAGCAAATGAGCTGGGTGTACAAGGTAGACCAGCAGAAAGCGCCCTGCGCATCAAGCAGAGGGTGTTCCAGATGGGTGAGTACATCAGCGGTGTCCCGGCGGATTTCTGGCTCAGCTATCTGGGCAACCCCCTGATGCCGGCTGCGCCGGAGCTTCAGCAGTACATCAGCGACTTCAACGTCTGGGTCCCGCCGGATGGCGGCTCCATGGGTGTGGAAGCCTCCAGCCTGAACGGCATTATCACCCTGTGCATCGAGAACAAGGCCGAAATGCCAGGCCTTGCCGGGATGATCCGCACCGCCTTTGAAAAAGAGGACATCACGGTGCTGGAAGCCGTGGATCTGGATACATAAGTACAGAACATAAAAAGCACTCTTTCCGGGCAGGAAAGGGTGCTTTTTTGCGTTTTATTCGGTCCGTGCAGGCCGTGTGGTCACTTCGCCGCAGCGCAGAGCCTCCTGTCGGCCGTTCTCCCGCTGGATGACCAGCCGCCCTTCCTCGTCGATGGCAAGGGCCTTTGCGGCGTAGGTCTCGGTCTCGGCACACACCGTCACCCAGTGGCCGGGCACAAAGCACCGGGCGCGATACTCATCCAGACAGTCAAACGCCGGGCAGAGGGCCAGCAGCTCCCGGGCAATGGCCCCGGCCAGTGCGGCCCGGCTCACCGGGGCAG
>ENA-OQDD01000071-OQDD01000071.1-human-gut-metagenome-genome-assembly--contig:-NODE-71-length-38952-cov-5.110058_pt1 | contig 38952 bp, 47 predicted proteins | sample MGYA00242507_ERZ504598 | MGnify/ENA primary metagenome ERZ504598 (study PRJEB26092, sample SAMD00036318) | human gut metagenome | host: Homo sapiens | study: EMG produced TPA metagenomics assembly of...
CAAAAAAGAAAGCTGCCATCCATGAGAGAAAAATTCTCACGGATCGGCAGCTTTTCTCTTTGAAGTTGTTATGCCTTCGTTGTGGTCAGAACTTCATCATTGACCAGCTGATTGGCCTTATCAAATGCTTCGATCATCTGGGTCGCTTTCGGATGGAGATAGACTTCATCCAGCGTTTTGGATTTGGGCGTGTGCCCGACAGCGCGTTTCAGGATATCCTTGTTGACGCCTGCGCGGTCACAAAGGCTGGCGTAGGTATGGCGGGTGGTGTAGGGCGTATAGGTGGCAAGCTTCCCGGCAAACTCCGGTTTGCGCTTACCATTTCGTCGTAAGGATTCGGCTGGATGCCGATTTCCTCCAAGAAAGGATAGAATTTGCGGTTACGCCAGTTCTTCTCATTCCAGAAACCGCCTTTTCCATTGGGAAAGAGCGGACCGTTTTCCACAGAGGTGGCATACGCATGTTCAAAAACCGGGATGCCAAAGTCGAGAATGGGAATGATGCGGTTGCGTCCGGCCTCGGTCTTGCAGCCGCCGATCAGATAAGCACCGGATTCCGTGCGGTGAAAATCTTCGTGTTTGAAGTGCAGCAGCTCATAGATACGCACTCCGCAGGCCAGAAGAGCAATTACCATCTGCCCGGTGGGCGTGTTCTTCTGGCTCAGGATCAGCGTCACCTGTTCGTCCGTGAAAATCTCGCGTTCCGGAGATTTGCGTCCTTCGACTTTCAGGACAGATGCAAGGTTGGCATCCACGACACGCCAGCCAATGGCTGTGCGATACAGCTTACTGATAAGAGTACGCTCTTTTTCCAACATACTTTGAGACAGGCCGTTATCGGCCATCTTATCAAGGATGTTTTGGAAGTCTTGCGCATAGAGGGCGGCAATTTTGAAGTGCCACAGTGGACGAAGATATTTCCACGCAATGTCATAGAGCTCGCGAGCCTTATCGGACCGGCCCTTATATTCACGGGACTCTTTGAACATCCGGAAGCAGTCCTGCAGGTAGAGTCCTGATAGGGTGTAGCCGGACGCTTCATCATTTCGGCGCGGACAGCTTCTGCTTCTTCACGGGTGACGTAGGTGCCAACAGTCTTCATGACTGTAATTCCGGTGTGAGGATCAGGAATCGGCATTCGGAGCAGCCATGGTTTCCGGCGTGTTCCGGACATTTTCGTGATGCTGCCATTGCCAGACGAGGCTTTCAGCCGGGGCGATTCTCGTTTGGCTGGAACGGCAGGTGGAGCTACTGCACCGGGGGATGGTGCTGTGCCAACGGGATGACCGCAGGCAGAGCAGAATTTAGCGGTATCTGAGATTTGATGACCGCAATTTTCACAGAACATAGATTTGAACCTCCTGCTTCAAAAAAATGCCCTCAGCATCGGAGGATACTGAGGGCGAACGGTTAGATCAGTTACGGGCGCGGGAGAGCTGGTAGTCCAGGCTCTGCTCAGCGTGAGCCCCTTCTGGAGAAAGCGGATCACATTGGGGTAAAACACGTAGATACGTGATCCGTTCGGTACGTGACTTATGTAACCGGCGGCTACGAGATTGCGGAGACCGTGGTATGTTATATCATAACCTTCGCTCCGTGCACGGCGAGCCGCACCTGTTAGTGTAAGAAAATCCTGTTGCTTATCAATCATAACTTTTCTCTCCTTTCGCAAAATAATGGAAAGCACAGGTGGCTTTTCATAATAAGCATATCTTTTTGAGATATAGGACTCTTAAAGGGCGATTAAGGGTACCAGGGAAGATCTGGCATTTTTGAAAAATCATAACGCTCCAAAGAATGCAAATCGGGTTGTACTTCCTCATATTGGGCGTTTAAAGGGGGAACGACATAGCCGCAGTTAAAAAATTGACTCTGGTCACGCAGCGTGATAGCACTACAATCGATGTATCCACAATCGCCGGAAGTGTGACATGGAGCCTCTGTAAAGTAAATTGGGGCGCCCATAGTTGAAAGCAGATCAGCGTACTCGGGAGAAACAGGGTTTTCAAAAAATCCATCTGGGATGTTCATGATAAATCCTCCTACTTGTTTATTCAATGATAGATGTCGGAAAGTTGATGCTTACCTGAATACAGTCGGAGCTGGGTTGGAGCGAGTCTCCGATGCGCGTGAAATCGGATAACAGAAGGCACTGACCGACCTTCAGCTTTTTAAGAAGCTCGACCGTTCCGGAACGCCGAACTGGTTCGGCTAGCATCTCGGAACAGGCTCGAATTTCCGTGAGCGGCGGTTTGAAGAAAAGCTTGGTTCCAGTCTGACTCAACGCCAACTGCTCATCTGGAGCAAAGCCCTTCAAAGATTGTGAGATTAGCAGAGAACCGATTGAAAACTTGCGGCATTCTGTGATAATTCGGTTCAGAACCGTGCCGCGACCAAGCCTAAGATTCTGCACTTCATCGACCATGATGACGATGGGAATCTGCAGCGCACGAGCGGAGCGAAACCAATCGTATAACAGAAGTTCTGCCAAGGTAGTCCTGATTGTATCAGGATAGCTGCTCACATCAAAAATATGTATATGAGGCGAAATCGGAAGGGAAGAGCTTCCGTTTTGGCGGCGTTCAAACACATCATGCTGGAGAAGCGGCTCCAGTCGATTTCCCAACATGCGGACATTTGCAGAAGTGGAACTTTTCAATGCCTTAAGAATGCTTGGGAAGATATGGGGACAAATTTCCCGGCGCTCCACAATCGTTTTGACCTCGGCTGTGAGCGATGCGATTTGAGCAGGGCCAAAACGATTATTTTGTCCAATGATCTGGCAAAGACCATAGGCCGTGTCATAGGGGGACTCTGTATTGCTTCCACAAGGTTTAGGATTGAGAATGTCGGTGGCCACAGGTTCATTGTAGAGATCATGCCTGATTGCCAGTGCCTCAAATTCAGAGGACAGCGGTGGGCAAATGTGATCAGGCGACAAAGTGTGTCCAAGGTCCAATGCGAGCAAGGGGGTTCTTTGCTTAGCGAATTGAATTGCCATGCATTGCCCCGCCGTGGATTTTCCGCTGCCGCTTGATCCAGTAAGGAATATACTGGAAGGATCAACTCCGGGGCGAAGCTGAAGGTGGACCGGGAATTTTTCAGCACCTTCCTGATACGTGCCAAGGAATGCCTGGATTTCTGGCCTTGAAATCATAAGATAACCTCCTTTAGGTTGAAATAGTTGTAATGTCACGACGACCATATCCATTCACAAAGCTGCAATTAATTGATCGAAGCCTGACATTTTTGGAATGCCCGGTAGAGAGCGTGAGCGTCTTTACGATAGAGCTCGAAAGAATGCCAGCTTCAGTCAACTGAGCCAGAACGTCAGATGTAAGAAATTCCGGCATGCGCTTTGCGACCAAACGTTTCACAAGATCAAGGGTGAGATAGAGCTTATACTCATCATATAGTACCTCCTTTTCTTTGCAATAAGTCTCGTCTAAATCACCAATGTCCCGGAATCGGATGGTCTGTTCGCGTGCAGCTGCATAAAGGGCATTGCGGAAGCAATCCGATGCGGTTGTGTTTAGCATAGAATCCCACCGGGAAGGATAGTGATCGAAGGCGGTTTTATAAGCATCTCGAACCTTTTCTTCGGAAAAAGACGCTTTTTGAGAAAACGTCCAGCAAATGATTTCGCTTACAGCACGTAAAACGGCAATTTCCTGACAAAAATTTGATCCTTCCATTCTGTCACGTTCCTCCTTATATGCGCGATACACGCGGGAATCAAATTCGTTTGGATTGCCTCTACCAAGGAAATCAAATCACCCCATGTTACAGAATCTACACCGGTAGTAGCGGAGCAAGCCTCTGCCGGATTTAACTGGATCGGAATGCAATGCTCACGAATCTCCGGCGTCAATTCTTTTGCCTGAACAATGTAGATCGAACGACTCGTGCTTCCCTTCTCGGCTTCATCGGAGAGGTAATCATAATTCGTAGCTTTCTGATACCGGTTGGACGCAAATCCACCACGGACATGGATGAGCAAGTCGTCTCGATGATGGTTCAGCTGCTTTTTAAGCTCGGCGAGCTTGCAATTGAGAGTGATCTCTGTTGTGATCGAAAAACTCTCAGAGATCACAGCAAACGGCTTAGTCGGCTGCATGTCTTCAGGAAGACGTGTCTTCAAGAAGGATAATCCGATGACCGCGGCCATCATCATCTGGTCTTCGGATGTCAGAGCATCAGGACGAAGAATCGGACTATCCAGCGGCGCCTCACATCCTGCCGACTCTTTGAAAAACCATCTTGAGGCGTTGATATTCCACCCAGGTATAGGTTGAAAATAGATCTCGTGCTTACTCAAAAGCTGCGCAACGAGCATATAAAACAACCGGGGACCATCTTTTCCACAGCGGAGTGTGCCGCCGCTTTTGTAAAATCCTTGAATCAAAGCGTTCTGCTGAAATTTGTCATCGGCAACACGGAAGCCTGAAAGTGTTCCGTTAGGAAGTCTGTACTGGACTTCAATGCTCTTAGAGCCGTCCCGTGGATCGATCACATATCGAGCAGAGAACTCTGTACAGTCTGACACGGGCTTGACAACCTTGTAGAATTCTCCAAGATTGTTTTCCTTAATGAGGTAATACTTTCCATCGGGAAATTCTACGAGACTCTCTGTTTTATATGCGGTGAATTCTCGCAGGTAGGCGCGATTAGCTGCTTTACAAAGCGGATTCTCCCTTTGCTGCTGTAGAGACTGGTTCGCACTTTTCAGAGCAACGTTTTCCTGCTGCAGAGCAGCGTTTTGCGCCTGCAGCATGTTTACTGTCGATAAATCTACATAATTGCCACCTCCAAATGTGACAGCTGGCTGCGGAACTTGCGGCGCTTGATAGATACTCATGCCATACAGCTCCCTTTTTCTATATTTAGTTTTCAAGGATCAACTGCTACGTTTCCTTCGTAGCAAGGTGCCGGTGCCTCAAGGGCTATGCTGTATTGTAGATCATCGTTGTACCTCCTGCCGGTTATGCGTACTAGGCATCGAGTGAGCCTTGTTTTGCTTGGCTCAGTCCCCGGAGCGCTTCCGGTGACCATAGGATAGTCTTTTTTGAGCTAAATCGCAACAAAGAGGTAGAAGTACTTCTTTAAACGATAGAATGTTATTGAAAAAAGAACTATATATGATATAATGAATTAAATGAATGAGTTTGCATTGAAAAACTGCATGAAATATAATATTTAAAATAACTGAGGTATACGAATGAAGAAAAATCAAGAAAAGCAGGATGAAGCAGCGGAGAAGTTAGTGAACGACTTTATACGGCGGTGCAATGTCGCCGACAGTATCTTAAGGTACAGTTTTCGATTAGATATGCCAGACGTCCGAAAAATGCCAAAGCAGGAAAATCTAGTTGACTGGGTGGGGAAAAGCGCGTATGAGTTGTTTGATCCCTTGGTCGAAGACAGGCCATCGATGGCGTTTGGAGTTATATGTTCAGGCTCCCTTAATTATTTTGATGGAAGGCTGGAATTTTTTAAGAAAAATGCAGTTGTATACTTTTATTGCCAGTTGCGCGAATTAATTGGAAAGGGAAATCCTATAAGCGCATATGATGCAGTAGAATATACTTATTTTGAATCTGATAAAAATAATGTAAAAGACGGTGTAATTGCAGGGATGGATTACTTGATTCAAAATAAGGTTTATAACTTTCAACCGGGTAAAATTATTATTAATAAAAACGGAGAAGATAATGGCTCTTTAAGCATAGACACAAAAAAGAAAAATAAAAAGTCGTCAGGAAATCATGCTTTGAATACAAGTATTCAGGGCATAAATAAGAAATTGGAACTTATGCCATACTTTAATGGGTTCTTTGTAGAAGGACCTAGTGAATTCCGAGAGGGTGAGCGGGAAGTAAAAGGGCTTAAATTAAGCGATTTGGACGTAGCGGCTGCATTCCGAAGAAAAAGCAAGAGCCTTGAAAAAATTAGTATAATAAAAGAGGTGCAGGAAACGCATAACAAAGCAGAGAGCGGACAATCTAATGATCAAATTGCAAAAAAAGTGATTGTAGGAATCGTAGAAACATATAAAGATCTCATTGAATTGAGGAAAGAAGATAAACTAACATCGGCTGACCGATTGTATATTAGAATTAGAGTTGAGCAAGCACTTGGAGTACAACTTGTGATGCGCCTGTGGAATAATGTGGTCAAGGTTTATAATACAATGGGAACGGCTTTCTTCGATAGAGAATCAGTAACTAGATTGGACAAAATTTTTAAATGCAACAATATTCTTAACCGAGCAGAACTGGTGGATATAGCTTTTGAGGCATTGAATGCTATAAAAAAGGAAAGGATGTTACAACATGGAAAGAGGTAATTTCAAATGATATATATGGAAATTTGGTAACTACAGCGCAGAGAGAAGATGATGTACAAAAGTGGAAAAATATATATGAAGAAGGCGTGGCTTTCTTTTCCGAATGGTGTATTCCGCTATATAATACGTGCTTTTGTGTGCTACTATATAGCGCGGTGAAAAATGAAACAAAAGATAGTGCAGAGATTCTCAAAAAAATGTTTGCATATCTGTCGAGTTATATTAATGAAAATCAAATTGAATTTGAATCTGGAATATCAGAAGATACGTTGTTGGAACTGAAAAAAATAAAGAGACGTCCTGAGATAATTCGAGCACTATCTGACTATATAATTGGAATGCTGGATCAACCTGAGACAATGGAAGCTCCAATTACACTATTCGAGCTTGATAAGATGATACCGAAAAAAGCGAATGGAGATTATTTGAAATATATGAAGCTTCAGTTTATTGAAAGAAATAAACTGGTGATTGGGTGGAGCCCAGAAAAGAGTTAAATATACATCCTACATTTCCGAAAAAAATGAGCGTTAAATGTTCCCTGATATCAGGAAAATAGGAATTTTCAAGCAAAATTTTTTTGAAAGTGTAGGAACAAGAGACACACAATAGCGTTTTGACATAAATTCAGGGCGGTCACACGGGTGGTCGCCCTTTCTCTGTATCTGGTATGATTTGACCTTCGGCAACATTATAGTAACCCACCAAAGGAGGATTTGCCGTTATGTTTGATTGCTATGACACTCTGATCACTCCAGAAGAAGTTGCCGATATGTTGGGATGTGGTATGAACACCACCTATAAGCTTTTGAAGTCAGGAAAGATAAAAGCCATGAGAATCGGCCGATCTTGGAAGATTCCCAAGAGAGCGGTGCAGGAATATATTGTACAGGAATCTCACATGAAATCAGTTGGGTGGTAACATGAAAAAACCCACATGGATGATGTTCCATGTGGGTTTTCTATTGCCTGAAAGTAGTGCTTGATGGAGTGATGTACATACGGGTAATCCAATGTTAATGCTAAATAATGTATAGAGCAGAAGGAAGGTGAAAGTTAATCTTTATTAATGACACTAACATTAGGATAAAGCGGCTGAATGGAATAGTTGTAGTACAAACAGTCGCACAAGAGCAGCCGAATGTGTAGTGTATATACATTTGGCTATTCTTGCTGAGGAGGGGGAGGCGGATGCGTCATAAATAATATTTTATTCTATAAATTCTCATCTATATTTTCAATGATATTAATTTATCTTTATGAAATATATGAATAGAAAGAAGGTGATTATAATGGGAAATATCTTTAGTATACGATTGACAGATGAAGATAAAATTCATCTACAACAGAGAATGGATGAAACTGGTAAAAATGCAACAGAAGTATTTAAGAGCGCAATCTACTTTACTGAAATAGGTGCAGACCTTGTTGATGAAATTATATCTAATATTGGATATTATGCGAGTGAAAAAGATCTGGAAGGGATAAAAGAGGAGGTTCATAGATATGTGTTATATCGAACTCAAAAATGATAAGTATGAAACTTCGGAGGACTTAAAACATTTATTGCAATATATTCTTAGATTAGATAAGACAGCAGAAGATAGTCAAAGAGCGAATACTATAACAAATACCTTGGCAGGTTGTCAGCCAGCGATGATTCCCAATGAATATTTGTGTGATCCAAGTGCCGTTTATAACCTGATGCTTTTTGAAGTCAGGAGAAGACATAAAGGTATTCCGCAGTTTGCAAAACACCGCATTGTTTCCTTCGCAGCAACAGATTGTATTTTGCCACAGGATGTAGTATCTCTAGCAGAAAGAATAGCAAGTATCTATGCGAAGAAAGGTTATATTACAGCCTATGGAATTCATGCGGATAGATTTAATGTACATATTCATTTTGCAGTTTGTGCAGTATCATTTCAAACACAGAATATGTTTCATATTCAATGGAAAACTGAACGGAAAATGCTTGAGATGGTAACAAATCAATGGAAATTTGAGTTTGACGAACTGCTTCAAAATAATATCCAAATGAGGCAGTCAAGAGAAGCTGCATTGTATGGTGACGATATCGTTCGATACGGAAGCGTTCCGATAACTGCAAAAGGTCAAATGATTCAGAACATAAAATCAAAGCGCAAATAAGAAGGGAGAATACAATGGATAAGTTTGATGAAAAAGTTATCGGTTACGAATCTACGAAAGAGATTCTGCGTCAGATTCTGGATATTCTAAAAAGACCGGAGGTTTATAAAAGAAAGGGCATTTCTATTCCAAGAGGGCTGCTGATGGAATCTGATCCCGGTCTTGGAAAAAGTCTGCTGGCATCTATCCTGATGGAGGAATCTGAACGAAAGCCCTTTGTTTTTCGTAAAACCAGTCAGGAAAACAGTTTTCTGGATGAATTAAGGGCTGTATTTGCTATGGCAAAGGAGGAAGCACCTAGTATACTGCTCCTAGAAGATTTGAACCTCTATGTAGAATCCACCTCTCCCTATGCTCCGGAATGGGCTTGTCTGCAAGCCTGTATTGATGATACAAAGGACACAGATCTTTTTGTGATTGCTACTACTAACGATACAAGGTATATGCCACCATCTGTTGAGACCGGGTAGATTTGATTATGTGATCTATCTGCAACCTCCGATTGGAGAGAATGCAGAGAACATTGTCAGCTACTATCTCAGGGATAAAGATTTGGCAGAGGATGTGCTGATCTCAGATATCGTCAAGGCTATGCCCAAGGTAAGCTGTGCTACACTGGAAACGGTAATGAACCTTGCTGCGCTGAACAGTGTCTACCAAAGTCATGAGCACATCCAGAAGGAAGATATCATAGAAGCTCTTCTTCAGGTGGTATATAAACTCCAAAAGACGGATAAGGAAACCGACTCCACAGAGTTGCAGAAGATTGCAGTACATGAAGCTGCCCATGCAGTGGTCGGAGAAGTTCTTCACCCCGGAAGCATTGGAATTGTCACGGTTCGCGGAAGCCAAGGTGTGATCGGTGGTATGGCAAATGGCTGTGCTACTTATGCACAAAATGAGGAGGAATTTCTGGATGAAGTGACCAAAACATTGGCAGGCAGAGCGGGTGTGTCTCTGATCTATGGTGTTATGGATATTCAGGCATCGGCGATATAGAGCAAGCAGATAAGCTCATGGATATTTGGCAGTGTCACTTTGCAGGTGGTGGCTTCGTAGGAATTGAATCAGGGGACAACAGAATGTCCGAGCAGAGACTTTCTTATAATGAAGCCATCAAATCAGCAAAACTGGAAGAACTTTACCGCAGAGCATATAAGATTCTCCATGACAACAGGGATTTCCTCCTTGCTGTCCAGAAAGAGCTTCTGGAACATGAAACGCTGCTGATCAGTGATCTGGCAAAAATTCGGGAATCTTGTATCTAAAACCTGTTATTCAAAATGATAAAACGGTCAAGTCCTTCATGGGCTTGACCGTATTTTGCTGTGGAATAGTTGAATTTTATCTTATATAAGAAGCTACAAAAACATAGTCCGTGAGTGAGACGCGCGTGTCGAAAAGTGAATTTTTGCAAGCGCCCCTATAGCACACCCATTCTGAAAATGGGTGTGCCGTGAGAGGGTGCTCGCGGAAATTCGCTTTTGACACAAGCGGCTCACGAGCGGAAAAATTTTATACCTCTTCCTTTATATATAGGAAGGAACGCAGCATTTGAGAGACCGCAGTTCTTTGAGCAGGAGAGAGTTTAGCAGAGATCAAGAATTTCCTTTTGATCGGGGGTTAAGTAAACAGAGTCTTCCTCCTGAAAGAACTGAGAAAGCGAGATACCAAGGCCGGAGCAGATTTTCTCAAGAGAAGCTACATTGGGTTGAAGATTCCGTCTGCGCCATGTAGAAATGGTAGATTGTGTCAAGCCAGAATTTTCTGCGAGGCATACTCAGACCAGCCACGGGCAAGGCGTTCCCGCTCAATACGGCCTAGGATATCAAATGTGGGCTTCTCTCGTTCCATGGTTTAGCCTCCTTGGATAAATCGTAGTGTGTACTTACGATTTTATCTTTTGAAGTCTTGACTGGTAATTAGATAAGTCGTATACTAGCAATAGTATAAATCGTTATGTTCTACGAAAAAACGCTCGGCATCACCGGCCTTTCTGTTACTATTGTAAAGGACATACAGGCTTTGAAGGAATAGCAATCAAAGATGTTGCATAGACTGCGGCACATGAAACAGTTTATACAGTTGTCGGCGGACAGCATTGGTGTGGCTGCGATTCGTGAAAGCGGGGTACGATTGGTAGAATGGCAAACAACTATGTTGCTTATGCTACTCTATATAAAGATAACCGGACGAAGAGCAAACGTCCGACAAGGAGGTATAACATGGTTAAGTCGGAATTATATTCAAATCTAAAACAGGCTATTGACATGCTGGACGGATTACTGATTCCGGAAGGTTCTAAGGAACTATCCTATTGGGGTTCAGAAGAGGATGAACTGAATCTGCTACAAGAGGAAATCAGTGCATTGGACTATTCCTGTTTGGATGAAGTCTATCATGGCGGCTTGAAAGAAGTGATAAATGATAATCTCAGTCCGGCTGAAAACGCGTTGATTTCGGGTGTGGGCCTTCTGGATGAGTACGGTCTGTCCGAAGAAGAGTTCCGTGAATGGCTTGAAAAACAGCCTGAGGTCTATAGTTTGCTGCTTGGAATCCTGATAACAGGCAAATGGCCAGACTACAGCCAGTGGAAGAAGATGGAAGACTATTTTGAGGAAGAGTATCGGCAGGAACTTTTTGATCCGGCGAACATCAATATCTCCCCCAAAAGTGGAATAAGGTTTGCGGAGGAAAAGCCTGAGGATGGAAGTCAGAGCTTTTACTACCTCCAAAAGGTGATCGTGTTCGATAAATCATTCGATGCGTATAATGGTGTCGCACGGGAATTGAAGCCGATTTTGCAGGAGGCACGTAAATTTTATCTGGATAAACAAGCAGAAGCTTTAAACAACCCGGGTGCTTGTGGTGACCATTTTTATGAAACGATGCTGACCTTTGCACAAGCATTCAAGGAGGCGCAGGAAAGCATTCTGCGTGCTACTACGAGCGGCCTGCGCCGCCGCAGCGTGAAAGCGGATGTGATCCAGAATTTCCGTTTGAAGTATAGGGAAATTGCGCAGGAATCTTGCCGGGATTTCCTGCATGTGTTTGAGCATATGATTGAACTGTACGAGCAGTTCTATCCTGAAAAAGAACAGGGACGTCATGAATATATCGACTATATTTCGGCACTCCGCAGTGGGCAGCGGAATCTGGAAATTGCGGTATCAGATCTTTCACAGTTCCAAAAAAATGCACTGTACACAGCAAACAAAGCAGCGACTTCTGCGGTGAACCGATTTGCCAACTCTTTTATGGATTCTGCACATGCAAGTAAAGAACAAAGGGCCTTTGCGGAAAAATTAAAAGCTGTGTTTGATACAGAGCAATACGAACGGGCCATTGATATGATCTTCCGGGCGTTTGGGGATAATGTTGACATTGAGTATACCGATTCGCTTGGAATAGAAACGGATATTCTGGTCAGTGCACAGCAGGAGAAAAATATATGCGAAGAATTGGTAGATATTTTTGACCAAGGTAGCATTGATAAGAACACGATAGCGGAGTTCTTGAAAACCTATACCATGCAGTATCCATATGATGCAAATCTCTATGCAATCGCATATCTGTATTTTGGCAGTGGGGCGGGAGATTTGGAGGATATTACAAAATACCTTGGTATTTACGATTCGTTTGTGGACTGCGCAAAAGAAATCTGTATTTTCAAACTGAAATATCAGATGAATCTGGATATGGAAGGGAACAACCTAGAACAGTTGGAAGCAGATGTGCAGTTTGCAAAACGGCTTGTCAAAAAGTATGCACTGTTGCAAACCGAACTGGAACCGTATGCGATTCGGATGCAGTCAGAACTTGGCGGCAAAAAGTATACGGCGACTCACCCCAAAGAGGAAACTCAGTGCTTCTACAAGATAATGGCTGATAAGCAACTGACCAAGGGAGATGCGCTGTACTTAAAAGGCTCAGAAGAATTTGAAAAATACTATGCAAAGTATGCAGGTGATGTTGACCAGGAAGCTAACGGCCCAATTGCTGCTTTTTACAGCGACTTTCTTGCTTTTACGCCGGAAAAACTTTATTGCATTATTCGCGGAAAAGATATGGATGACGACACGGTTGCAGTAGATTATGATGAACTAAAACTATCCGGCTATACAGTGATGACTCTTCCGGATGAAGATCGAATGAGTGGCAATGTTTGCGAGCTTGGAACATATCGATTCGGTTACAGCGGCGATTGCGATTTCTTGAGACATTTGAAGTTCTGGTCAGCAACCAAGAAGGTAAAAAAACTACTGGCAGAACTCCCGGAAAATGAGACATGGGATATCCCGGCAATGGAGAACAATGAAACCATCATTAAATTGCTGAGAGTGCTTGTAGATAATTTTAATATTGAACTGTATAAAAACCTTTATACGAGAGAAATCGAAAATAACACGGAAAACGGTAGATGCATGTTTATGAGCCATGACATTAAATGCAGTCAGGCAGACTACTTTACGGAGCCGGAAATCAGCAGGTTGCTTAAAATATTATCTCCATTAGACAAGAGCACGCTGGAAGAACTGCTGATAGATCCAAAAGAACGTGCCGCAAAAAGGGCGAAAACTGCGGCTGAACGCAAAGAATTTATGGATTTCTGGTCGGCAGAGTCGTTGGAAAAGCATTTGCAGAATCCGGACGTGAATATTTCTGCACTGGCTAAAATTGAGTGTTATCTTTATAAGGCGCTGGACGACAGAATGGGGGACATCTCCGAGTGCCAAAACTATTATTCTTTGTATACAGAAGCAGAGAGGGATGTAGCACAGAAAAAAGTCAATTTTATATGTACATGGATCAAAGAGCATCCGCTGGATTTTGACTGGACGGATGAGATGGAAGAGGCAAACCAGCAGGTACAGTATCAAATCTATGCCAACAAGATGCTTTCGTATCTGAAGAAGAACGCTTCAGCGAAAGAGCAGTTTGATACAGCTGTAAGATTTGCCATTCAGTATGATGTGGTTGATGAAAATAATAATGTCGTAACATCGTATGAGCCTAAAATTAAATTTACCATGTCGCTGCTTGCAAATCTTGAACTGAAAATCATTTTCGGAACTGTTCCGGACGCGTTGGAATGTCACTCCTATGAAGAAGCCGTGGAACATCGTAATCAATTTTATGAAATCGTGAAAAAGTATTCACTGGGTGAAGTAACAGGCAATCAGTGTGTGTTGAACAAAATGTATGATGATATGTTTGCACAGAAGGGGTCGTATGCTTTTTACATCCAATGGTTGAACAATGAATTCCCCAGTGAAGTGGAGTACCAGAAAAAACTACAGGAGACAAAGGGGCTTAAAAAGATTCTTGTGATGGCAACTAAGCCGAATCACTTGGCGACAATTGAATAATTTTGGGAGGTAGTTTCTCATGGCAATGATTTCTGTAGAATGTCCGGATTGTGGTCGTGTGTTGATGCGTCTGCCCGCGACAGGTGGAACGAACCAAACCAAAATGTGCACAGGGTGCAAAAATCGCTTTCGTGTGATTAAAGATGCGCGTACTGGCAGCATTAGAGTAGAACGTGCATAACAAAAAATAAAAATGTGCAGGGTAGCAGCAATGCCGCCCTGCACATTTTTGTTAAGTAAAGGACTTGAGCACTTTTTTCAGTGCTTCACGCTGTTCCGGGGAAAGACGGGCCAGAAGTTCTAAAAACTCCTGCTTTTCCTCTGGGGTGAGCTGGTTCTCCGGCTCAGAATGATTTTGGCGGTTCATAAAAGATACTTGCTCCTTTCGGCAAATCCTGTTCAGCTATCAGTTCAGCACGAATCTGACGTTTGTACTTATAATAGGTATTCCGGGCAAGACCGGTGAGCTTCATGCACTCGGCATCGTCAAGTGTGCCGCCAAAGGTCTTGCAGTGGGTGCGGATGATCTGCTTGGCTTCTCTGGCTTTCTTTGTTTCAAAGCCAACACCCTTTTTGCGACCAACCTGCTTGCCATTCAGCCGGGCCGTCAAAAGTCCCTCACGGGTGCGCTGGTGCAAATCGGCAACTTCTTTTTCGGACTGTTCAAAAGCCAGTTTAATCTGTTCTTTGGCCAACGCCATCAGATACTCGTTGATGCCCTTTAAGATGAAGTCCACGTTTGTCCCTGTCATGGCAATGCTGCCGGACAGGGCTTTTTTGTAGGTCTCGGTGTCGATATGGTGCTCCTTCAAGAACACCAGTTGGATGCCCTTATGATAGAGGTCTTCGTACAGAGCAAAACCTTCTTCTGCATTTCTGGACATCCGGGACACTGAATCGAACACCACCGTATCTCCTGCTTTCAGAACCCGGTAAAGCTTCAGCACTCCGGCGAAAGATGGATGTGCCAGTGTAGGCTTCCTGCACGATATGGGCAGTCGGGTACTCGGCCTTGATGTTGCGGATCTGACGGTCAATGCTCTGCTTTGCCGTAGAGATGCGGCAATAGCCATAGATGTTCATGCGTCTCCTTTCTGGCTCAAAGATAACGAGCGACATTTTTAAGACTGTGTTTTGCACCTTAAAATGGCCTGAAAACGGCTGATTTTAATACAAAACAGAATATACGGTATTTTTAATACAGTTTTAGTGGGCATAGGCAGTCATAAAATCAGAAATGGTAGTGCACGGTTTGTGATTGGTGGTGCCCTCGCCATCCAAGGGAGCGTAGTTCCAGTCGGTGTCCTCGTCAATATATCGCCGCCCATCGTCCGGCAGTTCCAGCGGTTCCGCAAGAATGATGGTGCCCCAGTGGTTGACCATCACAAAGGGTGCGATCTCACAAGGGATGCCCCGGCACTCATCGTCGTGCCGGACATCGTAGGCGTACAGACCATCCGGGACAGTATCTCTCTTGATGCGGATGCTGGTGAACAGCGCAGGCTTTCCACAAACCGTGATTTCCTCGTAACGTTCGGTCATTGCATTAAAGGTCATAAGGCGTTCCTCCTTAAATTTCAATGATAAAAGCTCTGAATTTCTCTTTGTAGAAATCCATTGCACTCTGCGGCAGAGAAGTCATATTTCCTTCGTTGTCGCATCCGGACAGAAATCCCGGCCTGGCAAGAACATCGGCTCCATCCCACAGCGGACGATTGAGCGGCAGGCCAAGCAGCTTGCCTTCATCATTGCAGACTAGTGTGACCTCTGAACCGGTGTCACGTAAGGTGATGCATTCGATCAGCCCGCCTACAAAGTTCTGCATGGCTTCAAGGGTGTTGTCCAACTCGATCTCTTTTGGCAGCTCCATTGGCAGGAGCGCAAGGACTTTAATTTTTTGCGCTTTCATTGTGTGCCTCCAAATAAAAACAGGACAGCCCACATGGACTGCCCCGAAAAAGGAAAGGGGAGCATCCGAAGATACTCCCCTAAGTGAATAATTATTTTTTCCTTACCATGCAACGTTTTTTGAAGAATGCGATGCCATAACAGAGGATGTCATCATAGTCATCCCGGAAGTCCGCTGCATACATCCGGTCATTGATCTGCTGAATGGCAGTATCACAGGCATCCGGCAGAGCATCCAGAGTTTTGGCATACTTGGCTTCAAAAATTGCCACACGACCATTGCGGATATCCTTTACGATAACATCGCTGCGCCCCTCGCCATGCTCTTTGTTGGATTCTACCACATAGCCAGCACCAGTAAAGATGCCTGCAAGGAAAGCGTGGTAAAAATCCTCCCGATAGTCATGGTAGCTGATGGTCATGCGAAGCAGCTTGGTCATTTCCTTTGTCAGAGCTTCGCTGTTTCCGCTCCAGACTGCATCAAACAACGGGCTGCGGTTCCATGCCTTTGCACTGTCATCAAACCATTTGCTTACAGTGGTTTCAAAAATTTCCCGAATCTCTGCATTGGGAATCATCAACGCAGAGCAGCCATCCGGCAGCGAATCCGGCAAATCTTTATCACGCACTTTGGTCAGATAGCCTGTCAGATACAGCACACTCCAAAGATTTTCCTCAGAGGAGTGCAGATAATCGTAGGTCAGGTTTTCTTCAATATGCTGAACAATAGAGCCGCCAGCCATCAGCGTTTCAAGCTTTGTGGTGATATTGTCGCCTGCATAGTCGATGAAAGAACGGATGATGGCGTTATCACTGGTGTTTTTCCAATAGCTTTTCGGCTTCTGTGCTACACCATACTGGAAATCCCGCAGATAACTGATCACGTCCCATGGACAATAAATGTCTGCATCGCCAAAATGATAACCGTCGTACCATGCCTTGATTTCAGCAGACTGCGATTCAAGACCAGCATCTTTCAGCATTTGATCTACATCTGTCTGTGTGAAACCAAAGGATTCGCTCAACCGGGGAGAAAGAATCGTATCCGAAACGAAATTGTTCGTCCCGGTAAAAATGCTTTCTTTGGCAATTTTCAGGCAGCCGGTAATAACAGCAAAGTCAAGCGAAGTATTGTCTTTGAGCGTGGTGCTCATCATAGCCCGCATCACGTCCAGCATCTGCGAATAATATCCGTTGCTGCTGGCTTTGGCAATAGGAACATCGTACTCATCCAGAATGACGACTGCCGACTTTTTGAAATGGATTTCCAGCATCCGAGTCAACAGCAAAAAGCAGCTTTTGGTTTCATCCATGGATGCAGTGCGTCCCAGAATCCGCTTAAAGATGCCTTTGTCATCGTCGGAAATAGCATCGTCATCCAAAAGAAACTGATAATCCTGAAATGCAAATGCCAGCTTCATGCACAGCATTCCATAGGCGCTTTCAAAGGTCAGACCGTCCGTATCCTTGAAAGAGAAAAATACCACAGGACACTGGTTCATCCATTTTTTGCAAAGTTCTGTATTTTTGGAAATCGCCAATCCCTCAAACATCTGCTTGCTGTCTTTGCGGATGTCCAGAAAATTTGCGAGAGTGCTCATACCAAGGGATTTTCCGAAACGGCGAGGACGAGTGATCAATGTTACTTCAGCGATACCACCGCTAAGAAGTTCAGAAATCAGATTGGTCTTGTCAATATAATAATACCCGCCTTCTCGAATCTTTTCAAAATTCGAGATTCCAACAGGAAACTGCAAATCTTTCATGCAATGCTCCTTTCCGCTCACAGAGGAGAGCTTTCAGAACTCACTACTGTAAGTGTACCATGAAATATAGAATCATACAAGAATCAAGTGACATCGAAATAGAGCGGTTTTATTATGCTACGTTCAATCTGGTTGCTTTATAGCAGTCAGCGCACATTCCCTCATGGGTGGCTGCAAACTCTGCCGCCTGCATGATAGAACCGTCCTTCAGCTTGACTCTCTTGATGGGCTGATTGCATCGGGCGCAGATGCAGGGCATGGGCGGCTGTTCCTGCTTCGGGGCAGCGGATCTCGGTTTCGGCTGCTTTTGCGGCTCTGCCTCCGGCTGCGGTGCAGCATCTTCCGGCAAATCCTCTCCGGCATAAACGTACAGGCCCAGACCAAACATAGCGAGGTTCTTTACCAAGCACCGCATGATGGCCTTATTCACATCGAACATGGATGCTGCTTCTACAGTGCGCTCTTCCATGCCGATCTTTTCACGGCGGCGGGTCTGCGGGTTGTAGTCCCATTTCGGGGTAGTATAGGTATAAGGCACAGCTTTCATGGCTTTGTTGGAACTGTCCAAAACCGGAAGCCACATTTCGTGCGAAACGCCCTCAATCGTGACCGAGGTGTACACCATGAAGCCGGTTATGGGATCATAAACATAGGGCAGGCCGTTGAATTTCTTGACCTCATAGCTGGCAGAGGGATACAGCTTTTTCACCTCTGCCCAGGCATACGCCCAGCTTACATATTTCAGTTCTGTGCTGCCGGACTTTTTGACTTCCAGATGATCTTTGAAGTCGATAGCAAATAATTTTACAAATGGATTTTCCATAAGAATGCCTCCAATTCTGATAAAGAAAAAAAGGCACAACAGCGTCAACTGTTGTGCCCCATGATGTGAAAATTACGGATTGAGCAGAAAATCAATGATGTTTCGATGAATGATTCCGTTTCGGCTTAAATTCATCAAATCACCACTGATAACATACTTAGGATAGTTGTCGTGCAGCCGCTCAAGATTACCGAACTCCCGTTCTTCATCGGCGGGAGTGATCAGGTAAGCAACCTGAATATAGAGCTTTTCATCTCCACGGTAGCAGATAAAATCAATTTCGGTGTCGTCCAGCTTGCCGACCTGAACTTCATAGCCACGGCTCCGCATTTCCAGATATACGATGTTCTCATACAGCTTGTTGCTGTCAAGTTTTTCGCTTTTCTTGATAACGTTCCGCAGGCCAAGATCGACTGCATAGTACTTTTCTGTGCTGGACAGGAGCGCTTTTCCTTTGATATCATAGCGGCGTGCATTCAGAAGGATAAAGGCTTCCTTGAAATAATCAACGTAGTTCAGTACGGTAGCAGTGGTTGTCTTGATTCCTTCCGAAACCATGCGTCCACTGATATTACGGGCAGAAAACGGATTGCCGATATTGTCCAGCAGGAATGCAAGGACATTACGTAATGCGGTCTGTTCGCGAATATTGTGGCGCAGCATGATGTCACGGACAATGATAGCCTCGTAAAGATCGTCCAGATAGGTGGTGATTGAATGATCGTCAGGGAGGAAGAAACGCTGCGGAAAACCGCCGTACTTCAAATAGTCTGCGAAGAGCTTTTCATCCGAAGTATAGGTTCCGTTTTCAATGCATTGCTGCTTTGCTTCGGCCAGCGAAAAGGGGAAAACCTGAATCTGGATGTATCGTCCGGAAAGATAGGTTGCCAGTTCGCCGGAAAGCAGCTTGGAATTGGAGCCGGTCAGGTAAATATCACAATCGAAATCGACACGAAGAGAATTGATTGCAATCTGCCAGCGCTCCACCTCCTGAATCTCATCCAGAAGAATATAAATTTTGCCGGTGCAGCCTTCCGCTTTTTCTGCGATGTAGTCGTAAAGCGTTTCTGCAGTACGGGTGTTGCGGAAGCGCATGGACTCAAAATTGGCCTGAATAATGTTCTGTGCGGGAATGTTGCGCTGGAGGAGCACGTCCTTGATCTGACCGAGAAGGACTGTTTTTCCACAGCGCCGGATTCCAACCAGAACTTTGATCAGATCCTGATCGATAAAAGGAATGATCTTATCCAAATAACTTTTGCGCAGAACCATCGTGCATCACCTCATATTCTTATCTTAGCATACAATTATTATTGTGTAAACAGTATTGTGCTTTTCTATTAAACAGAAATAGCTGAAGCGCAAATTTGTGTGCCTATAGGCGTACAAAAATTATGCTGCATGGATAATGGTAAACCTGCGGCTGCTTACATTCTTGCTGTACCGATTGAAAATATCGGGCTGTTCTTTCTTCAAACGCTGGGAATCTACCCGTTTACTTTCGGAGGATACCCAGGACACCTTGTAGCCCGGTGCTGTGCCATAGGCAGCATCCTGCATTTGCAGCTTGACCTGCTGCTCGATAGCCGTTTTCTCCTGTTCCATCTGCTCGATTTGGGTGGAAAGCTCCTGTCGCTTGTCCAACAGATTGCGGATGGGATTTAGATCGGCAGTTTTGTTTCGATCATCTGCAGAGTATAGCTGATTGATTTGCTGTGTATCCCCCTCGCTTCCGGTAGGTACAGGCGGAATTTCGGGCATCACGTTGTATTTCCAGAAGTGCTCTTCTTTGGCAATGAGGTTGTTCAGAACTTCTTTGTCGGTTGTGATCTTGTGAATCACCAGTTCCTTCCCGAAAATCAGAGCAGCAATGTACCAGCAGTCAAAACCGCTGACAGCCAGATAGTGATTGACCTGAGCCATGTAATGTGCAGGGATTTTTCCATCAGCCCATTTGTCCGCAGAAAACGGCGAGACCGTTTTGCACTCTAATCCAGCTTTTTGCCCAACGATCAGGCGGTCAAAATCTGCCAGAAGCAGCGGATGTTCCTCACTCTGGTAAATGGCATTTGCACGGCGTACTTTCAGACCGGTGGCCTCGGTGAAGCGCTGCGCCACATAATCCTCCAAATCACGGCCCTGCCGCATGGCTTCGTTGTCGATATTTTCAATGGTATCGCTGATTTTATCGTGGTACACCTGAAATGCCGAGCGGTAGGGATTCAGGCCAAGGATGGCACCGGCATCCGTGCCGGTAATGCCGCACTTACGGTAACGGAGCCAATCTTCTTTGGACAGGTTCAAAGTTGAAATCAATCTTTTCATGCACTTTGCATCCTTTCTCTCATAATTGATTCGGTAATGATGAAGTCGTATTCCACCAAGTCTTTCATGATCGTGGAAAAGTCGCTGGCCAATGAATGGCAAGATCCAACCCACAGGTCATAAAGAAAATCCAGAATATTATTTTGCACCCTGAGATGGTTCCAGTAGCGCTCCTCCAGTCTGCCCTCGGATTCCAAAACAATAATGGCGGTGCTGATGGTACTTTTCATCGTGATCTCATAAGCTATGGTAACGCTGATTTCAGAAGCACTCTTCTCAACGTTGTCAAAAAATTCCATGAATTCCCTGAAAATGCGGTTATTTACATCATTCATGGCTTGCTCCTTTATGCTGCGGCCAGCACCATCTTGTAGGCTTTGTCGATCATCGGGTTGCCCTCTGCGGTGCGCAGGAACAGGTTCTCGTTATAGTTTTTGGTCTTGCGGAGAGGATCTGCGTGGGTAGCAAAATCAGAGACTGCGTTGATAAAGCGCCAACCGTTCTTGCCGACCCATTCCAGATCCGGTGCGTTGTAGTAGCGAGTCTTCAGCTCTTCCTGCAAGCGCAGGTTATTCTTCCGCTGGCAATCGGACAGGTCCTCAGAAATCGGGAAAAACTCATTGATGAACTCCTGCACCTTGTGATCGGATAAATCGATGCGAGCCAGCTCATCGCCACGGTTGCCGAGTTCAACCATATAGTTGCTGGCCAGCTGCAGGGTTTCACGGGCATCCTGCACGCGGAGCAGAACATTTTCGGTGTGGCGTGCAGTCCAGCTGCGCTTTGCGGTATTCAGCGCAAGGTTCAGCGTGTTCTGGCAGACCACACGGATCGGAGTCATGGCCACTTTCACACCAGAACTTCCGTCATGACTGTTGAAGATCACAAGATATGGTTCTACCTGATCTCCAGCGATAAGATATTTCCTCGGAAGCTTGCCAGCATCCAGACCTTCTTGCCGCCCTGCAAAGAACCGGCAGTTTCGTAAGTAACACCTTCACCCAGCAAGTCATCGGTGAACTGAAATGCTTCTTCGTTCTGCACAATGCGGTAGCGGTCGGATACCACACCCAGAACAGCATCATCAGTGCTGCGGACATTTGCGCGATAGCCGGGGATCATAGCACCCGTGCCAGAATAGATATTACGGCTTTCCACCTGCCAATCCAGACCGGCCAGTTCCAAGGCTTCACGGCTTGCAGGGGCATCCATAATGATACGGCCAAGGCCGTGCCAAGGGGTCTCACGGACAGAGAACATCGTTTCTACATTTGCAGGCATAGTAAAATCTCCTTTTCAGTGTACTGTGATCAATTGTTGTTTTCCATTTCTTCAGCGATGCGGACGAGGACTTCCACCAGGACGGTGCCAACTTCTTTGACGATTTCGGACCAAAAGTTCATAAGGTTTTCTCCTTTCTGCGCAGCTGCGCTTTAAAATACGATGGTAATAATGATAGTGATGGTGCGGAATAACAAAATGCTCACCTCCAGACATAAAAATAGCCCCTGAGTCTTTCGACTCAGAGGCTTTTGATCATGATTATTATATCTGGGTGAAAAATGGGAATTTGAGAAAGCTAAAGAGAGGGATTTATCATAAAAAATTATAATGCAGGACGAATTTGCGCTAAAAGAATCCGGTCCGCCGGAAGCCATGGAACAGAATCAAGCTCCTCTTTAGTCAGCCAGCGTGCAGCCTCGGCTTCTTTCAGCACCAGTTCGCCGGAAACCACCTCGCACCAGAAACAGTCCATGGAAAGATGGAAGGTCGGATAATCGTATTCAATGGTACCAATCAAATCGCCTACCGCGATCTCGGTATCCAGCTCTTCCCGGATCTCTCGTTTCAGTGCCTGCTGCGGGGTTTCACCCGGCTCGATTTTGCCACCCGGGAACTCCCATCCGCCCTTATATTCGCCGTAGCCGCGGGCGGTGGCATAAATTTTATGTTTCGTCTGAATATCGTCGCAGATCACAGCTGCAACAACGCGAACAACCTTCATGATATTCTCCTTTTAACCGACCACCAGCTTGTTGGTCTTTTTGAGGAACTTTGCAGGGATCGGGCGGTCCAGCTTCCATGTGATGTTCATGGGGCGGGAGCCTCGTGCTTCACGTAGTTCACTGTGCCCAGATAGGTATACGCCCCTGCACCGCCAAAACGGGCATCTGCCTTGAACTCGCGCACGAACAGCAGAACCCGGCTTCCTTTTTCCCGGTGATGGATGTAGCGCTGCCCGGTGGAAGAGTTTTCGGCGGTGGTGCTCTGGCTCTGCCAGTTGAACAGGCTTTCGTTGATGGAATAATCCTTGTACATGGTGGTGGGGGAGTAATCCTTGTCTGCCTTGTTCAGGGTCACAAAGAATACGTCCAGCTGCTTTTCCGGCAGCCATTTCACACCCTCGCGGACGGTAGCAGGCTTCAAAAAGTCCAGCGCCACCAGCAGTTGGTCGCGGGTATAGGTGCAGTGCAGGTCCAGCGGACAACCAAAGCCTACATCCACAGGTTCGTCGATAAAATCAATGCGGTCATATTGATACTGCAAAAGTGCCTGCAGTTCCCCCAGCAAAACGGGACTATCCGAGAGAGCATACAGGTTATCGAGAACTTCTTCATCCTCCCAGCTTTCTGCAGTTTTGCCCCAGAGGGTCACATAAAACATTTGCAGCATCCGCTGCTCTACCGGCGGCAGGGCTGCAAAGTCGGTGTTATCCAATTTCGGCAGAAGCTCCAGCAAAAATCGAATCCACCTGCGGGAATCCACGACCGCAAAGCGGGCAAGGGCTTTGGTCATAGTTTCTTCCAAAGGCTCTGCAAAATCGGATGCCGCCCCTGCGCGGACGCACAGTCTGCTGAAGCAGATCTTTTTGCTGTAAATCGCACGCGGGTCAAGATGGTAGTAGTCGAGGAAGTTCCCGAGTGTCAAAGGCAGGCCGGTATCCTCGGTAAAGGCAGCCGCCCGCGCCACAAGCCCGGAGGTGCGGTCATAGGAGGCGCTGATATTATCCAGCACATACTTTGCGGCAATTTTTTCCAGCTGAATATAGCAGCCTTTGGGTGCAGAGACAAAGCCCTCTTTAAGCTCCCGACTGACGCTGCGGGTGGTGTTCGAGAGCAGTGCTGCGAATTTCTCCTCAAAATTATACTTTTTGTTGGCCTGCCCGATGAAATCCAAAACGGTCAAGCAATCCTTGTTTTCTGCCAGACGCAGACCACGCCCCAGCTGCTGCAAAAACACGGTCAGCGACTCGGTAGGGCGCAGGAACAGCACAGTGTTCACCTCGGGGATATCCACACCCTCGTTGTAAATGTCCACCACAAAGAGGAATCGGAGCTCCCCGGAAACCAGCCGCTGCTTGGCGGCGTTGCGCTCCTCGTCAGGAGAGTCGCCGGTCAGTGCCATAGATGGAATGCCGTGGGTATTAAAGTAGCGCGCCATGAATTGGGCATGAGCGATGGAAACGCAGAAGCCCAGACCCTTTACCTCGTCGATATCGGTGACATATTTCAGGATGGAGCTCACCACAAGGTCAGCGCGGCGCTCCGCCACCATGCCGCTGAGGGTGTACAGGTTGGACAATTCGTTTTTATCGTAGCCGCCGGTACGCCATTTCAGGCTGCTCAGATCTGCGGTGTCGGTGACGCCGAAATATTGGAAGGGACAAAGTAGTTTCCGGTCAATGGCCTCCGGCAGACGGATCTCGGCGGCAATGCGCCCGCCGAAATAGTCCAGAACGCTTTTGCCGTCCATACGTTCCGGGGTAGCGGTCAGCCCCAGCAGGATCTTCGATTGATAATATTCCAGCAGCTTCTGATAAGTGGGTGCAGCTGCATGATGGAACTCGTCTACAACGATGTAATCGTAAAAATCCGCTGCCGTTTTAGCGGCAAGCTCTTGAGAATTGAAGGTCTGGATGGAAACAAACAGATGGTCGATGCTGTCGCTTTGTGGCTGCCCACATACAGTTCGCCGAAATTGGCATCCTTCAGCACCGCCCGGAAGGTGTACAGGCTCTGCTTCAGGATCTCCTCCCGGTGTGCCACAAACAGTAGCCGGCAGGGCTGCCCCGGATGCTGCCTGCAGAAGCGCTTGTAATCCAGTGCGGAGATCACGGTTTTACCGGTGCCGGTAGCGGCGACTACCAAGTTGCGGTTGTAACCCGAACGGTGCGCTCGGCATCCAGTCGGTCCAGAATTTCCTGCTGGTAGGAATAGGGCAGAATATCCAGGGTGTAGATTCCGCTGTGGTCGGTCTCGCTGTATTTTTCGGCTTTCAGGGCGCGGGTCAGCCGTTCCCGCTGTCCTTCATCGTAATATTCAAACTCGCTGGAATTCCAGTAGCTTTCAAAAGTGGCTGCGATCTTTTCAATGGTCTCCGGCAGGTCCTTTTGGGTCACCTTGACGTTCCATTCCAGACCGCTGGAAATTGCCGCATTGGACAGGTTGGAGGAGCCTACATACGCCGTAGTAAAACCGGTGTCCCGGTAAAACACATAGGTCTTTGCGTGGAGCCGGGTACGCTTGGTGTCGTAGCTCACCTTGATCTTCGTATTGGGCAGTGCGCGCAGCTCCTCAATGGCTTTTACGTCCGTAGCGCCCATATAAGAGGTGGTGATGATGCGCAACTCACCGCCGCTTTGCGCAAACTGCCGCAGCTCGTCCATGATGAGGCGTAAGCCGCTCCACTTGATAAAGGAGACCAGCATATCAATACGGTCGGCGGAAACGATCTCCTTTTTCAGCTCCGTGTACATCTGCGGCTCATGGATAGCGCCGGTAAACAGGGAACTTTGCGCAATAGAGGTCTCCGGGCGGTCAATGTCTTTTGCGCTTTTCCCTGTAGCAAGGCGCGGGTCGTTCTGCTGCAAAGCGCAAGAAGCTGCTCTGCCCGCTGGTCAACACTGAGCGCGGCAAAGTCAGCTTCCTCTGTAGTAGCCTGGATGGTATTTATGATCTGGTTTGCCAGCTGGATTTGCGCCTCGATGCCGCCGCCGTTGTCCTGCACGTTCTCAAGGCCCTTCTGCACCACGTCGGTCAGATACTGCGCCAGCACCTTGGCAGCCTCCGCCGTGTCGATGGGCGCAGTGGACTTGCGGGCTTCCGGGATCTCTGCAAGCTCGCTGTTCAGCGCGTTGTTGATGACCTGTTCGTACAGTCCGGGATGGAGCATAGATGCACTTCCTTACCGTTTTCTTTTATTATAGCGCCCGTTAGAAGAATATTCAATGATCGATGATAAACCGCATCTGATTGAAAAAGAAGTTCTTGATCTCAGAAAATATATTGTATCTGCATTGCTTTTATTAAAAATAATAGAGATCGTGATAACCATTTATATGGTGCTAACAGAATTAAGCCTGTGGCGCAATACTGATTTTGACAAAAAACAACAAAACCCGCTGTCCAATAGCGTTTCAACTAAAACACTGTTGGACAGCGGATTGCATTTTGTAGTAGGTGCTTTTGTCAGCCTTGATCGTTATTCAGGGCATCAGCGGCTCCAGTATGGACGTGGGGGAGTATTGATAGAACTTCAATCCTTCCTCAACGCCTTATATAGCTCGGCGGCCATCGACTCCTGCACCTTGTTATAAAAGTCAGGATCGTTGAACAACTTAGCGAAGGAATCGTTGTTATCAAGGAAACACTGGGTCACGATATCCTTGAACTTATCCGGGAACAGCGACTGCACAAACATTTCAGTGCTGTTATCCTTGGCATATTTCTTGAACTTCTTAACATCCGAATCCTTCATGAACATCTGGTAGATGCCCTCAATGATCACTCGGTCGGAATCAGTGAAGTTGCCATTGAAGCGCTCGTTCACCTTGTCGATAATGCTTTGCAGGGTATCTGTTTTCTTGTTCGGTACCTTCGGTGCAAGCCCCTTGGTGGGCGTGAGGATAGTCGGTTTCTCGTCCAGAACAATAGCACCCCTAAAAGTTTCGTTCAGGGAAGCGTATTCCAGCTTGATCTTATCCTCAATGTCCACAAATTCGTTTTCATTGGGATTGGGCAGCAGCCGTGCAAGGTGAAGCGTGTACTGGTACTCGTTGAACAGGTCTTTGTCATGGAGACGCACAAGCTGTGTAATGTAGGAATATGCGCCATTGAACTTGCGAATATAATCGCGGGAGGTGTAACGGTCTTCCTCTCCCAGATCCTGATACCGTGCAATCACCGGGCGGAACAGACTTGCCAGCTTGCCAAGCGCAACGGCATCCTGCTTTTTATCACCCTGCGCTGCCATAAACTTATTGAAGGCATCCACATCGTCATAGTTGTATAGCATATAATCCCGGATCTTGTTACGGAGATCATATACTTTGTTCAGGTCTGTGCTGCCCTCCAGAATGGTTGTTTCGTAATAGGGCAGGAATGCGTCTCGGATATCCTCCTCGGTGTTTTCAAAATCGAGAACGAAGGTGCTGTTTTTGCCCGGATGGGTACGATTCAGGCGGGAAAGCGTTTGCACGGCGGTCACATCCCGCAGCTTCTTGTCCACATACATGGTATGCAGCAGCGGTTCATCAAAGCCGGTCTGATACTTGTTGGCAACCACCAGAATATTATACTGGTTGCTGTGGAACGCCTGACGGAACTTTTTGTCTGTAGTGATGTACCGCCCCTTTTCGTCAAGGTTCATAGTTGCCTCAGTAAACGGCTTATCGCTGGGGTAATCTTCCAGCGTGACCTCACCAGAGAAGGCAATCATGGCATCACAACCGGTGCATTCGTCCGGGTGGGCCTCAATGTAACGCTTGATAGCGAGATAGTAGCGTACGGCGTTGGCACGGCTGTCTGCAACGATCATGGCTTTGCCCTTGCGATCAATCTGATAACGGCAGTTATCCAGGAAGTTTGCCATAATCATTTCGGTTTTCTGTGCAATGGTGTAGCCATGCTTCTTATAATACTTGAACAGCGCACGGGCGGTCTGACCCTCGATCAGCTCTGGGTTGTCCTCGGATACCCGAATCAGCTTGAACGCTTCCTTGATGGTGGTATAGTTGGCAAGAACATCCAGAATATAATGCTCCTCGATGGCCTGCCGCATGGAATAAACATGGAACGGTGCTTTGATGGGTTCGCCGTCCGCATTAGTGCCGATTTCCGTTCCGAAATTCTCGATGGTCTTGCTTCGGGGTGGCGGTAAAGGCAAAGAAGGATTGGTTTTCGTGCCGTCCCTGACCGATGATTTCGTTGATATAATCATCCGTCAGATCCACTTCATCTTCCGAGACACCTGCTTCCGCAGCGTATTCCTTGGTGGCAATGCGACATCGATTAGACTGCGGCGGAGAGATTTTGCACTTTCGCCGTTCTGTCCCTGATGGGCTTCGTCGATGATGATCGCAAACTTCCGTCCACGGAACGTTTCCATATCCTTCTTGGCAAAAAGGAACTTCTGGATGGTGCAGATGATAATGCGCTTTTTGTCGTTGATGGCCTGTGCCAGTGTGTGGGAGTTCTTCTTGTCGTCGATGGCTTCTACCAGCCCGTGCTGATGCTCAAAGCTGTTGATGGTGTCCTGCAACTGGCTGTCCAGCACCACACGGTTTGTGACAACGATGATCGAATCGAAGATGCTGTTGTCCTGATCGTCATGGACTGCGGCCAACCGATAGGCGATCCATGCAATCGAGTTAGATTTGCCGGAGCCTGCCGAATGCTGGATCAGATAGTTTTTGCCGGGACCGTTCTGTTTTACATCTGCCAGCACCTTCCGCACAACATCGTACTGATGGTAGCGGGGGAAGATCATTTTTTCTTTGGTGACGATTTTGGGCACGCCATTCTTCACCACTTCTTCCTTCTCCTTGACGTAGGAGATAAAGCGGTGAATCAGGTCCAGCAGGCTATCACGTTGCAGCACTTCTTCCCACAGATAACTGGTGCCGTAGCCATCAGGATTGACCGGGTTGCCTGCACCGCCGCTGACACCTGCACCGTTTGAACCCTGATTGAAGGGCATGAACCGGGTATTACCATCTTCTAACCGGGTGGTCATCCATACCTCATAGAGGTCAACGGCGAAATAAACCAGAAAGCGGTGATTCAGGCGGAATGCAAACTCCTTGGAGCTGCGGTCGCTCTTGTACTGATTCATGGCGCAGGCGCAATCCTGCCCCGTAAGCTGGTTTTTCAGCTCCAGTGCCACCACAGGGATGCCGTTTACCGAGAGCACCATATCAATGGTGTTTGTATTGGCGGTAGAATAACGGAACTGCCGGGTACAGCCAAGGATATTTGCTTCATACCGTTCCACAGCTTCGGGGTTCAGCCCGGATTCCGGCTTGAAATAGCACACCCGCAGCTTGCAGCCCATATCCTCGATGCCATTGCGGAGAACAAACAGAAGCCTTGATTAGCGATGGTAGTTTCCAGACGATGATACAGCTTTTCTTCTGCCTTTTCACCGTAATAGCGGGTATATTTTGCCCATTCTTTGGGCTGACTCTTTGCAATAAACTCGCACAGCACATCCATATAGATGCACCTTGCCACATCGTGCTGACGGTTATGTACCCAGTTGCCGTCGGCATCCTGCCCGTTGAACTGGACATAACCGCCCAGCGGAGAAATCAGAAAGGATTCAATGTCCCGTTCAAATCGCTTTTCGCTTTTATCCATGATCACACCTCCAAGATATGTCAACCCGTAAGAATCTTTGTGATAATCGCACCAACAGCAGCGCCCACGATAGCGATAAGCCATTCACGCAGTTTCAGTCGATTTGACTCCTTAATGGCTTCGTTTAGCCAGTCCCCAAAACCGTCTAATTCTGCTTGCTTAAGATACAAATTGGCTCCATCCGCATTGACATCGTAAAGATAGCCCCTCTCCACAAGCAGGCTCAACGCGTCCTGACAACGAAGGGCATCTTCATCCGAAAGATCAAAGGCTTCCTCGTCCCCCATGAGATTCTTTAGCTTCTCATACTGCTTTTTAATATCTGTAAGGCTTGTTTCCACTCAGGAGACCTCCTTCTTTCCGGTTACATACTCATAAATGAGGGAACGCTTGTACTGCTCCAGCTTTTCAATCTTTTGCTGTTTGATGTGAATCAGACTATCGATTTTTGAACACCGAACCTTTAGTTCTTTGACAAGTGTACGCTGTTCGTCCACAGGGGGAATTGGGATTTCCAAATTAGAGTATTTGTTTGCTCCAATATTTTGAATTGTTGCTTGAACAAAAATCATGTTTTTCCAAATATCATAAAGGGAACTCTGTGTATAGTATACAAGAAATTCGGGAAGTAATTTGTCTCGGTTGCAATCGGCTTTAATCAGATAACCAGCAAAAGCACTGGCTCCATATTCGGCGTGATATAAAAAACTTTTTCCGACGGTTCCACCGCTTCGTGCGAGTAATACATCTCCATCGTTCAGAACATAATCCGATGCAACTTTTTCAGACAGATATTGGTTGTTTTCGTCATTTTTTAAGCTGCCATCAGCACAAATATCTGTGATTCGGATGTAGCGCACAGAATCGTTTGTATATTTTCCACCCGATTCATTTGCGCCATATTGTAATGGGGTGCTTAATAAATATTTTAGACGATAAACACTACGAGTGTTTGCGATTTCCCCAATCCACTCCACGCCGCTATCCTTCATTGGCACATTGGGGTCAAGCCCCTTTGTGACAACCTCGGTGATCAAGCTCTGTTTGTAGGCTTTCAGCTTTTCAATTTGCTCCTGCACATTGGCGATAAGGGCATCAATCTGCATTGACTTCTTGTCAAGACATTTTGCAATAGCAGCCTGTTCCTTTTCTGGAGGAACCAACAACGGCGTTGCAAGAAAATCGTCAATAGATAAATCCCATTGTCCAATACGCATACCAGTAGAAAGTCGCTCAAACTGCTGAGCATAAATACTACTTCTAAGCAGATAATGCACATAGTCTTTGCTTATTTGGTTATCTCTAAATTTACACACATAGTACGCGGGGCTAACAATGCCTTCATAATTTGAAACCGCAAGAGAGCCTTGCCACGCCTTCATTTTGTTGATAACAAGACTACCTTTTTCTACAAATTTATATTGGATAGTGTTTTCCGAGGTTACATTATGATTATCATCTCTTGAATTTTTAGGCACAACGCTAGATCTCGATATAGAGACAGAACTTCGGCATCTGGATGATTACGTTCAGAAATGTTTTTGAGAATCGTTTTATTGATTGTGACTTCCCAAGTTTCTGGAATTTTTCCAATCCATTTAATTCCGCTATCTTTCATTTTACGCATTTTCAAGTAGCTCCTTCATTAAAATGCTTTCTTTTTCCTCTAGTGCCTTGATTTCCTCGAAAATGGAGATAGAAGCTTCTGGCTCCTCAAACTTATAGAACAACCTCGGAAACAGTACGTCATAACCAATTTTATCTTTCGCCGGGTCAATGTAGGCCAGCGGATTGTAGGGGAGAACATTTTTTGCCATGTAAGAGTCAATATCTTCAGACAGTGGGATACTTTCGGTATCTGTTTCACCTTTTACAGGCACATATTTTCCCCTTTTTAGGATGGGCTTACCGTTTTCGTCGGCCTGTGCGGTCTCCACCGTCACCTTGGTAAAACCAAAGAAGTCATTGGCGAATTTTTTCGATTCCACCACAAGGTTACCGTTGGTGTAAGTCTGATTCTCAAATTCCTCGTATGCCTGCAAAATAAGGTCGATGCAGTCGTCGCTCAGGTCAACACGCTTGCTGCCGATGTTCTTGCGGCGCTTAACGAAGCACTTGCTGGCATCAATGAGCTGCACCCATCCGCTGCGGTGCATGGGCTTGCCCTTGGTCAGCACCCAGATGTAAGTGGAAATGCCGGTATTGTAGAACAGGTCGGTGGGCAGCTGCACAATGGCTTCCACAAAATCCCCGTGGATGAGGTAGCGGCGGATCTCGGAGGCACCGCTACCGGCATCGCCGGTAAACAGAGAGGAGCCGTTCTGGATAATGGCCATGCGGCCGGAGCCGTCCTTCAGCTTTTTCACGCCATTGAGCATAAACAGCATCTGTCCATCCGAAATGGCAGGCAGGCCGGGGCCGAACCGACCATCATAGCCGAGTTTCGCTTCGGCTTCCACCTGCGTTTTCTCGCGTTTCCAGTCAATGCCGAAGGGCGGGTTGGAGATGACATAATCGAACTCGTAGCCGCTGAACGCATCATCGCTCAGGGTGTCGCCGTATTTCATGCCGGAAGCGTTGCCGCCCTTGATGAGCATATCTGCCTTAGCGATGGCGTAGGTTTCGGGATTGAACTCCTGCCCGAAGCAGGTCAGGGTGGCATCGCTGCTCACATCCTGCAACCGCTCGGTCAGGCAGCCCAGCATCTGCGAAGTGCCCATTGCCATGTCGTAGGCGGTCTTGGTGCAGCCTCGGCAGTGATTTTCTCCTTTTCGGGGGCGATGAGCAACTCGGTCATCAGGTAAATAATGTCCCGGCTGGTGAAGTGGGCACCAGCCTGTTCGTCGTAGGATTCGGAGAATTTGCGGATCAGCTCTTCAAAAATGTAGCCCATGTCGGTGGAGGTGACTTTCTCCGGGAACATATCGCCCTTGCTGGAATTGAACTCCTGCAGGGTGACGTAGAGGACACCGCCCTTGACATCAGCTTGACCGTGTTGGCAAAGTCGAAGTTCTCAATGATGTCCTTGACATTGGAGGAAAAGCCCTGAAGATAGGCTTCAAAGTTGCTCTCCACGTCGTCCGGCTCTGCTACCAGCCGTGCAAAATCGAAGTTGCTGGTGTTGTAGAAGTCGTAGCCGGAAATGCGGCAGAGGATGCCATCACGCGCAGCACCCTCGATGTGCTGCGCATCCAGCTTCTGCGCCATGGCGACCACAGCATCCTTGGTAGGCTTCAGGGCATCGTCAAAACGCTTCAGAACCGTCATAGGCAGAATGACCTTGCCGTACTCGTGGGGCTTGAACAGGCCCACCAGATGGGTGGCGATCTGCCAGATCAGGTCAGCCTTTGCACGGATGTTGGCATCCGTCTGCTTCTGTAATTCTTTCATGGACATAGGTGTTTCCTCCCGATTTTCGTTCCTTACCCATAGAATAACACACTTTGGGTCCCAAAAGTGGGATTTCAGGCGATTTTCTTTGTATCAATCATTTCTTTCAGCTTGTTCCGGAAATCCGTCTTTGTGATTTTCAAGCCGTTCGCGCCCAGTCGCACTACCGGAGGATACCCCTCTGTGCTTTCAATTTTTGCGATGACGCTGCCGGAATTACCCTGCTGACGCCACTGTGGGGCATCGGGCCGACCATGATCAAAGCATACTGGGGTTTCCAATGAGCCTTTTCAAAATCGAAGGTCTTGCCGTCCTCATAATCAAGGTACAGCTCAAAACGGTCTTTGGAAAGTCCCAGACTCTTGGCAATGGAAAGCAGCACTTCCGCTTTCACATCCGACCGCCCGATCACAATGATTTTTCCGGTTTTATAGACCTGATAAAGCGGCTTACTTTGAAGCAGGTCTTCCATGCCAAGCATTTTAAGGAAAGTTTCCAATTCGCCGGTGCGGTTCAGCATGGACAGCGCAGCAGGTAGATGATCGTCCAATTCCTTTCGGATGTTATCCTCCAGTTCGAGCAGTTCTTCGACATCAAGCATTGGTTTCTTCACTCTCCTCATCGAACACATGGTGGAGCTTGTTGACGGCTCGTTCCAGCCGCAGCTTGAGCATGGCAATTTCGTCCAGCGTTGCCTGATACTTCTGCGCAACCCGCGACTGCTCCTCCATGGAAGGCAGCGGAATCATTACGTTCTTCAGCTTGTCCACTCCAATATTGGGAATGGTTGCCCCCACCGTGATGCTTTTCAGGGCTGCAATGCCCTGCTCGCTGTCGAAGAAAGCTTTGATATAATACGGGTTTGCCCTGCTTTCATCTAATTCGATGACATACAGGTTACCGTTTGCCAGAATACGCTGCCCATCCTTCACAGACGCAACGGCTACTTTATAAGGATAGCCATTCTTGGACAGGATCAGGTCATTGTTCTTCAGGCAGTATTTTTCGTACTTCGGTTCGATGCTGGAAAGATACGGCAGCTTGTTATCAATGATGCCGTTCTGGATGTTTGCCAACATCAGGTACTGCATATTCGTCACTTCGTTAGACACCATCTTGTCCAACTGGCTGGCCGTGCAGGGCGCACCGCGCGTGATGCTCTTGATAATGCTCTCGAACGACACACCATTCTGAAAGGTCGGTACCTTTTGGATATAGCGTTCCAGACTGAGGTTGTACTCATTGGCGCGAAGCTCGTCCAAGGTAACATCCTTGCTGTATTCCGAATCCGTGTGCAGGGCGGTAAGAATGGTAGCAATGTCATCCTGAAGGAACATATTCTGCCGCCGTCCTTTGTGATAAATTTCGGTGGCATTAATCATGCGAATGGTGTCGTTACCGTGGCTGAAAACAATGAGCGTCGTTCCGATATTGGTATACGGGAACATCTTGACCGGCAGAGAGATGACACACTCGATCATCTTGCGTTCCACAAAATATCTGCGCATCGGGGTATCAATGCTGTTCCATGTGCTGCCATTGGTCATAATGCCAATCGCTTTGCCGCTCTCTGCAAGAAGGTCGCAGAGCAGCGCATTGAAAATCCAGTCCGAAGAGGTTGCCTTCGACAGCCCCGGATACTGTTCTGCAAGACGTTCCATATAATCGGAACCTTCGCCCAGATAACGCAGTCTCATGCCAAAGGGATAGTTGGAAAACATTTTGTCGAATCTGGGTGTGTTCTTATCGTCTGCGAGCCGAAATACATCGCCAAGCCGTACCTGAACATTTGAGCCGAGAAGCTCTGCACGAATCCGTGCGATTCCGCCACGCTCCTCGTTAATCTCATAGCCAAAGTAATGCGCCTCCGGCTGGTTCATCGCAAATGAAACAAAACCGGAGCCGCTGCCGCAGCAAAGATCTCCGACATACTCATCAGGCTGCACATCCAAAAGATGATGAACCAACGTCAAAATGGTATGGGGCGTTGCCATTGCGAGCTTCATCTCATCCTCGTGTTCGGGCAGAAGTGTAGCCAGTGCAAATTCTTCGGCGGTGTAGTTATTCACCATGGGAAGAATCTGTGCCCATGCTTCTTCCGGAAGCTGCTCTTTTGCAAAGTAACGAGTGCCCTCGCTGATGTCCAACCGACCCTCAAAAATATCCTGAATCGTAACATCAGAGTTGGAGTTGTTCTGAGCAACCTTATAAAGAAGGTAAGCAGCCAGCGGCACATTGCTGCCGGGTTGGAGGCCAGACTGGAGGAGACGCTGCGAAATCTCCTCGCTGATTTTCGTTGCATTTCCCCCGATGTTTCACGTTTTCAAAAAAAGTTTTTTACAATGAGCGACATACAGACCTCCGTACAAGAAATTTGGTTTTCAAAAACCACTGCGTCCTTTGCGACATCAGTATAGCATGCTTTTACAAAAAGTCAAGTGGTTTTTAATAACCATAGCACAAAAAGCATAAAAGGCAGAGATTATAGGTGATAATATGAACATATCTTGCGTTGCAGCAAAAAAGACGGTACAATGTAAAGGAGAGTAGATGCCGCCTAATTAAAGCGCACAGAGCAAATAAGAAAAAAATTGTACAAAGGAATTTTGCGCAGAAGAGGTTTAGGGGGATTTGTGTAATAGGTGAAAGATGCTTAAAAATGGGAAGATGACCTATAGATACAACTTATTGGACATCGGTTGTGGTAGCATACAAACACAAAATAATGGTGGGCTACAACCATGATCTGAAAAGTCCTTCCAAAAGTGGTAGGGGGCATCTTTCTGAAAAAATGGGTGCAGGAGGAAAATGCAAGATGCCTGAATTTAAGAAGAAGTCCGTTCGTTTTGACCATCTGGAGCCGACGTATACTAGTTATAGTACACAGTCGGAAATCCAAACCTATGATTTGGAAGACATGTTAAAGCAAATTGCAAGAGCAGAACCGATGGATACAAAGAAGATTATCGACGGAGATAGCTATATTTTTCATGTTTGTAAATATCATGATGAAGATAATCTCTGGGAACTACGTGTGCTTCGTATTCGGGAAAAAATATTACCGGGAATTTTACATGATGATGGAACATATGAGCTGATTAAATTGGGAAATGATGAAGTTACGGCAGAATCGACTACACTGGCATATGCTCCAGCAACGCATACGTTATACATGCAAAGAAACCGATTTGGAATAAGTATTCGCAATATGGAAGCATATCTAACGGAACTTTCGCCCAAAGATACCGTAGTTATATTAGCCGTAAAAGAAGCAAAAGCAGGTTTGCTGCGCTTGACAGAGAAAGCAAATTATAGAAAAGTTATAATGTCAGCAGAAGTAAATCCGTTTGACGAACTGCCGAAGGAATCTCTAATGAAAGATTTTTTGAATGCTACAAGAAAGGCTAGAAGCCAATTTTGTCGGGTGGAATTAAGGGTTTCCAGAGGAAAGAACAATACATTAGATGCTCAAGAGGCAGTTTCGTTTATAAAGGAAGCTCTAGGGTATTCCGGTATTAGAAAATTAGATGTCGTGATTGAGGATAAAGAAGACTGCGAAGTAGAAACGATTGATTTGCTAAGTAATGTTGCAAAATATGTTTTACCATTCAACTATTCAATGTCTAATCCCATTACGCATGAAAGATTGTACTTTAATCTGAAAAGTGAAATTATAAAAGATGAAAAATAACGTTATATAGATAAGGAGATGAGGTGAATGGGTAAAAAATTGCAAGACCATCCACTTCTCTGGGGGATAATCAGGCGCTTTCTAATGGCAGGTGCTGTTTCAGTAACTTTCGGAATACTATATCGCTGGCAGAATATAAAAATTGACAGGCTTGAATTCCTACTAAATGCCATTATAACAAGCGCAACTGCATGCTCTGGATTTATTCTCGCATCAGTATCAATTTTAGTTAGCCTGAGCAATACACCGCTGATGAAAAAGATAAATTCGACAGATGCAAAAAAAGAATTGCAATATCGATATAAAGAAAATTTGGTTGCAGGGCTTGTTTTAATTATAGTGAGTATCATTATCGGGACAAACACAGGAGAAGAACAAGCTGTTTTAGCAATCGGGTTCTATCCTTATATGGGTATCATCGGGTTTTATTTGATTAGTACGGTTAGAACATGTAAGCAATTGTTGTTCATCATTGATTATGGACCAGAGTCTGAAAAATATGGAACTAAGAAAAAGTCTGGAGTACCAAAGGGAGAATATAGAATAGGAAAACAATCAAAGGAACAAGAATAGCTGTTGTGATATTATGACAAAGACAGTAAGGTAGGCGATGGATATTACTATCTATAAAATATAGGACCACTTTATTCTTTGAATTATCACTACGCTTTTCCGCTTATATTAAAGAAGGTAAGCCGGTAATACTTGACGTATGATATAACGTTTGCTATAATAAAATTGATGACAAATGTTATACTTGCGGGAGGTGTCCAATGAACACTGTCTTTGAGATTCGTTCAGCTTTACAATGGAGCCAGTCGAAATTGGCGGATGAAATCGGAGTGTCCTTTGCAACCGTAAACCGCTGGGAAAATGAAAAATCTACGCCGAATCGTCTTGCACAGGAGAAAATGCTTGCGATTTGCGAAGAAAATCATATCACGTTGGCTGAAATTATACACGATGCTATTATCGGAGATGCTACAGAAATCTCTGCTATGCATCCGGATAAAATGGTTTTATACCATGGCTCCAAATCAGGCATTCAGGGGAAAATCAAACCAGCCAGCCGTGACCGCTGTGACTTCGGAGCTGGATTTTATATGGGAACTGATCCGCTCCAGCCGCTTACGCTGATCTGTGACTATGAGCAATCTGTTTTTTATATTTTATCGGTTGATCTTCATAGCTTAAAAACTTTGGATGTTCCGGCTGATATTGAATGGGCTATGCTGGTAGCATATCATCGTGGTAGAATGGAAGCCGCACGAGGAACGAAGTTCTTCCAGAAGTATCAGGAGCTGGATAAAGGCTACGACATGGTGATTGGCAGCATTGCAAATGATAGAATGTTCTATGTTCTGGATAGCTTTTTTGAAGGAACGATTACCGATACGGCATTGGTGAAAAGTCTATCTGCTCTGAAACTTGGACGTCAGTATGTTGCTATTACGCAGAAAGCCTGTGATGCGGTCAAGATTGAGCGTGAAGTCCAATTGCTTTGGATGGAACGGCAGGCACTGAAGAAGGCCAGCGAGCAGAACCGTAGCAATGGCATTGCATTTGCAAACCAAATCTGCAAAGAATATCGTAGAGAAGGCCGCTTTTTGATGAAATCCTTGATGGCGCAAAGCAGAGAAGGTGAATCGTTATGGATCTGATTCAATTGAAACTATGCGATATTCAGGGCCGCTTGTTTGAGCTTTCTTTGCAAGCGGGCTATGACAGCGAGGATTTCATGAAGCGGTTCATGCGCTCTAAGGTGGCCCGAGATCTGGATTCGGAGTACAACCGGATGCAGTGGGCGGGAGAAGAATATCTTCTGGAAGAATTTGCAGACGAGTGCCCTCAGACGCAAAAGGACAATGCCCAGTATGATAGGGAAGTAATGTATTGGGCAGGCTATCTTTACCGTTACTGGCATATTCTGACCAACGAACCAGCAGGGAGATTTATGCGCAGGCTTCAGCAAAGACCATGAACACAAACTATCTGATGTTCCACACCATGGCTCCAGAGCTGGCAATTGAAGACTTGAAAGAGCTGCATCAACAAAAGAAACAATCTAAAAAACAAAAATTGAGAAAACCAGAACAGCAGATTTAGTGCCGGGTAAAAACTGCCGTTTGTAGCAGATCTGTAGCAAATTGAGCCTATTTAACGAATCATCGCTCTAAAAATCAAAAAGTCATCATGCATCACACGCAGGGGGTCTGGGGTTCGAGTCCCTAATTCTCCACCATACAGTTCGTACTCGAACCCGATTCTTTACGAAAAAGGGTTCGGGTACGTTTTTTGTTTATCGGAGGTTTTGCGGAAGGACTACTCGGAACGGTAAACGAGCAAAGGCAGGGTATCACTATGATAGTGGTATCCTGCCTTTTGCTTTGCGGAATCAAGTTCGCTTTGTGCGAACTTGGTCGTCCCCTATATGGCGCGTTTGGGAGTAGTCGCTGCGTACGTGCGTACCGGGAGCCTGTACACCTCTGACAAGGTGTAACACACTAGACTTTGTGCCAAAGTCTGTGTGCCAAGGGTCAAGCCCTTA
>ENA-OQDD01000072-OQDD01000072.1-human-gut-metagenome-genome-assembly--contig:-NODE-72-length-38757-cov-5.670567_pt1 | contig 38757 bp, 37 predicted proteins | sample MGYA00242507_ERZ504598 | MGnify/ENA primary metagenome ERZ504598 (study PRJEB26092, sample SAMD00036318) | human gut metagenome | host: Homo sapiens | study: EMG produced TPA metagenomics assembly of...
CGCCGTTTGCCTTGTCTTGTTCCTTCTGCGCGGCTTCGTCCTGCTGTTGCTTCAACTGCTTTTTGATCAGTCGCGTATGCGTTTCGCCTCGCCGTACGTGTCGAAGGAAATGCCCTGCGCAAGCTGTTCCTGCCAGCTTGGCGGCAGTTCGCTCGTCTTCATATGGGTGTCGGTGACGGCGTGCGACAGCTGGAAGCCGAACAGGCTTGTCGGCACGCCTTGGAAAATCGCCACTTCGCCGTTGTCGTCGCCGATGTAGTACTTGGTTTGGCTCCAACGGTAGGTTGCGAACGCGCCGCCCGCCAGTCCCAGCAGTACCACGATGGTGACGATGATGGCGATCACACGGTTGCGTCGGGTGCGCGTGCGCTTCGTTTTGCGCTGCTCGATATGCTCGTTGCGGATGGCTTTGGCGACTTCCGGATCGTTCGGATCGGCGGAAATGCGGCCGTCGTCCTTCTGTACGACGGGGATTTCACCGGTGTCGGGATTGGTGCGGTCGCCGTTCTCCTCGCGTACCGTGGACGGTTGCGCCACGCGCTGTTCCGGAGGATTGTCGTCCTCGTTGGGATTCTTGCCGTTGCGCAGTGCGGCGGCACGGGCGGCCGGCGACTTCTTGCCCTCGCGCAGTGCGGGAGCGGATGCGACCGGCTCGTTGATGATGTCGGCGATCGGCTCAAGGCTTGCGCTGGCCGCGCCGCCAACCAATGGCGTCTGATGCGGCAGATCGAACGCGTCCGCGTCAAGGGCGAGCGTCGCGTCGGCGATGACCGCGGTGACGTTGTCGGTGCTGCCGGCACGAAGCGCCATCGAAACCAGCTGTTGCGCGCACTCCTCCTGATCGGAGCAGGCGGACAGCACCTCCTGCAATGTGGAATCCTCAAGCACGCCGCACAAACCGTCGGAGCAGAGCAGCCAGCGGTCGGCCGGATGTGCCTTGCGTATGGCGATGTCCGGACTCGAATCGATATCGAAATCACCCAGAACGCGCATCACGACGTTGCGCTGCGGATGGTTGCGCGCCTCGGCCTCGCTGATGCGGCCGGTGTCGATCAGATGCTGCACGTAGCTGTGGTCGGACGTCATGCGGATCAGACGGCCGTCATGCAGCAGATATGCGCGGGAATCGCCGATATGCGCCAAAACCCAATATCCGGCCACCAATGCGACCGACGTGACGGTGGTGCCCATGCCCGCGAGACGACGTTCGCGCTTCGCTTTGCCAACGATCGCGTCATGCGCGGCCATAACCGAGGTTTCCATCATGTGGGCGATAATCTGGACATCGCCCTGCACGTTGTCTTGCTCGATATGCGCCAATGAACGGATGGCGATGGTGGAGGCGGTGTCGCCTCCCGCATGGCCTCCCATGCCATCGCAGATGGCGATCAGATGCTCGCCGGCGAACGCGGAATCCTGGTTGTTGGAACGTACGGTACCCACATCGGAAACGACGGTGGAATACATGAACAGCGGTTGTGAAGCGGGAGAAGTCGGCAAACGGGTCACCTCAATTCAAAGGTGGTTGCGCCAATGCGTACGGGAACGCGCGATCCGAGAATCATCGGAGCGTTCAGACGCTGCTGGTTGACCACAGTGCCGTTGGTGGAACCCAGGTCTTCGATGGCCCACTTGCCGGTGGCGGGATCCGTATAGACGCGCGCATGGTGGGACGAGACGAATTCGTCGTCCAGAACCACGGTGTTCGAAGCGGAACGGCCAAGCGTGATGGTGTTGCCGGACAAAGGGACGGAACTGCCGGCAAGGGGGCCATCGATGATGACCAGCAAGGTGGGTTTGGCGCTTGATGTGGCGCTGACGACTGGTGCCGGGACGGCCACGGGCGCGGGCGCTTCGACGGCCTTGCGCGCGCGACGCTCCTTACGGCGATGAGCCGCGACTTGCGCGGGCTGAGCGTTTCCACATCCCTGTACAGCGAACGCACCGTACAGGCCACGAAGATCCAGAGCAGTACGAGGAAGCCGTACTTGAGGATCGCGAAAGTAAGTTCAGTGAGCATAGAGGCAACTCCCGAGGTTGGGGTTGGTTACTCCTGATCCTGCGAAGAGGCCCAATACAGGATTCGGGTGCGGCCGATGGTGATCGTGTTGCCGTCGAGCAACGTGGCCGCCTCGACATGATGGCCTTCGACATACATGCCGTTGGTGGAGCCCAGATCGCGTGCGATGACGGTGTTGCCGTTGTCGGTGATGTCGATCTGCATGTGGCGGCGGGAGATGCCCGGATCGTCGATCACGATATCGCAGTCGGATCCGCGGCCGATGATGGTCTTGCTTTCCGTGAGCAGATACTGGTGCTCGCCGATTTCCAGCATCGGGCAGTCTTCGGTCTGCGCGTCGGTGGTGACGGGCACGGTATTGCCTTGCACGGATTCGCTCGTCAGCTTGAAATTGCTCTTGGTGAGGTCAAGGTCCTCTTCGAAGATCACCACGACCGGACCGACGAACGCGTAATGCTGGTCCTTCGCGTACTGGGTGAGGTTGTCGGCCAGCTCATTGGCCAACGCTTCCGCGCCCCATTCGACGATATTGTTGAAATCCGGCGTGCTCAGCTTGAAACGGTACTCATTCGGCGCCACGGTACGGTCTCGCGTGACGGGCATGGCCTCTTTGTCAATCTCATGTTCCAGAGCGCTGGAAAGGTCGACGGGCTGCAGGTCCTTGGACCCGAACTTGGCGAAAACCCCGTTGACGGCGCCTTCCACGCTTTTCTCAAATCGGTCGAGAACACTCATGCTTGTCCCTTTCTATCCTCACCCATCCTACGCGGTAGAGCGCCGAGCGCCAATTCGTAAGTCCTCTAATTGCAAAAATTTCATGCATAAATCCAGCCCCAGCATCATTTAGGGGGTATTTATCCGCGAATATGACTACCTTCGCCCCCGATTTCCACGATGCACGAATTCACGGAAGGTGGAATTGGGATGGTGATAGGTTGGGAGCATGACAGATGCGATTCGACAGTTCCCCCGTAAAAAGCACGTACCTTGCGATTTTCCTGCGGCGCTCCGCGTTCGGCGCGCGTGATTGCAGACGGCTCCCGCGCGCTGTTCCTGCGTTCCGACGGTCCGGAAGACACCGTCACCTCGCTGTGGATGAGCGTGATCGACGAAGACGGCAACATCGGTGAGATTCCGCTCGCCGATCCGCGCGTATTGCTTGCCGACGCGACGCGGAAGACGTTCCGGCGGAAGAGAAGGCGCGACGCGAACGTGCGCGCGAAGGCGGATCCGGCATCGTCTCGTATTGCGTCGACGGTGCCGGCAACCGCGTGACCTTCACCATCAACGGGCAGCTTTTCCTCACCGACCTTACGGCGGGCGCGACGCGAGCCATCACGATAGAGGAAGATGAACTCAAACCGGTGCTGAACCCGCGCATCAGTCCCGACGGACGGCACATCATATACACCACCGGCACGTATCTGGTGGACGTGGATCTCGCCAACGATGAAGAAACCGGCGACGCGATTTCGGTGGTCGCCTCGGCACCGCAGAACGGCGAATGGAAAATCGGATTGGCGGAATTCGCCGCAGGCGAAGAAATGGACCGCTACGACGGCTTCTGGTGGTCACCCGACTCCAAATACGTGCTCTTCGAAACCTACGACGAATCCCCCGAACCGATCTGGCATCTGTCGGACCCCGCGAATCCAACCAATCCGGCGCAAGCAACCGCTATCCGCAAGCGTTGACCGCCAATGCCGACGTGCGGCTGACCCTGCTGGAACTCGGCTACGACAGCGACAACTGCTGCTACGGGGCAATCGCCAACGAAGTGCAGTGGGACCATGAATCCTACGAATATCTGGCCGCCGTAAGCTGGAGTGAAGGCACGATCCGATCATCCTTGTGCAAGACCGCCTCCAGCAGCACGATCAGGTGCTCGCCATCCATGTAGGCGAGCCGATCGCCACCATGCGTGACGCGGAAAACGGCTTCACCGACGACAATGGCGACGAGGTCGAAACCTTCTCCATCGCCATTCCCGAATACGCGGAAGGCGAACGCCCCGGCACCACGCGCGTGCTTGAGGAACACGGCAACGACTACTGGCTCGACCTCATCCACGGCACCCCTGCATTCACTCCGGATGGACGCTTGATCTGCGCGATGAACGACATGGACGTCGATACGAACCGACTCACCGTTGATGGTACGCCCTTCACTCCGGCCGGACTGCAGGTGCGCGAAGTGCTCGACGTGACCGACGACGACGTGCTGTGCGTGGTGCAGCGCACCCCTGAAATCCTGCCGGAAAGCGACCTGCCGTTCCTCTGGCAGTCGAATGCCTCCGACCATGACGCCCGCAGCTTCGACGTGGTGTCGATCCGCTATGACGGCACATGGGAACCCCTCACCTACGCGCCCGGCCAGTGGAGCATGTCTCGCGCCGGCAACGGCTGCGTGGTGACCGGACGGGGCATGGACGACGCAACCGTGCAAATGCAGCATTGCATGAACATCGCCACAACCGACGAAAATGGTACGGACGTGGCGTCAATGGTGGTCGCACCAATCGAAAACCATGCCGAAACCCCCGGATTCACGCCGAACGTGCACTTCACCCGACTCGGCGAACGTGAGCTGTACACGGCGATCGTGCTGCCCTCATCCGATAGTGAATACGCGCACGAAGCCATCCTGCCGGTACTCATGAAACCCTACGGAGGCCCCGGCTTCCAACAGGTCATCGAAAGTCAATCCTTCTATTGGGACGCGCAATGGTGGGCCGACCAAGGCTACATCGTGGTCACCACCGACGGACGCGGCACCACCGGACGCGGCCCGCAATGGGACCGCGCCATCTACGAAACCATGAAATCCGTAACGCTCGAAGACCAGATCGACGCCGTGCGCGCGCTGCCGGAAGCATTGGAAGCGCTGGCTGGCGAGAATGCGGCAGCCAACGTTCCGCAACCCGATCTCAGCCGCGTCGCCATGATCGGCTGGTCGTACGGCGGATTCCTCTCCGCGCTCGCCGTGTTGGAGGCGCCGGAACGTTCGCCGCGGCCTGCGCGGGCGCGCCTCGACCGACTGGACGCTGTACGACACGCATTACACCGAACGCTATCTCGGCCTTGACTCGGCCGTGTACGAACGCAACAGCATCATCGCCGACGCGCCGCAGCTTGATCGCCCGCTCATGCTCATCCACGGGTTCGCCGACGACAATGTGACGATCGCGCACAGCCTGCGCCTGAGCCAGGCGCTGATGGCAACCGGACGTAAGCACACGTTCCTGCCGCTGACCGGCATCACGCACATGACCAACGACGAGACGGTTGCCGAAAATCTGCTGATCCTGCAGCGCGATTTCCTTGCGGAAGCGTTGGGGTGACGGCACCGTGACGACAGTGCAGTAACGGTAACGGCAACATCGCAAACGAAAGTGCTGCAAAGCGCCGTAGGAAGACAAAACGCGTTCCCCTGCGATTCCCGGACTGCCAAGCATCCGAACGTCGTGGGCGAACGCGTTCCCTTCTCGAATGCCAACATAAAACAGGCGAAACGACTTCGCAAGCGAGGGGGTACCACATTTGTGTACCCTCCCCCAAAAAAATCTGGGCTTGAAAAAGACGGAAATCGGTGGATCGGGCTCGTCCCAACCCTGATCCGCAGCTATGGTCAAACCTGCACTTGTTCAAGCAAACCGGGCGAATCGTCGATGACGGTCACCGGAATGTACGCAAACAACGTCCAACTGCCGTCCTGCGCAGACGTGGTGAGCGTGCCCTGATACGATTCGAGCTGCTTCTTGAACGAGGCGAGCCCGTGGCCGCCCGGTAGTTCGTCATCGCGCTCGTCAGCTCCAGCCATGTCCTCTTTCATGGGATTGATTTGCGTGATTTCGATGGCATTCGGCCGGAGCATCACCGAAAGATCGACCTTGCTTCCCGGAGCGGCATGGCGTGCGATATTCGCATAGATCTCGCGCAGCAGATTATTGGCAAGTTCGGCGATTGCTTGCGATGCGCTCGCTTGCCGCCCGCGCAGTGCCGGATGGACGTGATATTGAAGCCAAGCTTGCGCAAGCGACGATCGCCGTCATCCAGTGTTGCTCGCAGCAGATTGGCCAACGCTTCGCCGTCGCGTCGCCGGGGAGAGTGGTGGCGTCCATATTCAATTCGTCGATGACGCGATGCACGTTCGTCAATGCGGAAAGAATATATTCGTTGATTTGACGCCAGTCTTCGGCATCGGCTGTTGTGGTTGCCGTAGTTGTGGTTGCGTTGGCAGGGTCAGCAGCGACGCCAGGGCCGCTAGAGTTGCCACCGATATGCCGTTGCGCCACAAACGACGCTGCTGACAAATCGCCCGTCACCGCATCGTGAATGGCATCGGCAATGCGTGCGCGGCTTTCCAATTCCTGCAGACGATTCTTGTTCTGCGCCGCTTCGAAGCTTTTCTGCGTTGTTTTTTCGCTCCAACTCAACGTCCGACCAAGCAGTAGCACCATGGCATACATGCTGACCATGGCGACGGGGTTGGTATTTGGGTCAGGGGGTCAATCAGCAGAATGTTAACGACGTAATATATGAGTAACGTTGCCACGATAATGGCATTAGTGCTGTATGCGAGCATGCCATAGGCGTAAAGCTGCGCGGGAAGAGAATTTCCCAAATGCGCGTAGGGAGTAAACAGATCGCCTATGGAGGCAATCACGAGAATCGCCACCGATGTACTTTTCAGAAACAGCGGAGACAGTACGAGCGCCGTAACCAGCATCGCAACCCATATCACGCCAAATATGTCGGTAGGAGGCTCGTAGCAAACGCCGTATATGGTCCATGCAAGCACGATCAGCATAATGGCGAAACGGATTGGATGCCACAGGTTCGGATGCTGCGTGCGCATACGGTTGCGCCACGCAATGTACTGAGTTGCGGGTTTAGAGCGCATTGGACCTCACCCACAGTGCCACTGCCTGACGCGAGGTCTTGCAGTTGAGTTTTCTTAAAATACTTTGCATATGTTTGCGGATGGTGGCTTCGGAAATCCCCAAACGCTCGGCGATGTCCCGGTCAAGCATGCCCTCCGCGCACAAGGAAATAATCTGCTCCTCACGAACGGTAAGCGCGGGAGTGGTCTCAGCCTCCCTGCTGATACGCAGATTGGCCAACGCAGGCGGCTCAAATCCCTCCATCACCTCGCCATTGCACATACGCATAATAATCTGCGCCAACTGGTCGGCATTCTCCTTACCAACCAACCCTTGCGCACCAGCCTCAACCAGCTTGTCCCGATAACTATTGATGGAAAAACTGGTTGCACCGAGAATCGGCATGCGCTGGCCCATCAAACGCAACCGACGACACGTGGCGGGGCCTTGCAATCCCTCCATCGACATATCGAGAATCAACAAACTGACATGGCCGTTCGCATCCTGCAACGTTCTATCGCCTCGCAGCCTGAAGTCGCCGTCCACACCACATACGCGGTCGGCACTTTGCTGGCAATGACGGCACTGAGCGAATCCAGCGCTCGCGGATCATTGTCGACCAGCGCGATGCGGTGAATCTTGGGATGCTTTTCCCGCGTGGACATCATGCGATCACTTTCCTTTTCCGCACAGCCATTGCAGCCATGTTGGGCAGTTGGAATCTTGGGCAGCGGAGATATCACCGTTGTTGTCAACGGGAGTTGCCGCCGCGTACGCATACGTTGGTGTGCCGGTGAGAGATAGCGTTACCACCATCAGCAGTGAAACAAACTTCATACCTCCATAGTATGCGAGGATGGCGCGCGGGGGTGACGATTCGGTTGTTCCGGTACGCCGTTGATGCACTGACGCATCGTTATACAGCGCGTATGCCTGTGCTTAGTTTCGTCTTGGCGCCGTTCGCCTAAGATGGAACCATGACTATCATGCTCATCGACGAGGCGCGCTATGACGCCGAAATGGACGCTACGGTGCTGCCTGCGCTGCAGGCTTGCATGACGGAAGGTTGGATGGAACCGGCCACCGTCGATTGGGAAGGCAAGGCGTTGCCCAAGTTGGAGCGCCCCGGCCGGTTGCATTACTACCGCTACGACGCGCGCACATTCGACGCGTTGCGCGAGGAAGGCGCTTCGGGCGTATTTCGTGGCACGATCGTCATTTCGCACGGATTCACCGAATTCGGACGCAAATACAGCGAAATGGTGTGGTACTTTCTGTTGGCCGGCTATTCGGTGTGCGTGTTCGAGCATCGCGGGCATGGCCATTCCGCGCACGATATGAGCAATCCAAGTTTGGTATGGATTGACGATTGGCGGCGATATGTGGCCGATTTCGCCACGTTTGCACAGACTGTGGGGCGTGAGGCGGCGGATGGTGGCCCAATGTACCTGTACTGCCATTCCATGGGCGGTGGCATCGGCGCGGCCGCGCTGGAACGTTACCCGTCGCTGTTCGACAAGGCGGTGCTGTCCGCGCCGATGATCGCGCCGGTGGTCGGCATGCCGACGTGGGTCGCACGCATTGTGGTCGGCGTAATCTGCGGGCTTGGCTTCGGCAAATCGCGTGTGTTCGGGCATGCCGATTTCGACGGCAACCTCAATCTCGACGACTACCGCGGGGCCTCGGAGGCACGCATCCGCTGGTTCCACAAGCAACGTTTGGCGGACGTGACGTGCCAGACCAACGCGGCCACGTTCGATTGGGCAAACCAGGCGATGGCGCTTTCCCGAGCCGTGCTCAAACCTGACATGTGTGGAGCTATCGAAGCTCCGGTATTGCTATTCCAAGCCGGACGCGACGTGTGGGTGCTCAACGGACCACAAGATGACTTCGTCGAACGTGTGCGAGAAGGCGGCGGTTCCATCGAAAAAGTGCGATACAGCCAGTCATTGCACGAAATTTTCTCCATGCCGAATGCTGTGCTCGGATCATATCTCGGCAAAATCCTCGATTTTTTGTCAGCGCCGAACGCAAGCTTGGCGGAATAAATCTGTTTTGCATAACTGACGTTTGATATGCGTACCGTGTGCGTTACAATCGCCGTGAATTTGCCGTGAAAGCCGTGGAGAGAGCGAGGACAGGCCGTGGCAAAGCAAACGTCGGGACAGGCGTCGCAATCGCAGAAAACTTCCGAATCGCAAAAAACCGCGAAAAAAACTACGAAAAAAACGGAACATGTGCTGGAACAGACGCCGAAAAGCCTGCTCATCGGCACTGGCATGACATTGCTGGGCGGTGCCATGTGGGGTATGAACAGCACCGTGGCCAAACTGCTGATGCGCGACTACCAGCTGGATCCGATCTGGCTTTCCTGCGTACGCGCGCTATTCGCCAGCCTGATCTTCCTGGTCGGATCGGCCATCACCACACCGCAGAAACTCGCCGGAGCGGTCAAAGACGTCAAATCGTATCCGAAATATCTGGTCACGACACTGATCTGCGTGCTTCTGGTGCAGGTCTCCTACCTGATGACCATCGACTGGACGAACTCCGGAACCGCCACCGTATTGCAGACGCTCAACCTGATCTTCGTGCTCGCCTGGGTATGCCTGCGCGGCAAACGACTGCCCCTCAAGCGTGAATTGGTCGGCGTGCTCCTGGCGTTCGCAGGCACGTTCCTCATCGCCACCGGCGGCAACTTCGCCTCGCTGTCGTTGCCATGGCAGGGGCTCGCATGGGGACTGGTTGACGCGGTGAGCACCGCGGCCATGTCCATCCTGCCGGTCGTGCTCATGCTCAAATGGGGCAACATGACCATCAACGGCATCACATTCCTCATGTCCGGACTCATATTATGTCCGTTCGCGCAACCGTGGGCGAACATTCCCGCACTGGACGCGCGAGGCGTGCTTCTGCTGCTCTACACCATCGTATGCGGCACGTTCCTCGCGTTCTGGCTCTACATGGCAGGCGTGATGCGCGTCGGCGCGGTGCGTGCACCATGCTCGGCACCAGCGAACCGGTCATGGCCACCATCACCGCAGTGGCATGGGCCGGCGAAACGTTCACCTTCACCGACCTGACCGGCTTCGCCATGATCATCATCATGGTCTTCCTCGTGCGCTGACCGCTCGCCATAGCCATAAACTGTCCGATTCTGGAGAATCGGACATCCAGAACGCAAAACCCATACCTTAGTTGTCCGATTCACCAGAAACGGACAACTAAACAGGTAAAACTGCCCCACAGTTGTCCGTTTCTCCAGAATCGGACATCCAGGGCATAAAAATGTGCCGCGGATGACCGATTCTGCAGAATCAGACATGCACGGCACAGGAGAGGGAAGTACTACTTGGCGTACACGGAGAAGCGCTCGCCCACGTGCGCGGCCTGCTCGGCCTCATTCACCACGCGATCGCGTAATCCGCGTAGCTGATGTAGCTTTCGCCAGCAGCGTTCACCGTGAGCTCTTCACCAGCGGTCTCATACGAGCCAACGCGCTCGCCATCGGCCTGGAAGTCGGCGGCCGGGCTGATGAACGTCCACTTCACGTCGGAGCGTTCGCGCAGCTCCTCGAGCGCTTTGCCTTGGGCTTCGGCGAGCGGCTTGAATTCAGCCGGGAACGTCGGCAGATCTTTGAGTTGCGTGGTGTGTTCCGGGTTGACGTACAGACTGCCCGCGCCACCGACCACGATGAGTCGGGTGTTGACGCCGGACAGAATATCGCACAGGTGCTTGAGACTGCTGGAATGCTGCGGAAGCGTCTCGGGGTCCATGCGCCGAACGCGTCCACGACCACGTCGAATCCGGCGAGGTCGGCGGCGGTCAGGTTGAACAGATCCTTGACTACGACGTTCTTCGCGACGGTCTTGTTGTCACCGCGCACCACGGCGGTCACGTCATGACCGCGTTCCACGGCTTCCTTGACGACGAGCTGGCCTTCGCGTCCGTTCGCTGCCACAACTGCGATCTTCATAATGGTTCCTTTCGTCTGGGTGTGTCCGATCAGTGTCTGACGTAGGTTTTGTTCCGATGAGAGGTACGATATTTCCATACAGAAGAAAATGGAAGAAGGCACAATAAAGTTCTATAGTTACCTAAAGGGAAGTTTTATTGACTTTATTGAGATTGCGAAAGGAAAGAATATGACAACAAAACGTGAGCTCCCGGCGTGTCCCGTGGAAATAACCATGATGCTGATTTCCGATAAATGGAAAGTGCTGATTCTGCGTGATCTGTTGAATGGCACTTTGCGATTCAGCGAGCTGCGTCGTTCTGTGGGCAACGTTTCGCAAAAAGTGTTGACGTCGAATTTGCGCCAGATGGAACGCGATGGACTTGTGCATCGCGAAGTGTATCCGGAAGTGCCGCCGCGCGTCGAATACTCGCTGACTGAAGTCGGCGAAAGCCTGCGCCCGATCATCGAGGCGATGAAGACATGGGGGAACCATTACCGAAACGAACACGAGTTCTGATTGTTCCAGTCACTGGAGTTGTCGGGAGCCGCTGAGCTCTACTGCCGCTTGGGAAAGAAAAGGCCGGAACCTTTCGGCTCCGACCTTTCACTATGGTGCGAGCGGGGGAGTTGAACCCCCACGAGCATACACTCACTGCCACCTGAAGACAGCGCGTCTACCATTCCGCCACGCTCGCAGACAATCGACTAATCTACACCTATCGTTCCGATACCGCAATTACGGCGTGTCGCGATGGTTACGGTGTCCGATTCACCCGAATCGGACAGTCTGGGGCGTTCGGATGATGCGTGCATGACTGATTTACCCGAATCGGACACTCGGGTGAGTGGAGGATGCGCTGCGAGTGACCGATTCTGGAGAATCGGACAAATAGACATGCGAATACGCGGCTGTGAACGGGCGTGAATCAAGGCAGCATCAAATCGGTACCGCCGAGAAAACGGTAGCCGCCGTCATCCAGCAATCGGGTTTTCGCAAAATGTAAGCCCAGGAGCGTGGCTTGTACCTCGTCGATGCCGTAAATGACATGCTCCCAGACGGTCTGTCCAGAAGCGTCTTCCAGACGAACGTTTACGCTCCAGGCGTCCTCGTCGATTTGCGGTTCGGAAACCGACAACACCCGATCTCCACCCGCGTATTGGAATTGTCGCTGCATGCTCGTCTCCCATCAAATGCGCGTATCTTCGATTGCGGGTTGTTCGCTCTTCGGGTCGGAAGATAGTGTTTGGCTATTTGTCGTATTGGAACTTTTTCCCGCTAGGCAGGCGGCATAGGCTGTGGCTGCCCCGGCCCAGCATACTGCGGCCGCAGCACCGTGTAGGCGTTTGCATGTTTTCCCTAAAAGTTTATATTCGTGATCACACGTTGCTTTTGAGGAGACTGTGACTGCAGCTGCATTGCTTACTGATGGATTACTGATGGCGCATGGGGGCATTCCCTGAACTGTTGATAATATACAAGCGAAGGTAATTGTTAGAATAGTTTTCAGCATAATTTAATGTCCTGCGATAACTGATATTGGAATTAAATTAAAATATTCGCCAGAATTTGTGCTACGCAATGTGCAGTGCTTGCGTTTACGCCATGCTGACGGAGGAATTGCTCGATTTTGCCAGCTGCCCAATTCTCAGGTTTTTGCAGAAAGCCGGAGAGATCGCCGAGCCATTTTGCTCCACTGAAAATTTTTGCCGCTACTTTAAGCGCTTTGGCTACATTTCCTACGGCTCCACGACTCTGTGGCACGTCATCCGTGTCATTCAATGATTGCAAGGCGTTTGCATTTTTAGTGGGGAATATTCCGGAAGCCTCCGCCTCTGCCGGGTAAGCATATTGTTTGTCGGCTGTGGGCTGGACGGAGAGGCTATGTGCTTCGTGTTCGATTGCTGCGCTGTTCGGCACCTCATCCATGCTGGGAAGCGAAGCTTCATCTGCCATTGCTGTCGCGCTCCCCGATGCAAGTGTCGCACAAGCCAAAAGAGTCGCAATAACACGTAACGTGTTCTTTTTCATATATATGTCCTTTCGTCAAGTTGACGTGACATCAGTCGAGAGTAGAAGCGTGTTCGCAATTGTGATAGAGTGCTGTCACCTGTTAGGGGGGACATGTCGCATTAAATATTCAAACGGGTGACATTGCTGTTGTACGGAACCGCATTGCGTGATTTACATGATGACGGAATGTGTCCCCCGGTGAAAGGTGTGAATATGCGACGGAAGCAAAATGCATGCGATTCGAACGGTGGCGTACATGCTGAGCGCGTGACGGCCAACATGCATGACCTTACATATGGCTTGAAAGATTTTTTCCGCGAGGTCTTTCTTGATAAGGATGATATCGACTATGAGCGCCGCTTTGACGTGCGTTCCTTGCCATTGCTGGTTGTAGCGATGGCTGCAGGATGGCTCTATTCTCGTGATGGAAACGGATTCTATGCGTGTGTCAGCGCGATTTTTGCTGTTTCCTATACTGTGTATTTCATCGTCAATCGAGGCGTGTACATCGTGCGCCTGTTCCGTGGGGAAAATATTTTCGGTAAACGGCGTGTGAGATGCATGAAATACCGTGGCACGATACATTCGTCGGTTGCGGGCGGGCTGGCAAAAGCCTTGGAAAAATTCGTTGATAACGATACGCTGTATGCGTATATCGGCGGATATGGTGTTCCGTTGCTGGGCACTGCGACAATGATTGCTTATGATGCGTCGCACTGGTTATGGTTGGCATTAGTTGGGGAGTCTTGTGCGTTGTATATGCGCTGTATTGGCTGATATATGCATTTGTTGCCGCGCATCGGGCGCTTATCGCAGTGCTTGCGGATCGCGATAGGAGATTGGAACAGGCGGGTTATCGCATGACGGTTATGCGCCGAGATGCAAAATTGGCCAGCAGGACGCATGATACGGTTACCGGTGGTCTGTCGTATATTGCCTTTATTGCGCAGCAGCAGCTGGAGGGTAAAACCTTATCGGACGAGGAACGGGTTGCGTGGAAACATATCGATGATGTGGCTCAACGTACGATGGACAATGTTCATGAAGTTATTGATATTCTTGGACGAGATATCGACCCCGCAAATCCCGTTGGCGGCGAAGGGTTTGATTGCGAATCGCAAGAAATACAGATGCCAGATGTTTCTTCATTGGAGAGAATTATTCGCGAGCATTGTGATGAGGGGGATTCTCGGCTTAAGACGCTCGGGTTTGTTGGAACAAGTGAGATTCAGCTGGATGTTGCGGATGCTGATGATACTGGTGAAAGTGTTTGTGCGGATCTGATTGATGAGTGTACAAGTCTGATTGATGAGTTATACACCAATATTTCTTGTCACGCTGATACGAGTCAGCCATACGCTGTTTTTGTCAGTAGCGAGAACGGATGCCTCCGCATCACGCAGGTAAACGCTATAGCGTGCCCGCGCGATGCGCAGAGCGGCTATAAGAAGAAGGTTTCAGGAAGGGGACTTGCGTTTCATCGGAGGATGCTTGACGCGATGAGCGGGTCGATTACTACTTGTGAAGAGGGTGATACTTGGACGCTGCATGTGGTCATACCGTTGTGAAAACAATAGGTTTTGGCGTAGATATTTGATGATTATTCATGCTGAATCTTTATAAAATATCGCAAGTAATTTGGTGGTTAATGTAATGGAAACTAATGTGGAAAGAATTAACAAATTAGTTGAACATATAGGAATAGTCGACAATGATGTGTTGACGTTGGGTGCGTTGTCTAGCTATTTGACTCAACGATTTGGAGACGAGAAAATTTTATGGCGATGCACGCTTGGTAAAAGCTGCGGAATTATGTAGTAATTCGCAAACACGTCCCAGATATTACTCATGGATATGTCATTATCTGATGCCGATGGCGTGCAGATTTGCCAGGAGATTCGGCGTACTGTTGACGATATGCCGATTTTGGCGATTACTTCTTTTCCGTTGCGCCGATATGCTGCTGCGGTGGCTCAGGCTGGGGTGCAAGGCATTGTCGCGAAACGAAATTTGCGCACTATTGCCGCTGCTCTTGAGTGCGTTGTATCTGGACACGTTTATCTGCCGGATGAGTTAGCGGAAACCATGCCGGATCTGCATTTTGAGTTGCCCGTACAGGCGCATCGTAGGATCGTAGCAGAGACTCTTGGCGGGCAGGCCGTGAAACCAGTTTTGTCCGATCGGGAAACGGCGATTATAGCCAGATATGCGCGAGGGCAGACCACACTTCAAGTGGGGGAGTGCTTAGGATTATCGGAGAACACTGTCAAGACTTATACCAAGCGTGCCATGGCGAAGCTTGGGGCGAAAACGCGAGGTCAGGCAATAGCCTCTGGCTGATGCAAACCATGAGGCATGGTGTGTGATTTAGGCAGCTTTTATCTCTGATAAACGTATATGTGCTGTGACCGATTCTGGAGAAACGGACACATTGGGTGGTGGGTGGCTGGGGTGAAACGGCTAGATGTATGCATGACACGCGCGGAACACATGAAAAAAGGCGCCGACGGGTTTGTTCGTCGGCGCCTTGGAATGCGGAAGTATGGCTCAGCATTCGTTTGGGTGGAAGGCCCAAGTGAAATGCATCATCGCGGGAACCGTTGGCGTAGAAGCGGGCTAGGGTTTCGTCGCGGAATTCGTCGAAATATCCGCCGTCAATCGACGCGCGAATATCGTCCAGCAGCTTCACGAAGAAATGCTCGTTGTGGATCGTCGCCAATGTGAAACCGTTGAATTCGCGGGCACGCAACGCATGATCCACGTAAGCGCGCGAATAATGCGTGCATGTGTAGCAATCGCAGCCCTCTTCAAGTGGGCCAAAATCATGCTTGAATTGCGCGCGCTTGATGTTGTAACGTCCGCCGCGCGTGAAAATCGCGCCATTTCGGCCGCAACGCGCCGGTGCGACGCAATCGAACGTGTCTCCACCATTCTCGACGCATGCGAAAATATCGTCGACTGCAGCGATGCCGAGCACGTGGCGCGGTCGGCTTTCCGGCATCGCATCGCAAATCCAGGCGCAAGTGTTGCCGATAATGCGCTTTTCAATCGCACCTCCAATACCGACGCCGTCGAAATCCAACGAAGCGATCTGTTCGGCCGCATGCCTGCGCAAATCCTCATAATTCGCGCCCTGTACCACGCCATACAGCGCCTGATACGGCTTGCCGACGCGCTCTTCGGTAAGTCTCTTATGCTCGGCAACGCAACGCTGCGCCCAACGGTAGGTGCGTTCCACGGAACGCTCCTGGTAGCCGCGCGTGTTCATCAGTGTGGTCAGCTCGTCGAACGCGAACATGATGTCGGCGCCGATCTTATGCTGGATTCCCATTGAAATTTCGGCGGAAAAACGGTGCAGTGAGCCGTTGAGCGGCGATTTGAATGTTACACCGTCCTCGTCCACGAACGCGAGACGCTCCTTGCCTTCGGCGATCACGTCGTCTGATTTCATGCCGGTCACATCCATGGCGAGGGTTTTCTTGAAGCCTGCGCCGAGCGAAAGCACTTGGAAACCGCCGGAATCGGTGAAGGTCGGACCGTTCCAGTTCATGAATTTGGCAAGGCCGCCGGCTTCGTCGAGCACTTGTTCGCCGGGGCGTTCATACAGGTGAAACGCGTTGGACAGCAGGCATTGCGCGCCGAGGTCCTTCATGGTTTCGGGCAGAACGGCTTTCATCGCGGCCTGCGTGGCCACGGGCACGAACGCTGGAGTGTGAATATCGCCGTGGGGGGTGTGAATGATGCCGGTGCGGCCGTATCGTGCGCCGCCTCGCCCCTTACCGTCCGCCGCGTCGGGAAGACGGGTTTTCTGCTCGAAATAGAAGGCGTCGCGACGGCCCGGTTTGCCCGGTTCCGCTCCACGCGGATGTTCGATGAGATTCTCGGGCACTGCGGTTGCCGCGTTTTGCGTGTCTTGCGTTGTGTCGGTAGATGATTCGTTAAGGCTTGTCATGCGAAATACTTTATGCGATAGCGGCGATTCTTGAAAGTGCTGCAAAGAATGCGATCGGTGAAATGAAAACAAGGAAGATGTGGAAAGTGCGATGAAGGTGCCGATCGCATTTTGGTGCGATTTTCAGATTCAATGGTGATGTTGAACGTATTTGGCTGCTACTTTCAACAAACATTCAGGAAACTTCCAGAGCGAGTATCTTTACTCATAAATAGCAGTTCGAGCGGCACGATTGCTGATTTGTGAAATGCCGCGAGACGAATAAGGAGCGAAAATGGCTGAAGAGAACGACCAGAACGCCGTGCAGCCGCAGAATGACGAACAACAGACCGTGCTGATGCCGCCGGTTGATGCGGAACAGACGCAAACTTACGCAGGCGAGCCGTATGCTGCAGAGTCGGCTACCGAACCGATTGACGTGCAGGGCGGTATTGAGGATCAGCCGACGGCCGCCATGCCTGTTGCGAACGATGGCGCTTCGGCGGAATCCGCGGCTGAGGCGGGCGATACGCCGGATTATGCTTCCGCGGCGGGCGAACGCACCGTGGTTGGCGGTTCCACGCAGGATGCGCCGGCCCAGCAGTACCGTCCGGCACCGGAATATGGTGCGTACGGTCCCGTGCCGACGCAGCCGGCTGATGGCACCGCAGCCGCGAACGGTACTGCGAATGGTGCGCCGAACATACCCCCGCAGCCGCAATATGGCACGTATGGCAGGCTCCGCAGCAGCCGCAGCGGCCTCGTAATCCTTTCTTCGGAAATCCGTATGTGGGTGGAAATCAGCAGAACGATCAGCAGAACGCGCAATCGAATAACGGCAATCCGTTCATGAAGCCCACGGCGCAAGGCGGTGCCAACGTGCCGCCAGCAGCGCCGAATACTCCAATAACGGCAACCCGTTTGGGAATCCGAATAACGGTAATCCGTTCGGTGCCCCGCAGCAGAATGGCGCAGCAACCAAGCCGAAGTCCGCTTCCGGCGTGACCGGGCATGTGATGACCGGCGTGGTGGCGGCCCTCGTCTCCGCGGCATTGTGCCTCGGCGTCGGCTACGCGGCAATCACCAATGGATGGGTGACCGTACCCACCTCCAGCTCACTGACCAGCGTGAAGTCCAACACGTCCGGATCCGGTTCGGCGAAAGCCAAATCCGGCGAGGCCGCGGACTGGAGCGCGGTGGCGAAGGAAGTGTCCGATTCTGTGGTGTCCATTGATGTGGCAACCAGCGACGGCAGCGCCAAAGGCTCCGGTGCAATCATCAGCGACAAAGGTTACATCGTCACCAACAACCATGTGATTTCCGGCGCGAAGCAGATTCAAGTGACGCTCGCCAACGGCACCATCTACTCAGCGCAAATCGTCGGCACCGACACCACCACCGATCTGGCCGTAATCAAACTCGACAATCCTCCGAGCAATCTGAAAGCCGCAGAATTTGCCGATTCCGACAATCTTGCCGTGGGTGAATCCGTGATGGCCATCGGCAATCCGCTCGGCTACGATGACACCGCAACCGTCGGCATCGTTTCCGCGCTCAACCGCCCGGTGACCGTGTCCGATGACAACAACAACGACATCGTCACCAACGCCGTGCAGATTGACGCGGCCGTCAACCCAGGTAATTCCGGCGGTCCGACCTTCAATGCGGCCGGCCAGGTGATTGGCATCAACTCGTCCATCGCATCCACCACAACGTCTTCCGGCACAGCCGGATCCATCGGCATCGGCTTCGCCATTCCATCGAACCTGGTAAAGCGTGTGGCCAACGAAATCATTGACAACGGTACCGTGCAGCATGTGGCGCTCGGCGTCACCGTCAAGAGCTCCACGGTTGAGGCGGACGGCGTGACCCGCGGTTGCACGCAGGTGCAGTCCGTGGTCGACAACAGCCGGCAGCCAAGGCCGGAGTGAAGGCCGGCGACTCCATCGTGGCGTTCAACGGCAAGGCGGTGAACAACAACTATTCGCTGCTCGGCTACGTGCGCGCCTCCGCCATGAATGACAAGGTGACATTGACGGTCGTGCGCGACGGCAACACCATGGAGCTTGACGTGACGCTCGACCAGGAGGAATCCCAGACGAACTCCTCCAACAACCGGAACCAGCAGAACAACGGCAATGATGGCCAGAGCCAGAACGGTAATGGCAATGGTAACGGCGGTAACGGCGGCAACGGAAATGGACAGAGCGACGGCAATGGTAGCAACGGCTACGGTGACGGAGGCGGCCTGTTCGACCCGTTCGGTCTGTGGTAAAGCGCGACAGACCGCCGCGGTTGGCCGTGGATGGTTGCGGTCGGCTACGGCGGGCTGCAATACAGGTGGCGACCACCCGATAGGCTGACGGCGAAGACGTAACTGGAGTTGCTTAATCGCAAGAACGTCTTGTGAACGTCATCGCGAGAACGGTAAAACCGCGGAAAACCAACGAAAACCAATAAAAGTTAAAAGCAGAAGCAGGACTGTGCGAACAATCGTACGGTCCTGCTTTTCTATTTTTTGGCAATTACGACACGAAAATCGCAAATGTTTGCTACGCTGGAGATATCTTTTTACGCCGTGTATCGATGGCTCGCGCGGGCGAGGCGCCGATGGGTTAACAAGGCGTCCGATACGAGCGTAAGGAGATTCTCATGCGTAGAATCATCGATATTTGCTGGCGACTGTGCAAGCAGGTTCCGTTACTGCCGATTACCATTCTGTCCGCGATTCCGTTGGCATTGCTGGGGGAGTGGAGGCCGTGGGGCGAGGCTGCGTGGGTTTCTCACGATTTGCATGCTGGCTTCGGTTGGCTGAACGCGTTTAATCCGGGTGTTGGGCAGTGGATAGTGATCGTACTGGTTGCATACACGATTGTGGTGACGGTGCGTGGCATGATCGACGATCTGCGGAACGGCCATGTTGGCGTCGATCTGCTGGCGGTCGTTGCGATTGCGTCAACGGTTGCAGTGCAGGAATATTGGGCCGCTTGGGCCGTGGTGCTGATGATCTCATCCGGCGAGGCGATCGAGGAATTCGCGCAGTCGAAGGCCGAAAGCAACCTGACTGCGCTGATCGACGCGGCGCCCCGAACTGCGCACGTGGTTGCGCTGCCGGGAGTGCGCGGGCATGTGCATGCTACGGGCAGCGAGCATACGGCCGACGTGACAGCCGACGGATTCCGTGCCGTCAGAATGTCCGATTCTGCAGAAACGGACAACCAAGACGGTGAAAAGCATGCTTATGTGTCCGATTCTGGAGAAACGGACACAAAAGATGCTTCGCAAACGTATGATGCGGCTGGAGAGCGCTTCGAAACGGTCCCCGTCGATCAAGTGCGGCTCGGCGACGTGATTCTGGTGCTGCCTGGCGAAACGGTGCCTGTCGACGGCGAGTTGCTGTCGGGTGTAGCCACGCTGGACCTGAGCAACATCAACGGCGAGCCTGTGCCGCGTGAAGTGTATGCGGGCGCTCGCGTGATGTCTGGCGCAGTCAATGGCTCGTCCACGTTGACCATGCGTGCCACACAACTTGCGCAGGATTCGCAGTATCAGAAGATTCTCGAGCTGGTTTCATCGGCGCAAGAGTCTCGCCCCGCTGTCGTGAAGACCGCGGATATGCTTGCAGTGCCGTTTACCGTGCTTTCGCTTGCGATTGCTGGGATTGCGTGGGCGGTTTCCGGATTGCCGTTGCGATTTGCGCAGGTGTTGGTCCTCGCCACGCCTTGCCCGCTTCTGATTGCTGCGCCGGTTGCGTATGTGGCTGGAACAGGGCGCCTTGCCAAAGCGGGAATCCTGATTAAAGCACAGGACGTGTTGGAAAATCTAGGTCGAGTATCGCATATTTTCTTCGATAAAACCGGCACGCTTACCGTCAAGCAACCACAGGTCGTGCGCGTGGAGAAGCCGTTCGAAACGAGCTCGCCGTTCAATGAAGACCATATTCTCATGATGGCCGGTGTGGTGGAAAGTTACTCGGTGCACATTCTGTCGAAAGGCATTGCGGCGGCCGGGCGCAAGGCCATGGGTGACTTGTACGCGCGGTATACGTCGGGGCAGCGGTTGTGCGCTGAGCGTGATCTGCCTGGTCATGGGCGCGACTATCCGGTGGTGAAGAACATTGTAGAGGAGTCCGGCAAGGGTATATCCGGCGAAGTGAACGGGCATCAGGTGCGCGTGGGGCGGTTCGCATACGTGACGGCTGACGAATCCGGATTCATGCCGGTGCTGCATATGCCGGATGCGACGTATTACGTGTCCGATTCTGCCGAATCGGACAAACGGGAGACTCAGAATGCGCTGCGGATGTCCGATTCACCAGAAACGGACATCCAGAGGGCTAAAACGTGTGTTTACTTGTCCGATTCTCCAGAATCGGACACTATGGGAGTGAGGAACGGGGTGCCTGACGATGCGCAGCCTGCAGCCGCGCCCTCTACTTCCGCGTCCGTCGCAACCCAATCCGCCGCTCGCAAGCCTGAAACCGCAAACTCGCTGTTTGCCCCGCTCGCTCCTGACGAAATGGCTGCATACGTGGCGATTGACGGCCGTCTTGCCGCCCGCATCGTACTTCGTGACGTACCTCGCGAGAATGCGAAGCGTTCTTTGGCTCGCCTGCACGAGTTGGGTGTCAAGGAACTGTCCATGCTTACCGGCGACAAGGCTGCGTCCGCCCGCATCATCGCAAACGAAGTCGGTATCGACGACGTGCAGTCCGAACTGTTCCCTGAAGACAAGGTTGCCGCCGTCAAGAGCGCCACTGAATCCAAGCACCAGAAGCTGTCGTTGTGGAATCGCATCAAGCAACGCGTAACCGGCGAATCCAAGAATCGTCAAATCACCATGATGGTCGGTGACGGTGTCAACGACGCCCCCGTACTCGCGGTTGCGATATCGGCATGGCCATGACCGACGGCACGTCCACCGCGGCTTCCGAATCTGCGCAAGTGGTCATCATGAATGACGACATTGCGTCCGTTCCGCGGGCCATCGCCATCGCGCGCCGCACGAAAAAGGTGATGTTGCAGGCGGTGCTGATCGGCCTCGGCCTTGCGATTATCGGCATGATCGCGGCCGCGTTCAATCTGATTCCCGTGGTTGTCGGCGCGTTCATGCAGGAAGCGATTGATGTTGTCAGCATTCTGTGGGCGCTCACCGTGCTTTTCGACCGTGGCGAATCAGCCTGATTGCGCCTCGAAACCCCGTATCTCGCCTATATATAGCAGATTTGGAGGTCTGTCAGCAAGTATTTCGCTTATATCTGGCAGGTCCATATGAGAAAACCGGACTTAGGGGGCGAGAATACACCTCTAAGTCCGGTTTCTCAAAACAGCTCTGCCATATATAACGCAGATAGCTCCGGACGAACTTCGGAATCTGCCATACATAAGGCATGTATAAGGCAGATTCGGAAGTTTTGGGATTGTTTACAGCGAGCTCGGGGAGATTTCTCCAGCGATCGATGTGTGCATCCACTTGCCGAAGTCGGCTCCGGTCACGCCTTGAGACAGCAGGAACATGATTTTCGCATACGTGGCTTCCAGCGTCATATCGCCAGATCCAATTGCGCCGGCGCGTGCGATCGCATCACCCGTCTCGTAATGGCCGAGCAGTACTTCCGCCTGCTGGCACTGCGATGCAATCACAACGGGAACGCCATCATGCAGCACGTCGGCAATCACGTCAGTCAGTCCAGGCTCGTCGCTTGGCACATTGCCGACGCCGTACGCACGCAACAAAACCGCTTCCGGCCGCGGCGTAAGCATCGCTTCCAACCGTGCCGCGGAAATGCCGGGTGCCATATCGATCACCGCAACATCATGGCGAGAGTAAGGCTGAGGCGACGTCCAACCGTAGCCAACCGCAGCGGAATCGCCCGCATACCAATGCCATGGCGTGCCAGTGCGTGCCAGCGGGCCGACGGAAGGCGCCGAAAAACCTTCAAATGCCCAGCTCGACGACTTGCTCACACGATTGCCCGCAAACAGGTGATGTCCAAAAAACAGTCCCACACCGTGGAATCGTCCGCTCATCGCGGCATTCAGCGCGCCCGTGACATTCGCAGTGGCGTCCGACTCGATCTTGCCAAGCGGATGCTGTGAACCCGTGAAAATCACCGGCTTGCCAAAATCAGCCAACGCATACGCAAGCGCGGCGCTCGAATAGCTCATCGTATCGGTGCCATGCAACACCACGAACGCGTCGGCATCATCGCGGTGCGCACGCAAATCGTCGACCATCGTCTGCCAATTGTCGGGAGTCGCATTCGACGAGTCGATAAGAGGATCAAGCTCGGTGAACGTGAACAGGCTCGCGTCCATGTGTGCGTCCTCCAGCAGACGGAACAGCCATCCGCGAGTGTCGGCGCCCGGAATCAGCCGTTCGGCGAGTCAATCATGCCGATAGTGCCGCCGGTATATGTGATGTGAATGCGCATTGCCACCTTCTTACGATTGCCTGGTACTTAATAAGTACTTGCTTGCGATTGCGGGATGGACGAATTCCGATATTTCGGATTCCTACATCCCGCGATTCTGCGACTACTTGCGATTGTACGTGCATCTGCCGCGCTCATCGCGTACGATTAATGCAGCCACACGTTGGATTCATCTGGATTCAGCGCAAACACCAACGCCAGTGCGCACAAGGCGAAGAAGTCGTAAGAAAGTACATGAGCGCCCCTGTTGCAAATGCAGGGAATGCATTAGGCTAGAGCGCGTGACTGAAACTCATGAACTTCGTATTGCTGTAATCGGCGCCGGCCCTGCAGGCGTCTACTCCTCTGACATTTTCCTGCGCCAGTTGAAGAAGCTCGGCGAGGAGCTCGGCCTCGGCACTGCCGCCCGAATCGACCTGTTCGAAAAGCTGCCGGTGCCGTTCGGTCTGGTGCGCTACGGCGTGGCCCCCGATCATCCGTCCATCAAATTCATCGCGTCGGCACTCGAAAAGACGCTCGACAATCCGGACATCCACCTGTACTGCGACGTGGAATTCGGCAAGGACGTGACTCTCGACGAACTGCTCGAACGTTACGATGCCGTGCTGTTCGCCACCGGTGCAGTCGAAGACAAGCCGCTCGGACTGCCGGGCGCCGATCTGGACGGCGTATACGGCGCAGCCAAGTTCGTGGAATGGTACGACGGTTATCCGACCGGCGCTCGCGAATGGCCGCTTGAAGCTGAGGAAGTCGCCGTGATCGGCGGCGGCAACGTGGCCATGGACGTGGCTCGCGAGCTCATGCGCAATGCCGATGATCTGAAGGAGCGCACCGACATTCCGGACAATGTATATGAGGGCATCAAGTCCAACAAGGCGCGTGTGCTTCACTTGTTCATCCGTCGCGGTGTGGCGCAGGCCAAGTTCTCCGTGCAGGAATTGCGTGAGATGGAGAAGCTGCCGGGAGTGCAGCTGATCATCAACGAAGACGATTTCGATTTGGATGAAGACACGATTGAAGAGGCCGGCAAAGACAAGCTGACCCGTCAGATGGTCGAAGAGCTGTTCACGATTCGTGAGATGGCGGAAGACATGGAAGATGACGGTGACGTGGATTACGAGGGTAATCCGGCTGACCGCAAATATTACGTGCACTTCAATTCCGCTCCGGTCGAAGTGTTGGGTGAGGACGGCAAGGTCGTTGGCATCCGTGTGGAAAAGACCGAGACATCGGCGGACGGCAAGATGAGCCGTACCGGCGAATTCGAAGAGTATCCGGTGCAGGCTGTGTACCATGCGATCGGCTACAAACCGGCCACCGCGCCGGGCATTGCGTACGACGAGCGTCATGCGCACTTGGCGAACGCGAACGGTGACGGTCGTATCACTACGGCCGCTGAAGCCACGGATGAAGTGCGCGAGCGTCTGTATGCGACCGGTTGGGCGAAGCGTGGTCCGGTTGGCCTGATCGGCTCCACCAAGTCCGACGCACTGCTGATCGTGACTAATATGCTGGAGGATTTGTCGAAGGCTGCTGAGGGCGGTCGTGTGGCTGCCGATCGTGATCCGGAGTCCATCGACCGGCTGCTGGAATCGCGCGGTGTCAAGCCGATCGACTTCGCTGGCTGGAAGAAGATCGATGCGTTCGAACGTGCCGAGGGTGCGAAGGAAGGCCGTGAGCACAAGAAGGTCATCGATCCGGAGCAGATGCGCGCCCTGGCTCACGCCTAAGGTGGGTGTTTGAAACCCGGTCCGATAGGTTTCAAGCTTCTTTTATGCGTCTTGGGTGTCCGATTCTGGAGAATCGGTCACCCAAGACGTTTTTTATCCTGTGCTTGTCTGTTTCTGGTGAATTGGACATCTGGAGTGTCCGAAACATGTTCTGTATGTCTGTTTCTGGTGAATTGGACATGTGATGTGGACGAAGGACTTGCTACTTGTCCGATTCTCCCGATTCGGTCACCCAAAGGCCTCTTGGCATGCATCGGATGTCCGTTTCTCCAGAATCGGACATCCGGGGAGAAGCTGAGCATGCGAACTTCCGCAACTGCCCCCTAGCCTTTTCCGCAGCCCAGTCTCCAGCGCATATCCAGCAAAAACTCAGACTCCGTTTCTACGCTGGTGACCATGAACGGCAAATTGCAGGTGCATGGCCATTGCAATGGCTTGAAGACAACGCTGTTATTCGCGTTGATGTGGGGTGTCATCATGCTCATTTGGTGGGCGACCGGTGGCAGCCAGCGCACGCTTGGTATCTACATTCTCATCGGACTTGGCTCAACGTTCGCATCCTACTGGTTTTCCGACAAACTCGCGATCGCATCCATGCGCGCGCAGGAAGTCAGCGAGCAGGAAGCGCCGGTACTGTACAAAATCGTGCGCGAACTGTCGGCGAAGGCGGGCAAGCCGATGCCGCGTATTTATATCGCCCCAACCATGAGTCCCAATGCGTTCGCAACGGGACGCAATGAACGTCATGCGGCGGTCTGCTGCACGCAGGGCATTCTGCGGATGTTGAACGAACGCGAGATTCGCGGCGTGCTCGGGCACGAGCTTATGCACGTGTACAATCACGATATCCTGACGTCTGCGGTCGCGTCCGCAATGGCGACGGTCATTTCGTATCTCGGATATTCGCTCATGTATTTCGGTGGTGGCAATTCGCGCGACGATCGTAATGACTCGTCCTCTAATGGTCTTGGATTACTGGGTGTGCTGTTGAGCATGATTCTTGCGCCAATCGCCGCTTCGCTTATTCAGATGGCGATTTCACGTACGCGAGAATATGATGCTGACGAAGATGGTTCCATGCTTACGGAAGATCCGGAGGCGCTCGCGTCCGCATTGAATAAGATCTCGAACGGCGCTGAGACGATGCCGATGCAGAAGACTGCTGGTACGCAGTCGGTTGCTGCGATGATGATTGCGAATCCGTTTTCTGCGGAAGGTTTTTCTCGCTTGTTTTCCACGCATCCTGCGACTGAGGATCGTATTGCCCGGTTGATGCAGATGAGTCAGGAGATGAAGGCGCAGGGCGTGCAGTCCGGCTATTTGGCTGGCGGTTATGCGACGAGCGGGTATGCTTCGGCGGATATTCGTCGGCAGAATGGGGGTGTCTCTGGTGCCGGCGCCGGTGCGGGTGCAGGGGGATACTCCGGTGGGGGCTATTCGCGAGATTATTCGCAGCATCCCGTGCAAGGCGGGTATGGTCGCTGATCGGCGGCGATTGCAATGTGCGCAGGTTGCGCAAGTCATGCGTGATTGCATAGGATTCCGCTGATTCTGACGCGAATTGTGTGTGTTTCCTGTGGGGATGCATTGCAGAATATTTTGATGTCATCTGATGAATGACATTAATGCTGTTGTGGTTGTTGCGCGTTGATTGATATGCGATTTGGCAAGTGGGTGACGGTATCGAATATCGGTTGATGGCCGTGAATCCTGCGAATGCATGCTAGACTAAATGATTGTGTCCAAAAGGCACATTTTTTGCGGATGTAGTTCATCGGTAGAACGAAAGCTTCCCAAGCTTTAAAGGCGGGTTCGACTCCCGTCATCCGCTCCATTCGAAACCCTTGGAATCGTTGGAATTCCAAGGGTTTTTCTATTACCGTAAAAGACCCGTGAAGTCAACTTCACGCCGCGCAACTGTCGGTTGCGTCGCAAAATTTGGTTGCGAATCGCAATGCAACCGAAAGATGGTGGCGTGGAACGCGACGTTTATGACAAGCTGTTGCTTGGCAATCGCCAATAATCGCAAGTCGAGGCGATATGGAAACTCGACGAAAGGGCGGACATGAGTTTCAAAGAGAATCTGCAGTATCTGCGCGGTTCGCGCAACATGACGCAGGAACGGCTGGCAATGCTGCTGGGCGTTTCCCGGCAGGCAATTTCGAAATGGGAGTCCGAGAAGGCATACCCCGAAATGGATAAGCTGCTGATGCTTTGCGACATGTTCGGCGTGACATTGGATGATTTGGTCATGGGCGACGTGCGCGCGTCGGCGGGCTGTGGGGGTGCGGGACGCGTGGACTTGGCTGCTGATACGGATGGTGTGGCCGCGTCGGTTGGGGTGGCCGACGCTGCTGTTGGCGCGGTTCCGGGGGTAATCGGGTTTGCGGCATCACAGGTCGCAGGAATGTCCGATTCTGGTGAATCGGACGTGAGGGATACGAATCCGAATGTTTGTGCGTCCGTTTCTGGTGAATCGGACGCACAAGGTGCCAAAACCGGTGTTCAATTGTCCGTTTTTGCAGAATCGGACATGCGGGGTGGGCGGCAGGTAGCTGGAATCCGTGAATACGGATCAGAAACTTCCCGCCGAATCCGCAGGCGAACGCCCCAGTATCCCCCTATTTGGTCATGCCATATCACACGCGGCGACACTCATCGGCCTGTTCGCAATCGTCCTGTGGGGCTTCATGGCCGGCCTCGTGCGTCTCGTTTCCGAATCGTTCGGCGCCACGCTCGGCTCGGCGCTCATCTACACTGTCGGCGGCATGCTCCTGCTCATCGTGCGACGGCCGAAACCGATTAGCCAAGCGCCACGCAAGTACCTCGTCGCAGGCGGACTCATGTTCATCGCATACGAGGCGTCGATCTCGCTGTCGATCGGTCTGGCCACAACGAACGCGCAATCTGTGGAAGTCAGCCTCGTCAATTATTTGTGGCCGACGCTGCTGGTACTGATGACCGCCGCCGTGTCGCACAAACGCGGCTCGGTCTCCGAAGCGCTGCCGGGTGCAATCGTAGCCACCGTCGGCGTGGCAATGGCGGTCGGCGGTGAAAACCTTGACGTGCAGGAAGCGGTTGCCAATATCGCCAGCAATCCATTGCCGTACGCGCTCGCGTTCGCAGGCGCCTTTATTTGGGCGATTTACGCGACCGTGACGCCATCGATGTCCGATGGTTACGATGGTACGACGATTTTCTTCTGTTGCGTTGCTGTTGTGCTGTGGATTATCCATTTCGTTTCGGGCGACGGTTTGCCAGCTGTAGCGCCTGGCATCGGCGGCTATATTGCGCTGCTCGCATGTGCCGCGTCGATTGCCGGCGGCTACGCGTGCTGGGGGTATGGCATGTTACATGGCAGTATGGAACGCTTGCGATCGGTTCGTATGCGACGCCGCTGTTCTCCACTGCTTCCAGCACGCTCCTATTGGGCGTGGCGTTGGGCATGCCATTCTGGATCGGTGTCGCGCTGGTGGTGGTCGCTCGCTGATCAACGTGTGGTTTGCGCGACGCCGCTGATTGTCCGATTCTGCAGAATCGGACGCTTGTTGGTGTGTGAGGAGGCGACATGTGGGGTAGTGGCGGCGCAGAGGAGCGCCGGGATGGCGCAGCGGTACGTAAGGGAAGTGACCGGGCAGGACAATGCCCTTACGCATCCACGCTAGCTTAGGTTTTTGTCGGCTGGTATTTGGTGTGTGTTGCCGTTGGCGGTGATGGTGATGCGTCGCCAATGACGCGTCCATGTGTGCCAGCCGAAACCGATCTAAACCGGCTTAAACCAGCCCGTTCAAATCCACCTCGTCACATCACCTTGGTGGATTCCAGATTGCGGCTCACCCAGTTGTTCAACCGGATCACCGGCTTGCGCAACACCAATCCCAGCAGCAGCGAAGGAATCAGGAACAAGGCGAGATGCACCATGTCAAGCAGGTACTCATTGCCGTACGATCCGGCCATCGCGGCGTGCATGGCATCGATGGCGTGCGGGAACGGTAGGAACGGGTAGAGCATTTGGAAGAACTTCGGCAGCGTCTCGATAGGGAACGTACCGCCCGAACCGGCGACCTGCATCACCAGCAGCACCACGGCCACGGCCTTGCCGATATCGCCGAACGACACGGTCAGCGTATACACGATATTCGAGAACACGAGCGCGGCAAGCCACCCCACGGCAAGGAACTGCAGCGCATGATTCGCCTGCACGCCAAGGAAATACATGTCACCCAGGCAAACCAGTGTGCCCTGCAGCAACGCGAGCAGTGCGAAGATCGCGTACCGTCCGAAATACTCGTGGTCGAGGCGCAGTCCCCAACGTGAGGCGTTCCCCGGGCCGGACGGGCCGGCGACACGCGGCAGCGTGTCGCCCAAGCCCAGCACATGCGCCTTCTCGCGGTCCGAAATTGTCACTTTCAGCATGGCGCACAGGATGATCGCACCCACCCAGATTGACAGGATCGTATAGAACGGCGCCATGGCCGAACCGTAGTTCGCGATCGGGTACACTGAGACGCGCTGCAGTGCGACGGGCGCGGAAATCAGCGTGGACAGTGTGGACGCGTTGGCGGTGGCCAGTGCACGTAGTTCGTCCGATTCACCCGAATCGGACGAACTGGCGTCGTTGTCACCGTCGCCACCATCGCTGTTGCCGTCACCGGCGTTCCCGCCCGTCTCCAGCTTCGTGATCAGCTCCTTCACCGTCGCTGCCGACGAGTCGAGTTTCTTCGCGATCGCGCCGAGCGTGGAACGGATGGATGTCACATTCGTCCCCACATCGCCTGTCACATCGTCCAGATCGTCGGCGGTGCCGCTCAGCTGGGTGATCATGCTGTCGGTTTGGGAGATCAGCGTGCTGACTGTGGAGGCGAGCGCGTCGATTTTCGGCTTGACGTTCGTGGCGTAATCGTCGCGCACATTGCTGATCGACTGCTTCGCGGAGGTGATGCGGTTCAGGATCTCCTTGCGGGAGCGTTCCGCGGCTGCGGTATCCTGCGTGACCTGCGTGGAAGCGTCTTTCAGCTGCTGCGCGAGCTTCTGCGAATCGCCTTTGGCGGCTTCCAGCAGCGTGATCTCCCGGTCGATGGCTTCCAGCAGCGCCTGTTTCGCGGAATCGCTGTCCGGTAGTTGTTCCACCGATTCGTGCATGTGGTTGAGGCTTGTGATGTACGTGTCGTACAGCGATTCGCTGCTGGAGACTTGTTCGCTCAACGTTGTCAACTGGCTGGCTGCGGTGTCTGAGTCCTTGCCGATCGCGTCGAACGCCTTGTTCACCTTGGCAGCTACTTGGTCGAACGCGCCTGACACCTGGTCGAGCGCGGTGTTCACTGAGGAGGTGACGTTCGCACCTGCCGAAGTGAACGACGTGGCACCTGATTTGCCTTGCTTCAACGCGTTCTGGGCCTGTTTGCCCGCCTTGGTCGCCGAGGCGAGCAGTTTGCCCGTGGAATCCACGATGTCGTTCGCCGAGCCGAGCAGCTGCGAATACGACGTTACCTGCTGCGATGCGCCGCTCAGCGTATCCGCCATGGTGGTGAGATTGCCGTTGAGGTTGCGCATGTATTCGGCCATTTGCGGGCTTTGCGAATAGTGTAGGATGCTTGAGGCCAGGTCGAGTCCGACTTGCGCGATCGTTTTGGCGAAGGTTTTGTCGATTGTGTTGACCACGGTTGTCGCGCCCTGATCGGTGATATGCGGGGCGATCGGGTTGATTTTCTCGTTCAGATAGTACTTGAGCTGCGCGTGTTTGATGTCGGGGGAGAACAGCGTCATCATGTCGGCGCTGAAACCTTTCGGAATTACGATCGCCGCATAGTATTCGCCGGATTTCACCCCGTCGATTGCCTTGTCGCTTTTCACGAATTGCCAGTCCAGCTGGTCGTTGGCGTGCAGTGTGCTGATGATGGTTTCGCCCACGTTGACGCGCACCGGTATGAGATCCGACTTGTAACCCTTGTCGTTATTGGCCACGGCGACCTTCAATGCCTTGGTGTTGCCGTAGGGGTTCCAGCTGGCCGCGATGTTGAACCAGGCGTACAGCGCCGGCACCACCACCAGGCCCATCGAGACGATCACGGCGATCACGTTGCGGGTGGCGTGGCACATGTCCCGCTTGAAGATGCCCCAGATTATTTTCACTGTTCGTTCCCCTCCTCACGCAGACTCCTGCCAGCATTTCCGTCCGTGTTTCCAGCCGCATACTCAGCCGCATGTTCAGGCGCATGTCCGGCCGAACCACCATGCGCAGCCTCATACAGCCTCGTGCGTACGGCATGCATCGGCTTGTAATGCATGCCCGGCCGGAATAGCAGGTTCTCGTGCAGGATCGCGCTGCGGAACTCTTCCGCACTCATCGCTTCCTCGCCCAGATAATTCGCATACCGTTCGCGCAGATACTCCACCACGATGAGATACGTGTCGATGGCGATGATCGAAATGATCCAACCGAGCAGCATGGCGAGCTTCATGCGCGTGATGAATAGCAACAGCAGAAACACGAACGGCAGTACCGCCAGCGCGAGGAATCCCCAGCGCACCAGGCGCGGGTACAGGCGGAAGAAATGAATCGCCCGTCTGCGGGCGAGTTCGGGGAACTCCTCGGAGATCTGCTGCGCGGTCTCGGTGAGCCGCAACGGTTCCACCGTGCCTTCGTTATGTTCGGTGATCATCAGATCAGTGTCCGCCAGACGGTTGTCGAACAGGCGATTGAGGTTCAACGCCAGCTTGCGGACGACCAAGCCGATGAACAGCGCCACAGGCAGATACCAGAACAGCGAGAGCATGTCGATCCAATAATGGTTGGCATACATGCCGCCGATCGGCCCGCGCATCGCGTTGATGCCGTAGGTGAACGGTAGGAACGGTTTCAGACGGCGGAAGAATTCCGGCATCATCTCGATGGGGTAGAGGCCTGCCGCGCCCGGAATCTGGATGATCACCAGAATCACGCGACGGCCTTGCCGATATGCCGGAACGCCACGGCGAGCGCGTAAATGATGTTCACGTAGACGAACGAGGCGAAAATGCCGGCGAGGATGAACAGGAACGGATGCTCGCATTGGATGCCCAGCGCGAGATCGCCGATCGTGGCGATGATCGCCTGCAGGAATCCGACCGTGACGAACAGCAGCCAACGGCCCATATAGCCTTGGCGTGGCGTGTACATGCGGATCTTCTCATCGCGGTCCACTTCAAGCTTGTAGATCGCGACGAGCACGAATCCGCCGACCCATAGCGCAAGATTCGTGTAGAACGGCGTGACCGCGGAACCATAGTTTTTGACCGGGTAGAGGACCTGTTCGTCCAAATGCACCGGCTCGCCCACGAACGAGCCGACCTCGCTCGCGTCAAGTCCGAGCGCTTGGGAAAGCTGCTGGAACATCGCCGAACTGCTCAACGCGGCCACATCGGTGCGCGTGGTGTTGAGCTGTTTGGCGAGATTGGCGAGCTGCGTCTGCGTGCCAGCAATGGTGGTGTTCGTTTGGGTCACGGTGCGCGACAACTGGTCGAGCAGCCCGTTGCCCTGTTCCAGTGTGCTTTGCAGCGTGGTAAGCGTGCCGGACAGCGACCCATTGGCCAGGCTGAGTGTATCGAGCCCGGTGTTGAGATTCGGCATGACCGTGCCGGTGATGGTCGTGCGTGCGCTCGCCATCGACGCCGTGCCGTTCTTCGCCAGCGTGGTGACATCGTCGTTGAACCCGTTCGCGGTGTTCTTCCCCGCGTTGATCGCAGCCGTGGTGTCCTGATCGAAGGCGTCGATGCGCTGCTGCTGGAACGTCAGCTGTTTGCGGGCTTCGGCGAGTTGCGCGGAAAGATCCTTATACGTTTGGCTGTTCGGATCCAGCTGGCTGGCCTGCAACGCCTTCTCCACGCCGTCGAGCACATTGCCGGTGGTGGTGTTGACGTGATGCATGGTGCTGGACACTTGGTCGAGCGCGTCCTGCGTGGTGTTCAGTCCGCTGAGCACGGTGCCGGTGGCATTGCTCACGTTGACCTGCAGACCGGACAGTTGCGTGCTGCCGTTGTCGAGCGCTCCGACCAGCGTGTTCGAGAATCGTTCGGTTTGTGTGCGCGTCTCGCTCAGCAAGTCGGACGCCTTGCCGACGGTGTCAAGCGAGTTGGTGATTCCCGAGGCGAGCGCGATGTTGGACTGTTTGGCCGAATCGATGGTGGTGAGGGCTTTGTCGAGCGTGGAACGCGTGCCGCGCAGCTGCTGTTGGACGGTTTCGAGCTGGTTGATGGTGTCGGTCAGATCGTTGATGACGTCGCTTTGCGCGCTTTTCATGCTGCCGGTGGTTTCTCCCGCTGCCTCCTTCACTTCCTTCGCCACGGCGTCGGCCACGCTGGAAACGAAAGTGGTGTTGATCTGCTCGTCGATCGTGGTCGCACCCGTATCGGTGATTTTCGGCGCGATCGCGTTCAGCTTTTCGTTGATGTAGTACGTGATCGACGGTCGGTCGCCTTTACCAGTGACGGTGCCGATTAGTCTGGAGCTGAAGTCTTCCGGCAGTACGATCGCCGCATAGTATTTGCCGGATTCCACGCCTTCGATGGCTTGCTGCTCGGGAACGAAACGCCAGCCGAGCTGATGGTTCTTCTTAAGCTGGTTGACGGTTTGCTGGCCAGCGTCGAGATGACCGACCAGCGTGGAGGTTGTGCCCTTGTCCTCGTTCGCCACAGCGACCTGGATGTTGCCCGTGTTCGCGTACGGGTCCCAGTTGGCGAGGATGTTGCACCATGCGTACAGTGATGGATGATGGCCACACCCAGCGTGACGACGAGCGCCACTGGGTTCTTCAGAATGCGTTTCACGTCTCGAAGGAAGATGGCGAAAACCTGGTGCATCAAGCCTCCTCGCGGGTATTGGTCGCAACATCTACGTGCGGCGGCATGCCCGTGCGGGAATACCCGGTTGGGCTCTTCGTCGCGCGATCCGGTGGATATTCTATGACTTCCGATGGAACGATCGCAATGGTTTCGCCCTGTTTAATGGTCGGTCCCGCAAATGTCGGGATATGAGACGAAAACGCTCGGCATATGGCCTAGTGGGGCGGGCGACCTGGATATGGAGCGGACGGTCGGGAAAACGGAAAGGAAAGATGGCGAATGTTGTCACATGACAAGTGGGATAGGGTCGGGCGATAATGGAGGCATGACTATTGCAACGCCGGAACGTTATGCGCAAATGCTGGACGCCGCACGCCGCGGCGGTTACGCCTATCCCGCGATCAATGTGACCAGCACACAGACCCTGAACGCCGCACTCCAGGGTTTCGCCGAGGCGGAATCCGATGGCATCATCCAGGTCTCCGTAGGCGGCGCCGCCTACTTCTCCGGGCAACGCGTCAACGACCGCGTCACCGGCTCGCTTGCCTTCGCAGCCTTCGCGCACGAAGTCGCGGCGAAATACCCCAACATCACCATCGCCCTGCACACCGACCACTGCGCCAAACAGTATCTGGACGAATGGGTGCGCCCCCTGCTCGACCATGAAGCCGAACAGGTGAAGCACGGTCAGGAACCGACCTTCCAGTCACACATGTGGGACGGTTCCACAGTGCCGCTGGGTGAAAACCTCGACATCGCAGAAGAACTGCTCGACAAATCCCAAGCCGCGCACACCGTGCTGGAAATCGAAATCGGCGCGGTCGGCGGCGAAGAAGACGGGCACAGCGCCGAAATCAACGACAAACTGTATTCCACGCCCGCGCAAGGCATCGCCGTCGCGCAACGACTCGGCCTTGGCGAGCGCGGACGCTACATGGCCGCCTTCACCTTCGGCAACGTGCACGGCGCATACAAACCGGGCGTGGTGAAACTGCGCCCCGAACTGCTCGACGAAATCCAGACCACGGTCGCGCTCGCGATTAAGGCCGGCGAAATGCCCGACCCCGCGCACTCGCTGGATGTCGCTCCCGGTAAGCCGTTCGCCCTGGTGTTCCACGGCGGTTCCGGCTCCGCGCCGGAGGAGATCGCGCAGGCCGTGAGCTACGGCGTGGTGAAGATGAACATTGACACCGATACGCAGTATGCATTCAGCCGTGCGGTGGCCGGTCACATGTTCTCCAACTATGATTCGGTGCTCAAAATCGATGGCGAGGTGGGCAACAAGAAGATGTACGACCCGCGTTCGTGGGGGCGCGAAGCGGAAAGCGCCATGGCCGCACGCGTGGTGGAGGCTTGCAGGCAGCTTGGCAGCGCGGGCAAGGCGTTGAAGTAGTGTGATGCCGTACGCGCCGTGTAATGCATGCGGCGTGTGCGGCACGGTGGGTGTGTCGCGTTGTATGAGACGAAAGCGATGGAACTGACTAGTTTCAGCGGCCGATCGGTGCATATCCGGCAGATATCCGGTAGAGGGCGCAGGGTAGTCTTTGTAAGGCCTTGGGTAAGGCTTTGAGGCGAAATCGCATACGCGCGGAGGTGCAACAACATGCCTGGAATTGTTTTGATCGGTGCCCAGTGGGGCGACGAAGGTAAGGGCAAGGCGACCGATCTTATCGGCACCAAGGTCGACTATGTTGCGCGTTTCAATGGCGGCAACAATGCGGGTCATACCGTGGTGGTCGGCGACGAATCGTATGCGCTGCACCTGCTGCCCTCCGGCATCATCAGCCCGACCGCGACTCCGGTTATCGGCAACGGTGTTGTTGTTGATCCTGAAGTGCTTTTCGAAGAGATCGACGGCTTGGAAAGCCGCGGTGTGGACTGCTCCCGACTGCTGGTGAGTGAGGGTGCGCACATTATTGCGCCGTATCATCGTGTGCTTGATAAGGTGACGGAACGTTTCCTGGGTAAGCACAAGATCGGTACCACCGGTCGCGGCATTGGACCTGCGTATGCCGACAAGATTAATCGCGTGGGCATCCGCGTGCATGACCTGTTCAATGCGGAGCATTTGCACGACAAGGTTGAGGCAAGCCTGCATCAGAAGAACCAGATGCTGGTGAAGCTGTACAATCGTCGTCCGATTGATGTGAACGAAACCACGGATGAGCTGCTTCGTCTTGGCGAGCGCCTGAAGCCGTATGTTGCCAATACTTCGCTGGTGTTGAACAAGGCGCTTGATGAGGGTAAGACCGTGCTGTTCGAGGGTGGTCAGGCGACCATGCTTGATGTGGATCACGGCACATATCCGTTTGTCACGTCCTCCAACCCGACTGCCGGCGGCGCATGCACCGGTACCGGTGTCGGCCCGACCAAGATCACCCGCGTGATCGGCGTTTCCAAAGCGTACGTGACCCGCGTGGGCGAAGGACCGTTCCCGACCGAGCTGTTCGGCGAGGAGGGCGAATGGCTGCGAGCCCAGGGCCACGAGTACGGCGTGACCACCGGCCGTCCGCGTCGTTGTGGCTGGTTCGATGCGGTCGTCAATCGTTATGCGGCTCAGGTCAACGGCCTGACCGACATCGTGCTCACCAAGCTCGACGTGCTTACCGGCCTGAAGGAAATCCCATTGTGCGTGGCCTATGATGTCAACGGCGAACGCCGCGACGATATGCCTACTGATCAGTCCGAATTCGCGGCAGCGAAGCCGATCTACGAATCCATGCCGGGTTGGGACGAGGATATTTCCCAAATCCACGACTTCAATGATCTGCCGAAGACCTGTCAGGATTACGTCAAGCGTCTTGAGGAACTGTCCGGCTGCCGTATCTCCGTGATCGGCACCGGCCCGCAGCGCGACCATATCATCCAGATCAATTCGCTGGTCGACTGACCGTCGGCAACGAGTTTCCCGGCTTGACTGGCAACGACGCGGCACATGATATCCGCCGGCTGATTCCGCGATTCGACCACTTGAAGTGGAAGATGGCGGCGGCCGGCATAGTCATTGGTCTGGTTTCAGGATTGCTGGTCGTCGTATACCGTCTCGGCATCGAATACGGCACGGATGCGTCCCGCTGGATATATGCGCGGATTCGCGAGACCCCGTGGCTGATTGCGCCGTGGGCGGTTGCCGCGGTGGCGGCCGCGCTGGCGATCGCGTGGATGGTCGGCAAGGAGCCGATGGCCGGTGGCAGCGGCATCCCGCAGACCAACGGCGTGGTGATATGCGGCTTGAAGATGCGTTGGCAGACGATTCTGCCAGTCCGTTTCGTCGGTGGACTGTTGGGCGCGTTGTTTGGTCTGTCGCTCGGCCGTGAGGGGCCGTCCATTCAGATTGGTGCGTCGGGAGCGCAGTGTGTGTCCCACCGTTTGCGCGGCCACCGCCGTGAGGACATGCAGGAGCATTATCTGGTCACCGCCGGTGCCGCGGCAGGCTTGTCCGCCGCGTTCAGCGCGCCGCTGTCCGGCATGATGTTCGCTTTGGAAGGGGTGCATCGGAGTTTTTCCCCTGCGATTCTGATGGGTGCCACTGCCGCATCGCTGACCGCCGATTTCGTCTCGAAATACTGTTTCGGTCTGCGTCCGGTTTTGGATTTCGGTGATATCGGTCAGCTGTCGTTGGAAGAGTATGTGTGGCTGATTCCGTTGGGATTGGTGGCCGGTTTGGTTGGTTCGCTGATGAACCGCTCGTTGCTTGGCTTCCAGACGCTGTACGGCAAACTGCCGGCATGGAGCCGCCCGATGATTGCGATTGCGATCGCGTTGCCTGTCGGCATCTGGTTGCCCGACGTGCTCGGCGGCGGCTCGAATCTGATTGATACCGCCGAACATGCGCGCGTCGGCTTGGGAATGCTGTGTCTGCTGTTCGTGGCGAAGATGCTGTTCACATCCACGAGTTTCGGCTCAGGCGCGCCTGGCGGTATTTTCATGCCGATTCTTGCGGTCGGTTCGTTGGCCGGCGGCATCTGCGGTGAAGTGTTGCATCGATTCGGTGATCTGCCATCCGACGCAGTGGCGGTGTTTGCGGTGTGCGTGATGACGGGCACGCTCGCCGCGTCCGTGAAAACGCCGATCACGTCGATTCTGTTGGCTGTGGAGATGTCTGGAACGTTGACGCACATGCTGCCGGTCGCGGCCGTCGCTTTCGTCGCGCTGTTGGTGTCCGATTTGCTGCGCACCAAACCGATTTATGGGGAGTTGCTGGAGCGGTACGTGCGCGCGCAAGGCATGCAGATGGCGATCGCAAGCCATGTGGGCAGCGGCATTATGGAACTGCCATTGGAAATGGGGGCGATTGCGGACGGCAAGCGGGTGCGTGACGTGCGTTGGCCGTCTGGGTGCCTGATCATCGGCCTGCGTCGCGGCGAAAGCGAGATCGTGCCGCGCGGCGATACACGGCTGCGTGCCGGCGACTATCTGGTGGTGCTGTTCAGTGGCGAGGAGGAGCGCGAGGTGCGACCTGCGATGCGGCGGCTGTGTGATGCCCGGCTTGACTGAGCCTGGCTGAATTCGGCTGGACTCTGGATGTACGAATCTGCGGAATCGGACATCCAGGGTGCATACGTTGGCGCTCCGTGTAAACTCATATGCGTTAGGAAGGCGGCAACCGCGGCCCAGCTCGTTGTTGCACGGCCTATGGGCGGAACAACGCTGTCCGCGGAAGGCCAGTACAGGGGGAGCGCAATGGAATCGCAAGAACAATCGCCGGGAGACGTGGTGACTGCGGGTGAGGACTCACATCCCATCACGCAGGCAATCGACACTGTTGAGGTGATGCATGCTGGTGCAACCGCGCCCGCCGCTAACACCATGGATCCGCCTACGATTCCCCTGGCGCCGATGAAACGTATGCAGGCGCGGTTCAATCCGCTCGCCGACGGACTGATGTATGTTGTGGTGTTCGTCGGTGGATTTGTTGGAGTCGGCTGTCGGCATGCGTTGGATATGCTCCTGCCGTCGGTCAGCGGGACGC
>ENA-OQDD01000073-OQDD01000073.1-human-gut-metagenome-genome-assembly--contig:-NODE-73-length-38748-cov-3.890966_pt1 | contig 38748 bp, 49 predicted proteins | sample MGYA00242507_ERZ504598 | MGnify/ENA primary metagenome ERZ504598 (study PRJEB26092, sample SAMD00036318) | human gut metagenome | host: Homo sapiens | study: EMG produced TPA metagenomics assembly of...
CTTCAAAGCTGTCCTCCAGCAGCGTCATGCTGGCGCTGCATCAGCTTATTGTGGTGCTTTTGCAGCTGTTCTTCGTCCATTTCACTGGTGTCTTTCCGGAACTCCGCAAAAACTTCTGCACATCTCCGGCCAGATCATTCACCACGCTGATGCTTGCTGCACTCAGCACGTCGTAATCCTTACCGTTCACAGCATTGTCGATCAGATGTATAACTCACTTCCGTACAAAAAGTTTCCCGCAAAACTTTCTGTGTACAGGCTTGCAAACCGTTTCCACATGCTCTTCACGGTCACATCGCCGTTTTCGTCCTGCTCCCGGTCCCACCGGTGCAAAAGGAAATCTGCGCCAATCTTCATGATCGCAAACACCGCCGTCTGTGCCGCCTGGCTCACAACAGCCCGGTTTCGCTGTGTTTTTGCCCGCTGCAATTCCGCTTTGTTTTCATCGCTCTGGTTCTGCCGGTAGCGTTCCGCCTGTGCCCTGTAATCGCCAATGGCATCCGCCAGAATGCCGTAGTTCTGGAAACGTTGGGTGGTGAACATGGTCAGCTGCTTCAGCAGTTCGTTAGGGTTGCGCTGAATGCCCGCCCGCTGCATCACGGTGTAGTTGGGCTGTGTCTGCTCGATCACCTTCTGATAGGTGCGGTTCACCGCTTCCCAATAGGCCGGGCTGCCTGTCACCTCCGCGCCTTCAAACTCGGCCGTGTGGTTCTGCACGTATCGCTTGCTGCCTTCCCACAGGGCTGCTACCGTCACTTCGTCCATCCCGTTGATCCAGCCGGTCAGCCAGTTCGGCAGCTTGTCCATGCCCTTTTCCGCCAATGTTTCCTGCTTGCCAATGCTGGCAAGCTCGCCGTTCTGGCTGCCGCGCTTGCGCCAGTCCAGCAGCACGTCTCCGTGCTCTTTGATCTCCGTTTCCAGCGCTGTCCGCGCCTTGGGCGAAAGGTTCTTCACAAAGGGTACCACTGCCGCCATGGTGTCGCCGCCCAGTACGGCCGCTGCTGTGGGCAGCTTGCCGCCTGCGCAATGGCAACGCCCGGGTTCAGCGTCAGCACTGCGCCTGCATAGTTCCGCGCAGGTTTCCCAGTACTTTGTTAAAGGTGCTGGGCCGCTTGCGCTGGGTAGTCTGCAGGTCGGTCAGCAGGTCATCGATGTAGCTCACCGCATCCTTGCCCCACTGTTCCTTGATGATGCCGTTCTTCAGGTTTGCAAGCCTTTCCCGCGTCTCCACGCCGCTGTTCAGGATCTTCTGCACGTCCCGGATGGGCGCGGCCAGGCCCGCATACGCCGCCGTGTCCCGCAGGCTGCGCTGCACCACATTTGCGCATTCTTCCAGCAAAACGGGCTGTCCGCTCTTCACGCGGTTCTTCAGGAAACCGCGTCCCTCAATGGTCGCGTCCAGATTCAGGCCGTCGATCTGGGTCGCCAGCACCGATTTATCCACCGCAATGGGATAGTAGTTTTTCACGGTTGCCCGCTGGTAGCCCACCAGCTGCAGGCTCGTCTCGTTGATGAGCTTCGTGGTGTAGTTGTCGAAGAACTCTTTCATGTCCGCGCACCATGCCCGGTCATAGTCAGTCATGGCCGCTTCCACCGTCTGCAGGATGCTATCCGCTGTCGGGGTCCCGTCCGCATCCGTCAGCATTCCCAGATGTACGGTCTGTCCCTTCTGGTAAGCCTGCTCAATGTCACCTTTGTTGTACAGCTTTGCATCCGGAATCACAAGTCCGCCGTTCATCAGGTGGTTCAGGCTGTCGGTGTTGTGCAGGTGCATGTACAAACTGCACAGCTGTGCATGGGTCAGTTCGGCTTTCTTTCCCTTCACATCGGTCAGGCCCACGTCCACAAGGTCTGCGCCCGGGCCTGCAAAGTTCTGCATTTCCTTCACGTGTTCTTTTCCGGTCACGTTGGCAAACAGCTTTTCGCCTTCCACGGTGATCTTCGTCTGCCGGTACTGGCCGTCGTTCAGCATTTGGGCCATCTTTTCCATCTGGCCGTTCTTCGCGTAGCCGCCCAGCATACGGAACACCCGCTCCGCGCCCAGCATATCCAACTGATACTTTGTCAGCAGATTGTGCACGCCGTCCAGCTTTCCGCCGGGGTGGTTGCCCTTGCTGGCATTCACCTCGCTGGCTGCGCCTTCTGCGATTGCGCTCACTTCTTCAGCCTTTGCAAGACTCACCGTCTTGTTTGCATTGCGGATCACATGCAGCGTCGAGCTGGTAATAGCCTTCAGCATCCGCATCTGATCCACCGTCATGGGCAGATAGGTGCGGTTCTCCGTCTCCTTGATGCGTTTGCGCAGCCGTTCCTGCAGTGCCCATGCTTTCTCGCTGTCCGGTAAAACTTCTGCCTCGGCCAGCTGCTCGTGCAGTTTGGTCAGCTTTGTGTCCTTTGTCGTCTGCAGGTCGTCCCGCAGCGTCTGGATCAGGGTATCCACGCCGGTCTGCTTCCATTCTTCGGTCATGGCGTTGGGGCTGTTCTCGCTGCCCGCACTCTGCCGGATCCGGTCCTGCAGCCTCGTCAGCTGGTTCACGGCCCGTTCGTTCAGAATGGTCATGTCCGCCAGCTTTGCCACCTGTGCTGCCGCATCGATCAGCCCCGGCTGTACATACTTGTCCTTGCTGGGCCGCAGCAGCATCTGGTTCAGCTGTGCCGCGTTCTGACGGATGCTGCGTTTCAGTTCATCCATCTTCCGTGCATCCCGCGCCCGCTGCACTCGCTTTTCCGCTACTGCCTTCGCAACGGCAATATCTTCGTCCCGCTGCTGTCGGGCTGTTTCAATGGCAAGGGCATTCCGCTGCGCCTGTTTCTGCTCCCATGCGGCCCGCTTACGTTCGTTATCCGCCTCCCATTCCATGATCTCATTTTCCTGCACGATCAGGCTGTATTCTGCCTTGTCCGCGCGCCGCTGCTCTTCCCGTAGCCGCATACTCAGATCTGCATTTTCCTCCCGCAGTTCTCCCATGCGTTCCCGATACCACAGTTTTGCTTCATCCAGCATTTCCTGCCGCTCGGCCTTCAGGCGTTTCACTTCCTGCTTCATTTCCCGCTCATAGCTTTCCCGCAGCACTGTCAGCTTTTCGTTCAGGTTGCCCACATTGGAAACATCCACACCAAAGGTTTCAAGGTTCTGGTCCAGCAGCTTTTCCGCTCTTGCTTCTGCCGTTGCAGTTCGGTCATCTGCTGTACTTCGGCGTTCTGGTTTGCAGTGCGCCGGTTTTCCTGCATTCTGCGGCCAAACTCCCGCTGCTGTGCTTTCTGTACGCCGCGCAGTTCCTTTGCCACCTCTGCAGCACGTTCTTTGCTGCCTGCTGCGGCTCTTGCCACATCCATATTGTGTCGCTGGATGCCCTCAAAGATAGCCTGCACGTCAGTCATCTCCGGTGTCGCCATAATGTCACCGATGATCCTGCCCGCCAGTTCGATCTTTGCATCCTCATACTCTGCATCGTCTGCAAACCGGCTCATAGTCGCAGGCTTGATGGCATCGTGCAGGTTCATCAGCACATTCAGCCACTCGGTGCTTTCCATGCTCATTGCACCATCCACACCCGCCTGCTGCGCTGCAGCTTTCCACAATGCCTTTGCACCGTCGCTGGTGCCGTCCACAGCGCGGTTGTCGTTGATCACGCTTTCGTACTGCTGTGCCGGGTTGCCGTCCCGCACGCTTTCGGCCTGCCGCAAGGTCACGCCGTGCCTGCGCGCTTCGGCCACTGCTTCGCTCCAGCTGCCGTATGCTTTCACCAGTTCTGCCTTTGCCTGTCCGCTTCTGTTCACGGTATATTCCAGCTTGTGCAGTTCCGGGTATTCGTCCCACAGCTCACTGTTGCGGTAAACTGCCCCGTCCAGAATTTCTCCCGCCAGCGTTTCGGCCAGCGCATTGGCTTTTTCCATGTCCGCACCGTCGGCTTTCAGGTAGTCCACCAGTACCTCGGTCTCCCTCGCAAGCTTGGCCCGGTCCGCCTTACTGCCGTTCGCCTTTGCCCAGCGGCTGGCCAGTCCTTCAATGGCCGTCCGGCTCACCTTCACACCCCGTGTCAGCCCAAAGAACTGGCTCAAGGTGTCCAGTGCTGCAGCCTTGTCCGCAATGGTGCGGCTTGCCATCTGCTGGTCGTTCCGTTTTGCATCCCGGTCGGCCTGCTCTGCCAGCTGATAGCGGAACTTTGCAAGGTCGCTTTCTTGTGCCAGTTCACCGGTCTGGTAATATTCCCGGATCTCCCGCACTATGCGGTCAGCATCCACACGTCCGCTGTATTCCTTGCCGGCTGCCACCCGACCATCTGCTGTGGAGATGTCCAGTGTGAACTGCCGTTTCTCGCCGCCCAGCTCCTGCACCATTCGCCAGATCTGTTCCAGCTGCTGCGTGGTGGGTGCTGTGTCTGCCGAGAGATCCACTCCCGGTGCTTCAGCCATCACGCTCACATTGCCGTCCAGCAGAAATTCGTTCAGCGCTTCTGTTCCATTTTTCACCTCTGCCGAACCGAACACGCTCATGATCTCCCGGTGATCGGTATCTCGGGTTCGGTCATTCTGGCAAAGTCCAGCATCTGGCCGTCCGGCAGAATGTATCCGGCTCGTCTGAAGTCCTCTGTCGTGCCAAACCGTTCTTTTGCCAGTACGCGGCGGTATTCCGCCTTTCCGCCGTGGGCTTCGGCCTTGGCATCATATACCGCCTGTTCTGCTTTGCCTTTTTTGCGTTCTGCTGCTGCATCCGGGCACCGGCCTCTTTGATCCGGCCGTTCAGCACAGCGCTCTGGTCTTCCAGCTGCGCCATACGGGCATTGTAGTCTTTGCGCTTTGCAAGATAATTCTGGTATTCTTCGCTGTCCCGGTAGGCTTTTGCTTCTGCAGAAAAAATCCCCAGTGCCTTCTTCTTCGCCTCGATCTCTTTCACGGCGTCGCTTCCCAGCCAGGCACTGCGTTCTTCCTTCAGCTCCCGCCGCTGCTCGTCCAGCCGCTGCTGTTCGTCGCGCAGCTTCGTCAGCTCGTCTGCCTCGCTCAACTGATATCGTACATTTTTCTTCAGCGTCCCGTCATTTCCCTTGTTTTCAGCGGCTTCCTGTGCTATACTCTGGTTAGAGATCTTCGACCCGCTGCTCCCCGAATCTTCGGATTCCATGTGGGCTTTGCCGAAGGTCTCCGTAAAGCTCTCCGGCAATCTACTCCTTGAATCTTCGGATTCTACGTGGGTACCACCGGAGGGCTTTATTTTTGTTTCTTTGATGTTAACAATATCATAAAAAATCTCCCGTGTATCCGGTTTGATGGCTGTCAGCACATCTGCCTCATACGCGTTTTCGCCCACGCGGATTTTAATTCTTCCGCGGTTGAAGGCTTCCGCATTTTTGTGATTTGCGGGCTCGCGGTACACCTCATCCGCAGTTGCAATGATTTCATCAAGATTGGCAGCCATGCGCATCTTGTCCGCATACGCTGTGGCATTTTCCCACTGTAATGCCTTTGAATACTTCGACCAGACAAACTCATTGCGTCCATCTTTGCTGTTCAGAATTGTCCAGCCGTTTCTTACAAAGCCATCCGGGAAACGTTCTCTGATTGCCTGCTTGACTACCGATTTCCAGTTTTCCTGCGGGATTCCTTTCAGAATATCCTCGTCGATCTGAATGTAAGTTTCTCCCTCGGCATCTTTCTTGATTTCAAACCTTGTCCCTTCCGCCGCGCCCTTGTTCTCAAGGGCTGCGGCGTTTTCTTTTGCGGCGCGCAGGCTGTCCATAGCCCTCTCCGCATGGGCAAAGTATTCGTCCTGCAGCACCCGCTTTTCTGCCACCGCAAGGCGCTGTGCTTTCAGAGCGGCCTTGTTCTCCGGGTCTCTTGCCAGCACTTCCTTTGCGCGGCTCACGATGTCGCTCAAAAGCTCCTTCACCTTGGTCATCACCTTGTGGATGCTGCCTGCCTTGCCTGCGTTCTTTTCAGCCTGCCCGCGCTGGAACTCCACCCAGCGCTTAAAGCTCGCTTCATGCTGAAGATGCCGCGCCATGCGTCCGCCACAAGTTCTTCTGCGGCTTCCTCGTAGCTCAGCCCCTGCTGTGCATAGTCGGAAAGCTTCCCCCGGATCATCTCGTCAATGCCTTCAAAGCCCTCGCTCTTTGCCAGAAATTCCAGTGCATGCTGCTGCAGTGCCTGCGCACCCTCTGCATCAAGTGAGTTGTACCAGTGGTAGTCCTCGTGCAAGATTGTGCCAAACACATCCTCTGCCCGGTCGCTGAAGAAAATGCGCGCCGTCTCGGTGTCCACATAAGCCCTCACCCGGTCGCTGCCCTGCAGTACCGTTTTCAGCACCGCATCGGTGTTCGTGGCCTTCGCATTCAGTTCGATCAGCTGCGTGCCCACCTCGTTTGCCGTGCGCATCGTTCCCTTATACAGCACCCGGCCGCTGCCGCTGGTGCTTTCCGCCGTCAGCCTTCCGCCAAGGCTTGCGCGCTGCATCTTTCCGGCTTCCAGTTCTCCGTGTCCCTGCAGCCATGCCAGCTGCAGCGCTTCCCGTCCACCGTCCTGTGCCAGCACGTAATCGGTGTTCACAGCAAGGCCGCTCATGCCTTGCGCCAGCTCCATAGCCTTGTCAAAGGTGTGCACATCTTCCATCTGTCCCAGCCGGTACAGGCTACTGGCTGCAGCTGCATACCGCCCGGCATCTCCAATTTCTGTCGGCATGTTCCTGCTGATGGTCGCACTTGCCCCATCCGATACCTGCCATCGGGTCAGCTCATGCTGCACCTCCCGCTGCTTTGTGGTCAGGCTCTGCTGTTCAAGGCCGTAAGTTTCCCGCATCCCGCCAGACTGTTCCGCCGGGCTGCTTTCCACCCTTTCCCCGGTGTTCTCCACGGCAGCTCCGCTCCGGCCCAGCTCACTTTCCGTCTGTGCCTGCCGCGCAGATCTGTCAGCTTCCATTTTTTCTACAATTGCGGCCGTATTTTGTGCTTCAACTGTCGCATTTTCGGTAGCTGTGGCCGGAGCCTGTGCTGCCCGCTGCTGTGTTGTCATTTCCCGCAATACCTGCCGGGTCTTTGCTTCCGTTTCCGGCAGCTCAACACCGTATTCTTCCGCAAAGGCAGCGCGGTTCGCTTCATTGGCCGCATTCGGTGTAAATAGGTTGATGGTCTTGCTCGTAAGCTGCCCATCCTGCACAGCTGCGGCAAGCTGCTGCACAGCCGGGTTTTCGCTCTGTACCATCGGCGCAGTATCCTGCATGGTCGCAAATCCGCTTGTCGTCCCCGTCACTTCCGGCTGCACCGTTTCCTGTGTAGCAGCCGCAGGTTGTCGGGTGCCTGCCGCAGCTTCTTCCGGTGTCTGCTGCATCGCCGTTCCCGGCTCCTGTGCCCGCACTTCGTCCTGCAATGCCTGCCGTGCCCGTTCCATCTGTCCTTCGTAGTATGCCCGCTTCACATTACCCACAATGCTGGCATCGCCGCCGTTCGCCTTTGCAAGCCCTGCGCCCACAGCACCGCCCAAGGCACCGGATGCGCCGCCCGTCAGGCCGCTTTCCAGTGCGGTCAGAAAAGTGTCGCTTTTAAACAGGTCTGCCGCCGCTTCGCTGTCGCCCAGCGTCGCATCAATAGCCTTGTCTGCATAGGTCTCCACAAAGGCCTGCATGGCATTGTCCACGCCGCCGGAGATGGCATTTGCCACCGCCGGGTACCGCTGTGCCAGCGTGCCGTCCGCCGCCACGCTGCGCACCATGTCAGCCAGTTTGCCCGCCAGCGTATTCTTTGCGTAGTCACTGCCCATGGTCTTTGCAAGGTCTGCTGCGCCCACACTGTTAATGGCCCAACCCGCGCCAAATTTTGCAAGCCCCCGGCCAGCGTCTTGCCTGCACTTTCGCCCTTTTCAACGCTCTGGCCCATAGCTTCCGCACCGCCCTGCGCACTCAGCACCGGCAGCACCCATGCCGGGTCAATAGCCGCCACCGCAAGGTTCTCGCCAGCACTGCTCACGATGCCCAGCGCCTGCTTTGCAATGGGGCTAAGGCCCACCTGTGCAGCTGCGGTCAGATCCTGTCCTCGCTTGTACAGCTGATAGCCAAAGCTCTTCTCCGGGTCTACGCTGTCATGCACTTCCGTTCCGGCAATGCGCGCCCGCATGTTGTCGATCTCCTGCTGCGTGTAACCTTTTTCAATCAGCTCTGCATCCGTGTAGGCATCGCTCTGCGTTGTTTGTGCCGCCGGGGCACTGGCCATTGCACCGCTGCTCTGTGCCAGCTGCAGCGTGTTGTCCCGTGCTGCATACCGTGTCTTTCCGCCGGTCATCAGGCGCAGCAGCTCCTGCTGCCGGTCGTCGCTCTGTACATCCTGCTGCAGCTGCTTCCAGTTGCTGCTGGTCGCTGCTGCATTCTTTGCGCTCTGTACGCCGGTCTCACCCGCCAGAAAAACCGAGGATGCCACCGTGTCTCCAATACCGCCAATGGTATTGGCCGCGCGCCGCGCTGCACGCTGTCCTGCAGGCAGCGCATCAAAGTCGGCAATGTACTGCCGCGCTTCGCTGATCTCCTTGCGGCTGTATCCCTTTGCCAGCAGTTCCGCATCGGTGTAGTCCCGTCTGCCCGCACTCTTTTCCGGCACTGCTGCGCTGGCTGCAGCACCGCTCACGCTCTGGGGCTGCATGGCGTTGTTTTTCTCGGCATAGCTCTGTCCGCCGGTGCCAATGCGCATCAGCGTCACAAGTTCCCGGTGCTTCGGGTCAGCGTCCATCCACTGGTTCAGCCGGTCAAAATCGCTGAAGTCGTCTGTCGCTTTCAGATCTTCCGTGTACTGCTTCACCTTCTGCGCAGTCTGTGCATACCAGCCTTCATCTCCGCTGGCAATGCCTGCAATGCGCTGGCGCTCAGTGGGCTGCACCGTTCCCGTCACCTTTGCCGCCGGAGCTGCAGTGCTCTTCGCGTTCAGCCATTCCGGCTGCGCAGTGCTGCTGCGTGTACCTGTACCGCTGTCGGTCACAATGCCGCTTTTGCCCGGATATGCCTGTGTTCTGCCTGTTTCCTGCGGCACTGCCAGCTGCAGCTTGTGGCCGCTGTCCGCGCCCGTCATCTGCGCCAGCACCGTGCACCAAGCCCGTGCCGGTGTTCTGCCTTGCAGCCGCAGCCGGGCTGGCAGCATTCTGTCCGCTGCTTTTCGCTTCCCAGCTTTCCCGCGCTTTTGCAATGCGTTCCGGTGTCCACTTGTCCGTAGTGTTTGCTGTTCCCGCAGCTGTACCGGTGCTTGCCGTCCGGTTTGTGGTGCGGCTGTTGTTTTTCGCTTCCCAACTTTCTCTGTCTTTTTTCAGTCTTTCCGGTGTCCATTTGCTCATAACTGCCGGTCTCCTTTATCGTTCCGCTTCCAGAATTTTCATAATGGACGACAGCGTGTTGTCCGTAATGCCGTCTGCAGAAGTCTGCCCGCAATATCGTCCAGACTGTAACCCCTCGCCTGCATGCCGCGCGCCGTTGCAAGTCCGCTGCGCAGCGGACTGCTGCGGGTGTTTGCCTGCCCACTGGTGCCGTTGCTTCCCGCCGTGCTGTTTTTCAGCCACCCCGCGTCCGTCAGGGTCTGCTGGTAGAAGTCATACAGTGGGTCTGTCTTCTTCATCCCGGAGAATTTTGTTGCCATCGTCTGCAGCTGGCTGTTGGTAAAGCCGGTCGTTCCCGTCTTGCCGCTGCCAGAGCTTGTGTTTCCGCTCTTCGTTCTGCTCGTTCTGCTGCTCCCGCTGCCGGTCGTCCTATAACGGTTATTCAGTGCCAGCTGGTTTGCTGTGTAATTCAGCTGCCGCTGGTTCAGTGTGGGCGAATAGTCAATGCTGCCGGTATCTACGCCCGCCATCTGCAGGTAGTTTTTGGCTGCAGTGTCATTGCCACTTCCTGCCAGACTTGCACCCTGCAGCAGTGCCGCCATCTGATCCTGCTGTACACTGCTCATGCCCTGCCATGTATCCAGCATCGTCTGGTCCAAACCATATTTCGTCAGCACTGCTTTCGCTGCATCATCAAAGCCTGCCTGTTTGTATGCGGTGGCCTGCTGCAGCGCCGCCACCTGATCGCTCAGCTGAGTGCGTGCCAGACTGTCATTGTACTGTTTTTCCTTGAACTCGTTTTCCCACTTCTGCTGGCTGTACCCCTTGTACGCATCGTATCCTTCCATCACCGTGCTGCCAATGCCCTTCACGGCGTTCCACACATTGTTCCAGAAGTCGCTGTTCTCCTGCCGTGCCTGCTGGGTGCGGTCATAAAGGTAATTGCGCCAGTTTGCTGCATTGCTCACGCTGCTGTCATACTCGCCGCGTTCCAGTGCGCGCTGTCCCAGCAGGGTGTCCAGCTGGTCGCCCGCACCGGCAAGCTCCTGCTGCCACTGGGCCAGTGCGTCCGCCCGTGCTGCAGCAAGGGTGCTGCCGGTGTTTGCCGTCTGCGCCGCTGCTGCCTGATCTGCCGCGCTTTTTGCATAGTCCGCGCCATACCCGCCGGAAAGCGCATCTGCGGTCGCTGCTGCCGCATCTGCACCGGCATTCGCATTGCCCACCATCCGTGTCAGTGCGTCCTTGTAGCCGCTGTCTGCCGTGGTAAAGTCAAATCCCGCGCCGCTGGCCGTGCCCATCTTGTCCAGCGTGTCGGCAATGCCCTGCGCATACTGGTCATCGTAGGCCCCCGGCATGGCGTTTTCCGCGTCCTGCAGGCGCTGCTGCGCGTCGTTCAATCTCTTGATGGTTCCCATTCTTTTCTCCTTTCCTTAAATAAAGAACAGCGGCAGGATCTTCGCTGCAATGCCTGCCACCTGCAGCGCCCCGTTCATAAAATTCTGCCACCCGTTCTGCTTTGCGCTGTAAGCGTTGTCGTACTCGTTCTTTTTGTACTGTAGGCCCTCGGTCCAGTTGGCAAGGTCGTTCTGGTACTGGCTGTAGTCCTGCTTTTCCGCGCTCTGCAGCCCGCTCAGCTGCTGCTGCAGGCCGCTCTTCTCCGTGTTGTACTGGGCCTTGCTCTGGCTGTATAGGCTGTCCAGCACATTGTCCAAGCTGTTCATCGTGCTGGCATAGGCGTTCTGTCCCGCCTGCGTACCGTAGCTAGAGCCGTAGCCGCCGGTCATGGCGGCGGCATTCGCCTGCGCATTCTGGTTTGCCAGCTTTGCCTGCCGGGTGTACTGGTTCTTGTACTGCTGGTAGGCTGCATCTGCATCCGGGTCGTAATCAAAATCGCCCATGTTTTCCAGCTTGTCCATCACATCCTTGATCTGGCCCTGATACTTGCTCTGGTAGTCTGCAGGCTTCGTTTTCTCATACTGTTCCAGGTTGTACCGTGCCGTGTTCAGGCGGTCATTGTTTCCAAACAGTCCCATTTTTTATGCTCCTTCCCCGTTCATCCGTTCTAAAAATTCTTCCGAGCAGTTCTCCCGGTCAATGTTCGTCAGCACATAGTTCAGCTGTTCCGTCAGCTGGTACAGGTAATTCCGCAGCGCACGGGCATCTTCTGCCGGCATCTCACTGCTGAAGGAAGGCAGCGCAATGCCTTCCAGTCCCGCCAAACTTGCCATTTCTACGCTCCTTCTCTCATTTCCTCGGCTGTGCCGCGCTCACGCGCCCACCGGTCGCCGCCGCCAGCGTAAAGGCCACACTGCGCAGCACCATCTGCCCGGTGCCATAGATCTTCAGCTGCAGCGTATCTGCCCGCCGGGGCACAAAGGCAGGTTGATGCGCTGGTGGTCCTTCCCTGCTGCGCAGGTGCCCAAAGTTTCAAAGGCTCCGCGTCATAGCTTGCAGCCACCGTTACCACCGTGTGGGCCAGCGCATCCAGCCGCACCGTCACCCGGCTGATGTACTTGTCGTCCGGTACGCTCAGGCCAATGTCTCCGCTCACCGCTTCAAACTGCAGCGCCGTTTCCTGCCCTGCTTCCTCCGTGCCGCTTTCCCGGTCAGGATCTGCGGCCCACAGTACGCTGCCGTCCCACAGGTACAGCTGCTGCCCGGTGGATACCATCTCGGTGCCTGCAGCGCTTTCCTCGTGCCACAGGCCTTTTTCCGTGTCGTATACCAAAAGCCGTCCGGCCTGCGGGCCGCCTGCTTTCTGGTGCAGGTACAGGTAATACCGCATGTCCATGCTTCCCGCCATGGCCCAGTCCACCGCAGTCAGCCCGCTGGTGTCCAGCGCAGCGGATACCTTTGTCGGCAGGCTTCCGTCCCATGCCATCACCCCGTCCGGCGAAAGATAATACAGCGTCTCTGCGATCACGCACAGGCTGTTCGCTGCGTTTGCCGCCACGCCCCGGCAGCGCACGCTGCTCATCTGGTAATCGCTGGGCTTTGTGCCGTACAGTTTGTGGATGCAGTTTTCCTTGAAGAATAGCAGGTATCCCAGACAGCTTGCAGCGCCGGTAAATGCGCCGTCACTGCCTACGCTCACGGCATAGCTGTCCGCTGCAATGCCCTGATAGCTGTACCAGTTGGTCGGGTCGCCCAGAGCACAGGCGTAAATGGTGTTTTCCTTCCGGCTGCATCCCCACACCCGGTTTCCCTGTTCCGTCACAAAGTCCAGTTCCGGCACCCGCCGCTCCACCTTCACCGGTGCGGCCGCTGCGTCGTTCTCGGTCACGGTGCCGTCAGCGCTCTTCCATGTCACACTGGTCTCCGTCATAGTCCAGCTTCCGTAATACCGGTTGCTGTCCTCGGCCCGTGTCAGCACTGCCACCATCTCGTCGCCGTCCATGGTCTGGATCATCACCTCACCGTTCAGTCCTTTTGCCACTGCATTGCACACTGTGTCCGGCATCCCGCTTATGGTCACAGTGTCCCCCTCCCGGATCACTCCGCCGATCCCCGGACACCGGATCTTCACCGCGCTCAGCAGCACTTCCACCCACTTTTTGTTTTTTGCACTGTAGCGTAGCAGCACCGCATTGCTGTCATAGGCTTCGTTGCTGTCACTTTTCAAAAACAGCTGTCCGTCCTCCGGCTCTTTCGGTTCGGTCTTGCCTGCGCCCGCCGGGGTGTATGTCCGGCCTTCGGCATCGCAGGGGGTCACGGTCACGCTTTTCCCGCCCATCTCCCACTGTGCGCCCAAGCGCGTCAGTTCGCCGGTGCCCGTGTCAAAAGCCACCTTGTCAGGCAGATCAGCACTTTCGTGCCCATGCCCGCCATGGCCTTGCGGTCATCGGTCAGCACGTTCTCCAGCACCACCGCACCGGTACGTACTTCTTCGTCCGGGGTGTATTCCAGCGTCTTTCCGCGGCAGATCAGCAGCCCATTCAGGTGGTACATTCCGTTCACACCCTGTACCGTCCGCACATTCCTGCGCATTTTCCGCGTCTGCAGCGCCGGGTATCCCCGGCTGGAAAAATTCATTTCCCCGCTGAACTCTGCCTCGCTGCAGCCGTATCCTTCGTTCAGCCCGCCAAAGGCCCGCAGCATCTGGCGGCTCGTCTGCAGCACGTTCAGGTTCGTTCCATCCATCATCCCTCAGTACCTCCACTGCGCACCAGCGGCCGGTGCGTACCGCTTCCGCATCCATACGGCAAATTCCTGCAGGTAGTCGCTGTACACCTGCAGCTCATTCATGGCCCGTGCTGTCTCGCCCAGCGCCAGATCCATCTGCGCACACAGCCAGTGCACATACAAAGGGCAAAAGGCTTCCGGTGCCAGCAGCACCGTTTCGTATTCCAATCCTTCGTTCCAGTTCACATCCGCACCCACAGCATCAAAGTCCGCCGTCCGGCTGCGCTGCACAATGCTCGTGCGCATCCGGGCATCGCACTGGTGCAGCCAGCTCTGTTTCAGGCTGTCCGTAAACTGGTTGTTCGGCCGCAGTTCATCGGCCTGTTCTATCGCCTGTCCGGCTGTCATCTTATCAAGTCTCCTTTCCGGTCAGCTCCTGCTGCGCAGGTCACGGCTCCCTGCGTTCTTCCTGCCGCAGCCAGCAGTCGCCTCTGCTGCAAAAACACCCGGCACAGCCATGTGCCGCTGTACCGGGTGTCTGTTTTCATTTTGCAAAATGCTCTTTTCTTTGCAAGAGCTGTGCTCTTCGGCCTTACACGCGCTGCGCCTGCTGCACAGCAGCGCTTTCCGCCGCCACGATCTTTGCCATTGCCTCGCCGTCCATCTCTTCGCTGTGGCGCAGCACCTCAGCAACCGCCTTCGGTACCTCCACGTCCACACCGCGCTGGATCAGGTAGGTCTCACCGTTCACGCCCACGAACACCGGCGTTTTGTAGCGCTGGTTGTCCTTGAACAGCCGGATCACCTCCGTGTCCTTTTCCGGTGCTGCCTGCACAGCGGCTTCGGTTTCCTGCTTCTTTACTGCCATGTTGGTTCCTCCTTAGTTTGCCAGCGCCTTTGCGCTGTAGCGTGCCGAGCAGCTCTCAATGCGCACCATGTACTGCTCGCTCAGCCGTTCCGCCGTCTTGGTGGCCTTCCAGCCACAGAAGCACGCTGGTTCAGCGGGTCATCGCCGTAGCCAGCTGCTTCACAATGTGCTGCATACCGCCGCCTTCCAGTTCGGTGGTCGCGTAGGCGTGGGCACCCAGTACCAGCGTGCTGTACACAGCCAGCCCCGCCGGGCAGCCATCGCCCTTCCACACCTTTGCCTCGCTGGAAACCACGAACCGCACGTTGTTGATCTTGCCGATCTCGCCGTTGAAGATCTCCTCCGGTGCCGCATACTTGTGCGCCTCGATCCAGTTCGGGTCCTTGCGGATATCGTAGCTGGTGTGCGGGTGCACAATGGCCACAAAGCTGTCGCCAATGGTGTCTGCGTTCTGGGTCTGCAGCAGCGCCACTGCCTGGTCGATCAGATCCACCGTCAGCTGTGCAGTGGCATCCAGATCCGCACGGCTGGTCACGGCGGTCTCCGCGCCGCCCGTTCCGATCTTCGGTGCATAGATCACGTTGGTGCCGCCGTTCAGGATATCGCGCACAATGGTGTCCATGGTACGGCCGCCCTGGCTTGCCAGCACATTGGTGGCCTGCACGATGTTGTTGTCAATGGCCGTCAGATCCAGCATGTCGGTCAGGGGCACCCAGCCGCCGTACTGGTGCACCTCGCGGTCACGGTGGTCACGTTCAGCGCCTGACCTGCCGGGGTCACGCCCTCGGTCAGCGGCGTGGTGGCCTTGGGCAGCGCATCATACTTGCGGAACTCAATGGTCTTGCCGTTGTTCGCCGGAATCGGGTAACTGTCGCCGAACTGGTCATGCACCAGTGCAGGCTCTGCCAGATCCAGCAGGTCTTTTCGTAGTAGGTCTTCATCTCAGCCGTCATACCGGCTGCGCCCGTGGTGTTCTGCAGCTGTGCGCTTGCATCCGCAAACATCTGCAGATCCAGTCTCTTCTTGCTCATTTGTTTATCCTCCTTCAAAAGGGTTTATCTTTCTCGCATTCTTCGCGCGGGAAATCTCTCACAGCACAATGCGTTCTCCGCGCTGTGCCCTGCGTGCCAGCTCTTTCCGCTGCTGCCGTGTCATGTGGGCCACATCCACCTTCATCTCGCCGCGCCGCCGGGTGTGTCCCGTTCTCAGCCGGGCGCTGGCTGCGCTGCTGGATGCGCGTCGTCACGCCCTGCTCCACCTGTTTTGCCGTGCGGGCCGTCTGGTTTCCATCAGGCGGTCAAAGTAGGCTGCACGGTATGCCGCTTCCAGCCCCACGCCCCGCCGGATCATATCCGCCACGGCAGGGTTGTTCAGCACTTCGTCCAGCTCAAAGTCCGGGTAGCTGTTTTTCAGCTTTGCCGCTTCCGCTTCCCACCGGGCACGCACTGCCGCTGCACGCTGCTGGTGCTCCGCGGCCAGCCGCAGCTGTTCGGCCTGCTGCTTTTCAGCATTGGCGCGCTGCAGCTGGCCCTCCATGCGGTCCATCTCCCGCGCGGTTTTCACGCTGATGCCCCGCTGCGCCGCCAGCGTTTCATAATATTCATCGTTCTTCACCCGGCCGTTTTCACGGCATCGATCAGCCGTCCATGTCGCTCATGTCAATGCCGTAGGCTTCGGCCAGCACCTTGCCCAGCTCGTTCAGCTGCGGGTTTTCCCGGATGCTCTGCACCGCCATCCGCGCAGCATGCTGCATGGCCTCTTCAAACTCTTCCGGGTACTGCTGCATCGCCTTCGCAAAGGCATTCCGGCGCTGTTCCGGTGTCAGCTGCACGTTTTCTTCGGTTTCGCTGCCCTGCTCCTGCTCGTTGCCCTTGTCCGGTTCAGCTTCCTCCTGCGCCAGCCGTTCGGCATCGACTTTGGCTCCCTCATTGAGGGAGCTGCCGCCCGCAGGCGGCTGAAGGTTTTTTTCTGTCGTCACTTTTGCTGCTTTGCCCGGCCTGCTGCGCTTCGCAAGCCGCTCCTGTGCGGGCCGCAGGGCAGGCGGTGCCACCGGGCTGCTTTCGCCCTCTGAAGCTTGCGCACCGTCACTGGAACTGCCAGCTGCTGCACCGTCACCAAATAACTGCAGATCCATGTTGTCTGCATCGTTTGCATGCAGGTTTATGAGCCGCACATTCTCAGGGTACTGCTGGGCCAGCAGGTACAGCCCATCCATCACCAGCTCAAACTTCGCCAGAGTGTCAAGGCTCTGGCTCGCCTGTACACGCAGGATGTTGTCCCCGCCCGGGTCGCAGGTCACAGTGCCGCTATCCACGCTGTAAGCCAGGCTCTGCATCAGTGTGCTCACCGCCGCGCACACAATGTCCTGTCCTTTCGGCGCATAGCCGCGTGTCCCGATGCCTGCAGGCTCATGTCCTTCCCTTTTTCGTCGTAAATAATGGTGGTCATTCTGCTTTTCTCCTTTACTCCTTGTTCGGGTTGTTCACGTCCATGGCCCGCTTTGCGGCCTTGGTCGCCATGCTGTTGCTCCCGCTTTCGCCCACCACATCTCCCAGACTGTTGGTGGCGCTCTTCGCGTCCGCGGTCCCGCCGCCCCCTGTTCCGGCAGCACCGGCAGCCCGTCCGGCCGCGTTGGCTGCTGCGCTCACGTTGGTGCCGTTCTGCTGGTCAATGATGGCGGCCATCTTCTGCATCTGCTGTGCCATCTGCTGCAGCTGCTGGTACAGCGTGCCGTTCTGGCTCACCCTCTCCCGCACCTTCTCAATGCCTTCAAAGTCCATCATTTCCAGCGCAGCAAGGGCAGCATCGGCGTTGGCCGGTGCAAAGAATCCCAGCTGGTAGCACTCCTTTGCCGTCTCGTTCTGAGAAAGGCGGCTGAAAGTGCTTTTCTTTGCCGCGCTTACCGTAATGTCGAACACCGGCTCATGGTCGCCCAGCTGCACACCGCCCACATTGCCGCCGGGCACGGCCTGCAGCATCGCATTGCTGAACGGCACATACTCCACGCCGCCGCTCTCGCCAGTAATGCGGTATACCCGCTCTTCGTCGTAGAACTGCCGCATCAGCTCGATCACAAGGTAGCATTCTTTTGCAAACGTCCGGTACGCGCTTTTCAGCATATCGCGGCTAAGTTTGCTGCCCGCCTCCTGCAAAGCCGCAATGGCGCTTGCCGCTGTCAGGCCGCTGGTGGTTCCGCCCTGGCTCACATCCCGGTTGCCGCTGATTTCCTTCAGCTCGCTCACCCGTGCATCCCGGTAGCTGATGCAGTTGCCGCTCAGTACATTGGTCTGCAAAGGCCGGAAACTGTCGTCCGTCAGCCTGCCCACCACGTGCACGATGTCCTTGCCAAAGTCGGCCAGCTCTTCTTCGTTCACACCCGCTGTGTCGCTCAGCACATAACGGGCCTTTGCAGCCAGTTTCACGTTTTCGTCCATGGCGTGGTTCATCTCGTCAATGGCGGTCTGGGTGTCCTTCATCACATCAATGTATCCAAAGCCCGCCGGGCTGTCCTCTTCCCGGAACAGCGGGTCAAACACAAAGGGGTATTTTCCGTGGTCGTAAAAGCCACGCTGGGCATACTGTGGGTCATTCTCGCTGGCATACAGCACCACGCCGTTGCAGTATTTGCAGTAATGCAGCACCGTCTGCCCGCCCTCAAGGGCCTTTTTGTAATACCAGTCCACCACAACGCTTTTGTCGCTGGTGTCAATGCTGTCGTCGTGGATGTACTTTGCCACATCCATGCTGCTGCCCGTGTGCCCGGCCATCTGCGGGTATCGCCCTTCCAGCCGGTCATTGTCCATAAGGCTCAGGCTGAACAGGTGCGGCGTGTCCTGAATATCTTCCACGCCCGGCTCCCAGTACAGCATCAGCAGGTTCACGCTCCGGATGCAGATCTCGCCAAGCCCGCCGCGCGCCGCCGGTCCCAGAACACGCCCTTCACGCCGGTGCCGGTCTTCAGCTTGCGCCACCATGTGTCGCTGTACACGGTCTCGTAGTCGCACTGCTCCAGCACCGTGGGCAGGATCTTGGAAAGCGCTTTTGCTGTTTTCTCGTCGTCCTCTGCCCGCGGCAGCACGTTCGGTTCCGGGTAGTTGTCCATGGCATCGGCGTGCTTGTTGGCAATGCTGTTGAACAGCCATCCGCTGGAAGGCTTGGGCTTGCCCTGCATTTCCTTGTTTTCGTAATTTTTCCAGTGCCCCATGCGAAACCACAATTCGTTATCCACAATGCGCTTGTCAAGGGCTGCTTTTCCGGCCTTGTATTTCTGCAAAATGTCGTTTGCCTTGCGGATGTCCTCTTCCCCGATCACCTGCTGTGCGGGCAGTTCCGGCTCTGTCGTCAAGCCGTTTTCCCCCACCAATGGTGCTTCATCGAAGTGCTTGATAAACTGTTCAAATTTTCCTCCGTCCACGTTTCCGCTCCTTTTTCCTGATGCCGTTTATCGCTAGGGTCTCTTCTCGTGAAAATGCATTCGGAGCGGCCCGCAGGCCGCGACAAATGCGAAAAATAAAAATCAAATTCCGCTGTATATGCCCAGAGCGCACGCGGTGGGCATTCAAATCGTTTCACACCCTCATCACCCGCGTCCGGCTCTTGCGTCTGTCCATGTCCAGCGGGTCATCTTTCATCGGCTGCACCGGTTCGGTCTTTCTGGGGCTGATGGGGTTTTCCATCAGCACATACCGGCACTCGTCGTAAATGTGGTCTTCCTGGGTGGTGTCAATGTCTTCCACCCGGCTCTCGTCGTACACAAGGTTCGGAATGGTGCGGATAAAATGCCTGCAGGTGTCAAATACCTGAAACATCGGCCTGCCCTCGCCGTCAAATGCCAGCCGGTAGTGCAGCTGCATCTTGCCTGCAAGTCGCGTGTGGTCGCCCGGTGTCCAGAAGATGTAATTCGGGTGCTTTTCCTGCATGGCCGCAATGCTCTCGCCCTGACTCTCGTTGAAGATAGCCGGGTCTGCCACGCCGGTAATTTGCCGCCCGCGCAGCATTGGGTCGTTTTCCTCCGCTTCCTTGATGCGCCGCGCCTGCTCTACCGGGTCTATCTTCAAGCCTTCGTTGGGCACGCCGGTGCAGCCGTACAGCTCCTTGATGCGGTAAAGCCGTCCTTCCTCGTCCGCTGCGTACCAGCCAACGGAGAAAGGCTTTGCATAGCCAAAATCGTACCCGCGCCAGATGCGCCAGTGTGCCGGAATGCGGAACGGCTTGATCACATGCGTCCACCGCTGATCCTCGTAGTGGGCCGGGTCGTTGCGCCATTCGGTAAATACCTGCCCGTTAAAACTGTCCCAGTCGCCGTAGAGCAGCGCCTGCTTTTCCGCTTCCGGTAAGCTTGCCAGTGTGCCCAGATATCCCGGGTCGTTTTCCAGCAGCTTTTTGTTGTCAAACACCGTGGACGGGATAAACACCCTTGTCCGCCGCAGCTTTTCTACACTGCCGTCCGGTTTTTTCACATCCACCAGCTGCACCATCCTCGTGCCCGGTGGTGCCGGTGTAATGAACCGTGCCTTCACCCATCCGTGGCCAATGCCGCCGGGGTTTGCCGTGGCCCGCATGTACACTGCCGTGCCCGGCCCGGTAGGTCGGTTGCGGCTCATCAGGTAGCTGTATTCCTCCCAGGTAAAGTGGGTCAGCTCGTCCACGCCGATAAAATCAAAGGCTTTGCCCTGATAGTTGTATTTGTCCTGCGTGCGGAACATGCTGCCAAAATAGATCTTCGCCCCGCTCGGAAAGGTCCATACGTGGCTGGAAGCGTTGTACCGCGCTTTCGGGAATACCGGCTTGTAGTACTGCATCGTCTTGTCGATCAGCTCCGAAAGCTGCGGGTAGGTTTTCCGCACGATCAGCCCGCGGTAGTGCGGAATGTCCACCTGCCGCAGCGCTTCGATCACCAGCGCATCGCTCTTTCCTCCGCCTGCTGCCCCACCGTACAGTGCTTCGTCCTCGCTGCGGCGCATAAAGGCTGCCTGCTTGGGCTGCGGCCGCCAGATGACCAGCCGGTTTTTATACAGTTCCGCTGCCATCCAGCACCACCTCCTGCTGCCCGCCCTCGTCCTGCCGCTCCATCAGCACCGCCGGGGCCGCGCTCTGGCCGCCGCCTTCGTCCTTCGGCACCAGTGCCGCAGCCTTTTCTGCTGCTGTCAGCAATACCGCCGTCACCTTGGCCGCGTCTTTGTCGCTCATGGCAAGGCTCTCGTATCGTTCCAGCTGCTTTTCCAGCTCGGTGCGCTCTTCGTCCGTCAGCTGCCGGTCGTAGGTCCCCGGTGCGCTGCGTATCACAAGGCCTGTCTCGGCAGCGTCCTGCAGGTTTTCTTCCTCGCTCTTCAGCAGCACGCCCAGCTCATAGTTTCTGGCCCGTGCATCCTCATCCAGACGCTGCTGCAGCTTTGTCCGTATCTCGGCGGCGCGCTGGTTCTCTGCTGCGCGCTGCTGCAGGTAGCTCACCTGTGCCTTTGCGCCCAGCGCCGCCCTGGCTGCGATCTCCCGCGCCGCTTCGGCCCGTGCTTTTGCAAATTCTCCGTCCGGCTTCTTTGCTTCCTCTGCCACCCAGCTGCGATGGTGCTCTCCGGCACGCCGTATTTTCTCGCCACCGCACAGATGGAGTTTGTGCCGATCATGGCCATCACCACCTCGGCCCGCACCTTTGCCGGGTACTTTTTGCCCCGGCCCTGCCTGCCCGGCACGGTGTTTTTGCAGTATCTGCGCTCAGCCATGCCCGGCCCTCCTTCCTGTGCTGTTGCTTTCAGCCTACCACCAAACAGCCTGCAAAAACACTGCGGACATTTTGCGGTCGTCGCAGCGAGTACGGGTTGTGGCTCCCAGCGTCTGCTTCGGCCCTTGGGGCGGGCCTTGCATCCTGCTGGCCACGGCCCCAACAACTCCTCCCTGTTTCCGCCACTGGCGGCGGTCGTCGTTGTTGCATCACAAAACCACCGGATGCATCCGCACCCAGTGTTTCAGATCAGCCCTGCTTTTGCAGCAAACACCGCTGCCGTGCTCAGCGTTTCCAGCTCCTTGTGGTAGTAGGTCGTCCGCCCAATGTGTAGCTTTTCGATCGTTTCCGCCTCCGGCCGCTCTTCCAGATACCGCAGCCTGAGCAGATCCGCACAGGTCCCGTCCACCTCGGCATAGTAGTCCAGCGCCTGCCGGATCACCCGTCCCCATGGGTCCGGCCCTGCGGCCGCACAGCCTGCCGCGTCCGCTGCTTTCTGCTTGCGCCCGTACTGCCGCAGCGCCTTTCTCACAGCCTTCTTCTGCTGTCTGGTCACTCGTCCACCGCCTTTCACGGCTCTATCTGCTTTCCAAAATTTCCCTTCATTCGCAGTTTCGGCCCGTTTCCGTCACTGTCCGCGCATTTTTACGCTGATTTTGTGTATTTCTCCGCGTTTCGCGCAATTATTACACGCAAAATAAAATAATTTTATCTGTCAGGTGCGAACTTTCGCAACCCCTCTCCGCCGCAGGATCAGATACGCCTGCGCTTCGGTGGCCTCCCATCCGTCTGGTCGCGGCCTGTCCGCTTCGTACAGCTGTCCGGGGTCATAGATCATCACCTGTACCACCTCAAAACCCGGATAGTGCTGCTCCCACCAGTAGGCATTCTCTGCGCATTCGGTGCAGCCCTTGCGCAGCTGGCGGCGGCTCCACTTCGTGTCGCTGGGTGCCAGTTCTTCCGGCTGGCTCAGATTGCGTGTTTCAATGCAGGCCCGCTCTTTGTGGCCGTATATGTAGCCTATGGTCCCGTTCTTGCCCTGTCCGTCCACGCCCAGCAGCTTCTTCATGTCCATGCGGTCGGCGTTCATGGTGCCCAAAGGCTCGTACTCACCTGTTCCCGGCACGCGCCGCCGCCACAGATCTTCCAGCATTTCGCGCCATTCCCGCCGGTCGCAGCTCCCATCCCCACACATTCGGCAAAGCCGTGCATGTGCAGCCGTCCAGCTTCGCCTTTGCGCACCGCCCATAGCATCAGCCGTATTTTGTCCCGGCTCACACCAAAACGCTTTACCGTGGCACCGATCACCCGCCGCTTGTAGTTCTCCACATCCCGCCTGCAGGCTGCAAAGTCCTCCGGCAGATAGAACTCTTCGTATGTTCCGGTCAGGAAAAAGCCGTCCCGGCCAAAGTTCGCAATGGCCTTGCGCTGCTTGCGGCGTAAGCTGGCGTGCTTGTTCCGCTCTTTCTGGCCCCGGTCGCTCTCCTTGTGCTTCTTGCCGCGCCTGCGGTGCTCCTGATCTGTCACTGCATAAATGCCAACGGCCATGTACTCGCTGCCGCACCGGTATTTCTTTTCCCGAATGTAGCTCTTCTTCATCTGGCCGTCCTCCTGCATCGGTATGCTGCCGGTGTTTGTTTTCTCTTCTGTGCCCATCACCGTCACAGAAATAACGGGTATACTAGCTCCCCAAAGCGCCCACCCCGGACGCTGTAAAAAGCGGTTCATCCTGCTATAAAATAAATGGTATAAAGCTCCCGCCTGCCGCCGGTACGCTCCGGCAGCACCCGGCAGACTTATCCTGCTGCGCTGTCGCCAAAGCCCCCGGCATCCTTTTGCCAGGGGCTTCCTCTGTTATTTTTTTTCGTCTGCGCTGTCCTTTGTGCGCCATCCAGCCTTCCTTTACGTAGTCGCTCCGGTTCACTCTGTCCCGGGATACCATGTCCTTTGTGTAGGCTTTTTCTGCTTTCACCGCAGCCGCCCATGCCTTGTACTTTTCGCACGTCCCATGGCACGCCGGGTGCCTTTCCGGACAGTCTGGTTTGCAGCACCATGTGATCATGCCGGTGCCTCCGGTTTTCCTTCTGCAGCCCAGTAGCCGTAGCTCAGCTCTTTTTTGCCTGCTTTCCGGGCCGCAGCGTTGTAAAGGCACAGCTCATGCACATCTCGCTGCAGCTCGTCCGGCTTCTCAATTCCCGTGATCGGCGGCCTGCTCTTTTTCGGCACGCTGCTTCTGGCTCCCGGCGCATTGCGCAGCACGCCCCGCCGTATCCTCTTCCGTGTCAGGCTGTAAATGCCCTGCGGCCTACAGTGCCCGGCATAAAAAACATTCGTCACGGTCTGTGTGTTCTTAAACAGTCCCTTTTCTACCAGCTCTGCGGCCGTACCTTCGTGCAACAGGTTTCCGTCCGCGTCAAACATGCTGTAAAACCATACCTCCCGCATCTGGGTGCCGGTCCTGTGGTCCGGTTCTGCTTTCGGCTTTGGCTGCTTTTCTTCCCGTTCCAGCCGCCACTTTTTCGGCTTTGCCTTTTTCTTCTTCTGGTGGGCATAGCCTGTGCATACGCTTTCAGCGCGGTTGTAGTATCCCTGTTCCATCAGCTCCTGCGGTGTGCCTTTTGCACGCAGTGCTCCGGTCTTTGCATCGTACAAACTGTAAATGTATTGCTTTGTCACCGGCGCACCTCCTGCTGCGCATACCGGTGCTTTGCCGTCTGCCATGCTTCCTGCCTCCGCTTCAGTGGATTCACAACGTCTTTCATGATCACCTCGTGTACTTCGCGTACCTGCACGCCACACTTTGCCGCCAGCTTCTTTTCGATCCGCTTGCGGGTCATTCTGTATCTGTCCTTGCTCACACTCTTCCTCCATACAGTTCAAACTCCGCACCGTCTTCGGTAATCAGCACCCCGCCATCCAGCGCTTTTGCCAGCTGCTGCAGCCTCTGGGCGCTCAGCTTTCCAGCCCGCCGGGCTTGCACCATCGCCGCACATCAAGCGGCCTTGTGGCCAGCATCAATGCCAGCGTGCTTTCATTTTCGCCACGGTAGATCATGGCTTCCTTCAGCGTCATCTTAAACGTCTCCTCTCCCAGCTTTCCGGCGCAGCTGCCTGCTGCAGAACTGCCTCGATCTTCTTTTTGATCTCACCCGGTGCCAGCACTGCCGTGCCTGCAGGCGCAGCGCAGCGGCCCATGGCTCCGGCCATGTTCCGCCGGAAGAAAGCATCTTTCTGTTCCTCATAGTCCCGGTCTGCCTGTTTTGCCCGCTCTTCGTCCGGGATGTCTTCCACAATAATGTCGTCGGTCTGCAAAGCGTCGCAGGCACATCTGCGCAGGTGTTCCATGGCAACATCCAGACCGTCCGCACGGCCCTCTTCATTCACCTGCCGGTAGTTGGCAAGAGCCTCCTGCTTCAATCGGTTCAGCCGCCCGGCACCATACCCCAACAGCTCCATGCACGTCTTTGCGTATAAGGTCCATACCATGCTGGCGGCCACATCGCCCGCCATGCGCAGCTGCTGCTCCCGTCGGGTACGCGGTGCACGCAGCACCGGCACCCGGAACTCCGGCTCCACGCCCTCCGGCATCCAGTTGTCCCGCATCGCCCTGCTCTGGTCGGTGCTGGGCATTCCTTTGCCGTTCGCCTGCATGGCAATGTTCAGGCTTTCCAAGCCCAGCTCTTCGGCACGCAGCTCGATCCGGTTCAGTCGGTCCTTGCCCACACCAAAGCACTGGTGCAGCGCAATGATGATGCACCATCGTGTCATTTCCGCAGTGCCGTCCCGCGTCAGATCCAGCTCCTGCCGCAGGTTCATTTTCTGCTTCACTGCTGTTTCACTCCTTCCCGGTATTGCTCAAACAGTGCGATCCAGTCCTGTGTGCTCAGCTGTTTGTCCCGGCTCGCTTCGCTCAAAAGCCGGTATGCACTGCTTTCCTTGTCGGCCGGGTGTTGCCAGTCCAGCTTTTTCAGCTCTTCGGCCATCCGGGCACGGTATTCTTCCAAGATCATCTTCGTTTCCCTTTCACGGCTCCCCGCGGTCGTTCATCCAGCTGGCAGCCAGCGCTCTGGCATCCGCCAGCTTGTCGCACAGCATGTTCACAGCGGATTCCTTCATCCACTCCGGCAGCCGGTCGGCCTGCAGCAGGGCCGCACCCATGTCCCGCACAAGCTCTTCGCCGTGCTGCTCCATCCGCTGCCAGATCTCCGTTTCATCCGGTGTCATGTTCATCGGTGGCCGCATCTCAGCCCGCCTTTCTCCGGCTTTTCGGCTTCACCGTGTCCGCCGGGGCTTTGTGTGCCTTGTTGCCTTTCCTGCTTTCCTTGTCCGCACAGCAGCCAAGGCCCAGCATGGCCAGCGCTGCCGCCAGCAGCACCAGCGCCGCAGCGGCCCAGCCCAGCATTTCCCAGCCGTTCGCGCTGTGCTCAATGCCGCTGGATACCAGCAGCGCGCCAATGGCCGTCACCATAGCTGCCATGTACCACAGGCTTGCCCGGATGGTTGCTTTCAGTTTCACTTGTGTTTCCTCCTGTTTCGTGTTAAACTTCTGGTGATAGTGGCTCAAAACTATCACCCCGTAAGCTCGTCGGTGTTCGCTGCACCGGCGGGCTTTTTGTTTGTTCGGTCCAGCGCCCCCTGCTCCAGCGCCGCATTCTTGTCAATGCGCCACAGCCGCGGCCCCACCTTTTCGGCAGGCAGCCGCCCGGTGCGGCACATTTTCTGTACGGTTTTCAGGTTCACACCCATCAGCGCAGCATACTGCGCCGGACTCAGATATGCCGGCAGCTGCCGCGCATCATAGATCCGCGCTTTTCTCATATTACGCCTGCCTCCTCAATCCGGGCTGAAGGTCTGAAAATGGCATTCTTCGCCCGTCTCCTCCAACTCAAGGTTCCACTCGCTGCAAATGGTCTCGCTCACAGGCTTTGCAAAGCCGATCAGTTCTTCGCCCCGCGCTGCCATCAGCGCCGCCGTGCCCACAATGCCGCTCATGTAGCGGTACTGGTACAGATCTGTCGCCCGCTCGTTGAAGGGCAGCTCCTGCAGCAGTCCTTCTTCGTTCACAATCAGCTGGATGCTGTCCACATCCTCCCGCGCCCAGTTCGCTGCAAAGCAGCTTTCGGCGGTCTCAATGGGCCCGCCCACCAGCGTTTGCAGCGTTTCCAGTTTGCAGGTATCCCCGTCGTCGCAGCGCACAAGCCGCGCCTTCTGCTCCTCGTCCGCCGGGATCACGATCACATAACGTTCCATGGTCACCCCTCCGTTTTCATGTGTCCAGCCTTCTCTGCGTCCTCCGGACTGTAAAAATCGAATTTTTCTTCCAGGCACGCCAGCACCTTCTGCTGCATCGGCTCTGGCACGCCCGCCTGCCGCATCGCCATCAGGCAGTATCCCATGCAGGCCGCATTGCTCCACGGTTCACTCAGTCCTGCCAGTGCCTGCATTTTGTCGTTGTATGTACCGGTAATGGTCTGCTCCCGTGCGCCATTCATAAGCGCTGCCCTCTGTGCCCGCCTCAGGCGGGCTTTTTCTTTGTTCTCGTTCATGCTCTCGCTCCTTTCATGCGCTCTTCTCCTCCTTGCCAAAGGCTTCCTCCCCGAGGGAGCTGTCGGCGCAGCCGACTGAAGGAGTCTCATGCGCTCTTGCTCCTTTCTGCCATCCTGTGTTACACTTCCGGTAGAAAGGATGTGTTTTTCTTGTTCAACTTTGATCCTCCAACGATCGCCGTTATCACCTCGCTCACCGCGCTGGTTTCTGCCCTTGCTGCGCTGCTTAACGTTGTTGTCGCATGGCTCACGGCCCGCTTCAACAGCCGTGCAGCCTATCGGTTGGAGTCCTCCAAGCTGTACTTCAACGCCCAGACCGATGCCTTTTCAAAGCTCATGTCTGCAGCGGCAGCTTTCCGCACTGACCCATCGGCCGAAAATGCTCTGCAACTCAACAGTGCACTTTCCTACGCGGTACTTTATTGCAGTGAATCCAGCCGTGAAGTGATCAGTCGGTACGGTCAAGTGCTGATTTCTCTTGCTCACGACCATTCCGAGCAGTCCGCCATAAAACTCGCCCATGCTCAGGTCGCGGCGCAGATTGCTATGCAGCAGGAACTGTCAGCGCTGCAAACCATAAAGCTGAAATGATTGCGGCCGCTACAGCACACAGCACATAGGCGATCATTGCCATGTTCCAGCTTTTCTCGGCCGCACTGGCCGTTATCAGGCCAAGGCTCACCAACAGCAGAATAAACTCCAGAATAAAACCTGCTATCACTTTTCACCTCCCGCCCCTCTCCGGGGCTTTTTTCATGCGCTCTTCTCCGGGGTGGCGGGGTGGTCAATTCCGAAAAGTTCATTCGGAGTAACTCCCAGTGCCTTACAAATCGGTACAACATCGTCTGATGTCAGCCGCTTCCTGCCACGTAGTAGTGCGTTAAACTTCTTCGGGTCATACCCTGCTGCCCTTGCCACCGCAGATTGTTTCAAACATTTTTCATCAATGATTTTGTAAATCATGTCCGTTGCACTCATTCCATACGCTCCTTTCGTGTACAAGTTTCTTGGACATTTTTACAGTAGCACAAGTTTCTTGTTTCGTCAAGAGCTTTGTACAAATTTCTTGTACTTTTATCTTGACTTTTCAAGACAGCACCTTTATACTGACCATAGAACGACAATTTTAGGGGGTGTTACAAGTGTCCTTCGCAACCCGTCTCAGACAGGCCCGTGAGCAGTCCGGTCTTACACAGCAGGACCTAGCAGAAAAGCTTGGCGTTACAAAAAGCGCTATAGGAAACTATGAAAACGGTGTCAGCAGTCCAAAATGGGACGTTCTTCTAAAAATTTTTGACATTCTTCAGGTAGAGCCAAATTTCTTGTACCAGGACAGCTTTTCGTTAGACGTTTCCGAATCCCGTTCTCTTACCCCCCAGCAGTCCGCGCTGCTGTCGTCCTTCGATCAGCTCAATGAGGAAGGCCAGCAGAAAGCTGTTGACTATGTAGATGATCTGGTGCTCACCGGGCGCTATAAAAAATGTGCTGCGTCTGGCTTGGGCAAAGAAGCATAAAAAATAAGCCGCCTTTCGGCGGCTGTGGTGTAGAGGTAATATCATGCAGTTAAAAAAGCGGATCGTTTCTCTTGCGCTTGCAGCAATGCTTCTGGTTTCTGTGCCAATCTCGGCATTTGCCACAACAAAATTTAATCAGGGCGTTTTTGACGGACGTGATGATCTTCGTATTTCCACCGATATAATGACCGGGGAAACCTCAGTTGTGCCCACTGCTTTAGATGACGGGCAAATGATTATTCCCGTTCTCGATGCAGGTGCCATAATTACAGTTCAGCCTGGTATATTCTTGGATGATAGCAAAGATACGTTCATTCTGATGTTCGATTATTTAGGCGGTGACTGGGCCAAATTGAACGGCATTATCATCAAAATCGGTGATAACCGTTACTCTTTCACTAACTGTTATTCTTCCCGTTCTATAGACGACGGTTTTGCTTCCGAATACGTCGCGTTTTATATGAAAGATCAAACAGCTGGTATGATGAAAGATTTAGCTGAGCATCGCGACGATGAATCACTGTAAGGCTTACCGGCTCTGCTAAATCCATAGATTTTGTCCTTACTGATACTGTCAAAAACACATTACTTGATATGTATGATTTGTATACTGCTGGCGGTGGTATGCGTAGCGGCAACATGTATCAAAATTTCCGAGTTTGATCAAGTGTACGTTGAAAAGAACGGAAAACGGGTTATTGGCAACGTTGTCACAACTGTTCTTGATCTTGCCACTGGGCATACACCCGCCAATTTTTAACCTTTCTGGGCGTCCTGCCAAACGTAGAGTTTGGCAGGAACTATATTACCTATTCATAAATGAAGGATAGTTTTTTATGATTCAACGTGTAACTTGTAGTAAGTGTGGTTCTCTTTTGCAGTATGATAACGCTTCTATCCATGAAGGCCTTCGGGATTTTGAAGAAGTCATCTGCCCGGTTTGTGGAAATGTCGTTGGCACAGTGTTTACCGATCTTCTGCCTGTTGCCGCTGTTGTTAAATCCGAAGGGTAAACTTCTTTATAGCACTTAGAAATACCGCTAGCCGTTCTGCAGCTAGCTTGGGCGCAAAAGAAGCATAAAAAACAAGCCGCCTTGCCTTCGACCAAAGCAGCCCATTTATGTCTTGTTCATGAAGAAATCTTGAATTTTTATTGCTTGTCAAGCCCCAATTTTAAATTTTTCCGTTGCTCTCGCAACTTTTCGCTGTAAAAATTGTTTACAATCGGCGGGCCAAAGCGTATAATACATGTAACGGAACCCGCTAAGCCTCTGGGTGCATTGCATCTATGCGTATCATGGCGGGTCTTTTTTTATGTCAATTTTTGAGGATGTCCAATATGCCTGAAACAAAATCTTTTTGTACCTATGAACAGCAGCTCCAAATTCTAAAAAGGCGCGGCTTATCAATTGCCGATGATACTTTGGCTTCAGTGGCTTCGGGAAAAGAATTATTATCGCCTGAGTGCCTATTCCCTCACGCTGCGGCGCAAAAATCCTTCTACTGGAGAAGATGAATTTTTAAAGGACTCATCTTTTTCTACAATCATCGACCTTTATCAGTTTGATGAACAGTTTCGTGCTGCTATCTCTCACGCTGCAGCTATTGCAGAAACCAACCTCAAAGCCTATATTGCTTACTACCATGCCCGCCAATACGGTCCGGTCGGCTATCTGGATGGAAATCATTTTGAAGATCCCTGGCGGCACGCTAAACTTTTGAATGCCTTTCCAAATCTCTCGGCTTGCGAAAAGATGAACCATTTGTTTTACATCATCATAAGGATTTGAACGACGTATATCCTGTTTGGGTTATCGTTGAGGTTTTGACCTTTGATCAGGTTTCTATGATGTACCGTAACCTGCTGCCGGAAGACCGTGCTGCCATTGCTCGTGAGTTCTATGGTATTTCTTCTCGTGAATACATTGAAAACTGGACTCATTGTGCTGTTGTTGCTCGCAACATCGCTGCACATGGTTCCCGCTTTTATCATCGACAGCGTGTTAATCCTCCCGCAAGAATGCCTAAACCCATCAATTCTTACGGCACAAAACCATTCGGATATGTATATGCTCTTTGGCATTTACTTCCCATTCCTGACCGCAGCGCATTTGTCAACGCCGTTCATGATTGCTTTATAGCACATCCCTCTGCTCAACTTTCTGAATTGGGTTTTCCTGATAATTGGCTTGATATTTTAACCGTCCATTGATTTTTGAGCGCCCGCCCGGCGCTCCTTTTTTACAAACGCAAAGAACCCCTCAGCTGTTTCCAGCCAAGGGGTTCTCTGCTCTGCTGTCTGTCCAAAAGAAAAGTAGGAGTTTCTATCATGGAATGCCTTGCGAATCCCGTCGCGTCTCCGCTTTTCTATTGTAAATCCAATATGATCCTTCTGCAACCCAGAATTTTTTCAGAGGAGGTGTGTACACATGGCAAACAAAAAAAGGTTCCGATGGCCGTTACCGCTACCGTGTCTGCATCGGCAAAGATGAAACCGGTAAGCCCAAATACAAAAGCTTTTATGGTTCCACCGCAAAGGCAGCGCGTGCTGCTGCCGAAGCTTATCGCACAGCACTGGGCAAGGGAATGGATCCCGCCCAATCCAAAGCCACCCTTGCCACTCTGTACGATAACCTGATTGCTGCCAAAACAGCCAAAGGCATCGGGCAAAAGAGTCTCGACCGCTATGAAGACAATAAAAGCCATTGGGGTCCGCTTCTGGATCAGCCTGCAGCAGACCTTCGCACTGCCGACTTTCAGCGGGTCCTTAACTCTCTGGCCCAGTGGCACAATGGCAAACCACCACTGTCCCACTTCACGTTGTCCAATCTGCGTAGCAGCGCCAAGGCTGCCTATGAACTCGCTATCCCAGAAGTGGTACAATACAATCCCATTGTTAAAACCACCTGCCCTGCCGGTGCTGATCCTGAGCACCGTGAACCTATCACAGAGGAACAGCAGCAGTGGATCCGTGAAACACCTCACCGCGCCCAGCGTGCTGCCATGCTGCTGCTTTACTCAGGCCTCCGCCGCGGCGAAGCTACCGCCCTCACCTGGGCCGATGTCGATTTGAAAGAAGCCACGATCACCGTTCACAGCGGTTATAATTTCAAGGATAAAAAAATCAAGGATCCCAAAACAGAAGCCGGTGTCCGGGTCGTTAATATTCCAAAGATCCTTGTGGACTATCTCAAAACTCAGCAGGACGATTGCTTGTATGTACTGCATACTGTAAAGGGCCACCGCATGACAGAGCAGGCATGGAAAACTCTGTGGAGCAGCTACATGGCCGATCTGAATGCAAAGTACGGCTATCACGGCGAAGAAAGCAAAAAGCGCCCAGGCGGCCTGCCCATGCGCATTGAACCCTTTACACCTCACCAGCTGCGGCACACCTTTTGTACCCTGATGTACTTTGCCGGAGTCGATGTTCTCACCGCCCGCGATCAAATGGGTCATAAGGATATCAGCGTCACCCTCGGCATCTACACTTCTCTTGACAAAAAATTCAAGAAAAAGAAGATCAATCGTCTGGACTCCTATCTCAAAAAACAGACCGGCTAATTTGTAGTGGCGCAAAAGTGGCGCACGTTGTTTATATTCTTATCGTATTTATGTGTTTTATTCCAAATTCCTTGCCCGCTCGTAATGAGCAGGTCGCCTGTTCGAATCAGGTCAGTAGCTCCAAAAATCCTACGAATTTACGTTTAGAATCGTAATTTCGTAGGATTTTTTATTTAGTCTCGCAAGTTTTCGCAAAACCGCAACATCGCCCACAAAACAAGACAAAATAAAACGCCCTGTGCACCATTTCATAGGGCGTTATACGCATTTTTATGCTTTTTTGGACAGGCTCCTTGAGTTCACAATGTAGGTTTGTCAATGATGAGTTGGTCACAGGATCTTGCGCAGCTCCTGCACAAGGTCGCCGATCACGATGGGTTTGGACAAAAAGCCGGTCATGCCGCTTTCCAAGGCATTGCGGCGGTCTTCATCGAATGCGTTGGCAGTCATGGCAAGGATCGGGATCTTTGCCAGTGCAGGGTCGCCCAGTGCGCGGATCTGCCGGGTGGCGGTATAGCCGTCCATCACCGGCATCTGCACATCCATCAGCACCAGATCATAGCTGCCCGGTGCGGCAGTGCTTACCTTTTCCACCGCCACGGCACCGTTTTCCGCCGTATCGACCGGAAGCCGTACTCGCACAGGATCTCCTGCGCAATCTCGCGGTTCAGCTCGTTGTCCTCTACCAGCAGGATGTGCCTGCCTTGAAGTTGGTGTTCTTTTTCGGCAGAAGCTCCTGCGCCGCATCCGTCTGTGTCTGGCCGATGGCGCTCATCAGGGTCTCGCGCAGGTCGGACATGAACATGGGCTTGGAGCAGAAGGCGGTCACACCGGCAGCCTTTGCCTCCACCTCAATGTCGGACCAGTCGTAGGCAGTCAGGATGATGATGGGCGTATCACCGTTCAGGCTGCGAATCTGGCGGGTGACTTCGATGCCGTTCATATCCGGCAAGCGCCAGTCGATGATATAGGCGTGGTAGGCATCGCTCATTTCGATGGACTGCCGTGCACGCAGCACCGCTTCCTTGCCGGAAAGGGTCCACTCGGCACGCATGCCCACCTTGACCAGCATCTTTGTCACGCTGTCGCAGGTGTTGAAATCGTCATCCACCACCAGTGCCTTCAGGCCTTCCAGTTCGGTGATCTTTTCCACCGGACGGTGCTCGGCCTGCGCACGCATGGGCACACGAATAATAAACTCGCTGCCCTTGCCCTGCGCCGTCTGCACCTCGATGGTGCCGCCCATCATATCCACGATGTTTTTGGTAATAGCCATGCCAAGGCCGGTGCCCTGGATCCGGCTTACCGTGGAGGTGCGCTCCCGCTCAAACGGCTCAAAAATCTTTTTGGCGAACTCTTGGCTCATGCCGATGCCGTTGTCCTTGACGCGGAACTCGTACTGCCCGCAGCCGCGCACCGCTCCGGCAAGCTGCCGCACCCGCACCGAGACCGTGCCGCCCGCCGGGGTGAACTTGATGGCGTTGGACAGCAGGTTCAGCAGTACCTGATTCAGCCGGGTCTTATCGCAGTAGACGTCCTCATCAGTCACATCCATGGCATCCATATAAAGCTCCAGCTGCTTTGCGTAGATCTGCCCGCTGACGATGGTTTTCAGGTCGTGCAGCACATCCGAAAGGTTGACTTCCACTTCTTCCAGATGGATCTTTCCGCTTTCGATGCGGCTCATATCCAGCACATCGTTGATGAGGGAAAGTAGATGATTGCTGGAAGCGAGGGTCTTGGCAAGATAATCCTTCACCCGGTCTTTATCGTCAATGTTGCTGAGTGCCAGCGTGGTAAAGCCGATGATGGCGTTCATGGGGGTGCGGATGTCGTGGGACATATTGGAAAGAAAGGTGCTTTTGGCGCGGTTGGCAGTCTCGGCCGCTGCAACGGCATCCGAAAGTGCCTGATTCACCTGCCTGTCGGCGGTGCGGTCGGACAAGACAAGGATATACTTGGTCCTGCCCTCTACCTCGCTGCCCATGGCGATGTTATGGAACCAGCGCCGCTCTTTGGTCTCCCGATGCTCAAACTCGAAATCCCATTCGCGTTGCTGCCCGCTGAGCAGTCCTTCCAGAAAGTTCTTGTCGCGATCCGGGTCATCCTTCGGGTGCAGCGCTGCCAGAGCACGGGCATCCTGCCGCACTTCTTTCCACGGGATGCCCAGCAGCCGTTCGACGTTGGGGCTGACATAATCCACCTTGGAGGTCTTTGCGTCCAGCATCAGGAAACGTCGTCCACGTTCAGCGAAAGCTTTTGGAACAGCTCGTCCCGGTACAGGATCTCAGTGTCCTTCCGGCGCAGGGTCGTATGGCTTCTGCGCAGGATCAGCAGGATGATCAGCACAGCAAGGCCAAAGGCGATGCCCGCCACGATCTGCACCGTGTGGAACCACAGCTTATCCAGACTGGCATTGACGATGCTGACCGGCACAAGCCCCACCATCGTCCAGTTCTGGACCGCGGTATCCTCGTAGACCAGATAATAACTGGTGTCGCCCAGTTTGACCCGCAGGTTTCCGCTGCGGCCCTGCGCAAAATCATCCGAAAGGGCAAGAATCTGTTCCTCGGAAAGGTCGGAATGGTCGCGCAGCATCGCAATGAAGTTGTAAATAATTTCCTTGCGGTTTACGGAATTGTCAATCACCACCCGCCATCCGGGTAGATCACATAGTTGCTGGCATTGCCCTGAAAAGCAGAGCTGTCCAGCAATCTCAGCACAGCATCATTATAATAGGTGATGGCAACGGCATCGTAGGCAAAGCCCGGTAGCTGCCCTGCGTTTCGGGCAGATGAACGCAAGCATTGGGGCTTTGCCGGGCAGCGCCGTATTCACGACGATATCCTCGCCATCGGAGAGCTTTTCGTCCAGATTGGTCTGCAGGCAAGGTAGCCGGTTTCCCCGGTCACGGTCGTGTAGTTGCCGTCATAGGAAAGAAAGTAGAAGTTAACAAATCCGGTTGCCTGCTGTGCTTCCTCGATATAGGCCTGAATTTCATCCTCATTCGAGGTGTTTTTCAGAAAGCCGTTGCACAGATGCAGATAGGTCAGGTTTTTGCGCACCATCTCTTTCAGCATACTATTGGATTTATACAGCACCTCTTCCAGATGCGAGGTGCTTTCCTGATAGATGGTCTGCGACATAAACGAGATGTACCGGAAGCTGAAACCAGCTGCCAGAAAGACCAAAAGAAGGATGACAGCGGCGGCAGGCAGCCACTTGTGCCGGGAATAGCAGCTGCGTTTGGATTCGTGCTTTTCGTCTGCCATTCCGCTCACCTCAGTGTCATGTAGTTTTCCGGCTCTGCAAGCGCTGCGCCGCCGGAGATATAATCGCGCCATGTGTTTTTTACCCACGTATCTTCGCCCACAGACGTGCCGCTATCGCTCGCAAGCAGCGCTTCCATCTGCTTTTCCGTTGCAAGGCAGGTCACGGTAACGGTGTCGTTATCTCCCAGCGGCTGCCGTTCCGGGTGATGCCGGTCAGGGTATAGCTGCCGTTATTCTCTTTTACCTCCACAGCAATGCCGCTGACCACTGGCAGAGAACCGCGGTTGAAGGGCACAAACCCGCCCTCGCAGCCTTCCACAAAGGCGCGGACGGTCTCTTTCAGCTCCGCACCGGTCATGGTGCGCTGGCGGGACATCAGACCGTTCGGCATGATCATGGAAGCTGCCATTTTCTGGTTATAATCCGCCTGCAGCACACTGCCAGTAAAGCTGTTTGCGGTGGCAAGCAGCACATCGGTGCCATACACGCCGCGCAGCGTGTTTGCCATCACGGAGAAGGCAGCGCTGCCGCCGTTTGCGTGGAATACGTTGGAATAGGCCTTCCCGGAGGTCAGCACGGTCTCGTTGTCGGCAGGCTCCTCATCGGCAAGGAGCTGGGCATTGAAGGCTGATACGCCTGCTCAGCGGTAAGCTCGCCTGCGATCATTTTGGAGACCACATCCTTGGAAACGGCAAAGAAATCGTTGGAGGCGATGCGGATATACATGTGGTTTTCTTCCACCACGCTGCGGACGTCCTTCAGATACTCGGTCAGGCGCAGGGGAACGTTCTGGCTGTAGCTCAGTATGTCCTGCCCCTCCGAGACGATGCGGTTCTGCGCCTGTTCGGAGAGCATGACGTTCAGCACCTTCATGGCTTTTTCGCGGCGCGCGGTGTCCTGCTCCAGATCTCGGTTCAGGGCAACTTGGAAATAGGGGGTGGTCATGATCCACGGTTCGCTGTTCTGGCTGAAGAAGGGCAGAAAGATCGTGTCGATGCCCTCATCCTGAAACATCTTCACGCCGGCAGAGCTGCCAAAGTACATGGCAACTTCTCCGTTCCGGAACATCCCGGTCACATCGTCGTAATTCAACGCCAGATCATCTGCTGTAAGGTGGGTATCCTGAATGAACTGTTCCATCCGCTCAAACGCCCCCGGCCATACGGTGTCGTCCAGACCCACCCGCGCGGTGCTGGCGGGGTCGCTGTAGGTAGTGCGCCACTTGCGCCCCGCGGTGGTGGTAAGCTCGGCAGCGGAAAGCCCCTGCAGGGTTTCCATGCAGGTGTAGTCGTAGGTATAATCGGAGGTAAAGCCGCGGATGCCTACCTTTTCAAAAGCCTGACAGGCCGCTACAAAGCTTGCGTAATCGGTGGGCAGGGGAATATCGTACTGCTCAAAAAGGCTGCGGTTGACCACAAAGCCGTGGGCATCCGCGCAGACCGGCAGCCAGTTCACGCTGCCATCCTCGTTTTTGAAGCTGTTGAGGTAGGTGTTGTACACAGCGCCCGCCTCATTGGTCATGGCAAGGTTCATCAGGCTGTCCTTCAACGGTGCCGCATCGTGCAGCGAGAACCGGCAGCAGGTGATGATATCCGGCAGACCGCCGTTTTGCTGCAAAAACTTGTAAAAATCCAGATCGTTGTTGCCGACGATGAACTCAATGTTCACGTCCGGCAGCTGGGACTGGACATAGGGGGCATAGTTTTCGTACAGGCTGGTGCTCCACAGATACACCTGAATAGTCTGAGCGTCTTCCTGCTCCTGTGTTCGTTCCGCATTTTTTTCGCTGCATCCGGTGAGCAGGGATAGCCCCATCACCAGTGCCGCAAGCATGGAAAATAGGCGGCGCAATGTTTTTGTTTTCATCCGATCCTTCTCCTCACACTTCTTGGGCAGCCATCGTTTTGCGGTTGGCTGCTTTGGCTTACTGATCATACATCACCGCCCGCAAGAGTGTGTGCTGTAAAACCCACCCACGGAAAGGATGCCGCAATTTTTGCGTCTTTTCTGTTTTGCGCTCTCCCTCTACCGCGAAGGGGCACAGAATGACAGAGACATAAAAATATTTTACCACTACCATGAAAAATTTTCAATAAAATTTCATATATTGAACCATAAAAGCTGTGTGGGATTACAATAGATGTGTCACAAAGTGAAAAAAGACGAATGAGTCGTTCTGTGGTACAGTTAAATTGCTACACCAAACATCACAGAAACTGCCGTTCAGGCATAAGAAATAAAGCACCCGCAGCAATTTGCTCACCGGAGATTCAAAACCTCTGTGGCGCTTGCTGTGGGTGCTTTTGCTTTTGGGCGCTGTTTATTTCAGTACATCTGCAAGGACCTGCAGCAGGTGTGGAATATCCAGCGGCTTTGCAATATGGCCGTTCATACCGGCCTTCAGTGCGTTCTGACGGTCTTCCTCAAAGGCATTTGCCGTCATTGCAAAGATGGGGATGCCAGCCTTTGCGGCATCCGGCAGCGCACGAATCTGCGCGTTGCCTCGTAGCCGTCCATGTTGGGCATCTGGATGTCCATGAGGATCAGGTCATACTGTCCGTCTGCCGCCTGCTTCATCTTCCGGACGGCGATCTCGCCATCCTCGGCAGATTCCACCTCAAAGCCCGCTTCCTTCAGGATCTCCACTGCGATCTCACGGTTCAGCTCGTTGTCCTCCACCAGCAGGATCTTTTTCCCTTTGAAGGCCTCCGCGTTCAGCTGCACCGGCCTGCAGGCAGGCTCTGCACCGAACGGCTCTGCCAGCACTCTGCGCAGCTCCGAGAGGAACAGCGGCTTTTCGCAGAAGGCGGTAACACCGGCAGCGCGGGCTTCCTCTTCAATATCGGCCCAGTCGTAGGCGGTCAGGATGATGATGGGGCAGCTTTTTCCAATCACCTTGCGGATCTGCCGCACGATCTCGATGCCGTTCATATCGGGGATCAGCCAGTCGATGATGTAAACGCTGAATTCATCCCCCTGCTCCATGGCATACCGGGTGCGGATCACCGCTTCCCTGCCGGAGATCGTCCACTCCGGCCGCATCCCGATCTTGGACAGCATGGTGCTGACGCTCAGGCAGGTGTCGGTATCGTCGTCCGCCACCAGTGCCCGCAGCCCTTCCAGCTGCGGGAGCTGCCTGAGCTCCACCTTTGTCCGCTGAGCGCAAAGCAGAGATTCACGATAAACTCGCTGCCCTTGCCCGGCTCGCTCTCAATGGCGATGGTGCCGCCCATCAGGTCCACAATGTTCTTGGTGATGGACATGCCGAGGCCGGTACCCTGAATGCCGCTGACGGTGGAGTTTTCCTCACGGGCGAACTCCTCAAAGATGTGCTTCTGGAATTCCTCGCTCATGCCGATGCCGTTGTCCTTGATGCGGAACTCATAGCATGCCCGGCCCGCAGGCGCACCGTTTTTCTCAGCAATGCGAATGCTGATCATGCCGCCTGTGGGAGTGAACTTGACGGCATTGGACAAAATGTTCAGCAGGATCTGGTTCAGCCGCAGCGGGTCGGTGATGATATCCTCGTTCTCCACATCCATGGTATCAATAAAAAGCGACAGCCGCTTTGCCGAAACATTGGGCTGAATGATGGAGCGCACATCGTGGACGAGGTCCGGCAGATGCACCGTTTTTTCCTCGATCTTTACCTTTCCGCTCTCGATGCGGCTCATATCCAGCACATCATTGATGAGGGAAAGCAGATGCTGGCTAGAGGTGGAGATCTTTTGAGGTAGTCCAGCACCTGTTCCCTATTGTCGATATGGGTCGCAGCCAGCGAGGTGAAGCCGATGATGGCGTTCATGGGGTGCGGATATCGTGGCTCATATTGAACAGGAACTCCCGCTTGGCGCGGTTTGCCG
>ENA-OQDD01000074-OQDD01000074.1-human-gut-metagenome-genome-assembly--contig:-NODE-74-length-38308-cov-3.450931_pt1 | contig 38308 bp, 53 predicted proteins | sample MGYA00242507_ERZ504598 | MGnify/ENA primary metagenome ERZ504598 (study PRJEB26092, sample SAMD00036318) | human gut metagenome | host: Homo sapiens | study: EMG produced TPA metagenomics assembly of...
GCCTGCGTGATGTGCCGAGGCAGGCGATGCCTGACGTGCGGGAGCGGCCGGAGTCGGTGCGGAAGATGAAGTGGAAGCCGGGGCCGAAGGTGCGGCCGGGCGGCGCTGCTGCACGGGCTTGGAATCGCCCTTGGCGTTGTCCTTGGCGAACTCTGCCTTCAGACGCCGGGCTACCGGCGGTTCAATCGTAGAAGAAGCGGACTTGACGAATTCTCCCATGTCCTTAAGCTTCTCAAGCACGGTTTTGCTATCGACATTCAAAACCTTAGCCAGTTCGTATACGCGTGGTTTCGCCACTAATTACTCCTATTCTGTGACCACGCGCGTGCATGGGCGTGGTCAGTTGGTGATGACGGCAAGCCTACCCTGTCTCATCGTGCGACCATGATCGTGTTACCTCGTCTCTGGTGTGGGCGATTTCGCGCACACTGCGCCAGCCCACATACGCCAATCAAGCATACTCATAGCGCTGGATAGCGTAGACGCAGCGAGCCGCGCCATTGCTGACGCGGCTCGTATCAGGAATAATGCGCCCTGAAGATCATTCGCCTTCGAGCCCGGCGGCCTATTCGGCTTCCGGAGCAGCAGCCTCGGCCGCAGCCTGGGCGGCCTTTTCGGCGGCGACCTTCTTGGCATGGGCCTCGGCGGATTCGATGCCGATCTTCCAGCCGGTCAGCTTGGCTGCCAGTCGTGCGTTCTGGCCTTCCTTGCCGATGGCCAGGGACAGCTGGTCGTCGTGGATGAAGGCGATGGCGGTCTTGTTCTTCTCGCTGATCACCTGCACGCCGGTGGCCACAGCCGGGGACAGCGCGGCTGCCACGAACTTGGCCGGATCGTCGGAGTAGTCGACGATGTCGATCTTCTCCGGGCCAAGGTTCTCCATAACGGCACGCACGCGAGCGCCGCCGGGCCGATCAGCGCGCCCTTCGGGTTCACGCCATCGGTGTTGGCCTTGACCGCGATCTTAGTGCGGGCGCCGGCCTCACGAGCGATGGCCATGATGGACACGGCACCGGAGACCAGTTCCGGCACTTCGCGCTCGAACAGCTTGCGGACCAGCTCCGGGTGGGAGCGGGACACCACGATTTCCGGGCCCTTGATGCCACGGGCCACGTTCACCACGTACACGCGGATGCGTTCGCCGTGGCGGTAACGTTCGCCGGGCACCTGCTCACGGCGAGGCAGAATGGCTTCGACATCGCCCATCGCGACATGCACGTTGGAGGGGTCGGAAGCATCCTGCTGGATGATGCCGGTGATGAGCTTGCCCTTCTGGCCGGAGAACGCACCGAATACCTTCTCATCTTCGGCGCGGCGGAACAGCTGGGTGATGACCTGGCGTGCGGTGGCTGCGGCGAGACGGCCGAAGTCACGCGGGGTGTCATCGTATTCCTCGCCCAGCTTGGGAACGGGGTAAGGGTTGTCTTCGGTGGGTTCGACCGGAATTTCGTCGGCGGCCCACACGGTGAAGTTGCCGGAACGTTCGTCAAGCTCCACGCGCGCGTGCTTGGCGGCGTGCGGGGTCTTGAGGTAGGCGAGGCGCAGGGCCTCTGCCAGCGCATCATCCAGGGTTTCGGGGTCGATTCCTTGCTCGGCGGCGAGCTTGTGTATTCCTGTCAGGTCCAGTTCCATCGATCCGTACCTCCTATGAAGTTATGTGGCGCATGGCCTATGAGTAGTCACAGTTAGCTATTAGTGTATGTTTCCATGCAGACACGCTTCTCTTCAGGACGGTTTACCCGGCGCTTGGCATCCGTACTATGCGCGAGCGCGATGCTGTGTTCGCTTTCGGCGTGTTCGATGCCGCGATTGGCCGGACGGGCCGAGGCGGAAGCTCAAATGACCCCTTGCGAGAAAGCGATGACGTTGGCGAACTACGCCACCCATCCGGCTGAAGGCACACCGTTATTAGAGCAGTATGCCACCGGTCTGGCCGCCCCCCTGGCTTGGATTGACGTTGCCGGGTATTGTTCGGGTCGTTTTGCCGAGGGAACGTTACGTGACGCGCAGACCAAGCAATGGATGGCTTTTCTGGCCGATAAATTCGGGCAGTCCGCGCCTGAGGTGACGCCGGCGCGTCTTGATGGCGTCACGTCCGCCAACGTTGACCGATCGGTATTGGATGCGATGGCCGTGGCCGAGGATCGCGCCGGATTCGCTATCGAGGTCTTGGCCGCACGAGGACAGACCGCTGGGGCTACGTTGGCGTTGAGTGATATGCATAAGACCGCCGGGCAGCAGTTGGTTGCGCTGGCGAACGGCAATTTTGATGATTCCGGCGCACAATCCAGTTCTTCCGGCCAAAGCGACCCCCGCCAAAAGGTCTATGCCATCGACCAACTACTGGCCAACCCCACCACCATCGCCGACAAGGCAAGTGGCCAAACCGTACCGACCGCCGCCGCCATCGAAATGGACTGCGCCCGCGCGCAGATCAAGGCCGTGACCGAATCGAAATCTTCCACCGAGAGCGATATGCTGCTCATCCTCGCCGCACTGGCCGCCAAGCACGCCTACACCGCGTTCCAACTTGGCTACCCAGCGACTGACGCCGCATTGTTCGAGTAGACACACACTCCTCACGAAGCCGATGCGAACTTGTTGGATGCTAGTGGGCAAGTCGAGTTGAGGCACGTTCCACCAATGTGAAATCGGTGGTGTACGTACGGGCCGGGCCTGAGTATCCTTCGATGCGGTCGATAAGCATGTCAACGGCATGCTTGGCATAATCATCGATATGAGGATCGATGGTGGTCAGCGCCGGCACCGAGTACTCGGCTTCCGGCACGTTATCGAAGCCGACCACTTGTACATCGTCAGGTACATGCAAACCACATCGTTGCAATTCATGAATTGCGCCTAAAGCAATGGCATCATTGAGACACACTACAACATCCGGGCATGGGAGCTTGTCTAGCATAGCTTTTGTCACGCGCATACCTTCACGCTGATTCATGCTTTCTGCCGGAATCACATACCGCCAATTCACCGATAATCCGCGCTCTTCAAATGCCTTCACATATCCTTGGGCGCGTAACGCCTGGGTCCCTTCCGTCTGACGACGCAGCACTGCCTCATCCACCAGTTCAGGAAGAACACCCATCAGAGCAACCGTTTGGGCACCTTCATCCAAAAATCTTCCTACAACCGTGGAGATGGATTCAATGTTGGGCATGGTGATCCAATCGCTTTTCCCGTAGGCCAGATGGTCTCCGGTCGTTACAATCGGATATGGCTGCTCCAGAACGGCCCCTTCATCCGCGAGCGGCGACATTACGAACAGAATCCATCCTTCCGCCCCTAAACGATAGGACTCGTCAACGCTGGCAACCAACCCTTCACCGTCGGAACCATATGTGTTGATGACTACACCGTAATGGCGTTCTTTTGCGTATTCAATGACCTTGTCAGTGAAAAAAGGAACGAACGGCTGCGAGAAATCGAAGATGTTGAGTCCAATAAGCTTTGTGCCGCCAGATCGCATTGCACGCGCCGAAATATTGACGGTATATCCAAGCTTACGCATCACCTCTTCCACACGGCGACGTGTATCCGGTCTCATACTGCCAGTGTCATTCAGCACATTGGAAACCGTCTTGATGGAGACGTTCGCCTCACGCGCCACGTCCTTGATAGTTACGCGGTTTCCCATTGTTCGAATCCATTTCTGCTTATTACATGACACACCTTCAACAGCGTCATTATGTTCTTATTATGGTAAGTCACAGTCGGTCGAGCATCTCCTCCTCATATCGGAATCATCTACCCCTCAACCTCAGAATTCAGCCAAGGAGCTTTCCTCCGTTGGACCCCATGCACCATTAGGCAAATATCCTTCTGACAATACTGCAGGACGATCGAACGTAGAGGTTAAACTTTCTGGTTGAAGAAACGCACGCACGCCATCCGAACAAGGGACTTTCTGACCGCCGGCTTTCAACCTAGCTTTTTACATACCCGTCTTTTCTCCTTATTCCTTTGTTGGGTATCGAATTGTTCCAGTCGATGTGAATGACGGCATTGTCTTCCTTTGACTGGTATGCCACATTACATTAGTGGCGAATCCGAACCTCTCTTTCTGCAATCCGGGCATGTTGATGATTGTTTGGGTATTGCTTGGTGGTTGTACAGGGCACAGCAACCATAAGAGACTGCGCCCTGTCATGCGCCACCGTCACTCGAATCACTTCACGTGCACGGCGGTCCAGGAGACCGGCGGCAAGGTCACACGCACAGTGCCGGTATCGGCGTCGGACGTGATGGTGGTGTTGGGGTGCAGAACGACTCGGTTCTGGTCTTCCAGCGTGTTTTTTGCCAGCAGATCATCCTCGTGCAGGGTTTGCGCCTCGACCGCGGAAAGTGCGAATCCTTCCGGCAGCTTGATGGCAAAGTCATTGGCCGCTTCCATGGAGCGATTGACCACAAACACGCTGATCGTACCGTCCTCACCACGCACGGCTACGGAATTGATCGTCGGCACTTCACCGTATTTGTCGGTTTCATACGTTCCGGAAGCCAGTTTCGGTTCAAGCACCGTGCCGCCCTTGGCGAGCTTTGCGGTCAGCGAGAACGGATAGAACGTGGTCTGACGCCACGCCGGGCCGCCCGGTTCGGTCATAATCGGCGCAATTACGTTGACCAACTGGGCCAGGCTGGCGGCGTGCACGCGGTCGGCGTTCTTGAGCAGGGTAATCATCAAATCACCGAACACCACGCGTCGGCGGCGCTGTACACATCCTCGAGCAGGCGCGGGGCAACCGGCCAATTGCCGATGCCTTCCGGATTCTTGCTCGGCTCTTCGTTGAGATACCAGACATTCCATTCATCGAACGAGATGAACACGTCGTGCTTGCTCTTCAGCCGGGCCTTGGTTGCATCGATGGCGGCGGCGACATCGTTGATGAAACCGTCCATATCGACGCCCGAGGCAAGGAAGCTCTTCATGTCACGGGTGCCATCAGGCTGAAGTTCCGGATGGTAGTACGCATGGCAGGAGACGAAGTTGACGTTGTCAAACGTCTTCTCAAGTACGGTTTCTTCCCACTTGCCGAAGGTGTCCATCACGTGGCTGGATGAACCACAGACCACCAGTTCAACGTTCGGATCGATGGCGCGCATACCTGCCGCCACCGAGGCCGCCAAGGTGCCGTAATCCTCGGCGGACTTGTGACCGGTCTGCCACGGGCCATCCATCTCATTGCCCAAGCACCACATCTTGATGCCGAACGGCTGATCGGCACCATTGGCGCGACGCTCCTCGGAGAGCTTGGTGCCGCCGGGAATATTCGCGTATTCCAACAGGTCGAGGGCCTCTTCAAGACCACGGGTACCCAGATTTACGGCTTCCATCAGCTCGTTGCCGCCGGTTTTTTCCAGCCATTTCGCCATTTCGTGCAGACCAAACTGATTGGTCTCGGTGGAATGCCATGCCAAGTCCAGGCGACGCGGCCGCTCATCACGAGGACCAACGCCATCCTCCCAGCGATAGCCGGAAACGAAATTGCCGCCAGGATAGCGAATCGTGGTAGCGCCGAGTTCCTTGACCAGTTCGATGACGTCCTTGCGGAAACCGTCTTCATCGGCTTCGGGGTGGCCCGGCTCATAGATGCCGTCGTATACGCAGCGACCCAGATGCTCCACGAACGACCCGAACAGTCTGTCGTTGACCGGAGCTACTTCAAAGTCATTATCGACGACGAGTGAGATCCTCCAGCTCCCCCGGTTTATTGTCGTGCGAATGCTCGGACATGTGCTCTCCTTTAATCGTTGTCTTCAATACCGCAAGACAACGTTGTGCTAAATACCAAAAGCAATCGGCCCATCTTCTTGGTTCACCTGTTTTGCGGCATCGCCAATCAGCGGTGAATGTGCGTTCTGGATATTTAATACAACCTTGTACTTCTGTTGATATCGATAATACGATGGTTGTGCTTAGTACGCAAGTCCCGCTGAGTACAACGTTATCCTTTTCGCTATTTTCCACCCGACACGCCGTATACGATACAGCACAGGAGCGAATACGGACGTTCGTATCAAAAACAAAAAGGGTTCCGGGACAAACCCGGAACCCTAAAGGCGGATAAGGCGAGATTCGAACTCGCGGAGGCTTTCACCTCACACGCTTTCGAGGCGTGCTCCTTAGACCGCTCGGACACTTATCCATGCTGCCAAAATGGCAACTTGTTCATTATGCCACATTCTGCCGACCTGGCAAATCGGAGTTTCGCTGAGCTCGATTCGGCGTGGGATAATGCGATTTTGTGTGAGATTGCGATGGGTCAGACGATGAGCCGATTAACAGTCCGAATTGGTCAACTGCGAAAATCCGAATTCTTCAACTACCAAAATCCGAATATTGGTGGTGGTAGAAGCGGTGACGGGGCCACTCTGCATTGAGTGGTCTCTCCCTCGGTCAGCCTTACGGCTGACAGCTCGAACGCAATTAAGGACAGCTTTCCAGCTGCCATTTTATTTGCTCACTGTCGTTCGCCTTCGCCTAAAAACGCCTCCGGCGTTTTCTTCACGGCTCAGCTCATCAGAGGGGGCTTGGAATTTTGTTTATGCCACCTGTTCGTGGACGGAGGCGTTGACCCATTGGGACTGCTGGACGTTGTAGCCGGAGAAGATGCCGATGTCGAGCATGCAGTCGCGGTAATCGCGGCCGTGGGCGATGGTGATGTAGCTGTCGTCCACCAATCGGTTATGCGTGGGATCCAGTCCGACCCATCGGCCATCCTGATACACCTCGACCCAAGCATGGGTCGCGCCCTCTCCCCCAAGCAAACCGGCAATGTAGCGCGCGGTCAATCCCACATGCCGGCACACGGACAGCATCACGTGCGCATAATCCTGGCATACGCCCTTGCGCTGAGCCAAGGCCTGTTCGGCGGTGGTGCGAATCGTGGTGGAACCGGGCGTATACACAAACGCCTTGTAGACCTCATCCATCACTTCGGCAGCCTGCTGCACCGGAGTGGCGTCGGAAGGCAGCGCCGCCAAGCGTTCGCGGCATACGGCAATCATCGCCTCCACGTTCGGGCCGGGAATGGTGAGCGCTGAATTGAATCGGTACAGCGGTTTATAGGCTTCCTTATGGATATGCGCATTGTCCACGAAGGCGATACCGGTCACCGAGTAGCTGAATATGTCGTGCGGCTCAGGGATGAATCCGGTCATCACCACGGAGTCAAAGGAGTCGATGGTGGTTTCGAGTTCGGTTTCGGGCTGAATCTTCACTTCCACGTCAATCACCTGTTGGCGAGGGCCAGTGGAGGGAATACAGCGAAGCTGGAACCTGTGATCGGTGACCGGTGCGCTGAAGGACAGCCTCATCTCATAGTCGAACACGAGTTTTTTCACAACGTCTCCTGCACTTGCACACGAGCCGGCAACCGGCATATTCTCGGGATAACGACACTACAGCCATGGCTGAGGTATGGTCCGTGCGCTCACAGCCCACGCATATATTCCGGCAATCTGCTGATATGCACAGGCCGGCACTCGGGCGCACGGTTTTTTCGCCATACCACCATAGCATTTGAACCCGTCAGGGTGTCAGGTCGGGATCAGGGACGCTTGGCGTCCATGTTCATGGAGCTCAGTGAGCCCATGTCTTTGATGGCCAGCGCGCTGACACGGCCGGAGTAGTCGTCAAGGTACTTCTTCAGCAGGTCGGCGACTTCCTGATATCCGCGAGACGGCAGCTGACCGACCAGCCAGCTCAGTCCGTCGGCGAAGCAGCTGGGCAGCGGCATGCCGTCCAAGGTCATCGAATAGGCGGCGAGCTTCTTGAGCGGCGCTTCCAGATCCTCCATCGTCAGGCCGAAGCGCGTGTACAGGTCGATGCGTTCCAGATATTTGCCGATGAAGATGAACGCCTTCAGCGTGGGGTCGACCGGCGAATTCTCGATGCCGCCCCAGAAGGCGAGCATGTCATCGGTAATATCGCGCTGCTTGTAGATGTCCTCGCATCGGCCGCGTATTTGGCGGCATCGGTGATATTGGTCATCGCCAACTCCACGTACTGCAGCAGACGCGAGCTCAATTCCGGGCGCAGAATCACGGCGTTGTTGAATGCGGAAGTTACGGCCGACCGCACCGAATCAGGATTGGACCCGTCGTACAGGAAGCTGTTCACGAACCCGTCGAAGTCCTCGAAATCTTCGGGCAGGTCGAGTGCGTGAGCGAACGGACGGAAGGCGTCCACATCAGTGTCCATCACACGATCGTAGAACGGGAAGAACTGGTTCAGCGTGGTGAAGGCGCGCTCGGTGTACCGGCCCAGCCAATACAGGTTGTCTGCCTTGGAAGCGGTGACCAGAGACAACGAGTGGCGGCGGGACTGGTTCAGCAGGTTCACCACCTGCGTTTCGGCACCGTATTCATGCTCCACGCCGGATTCGGGTGCCAACACCCACGTATCCTTGAATCCGCCACCCTGCGACGAGTTGACAATCATCTGGCCGGGCACCGACGAGTATCGAGTCAAGCCCGAATACCACACGTGCGTATTCTTGCCGGTGACCACGAAGGCACGCAAATCGCACTTGCGCGGCGACATCTCGCCGGTCTTCGGGTCCACCACATCGATATCACGGAACTGAATCACCTCTTGGGCAATGAATCGACGCGGCTCCTCCTTGATCCGGTTGGCGAGCTCCTCACGTGCGGCGGCATCCAGCGACGAACCAAACACCACGCCGTAACCGCCGGCTTCGGCCACATCCTTGATGACCAGCTCGCCCATCCGATTCAGGACTTCCTTGCGGTCGGCCTCGAACATCGGCATGTACGTGGGCGCGTTGTTGAGAATCGGTTCCTCGCCGAGATAGTACTTGATCATCTGCGGCACGAAGTAGTAGACGGCCTTGTCATCGGCCGCGCCGTTGCCCGGCGCGTTGACGATGGCCACGTTGCCCGCGCGGTAGGCGGACAGGATACCGGGCACACCGATCACCGAATCAGGATTGAAGGCGAACGGGTCGAGGAATTCGTCGGACAGGCGGCGGTAAACCACGCCCACACGGTGGCGTTTGCCGGCGTAGTCGAGGAAGTAGACCTTGTTGTCCACCACTTCGAGGTCTTCGGGGAAGGCCAACGCCGCACCGGTTTTCTCCGCCAGATAGGCGTGCTCGAAGAACGCGGAATTGTAGCGGCCGGGAGTCAGTACCACGCGATGCCCTCGGTGGAGACAAAGTCCATGGCTTTGCGCAACAGGCGCGGGTATTCGCGATTATCGCGAATACGAACGTCGCGGAACAGGCGCGGGGAGATGCGGCGCTCGATGTCGCGCACGAACAGCGGGTAGCTGGCACCCGAGGGGATGCGCAGGTTGTCTTCCAGCACCCACCAGCGGCCGTCCTCGCCTTGGACCAGGTCCTCGCCGGCGATATGCGCGAAAATGCCGCCGGGAGGGGTCACACCGTTGACCTGCGGGAAGTAGCCGGCCGAGGTGTATACGTATTCTTCCGGCACGACGCATCATGAATAATGCGCTTATCGGAATAAATGTCCTTCAGATAGGCGTTCAGGGCGTTGACGCGCTGCTTCAGGCCCTTCTCCAATTCGTCGTATTCGTCGGATTCGATAATGCGCGGCACAGGGTCGTACGGGAACAGCCGGTCATGGTATTCGCCGTTCTTGTAGATGCCGAAACGCACACCGTTGCGGGACAGCTCTCGATTGATCGCTTCGCGGCGGTTTACCAGTTCATGGGCCAGTCTGCGTGCTGCGGATTCGATCATCGTGCCTGCTCCTTGCTGTGGCGGCTTCTGTGGCTTCAAGCGGTTAGGCGTGTTGAGCGCACGCTGACGCCGCAAGCCGTAACCGGGTTTGATGGTTTCAACCTAAGGCGGGCCCGTTTCAACAAACGCGCGAGAATGTTACAGGCAGGTCACTTCGCCGGCCGCGTGCATCTTGACGACCGCACTCGTCTCGCCGACCGCACTCGTTACAATGAATGGCTATGACACGACTGCGCATTGACTTGGCCTACGACGCGGCGGATTCTATGGCTGGGCCAAACAGCCCAATCTTCGTACAGTGCAAGGCACCATTGAAGATGCGCTGCACAAGGTGCTGCGGGTGCCGGCCGATGACGCGGCCGAACCGTTACGCTTGACAGTGGCTGGACGCACCGACACCGGTGTACATGCCTCCCACCAAGTGGCGCATCTGGATGTATCCGATGAGGTACTGAATCGCTGCGTAGGTCACATGACCATTCCGGTCACCGAGGCGCTGACTCGCAGACTCAAGGCTGTGCTGCCTTCGGACATCGTCATTCATGCATTGCCGTAGCTCCGGTCGGCTTCGATGCCAGGTTCTCCGCATTGGAGCGCACTTATGTGTATCGGGTCGCCGATCGTTCGTCTGAGGTCGACCCGCGCCTGCGTGGATGCGTACTTACCGTGGATGAAGCGCTGGATCTGGAGCTTATGAACCGCGCAGCCTCATTGACCATCGGCCTGCACGATTTTGGTTCCTTCGCCACTCCGAATCCGGGAGGCACTACGATCCGTGAAGTCAAGACCGCCTATTGGCGGCGGGTGCCGATCACTCCCCTAGTACCGGATGAGATGGCATCGCATGAAGCATATCGGACTCCGTCGCTGGAGTCCGGCCTGGTAGTGTTCACGATTGTGGCGGACGCCTTTGCCCGCAATATGGTGCGCTCCCTGGTCGCTCATGCATCAAAGTTGGTTCGGGACGCAAATCACTGGAGTGGTTTGCCGGCAAAATGGCCGAGCCAGTACGTGAAGGCTCAAGCGGGCCGATTGCGCCGCAGGGCCTGACTTTGGAGCATATCGCATATCCCGCCGATGATCAGCTGGCCGCAAGAGCCGAGGCCATTCGGGCCGTACGTACGTTGTAGATTCTATGAAAACAACGCAAAAGGCTGGAACCCAAACGGATTCCAGCCCTTTCAGCTAGCTTAGCGAAACGCTATTCAGCTCACTCGGCCTTCTCGGCGTCAGCGGCTTCCTCAGCGGGAACCTCAGCCTCAGCGGCGGCGGTCTCCTCGACCGGAGCCTCAACAGCCTCAGCAGCCTCAGTGGCCTCAGCCTCAACGGCCGGAGCTTCTTCTTCGGCAACCTTGGCGGCGGCTTCAGCTTCCTTCACAACAGCCTTCTTGGCAACCGGCTCGGTGACGAGCTCGATCACAGCGGCCGGAGCGGCATCGCCAACGCGCGGAGCGATCTTGACGATACGGGTGTAGCCACCTTCACGCTGCTCCATCTGCTCGGCAATCTGGGTGAACAGGATGTGCACCACGGACTTGTTGCGGATGACGCGCATCACGCGACGGCGGGAGTGCAGATCACCACGCTTGGCGAAGGTGATCAGGCGCTCTGCCAGCGGACGAAGGCGCTTGGCCTTCGGCAGCGTGGTGGTGATGCGGCCGTTCTGGAACAGGCTGGTCGCCATGTTTGCCAGCATGAGGCGCTCGTGTGCGGGGCTGGAAGCCAGACGCGGGCCCTTCTTAGGTGTAGGCATTGGGTTTACTCCTTATATGTCCGTTCTTCAGGCAAGCAGGTGGGCATATGCCGAACATCTGCTTGCCTAGTGAACGAACGATTGGTCAAAGAGGCAGATCACTCGTCTTCCGGCGAGAAGAACGTGCCACCTTCGAGATTATTGGTATCGAAGGCCATCGGCGAGGACTTGAGCTCAGGCCCAAGGTCTGCAGCTTCTCCTTGACCTCATCGATTGACTTCATACCGAAATTGCGGATGTCGAGCAGGTCCTGCTCGGTGTGGGAGACAAGCTCACCGATGGTGTGGATGCCTCGCGCTTGAGGCAGTTGTAAGAACGCTGCGTCAGGTTGAGGTCCTCAATCGGAACGGCCATCTCGGGGTTGGTCTCCTCGGCCACCGGGGCCGGACCGACCTCGACGCCTTCAGCCTGGGCGTTGAGCTCACGGCACAGGCCGAAGAGCTCCACCAAGGTGGAACCGGCGGAAGCCACCGCGTCACGCGGGGAGATGGCGGGCTTGGTCTCCACGTCCAGGATGAGCTTGTCGAAGTCCGTGCGCTGTTCCACACGGGTGGCCTCGACCTTGTAGCTCACCTTGAGTACCGGGGAGTAGATGGAATCAACCGGAATACGGCCGATCTCATCGTTGTCCTGCTTGTTCATCTGGGCAGGAACATAGCCACGGCCACGCTCGACAGTGAACTCGATCTCGAGTTCGCCATCGTCGGCGAGGGTAGCGATGTGCTGCTCCGGGTTGGCAATGGTGACGCCGGCCGGCGGGGTGATGTCCCCAGCCACGGCTTCGCCCTTGCCGCTCTTGCGCAGATACATGACCACAGGCTCGTCGTATTCGCTGGTGAGCACGATGCCTTGATGTTCAGCAGGATCTCGGTGACGTCTTCCTGGACACCTGGCAGAGTGGTGAACTCATGCAGGGCACCGGAAATACGCACGGAGGTCACGGCAGCACCCGGGATGGAGCTCAGCAGCGTGCGACGCAGCGAGTTGCCGAGCGTGTAGCCGAAGCCAGGCTCGAGCGGCTCGATGGTGAAGCGGGAGCGCTGCGGATTCAGAGATTCCTCGGTAAGAGTCGGACGCTGTGCAATAAGCACTGTGGTTATCCTTTCAGCTTGAACTCGGTGGTGCACTCACCGGTCAGGCGGTTTTGGATGGATTTGGTATTGCTGAGTGCTCAGACGCGACGACGCTTCGGAGGACGAACGCCGTTGTGGGCTTGCGGGGTGACGTCGGTGATGGAACCAACCTCGAGGCCCGCAGACTGCAGGGAACGGATGGCGGTTTCACGACCGGAACCCGGGCCCTTGACGAACACGTCGACCTTCTTGACGCCGTGTTCCATCGCCTTGCGGGCGGCGGACTCGGCAGCCATACCAGCGGCGTACGGCGTGGACTTACGGGAGCCCTTGAAGCCGACATCGCCACCGGACGCCCAGGACACCACGGCGCCGGACGGATCGGTGATCGAAATGATCGTGTTGTTGAAAGTGGACTTGATGTGAGCCTGGCCGACCGGGACCGACTTGCGGTCGCGACGACGGGGCTTACGAGCGGCTTGCTTAGCGCTGCCATTGACCCTCGTTTCCTAGTAACGAACTTTGTTGTTGACGTTCGGGCGATGGGATGAAATCATCCCGTGGCCCGAATCATGCCACCGACTACTTGGTGGCCTTCTTCTTTCCGGCGACCGTGCGCTTCGGGCCCTTGCGGGTACGAGCATTGGTCTTGGTGCGCTGGCCGCGCACAGGAAGTCCTTACGGTGACGCTGGCTTGGTAGCAGTTGATCTGAATCTTGCGACGAATATCTGCATCGACTTCACGACGCAGGTCACCCTCGATCTTGTAGTTGGCTTCGAGGTAGTCACGCAGCGTAATCAGCTGCTCGTCGGTGAGATCCTTGACGCGGATGTCCGGGCTAATACCGGTCGCGGCAAGCGTTTCCTTGGCACGAGTGCGACCCACACCGAAAATGTAGGTGAGGGCGATCTCGATGCGCTTCTCATTGGGGATGTCGACTCCGGCAAGACGTGCCATTGCGATTCCTTCTTGTTGCCGTAGGTCTTGCACCCGCTCGCCCGGTTACCCGGCACGGGCCTACGTACCCGTGGTTCAGTGTCGTTCCCTTGCGGGAAGCACTGTGAGAGAGTGCCTTATTTACTTAGTGCCGCTGGAGAATCTGCTCTCAGCCCTGACGCTGCTTGTGGCGCGGGTTGACGCAGATCACCATGACGCGGCCGTGACGGCGGATCACGCGGCAGTTTTCGCAGATCCTCTTCACGCTAGGGCTGACCTTCATGGTTATCCTTTTCTTGTGTACCTTTACTTGTAACGGTACGTAATGCGTCCGCGGTTCAGGTCGTAAGGGCTCATTTCGAGCACGACACGATCCTGCGGCAGAATACGAATGTAGTTCTTACGCATTTTGCCGGAAATCGTGGCGAGCACGATGTGCTTGTTTTCGAGTTCAACGCGGAACATCGCGTTAGGCAGTGCTTCCACGACTTGTCCTTCGACTTCAATCACACCGTCTTTTGCCATGTGCCTCTAGTCCTATTCCGTTGGATGATTACTATGGCATATCCGAAGACACACCAACTGTCAACTATATACGCACATACCCCTGTACGAACACTCGGCGTGTCGCACAGGGGTATGGAAACGTTGATGTGGTATTTCGGCATCACTCCGGCTTGTTGCCCGGGCTGCCGAACCTACTACTCGAGGTGGCTGATGATACGGCCGCTAATCTCGTCGATGTCGCCGACGCCGTTGACCACGACGAGCAGGCCACGGGCCTCGTAGATGTCGAGCAGCGGAGCGGTTTCCTTCTCATAGGTCTCCAGGCGCTTGGCGATGGCCTCCGGAGTGTCGTCAGCGCGGCCCTGCTCGGCGGCGCGCTTCTTCATACGCTCCAGCAGCACGTCGCGGGCGGCTTCGAGGGCCACCACGTGGTCGAGCGGAGTGTCGAGGTCGGCGAGCATCTCGTCGAGAGCGGTGACCTGGGCGGCGTTACGCGGGTAGCCGTCGAGGATCCAGCCGTTCTTGCAGTCTTCCTTGGCCAGACGATCCTTGACGATCTTGTTGGTCAGGGAGTCCGGAACCAGCTCGCCCTTGTCGGTGTAGCTCATCGCCTCAAGGCCGAGTTCGGTCTTGTTCTTGATGTTGTAGCGGAAGATGTCGCCGGTGGAGATGGTGGGGATGTTGAAGTGTTCGGCGAGCAGAGCAGCTGGGTGCCCTTGCCCACGCCCTGGGGGCCCATGATGAGCAGACGCATGGTGGTCTCCTTTTATGTCGGTTATTAATACGGTTTTGGCTCCCTTGGTTAAGGGAGCCATTGAGTTATATGCGGAAGAAAGATTGCTCCGTCGTGGAACAGTCCACTGGACTGTTCCACTCCTCGCGCGGCCGCCTGCCCATTGCGGGCGACCGCTGCCAAGCGGGCGTCAGCCCTCTTTGTGGTCCACGTTTTCGAACAGGAAGCCGGTGTACTGGAACTGTTCGGTCTGGGCCTTGGCCTGGCGCAGGGTGTCGAGGCCCACGCCCGCGATAATCAGGATCGTGGTGCCACCGAACGGCAGCTTGGCGTTGAGGCCGAGGGCCATGATCAGCACGGTCGGGATCAGGGCCACGAACAGCAGGTAGACGGCGCCGACGGTGTTGAGTCGGTTCATCACGTAGGTCAGGTAGCGGCTGGTGGCGTTGCCGGCGCGGATGCCGGGGATGAAGCCGCCGTACTGCTTCATGTTGTCCGCGGTCTCGTCCGGGTTGAACGTGATCGACGTGTAGAAGAAGCAGAAGAACACGATCATCAGCGCGTACAGCGCGATGTACCACACGGAGGTGGTGTTCGCCAGGTTGGCGTTGATCCACTTGACCCAGGACTGGTCGGACTTGCCGAACTGGGCGATCAGGGTCGGGATGGCGAGGATCGAGGAGGCGAAGATCGGCGGGATGACGCCGGACATGTTGATCTTCAGCGGCAAGTAGGTGGAGGAGCCGCCGTACATCTTACGGCCGATCATGCGGCGCGTGTACTGCACCGGGACGCGGCGCTGGCACAGTTCGACGAAGTCGACGAAGATGAGGATGACCACGAGCACGCCCACGACGATGCCGAACTTGAGCCAGTCGCCGTCGGTGCCGTTGGTGCCGTAGCCGATCTCCCACAATTGGGGCAGGAAGCCGGAGCAGATGGACATGAAGATCAAGATGGACATGCCCTGGCCGATGCCCTTGTCGGTCACGAGCTCGGCCATCCACATGATCAGGCCGGTGCCGCCGGTCATGATGAGGACCATGACCACGAGGTTGAACACGGAGCCGTCCGGGATGACCTGGTCGCACTGGTAGTTGAACAGGGCGCCGGAGCGGGCGGTGACAGGATGGTGGTGGACTGGAGCACGGCCAGGCCGATGGTCAGGTAACGGGTGTACTGGGTGAGCTTGGCCTCGCCGGACTGGCCCTCCTTGTGCAGGGCCTCGAAGCGGGGGATGACCACGCGCAGCAGCTGCACCACGATGGACGCGGTGATGTACGGCATGACGCCCAGCGCGAAGATAGACAGCTGGAGCATGGCGCCACCCGAGAAGAGGTTCACCAGTCCGATGAAGTTCTCCTGGGAGGCGCTGCCGATGGTGGCCATGCACTTGTTCACCACGTTGTAGTCCACGCCAGGGGTCGGAATGAACGAACCGATGCGGTAGACGATGATGATGAACAGGACGAAGAGAATCTTCTTCCTCAACTCTTTGGTTTTCAGGGCCTGGATTAGTGTCCTCACCTAGATTTCCTCCCAATAGCGCGCCAATCGCGCGAAATACACAAACTAACGAACGAGCATAGTCTAAAGTGCCTACTTCGGCCACTTCATGTCTCGCGAATGTTACCTGAATTATGCTCCGTCGTACTGAACGGGGGGAAGCATACTCAAAACGATCATTGTGTTGAGACTGCTTCTCTGCACTCAGAACAACAATTTTTAGAAAAGGGAACCCCCGTCCACCTATTGGCGGGCGGGGGGTTGTACAGCCTATTGCGCTCCCCGTAGGACTAATCAGTCCTCGGAAACGGAACCGCCGGCGGCCTCGATCTTGGACTTGGCGGAAGCCGAAGCCTTAACACCCTTGAGGGTGAAAGCCACGGTGGTCTCGCCGTCGCCCAGAACCTTCACCGGAGCGTTGTCACGAACAGCGCCCTTGGCGATCAGGTCGGCCACAGCAACCTCGCCGCCCTCGGGGAAGAGCTCCACGAGACGAGCGATGTTGATGACCTGGAACTCGACCTTGAACGGGTTCTTGAAGCCACGAAGCTTCGGCAGGCGCATGTACAGCGGCAGCTGGCCGCCTTCAAAGCCCGGACGCACGTGGTTGCGCTTCGTCTGGCCCTTGGCGCCACGACCGGAGGTCTTACCCTTGGAGCCTTCACCGCGGCCCACACGGGTGCGGTCCTTCTTGGCACCCGGGGCGGGCTTCAGGTCGTGCATCTGCAGGATTTCGTTATCTGCCATAATCAGTCAACCTCCTCAACGGTGACCAGGTGACGCACGGCGTTCACCAGACCACGGTTGGCCGGGGTGTCCTCGCGGACAACGGTCTTACCGATCTTGTTGAGGCCGAGGGTCTTGACGGTGGCGCGCTGAGCCGGGGTACGGTTCACGATGCCGTGGTGCAGGGTAATCTTCAGGTTCTTAGCCATGAGTATCACTCACCATCCTTCTCTTCGGCGGCCTTAGCGGCAGCAGCCTCTTCGCGAGCCTTGCGAGCCTCGGCAATGCCGGCGGCGCGGGCGCGCAGCAGAGCATCGGGAGCGACTCGTCGAGCGCCAGGCCACGACGGGCGGCGATCTCCTCGGGCTCTTCGAGCTGCTTGAGGGCGTCGACGGTAGCGCGCACCACGTTAACGGCGGTGGCGGAGCCATCGACTTGGTCAGGACGTCGGTGATGCCTGCGCATTCCATGACGGCGCGCACGGAGCCACCGGCGATTACACCGGTACCCGGGGCGGCCGGACGCAGCAGGACGGTGCCAGCAGCGTCGTGACCCTGAACCGGGTGGGTGATGGTGCCGCGGACGCGAGGCACAGAGAACATGTGCTTCTTGCGTCCAGCTGGCCCTTGGCGATGGCGGCCGGGACTTCACGGGACTTGCCGTAGCCGACACCCACGGTGCCGTTGCCGTCGCCGACCACAACCAGTGCGGCGAAGCTGAAGGTACGGCCACCCTTGTGGGTCTTGGACACACGGTTGATGGTCACCACGCGATCGAGCAGCTCGTCGCCGTGGTTTTCTTCACGACGGTTACGACGCTCGCCACGACGGCCTTCACCGCGCTGGCCACGACGACCCTTGCGGTCCTCGTTGTTGGATTCGGTCGCCACAGTGTTCTGAGTTTCTTCAGCCACTTGGGTTTCCTTCGTTTCGTTGTCGCTCACAGTGCAAGACCTCCCTCGCGGGCGCCATCAGCAACGGCTGCGACGCGACCGGTGTACTTGTTGCCACCGCGGTCGAACACGACTGCGGTGATGCCGGCAGCTTGGCCTTCTCGCGATCAGCCCGCCGACCTTCTTGGCGGCCTCAGTCTTGGTGCCTTCGAAGCCGGCGAAGTCGGCCTGAAGAGTGGAGGCGGACACCAGGGTAATGCCCTTGGTATCGTCGACCACCTGAGCAACCATGTGACGGTTGGAGCGGGTGACCACCAGGCGCGGACGCTCGGGGGTACCGGAGATGCGCTTGCGGATACGCGCGTGACGGCGCTTGAGAGCTACCTTCTTGCCTTTTCCGAGAATAGCAACGCTCATATCACTTACCAGCCTTTCCAGCCTTGCGCAGGATGCGTTCATCGGAGTACTTGATGCCCTTGCCCTTGTAGGTTCCGGAGCGCGCAGCTTGCGGATGTTGGCGGCAACCTGGCCCACGACCTGCTTGTCGGTGCCTTCGACAACCACGTGGTTGGCGTCGGTCACCTTCAGGGTGATGCCTTCGGGCGGGTTGACGGTGATGGTGTGGGAGTAGCCGAGGAAGAACTCGATGCCCTGGCCCTTGGCGACGGCGCGGTAACCGGTGCCGACGATCTCAAGAGTCTTGGAGTAGCCATCGTGAACACCCTTGACCATGCCGGCCATGATGGAACGAGCCAGACCGTGCTTGGCACGGGTCGGACGCAGGTCATCAGCGGCGGTCAGGACAATCTCGTTGCCTTCAACGGCAGCGGTGATGCCTTCCGGAACCACGTAGGAGTCAGAACCCTTAGCGCCCTTGGCGGAGAAGTTCTGGCCTTCAATCTTGACTTCAACGCCAGCAGGGATGGCGATGGGGAGCTTACCAATATGCGATGCCATGTTTCAGCTCTCCTTTCTCACCACACGAAGGCGACAATTTCGCCGCCAATGCCTCGGTCGAGGCATTCCTTCTGAGTCAGCAGTCCCGAAGAAGTCGAGATGATGGCGATACCCAGGCCACCGAGCGGCATCGGCAGGGAGTCGGACTTCGCGTAACGACGAAGGCCCGGCTTGGAGATGCGCTTGATACCCTGAATGGAACGCTCACCGTTCGGACCGTACTTGAGGGTGACCTCAAGAGTCTGGCCGACCTTGGCTTCCTTAGCGGTGAAGTCCTTGATGTAGCCTTCACGCTTCAGGATCTCGGCGATGTTCGCTTGAACTTGGAGTACGGCATATCCACGGTTTCGTGCTTGGCCGCGCTCGCATTACGCAGACGCGTAAGCATGTCTGCGATCGGATCTGTCATTGTCATTTGGGCTTGTTGCCCTTTCTCGCTATGGTTTCCGCCGCCCTCACGCTTCTTCTAGAAGCGTTCGGGCCGCGGACCTTCAGCTCGATGTTTACCAACTGGACTTCGTAACGCCGGGCAGTTCACCGCGGTGAGCCTTCTCACGAAGGCAGATGCGGCACAGGCCGAACTTGCGGTAGACGGAGTGGGGACGACCGCAGACCTGGCAGCGCGTGTAAGCGCGGACCTTGAACTTCGGCTTGCCGGCCGCCTTGTTCTTAAGAGCGGTTTTTGCCATATCAGTTCTCCTTGAAGGGGAAGCCGAGGTGCTTCAGCAGCGCGTAAGCTTCCTTGTCGTCCTTGGTGGAGGTCACCACAGTGATGTCCATACCGCGCACGTGATCGATCGAATCAGGATCGATCTCGTGGAACATGGACTGCTCGGTGAGACCAAAGTTGTAGTTGCCCTGGCCATCGAACTGGTGGCCGTTGATGCCGCGGAAGTCGCGGATACGGGGCAGCGCGAGGGTCAGCAGACGGTCCAGGAACTCCCACATGCGGTCGCCACGCAGGGTGACGTACGCACCGATGGCCTGGCCTTCACGCAGATGGAACTGCGCGACGGACTTCTTGGCCTTGGTGATCTTCGGCTTCTGGCCGGTGATCAGGGTGAGGTCCTTGACGGCACCTTCGATGAGCTTGGAGTCGCGGGCAGCGGCACCAACACCCATGGAGACGACGACCTTCTGGACACGGGCAACCTGCATCGGGTTGGAGTACTTGAACTCCTTCTCGAGCTCAGGAATGATCTGCTCGTTGTACTTGACCTTCAAGCGCGGGGTGGCCGGCGCTTCGACAGTAGTATCGGTCATGCCAGCTCCTTTCCGGACTTCTTGGCGACGCGCACGCGCACGGTCTTCACCTTGCCGTCACGCGCCTCTTCCTTAACGGTGATGCCAACGCGGGTCGGCTGCTTGGTCTCCGGGTCGATGACCATCACGTTGGAGCGATGGATCGGAGCCTCAGTGGAGACGATGCCAGCCTGCTGGCCCTGCTGCGTTGCACGCACGTGCTTCTTGACGATCTGCACGCCTTCGACGATCAGTCGATCGTTGGAGAGCACCTGCTTGACGGTGCCTTCCTTGCCGCGGTCCTTGCCGCGGATGACCTTGACCAGGTCGCCGCTCTTGATCTTGGCTGCCATGTCAGATCACCTCCGGGGCGAGGGACACGATCTTCATGAACTTGTGCTCGCGCAGTTCACGACCGACCGGTCCGAAGATACGAGTGCCCTTCGGTTCACGGCCGGAGCGAGAATGACGGCGGCGTTCTCGTCGAACTTGATGTAGGAACCATCCGCACGGCGGGATTCCTTGACGGTACGGACGACAACGGCCTTAACCACGTCGCCCTTCTTGACCGACCCGCCAGGAATGGCGTCCTTGACGGAGGCGACGATCACGTCGCCGATGCCGGCATAGCGTCGCTTCGATCCGCCGAGCACGCGGATGGCGAGGAGTTCCTTCGCACCCGTGTTGTCGGCGACATGAAGCCGCGTTTCCTGCTGAATCATTGATTCTCCTTAGCCGAGCTGGTTCTCCCCATTTACCGGGGCATCGTGGTTGCCCATAATGCCCCGGTAAATGGCGAGCCTTGCCGAACTTTACTTACTTGGCGCGCTCGATAATGGATTCGAGACGCCAGCGCTTGGTCTTGCTCAGAGGCCGAGTTTCCATAATACTCACGAGGTCGCCAATGTGGCGTCGTTGTGTTCATCATGGGCCTTGACCTTGCTGGTGGAACGAACGACCTTGCCGTACAGCGGGTGGGTCGAACGCTGCTCGAGCTCGACGGTAATCTCTTGTCCATCTTGTCGGACACGACGTAGCCGCGGCGAACCTTACGGAAGTTACGCTCTTCAGCCATAATCACTTCTCCTTGGATTCGGTAGCGGCCGGCTCCTGGCTGATGCCAAGCTCACGCTCGCGAAGCACGGTGTACATGCGGGCGATGTCGCTCTTGACAGCCTTGAGACGGGCGGTGTTCTCGAGCTGACCGGTGGCGTGCTGGAAGCGCAGGTTGAACAGCTCTTCCTTGGACTTCTTCAAGAAGCCTTCGATTTCCGCGTTGGTCTTCTCGTTGAGATTCTTGATGGAGTAATCAGCGGTACCGACTGCCATCAGATATCACCACCTTCACGTGCGATAATGCGGCACTTCATCGGGAGCTTGTCGATAGCGCGGCGGAGGGCTTCCTTAGCGATGTCCTCGGACACACCACCGATTTCGAACATCACGCGACCAGGGCGCACGTTCGCAATCCAGAACTCCGGGGCACCCTTACCGGAACCCATTCGGGCACCGAGCGGGTGCTTGGTCAGCGGACGATCCGGGAAGATCGTGATCCACACGCGGCCACCACGCTTGATGTAGCGGGTCATGGCGATACGCGCGGCTTCGATCTGACGGTTGGTCACGTAGGCCGGGGCGAGGGACTGGATGGCGAAATCACCGAAGTTGATCTCGTTGCCGCCCTTGGACATGCCAGAACGCACAGGGCGGTGCTGCTTGCGGTACTTAGTCCTCTTGGGGATAAGCATTCTTGCTCACTCCTTCGTTTCTGCAGCCGGAGCGGCCTCGGCGGGAGCTCAGCCTTGGGGGCTTCGGCGGCCTGCGGGGCGGCGGAACGGTTGCCACGCGCGGGCGGCGAATCGCCACCACGACGGCCCGGACGGTTGTTCTGCTGAGCCTGCTGCTCTTCGAACTCGGATTCGGTCATGTCGCCCTTGTAGATCCAGACCTTGACGCCGATACGGCCGTACGTGGTCTTGGCCTCGAAGAAGCCGTAATCGATGAGGGCGCGGAGGGTCTGCAGCGGAACGCGGCCCTCACGGTAGAACTCGGAACGGCTCATTTCCGCACCGCCGAGGCGGCCGGAGAGCTTGATGCGGATACCCTTGGCACCGGCGCGCATGGCGTCCTGCTGGGCCTTACGCATGGCACGACGGAAGGTGACGCGGTTGGTCAGCTGCTCAGCGATGCCCTGTGCGACGAGCTGGGCGTCCAGCGCGGCGTTCTTGACTTCGAAGATGTTGAGCTGGACCTGCTTGCCGGTGAGCTTCTCGAGCTTGGCGCGGACGCGCTCAGCCTCGGCGCCACGACGACCGATCACGATGCCCGGACGGGCGGTGTGAATGTCGACGCGAACGCGGTCGCGGGTGCGCTCGATGACGATGCGGGACACGCCAGCGCGCTCGAGGTCCTTGCTCATCTCCTTGCGGATCTGATCATCCTCAAGCACGAAGTCGCGGTAGCGTTCGCCGGCCTTGTTGGAGTCGGAGAACCACTTGGAGCGGTGGTTCTCAGTGATGCCCAGACGGTAGCCAAACGGATTGATCTTCTGACCCATCTTTAGCGGGCTCCTTCCTTGTTAGCCACGACGACCGTGATGTGGGAGGTGCGCTTGTTGATGCGAGCAGCGCGGCCCTGGGCACGAGCGCGGAAGCGCTTGAGGGTCACACCTTCGTCAACGTAGGTCTCCTTGATGTACAGGTCGTTCTCGCGGAACGGCTCGCCGGCCTTGTCGGCCTTCACACGAGCGTTGGCGATGGCGCTCTCCAGGGTCTTGCGGACCGGCAGGGCCGCAGCCTGAGGGGCGAACTTCAAAATGGTGACGGCTTCGGTCGCCTTCTTGCCGCGGATGAGGTCGACCATGCGGCGAGCCTTGCGCGGCGTCACGCGGACGTGACGAGCGATTGCTTTAGCTTCCATGTTCTATTCCTTATCCTTAGCGACGGGCCTTCTTGTCGTCCTTCACGTGACCCTTGAAGGTCTTCGTGGGGGCGAACTCACCCAGCTTGTGACCAACCATGGCCTCGGTGACGAACACCGGGACATGCTTGCGACCATCATGAACGGCGAAGGTGTGTCCGATGAAATCAGGGGTGATCATCGAACGACGGGACCACGTCTTGATGACGTTCTTGGTGCCCTTCTCGTTCTGCTCGTCGACTTTCTTCTGCAAGTGGCGTCGACGAAGGGGCCTTCTTGATGCTACGAGTCATCTTCTCGATACTCCCTTACTTGCGGTTCTTGCCGGACGGACGGCGACGAACAATCATCTTGTTCGAAGCCTTCTTCGGACGACGAGTACGAACCTCGCCCTTGCCCCACGGGGAGACCGGCGGCTTACCACCGCGGGTACGACCGCCGTGCGGGTGGTCGACCGGGTTCATGGACTCACCACGGGTGATCGGACGGCGGCCGATCCAGCGGCGCGGCCAGCCTTGCCGAGCTGAATGTTGGCGTGGTCCTCGTTGCCGACCTCGCCGACGGTAGCGCGGCAGCGCGCGTCGACGTTGCGGATTTCGCCGGACGGCATACGCAGCTGAGCGTAGGCGCCATCCTTGGCGACGAGCTGAACGGCAGCACCAGCGGAACGAGCGATCTTAGCGCCGCCCAGCGGGCGGAGCTCGATGGCATGAACCACGGTACCGGTCGGGATGTTCTTCAGCGGCAGGTTGTTGCCCGGCTTGATATCAGCCTGAGCACCGGTCTCGATGACGTCGCCCTGCTTGATGCCCTTCGGCGCGATGATGTAGCGCTTCTCGCCATCTGCGAAGTGCAGGAGGGCGATACGGGCGGAGCGGTTCGGATCGTACTCGATCTCGGCAACCTTGGCGGGCACGCCGTCCTTGTCCCAACGCTTGAAATCGATGAGACGGTACTGACGCTTGTGGCCGCCGCCGCGATGACGGGAGGTGATACGGCCGTAAGAGTTACGACCGCCGGTCTTGGACTTCTTGCGAACCAGCGACTTCTCAGGCGTAGAACGAGTCAGCTCGGAGAAATCCGAGACGGACGCGTTGCGGCGGCCTGCGGTCGTCGGCTTATAAACGCGGATAGCCATAATGTAGTTCTTCCTTTAACTTTTCTCGGCTAACCTTCAGTTACCAAAGATGTCGATCGTCTGGCCCTCGGCGACGGTCACGATCGCACGCTTCTGGGAAGCGCGCTGGCCGAAACCGGTGCGAGTGCGCTGCTTCTTGCCAGCGCGGTTGAGGGTGTTGACGTTCGTCACCTTGACCTTGAAGATCTCTTCGATTGCCTGCTTGATCTGCACCTTGTTCGCATCCGGAGCCACCACGAAGGTGTACTGGCCACGGTCGGAAGCGGCGTAGCTCTTCTCGGAGACGACGGGCTTAAGAATCACGTCGTGAGCGGGCTTGTGAATAGCGACCATCTAAATCAGGCCTCCTTCGGCTCGGTCTTGGCAGCCACGAAAGCTCGAAGGCTTCCTTGGTGAAGACCACGTACTGCGAGGTAATCACGTCGTACGTGTTGAGCTGATCGACGAAAATCGGGTGAACGGTCGGGATGTTGCGCACGGAGAGCCACTCGTTGATGTTGTCGCGAGTGAAGACGACCGTGGTGAACTTGTCCGCGGTGATCGGGCCAGAGCGGCGACAGCGGCTTGGTGGACGGCTCGGTGATACCGAACTCCACCACGGCAACGCGACCGGCGTTGGCGCGATCGGACAGGGCGTAGCGCAGAGCTGCGGCCTTCATCTTCTTGGGGGTGCGCTGAGAGTAGTCACGCGGCTGCGGGCCGAACACGGTGCCGCCGTGGTACCACTGCGGTGCACGGATGGAGCCCTGACGAGCACGACCGGTGCCCTTCTGCTTCCACGGCTTCTTGCCGCCGCCGGAAACCATGCCACGAGTCTTGGTGGCGTGGGTGCCCTGACGAGCAGCAGCGAGCTGAGCGGTGACAACCTGGTGGATCAGCGGGATGTGAGCCTGGACATCCTCGGCGGAAACGCCGAAGAGAGCCTCAGGAGCTTCAACGGTGCCGGTGGCCTGGCCCTTGGCGTCGGTGACGTTCAGAGTAACGTTTGCCATGGTTTATCAGGCTCCCTTCACAGCCGAGCGGACGAGAACGATGCCGCCCTTGGGGCCAGGAATGGCGCCCTTGATGGCGAGGATGCCGTTCTCGACATCAGCGGAGACGACGGTCAGGTTCTGGGTAGTGGCGGTCACATGACCCATGCGGCCGGCCATACGCTTGCCCTTGAGAATACGGCTCGGAGTGGCGCATGCGCCCACAGAACCGGGACGGCGCTCGTTCTTGTGAGAACCGTGAGTACGGCGGTAGGACTTGAAGCCCCAACGCTTGATGGTACCGGCGAAGCCTTACCCTTGGTGGTGCCGGTCACGTCGACCTCAGCACCCTCTTCGAACAGGTCAGCGGCCAGTTCCTGGCCGGCCTCGAACTGATCGACGTCGTCGGTGCGCACCTCGACGAGGTGGCGACGCGGGGTGACACCGGCCTTGGCAAAGTGGCCAGCCAGCGGCTTGGTCACCTTGGTGGGATCGATGGCGCCGTAGCCGAGCTGGACAGCCTTGTAGCCGTCAGATTCCTCGGTCTTCACAGCGGTCACCACGTTGGTGGACACGTCGACAAGAGTGACGGGCACGAAGAAGCCGTTCTCGTCCCACACCTGGGACATACCGAGCTTCTTGCCCAGCAGAGCCTTGCGATTAGACATAATGCTTCCTCCTCCCTTACAGCTTGATTTCGATGTTGACGTCCGCAGGCAGATCGATGTGCATCAGGGAGTCCACGGCCTTGGGGGTCGGGTCCACGATGTCGATGAGGCGCTTGTGAGTGCGCATCTCGAAGTGCTCGCGAGAATCCTTGTACTTGTGAGGAGAACGGATAACACAGAAGACGTTCTTCTCGGTCGGCAGCGGAACGGGGCCAACAACAGTTGCGCCCGCGTTCGTCACCGTTTCGACGATCTTCTTCGCCGATTGGTCGATGACCTCGTGGTCATAGGACTTAAGCCTGATGCGGATTTTCTGTCCCGCCATTGCCGTCCGCCCTTTCTAGCGATGTTCGTTGTACTGTTTACCAACCTGCTTCTAGGGCACCGGCGCGCATGGCCTCCCTTGGACATACGTCCTCTGGCGGTCATCCGACATCAGTGCGCGGTTTCCGGCTGTCACTTCACTTGAAGTGGCTCCCGGCCCGCGCTCGCTTTTTTAATTCCAATTTGCGAGCCCAAATCAGGCAACTTGTTTATTCAAGCATTGAGGTGGGACAGTGGAGTTCGCGCGTGTCGCGCTCATGCCGTTCGTATTACCTCGCGGCATAGCCGCTCGGCGTCTGTTCGATTGTCGCAATGCAGGTCTCGCATCTTTCTTATTGAGAACCATTCGCTGCGATATCATGACAGATATGACTTCCCGCCGCAAGACTCTTAAACACGATTGGTTCGACAACCAACCTGGCGCATGGGTAATGGTTATGCTGCCCGCTGTGGCTGGCTTCTTTATCGGCGGGCCTAATCTTGATACGCTTTGGCTATTGGCGACGTGGGCCGTGTGCTATTGCGTGCAGTTCAGCGCCGCGCACTGGTTCAAAGCACACTTTTCACGCCGTTATCTGCCGCCGATGCTCACTTATGCCGTAGCGCTCATCGTCATCGGCTTGCCATTCCTGATTACGCATACCGGCATACTGCGTTGGGCTCCCTTATATATAGTGCTGGTTGCGCTGTCGATGCTGTCCTCGTGGCTGAGGAAGGAGCGCTCGCTGTGGGGCAATGCCGTGTCGGTGATTGCCGCGTCGGCCATGGCCACGGTGATCGCGTCGTTTGGCAGCACTGTTGAGACGGCATGTGTTATGCCCATCAACGCAGCACATGCCTCGTGCGCAGCCGCTGATGTCACCGCCGCACGCGCCGCGATTCGGAATATGCCAGATTTGAGCCAGATATTCGACCTTCACGCCTGGTGGCCCGCGGTTCATTGCCCGTGAGCGGGCTGATTGCCACCGTGCTGTTTGCGCTGACGCAGTATGGGTCGGTTTTGGTGGTCAAAACATGATCCGGGAACGCGGGAAGCGTTCATACGTGGCGGCTTCGTGGGTATGGCATGTGGCGCTATTGCTGCTAGCCGCCGTGCCGTCTGGACGCAGTCCGTATCTGATTGCGATGACTGTGCTGCTGTTGGCCCGCGCCGTTGCGTTGCCGGTGGTTACACGGCGCACAACCTTGAAGCCCGTGGTGACCGGCATTACCGAGGCGTTTGCCAGCTTTATTGCTTTTGGCTGCATTATTGCGGCGATTTAGCGACGCTTCAGCGATTCCATGGGGTGGTAACCCACTCATGGGGCGGTAATTGACCCATGGGGCGGACGGTAAAATTTTACTTCCGCAGAATAGAGCCGTTTTTGTACACCGCCCCATGGGGTTTTCACCGCCCCATGGGCAAGTTACCGCCCCATGAGTGGGTTATCACCCATGGAGGTGTACCTGCTGGCTGAGGGAGCGCCACATATGCAAAGGAGCCCGGCCCCTGTAATGGGGTCGGGCTCCTTGTGTCGCGCTATGCAGACACTAAGCTGCAACACCGCGGTTGGTGGCTACTGATGGTGCCACCAACCACAAACCGCCTGCAATCAACGCTCGGAGGCTTCCTCAGTGGCGGCCTCACCCTCGCGCTCGATGCGCAGCTTGTGGCCTTCCGCCTGGGAGACACCGTAGTAAGCACCGACGGCGATGTCCTTCATGTCGTTGATCAGCGGGATGCGCGGGTTGGCCGGGGTGCACTGGTCCTCGTAGGCGCGCATGCCGATCTGATCGAGCACGGACCAGAAGTAGTCCTCGTCCACACCGCAATCCTGGAAGCTCTTGTTCATGCCGAGCTTGTTGTCACGGTAGTCCTCGACGGCCTTCGCCAGGTTCTCCACGCTTCGGCCGGGGTCTTGCCGGTGTCGATGCCGAGGTTGCGGGCGATATCCTGGTAGCGTTCCGGGGCGATGTACTTGTTGTACTTCGGCCAAGAAGTGGGCTCCTCAGGAATCTGCCGTTGTAGCGAATCACGTACGGCAGCAGGATGGAGTTGGTACGGCCGTGGGCGATGTGGCACAGGGCACCGATGGTGTGGGCCATGCCGTGGCACATGCCGAGGAACGCGGAGCCGAATGCCATGCCGGCCATGGTGGCGGCGTTGTGCATCTTCTCCTGAGCGTTGGTCTTGGCCAGGCCGGGCTCGCCATTGACGGACTCAGCCAGGTTGTCCCAGATGAGCTTGGCCGCGTGCAGGGCCATGCCGTCGGTGAAGTCGTTCGCGTACACGGACACGTAGGCTTCCATCGAGTGGGTCAGGGCGTCGAAGCCGGCGTCGGAGGCCAGCTTGCGCGGCTGGGTGCGAGCCAGCACCGGGTCCACGATGGCCACGGACGGGGTCAGCGCGTAATCGGTGATCGGGTACTTGTAGCCGGTCTTGTGATCGGTGATCACGGCGAACGGGGTGACCTCGGAACCGGTGCCGGAGGAGGTCGGGATGCACACCAGCTTGGCCTTCTTGCCCAGCGGCGGGATCTTGAAGGCGCGCTTACGGATATCGAAGAACTTCTCGCGCACGTCGGAGAAGGCGATTTCCGGGTGCTCGTAGAGCAGCCACATAATCTTGGAGGCATCCATCGGGGAGCCGCCGCCAACCGCGATGATCGTGTCCGGCTCGAACTCCTCGCGCATCATCTCAGCGCCCTTTTCGACGGTCTCGACGGAGGGCTCCGGCTCGACGTAGTCGATGATGCGGAAGGTCACACGGTTGGAGCGGGCGCGCAGCTGGTCGATGATCTTGTCGACAATGCCGAGCTGCTCCATGACCTTATCGCACACGATGACGGCCTTCTCGATGCCGTACATGTCGCGCAGGTACTTGATGGCGTTCGGCTCGAAGTAGGTCTTGGCCGGGATCTTGAACCACTGCATGTTGTTGTTCCTCCGAGCAATGCGCTTGATATTAACGAGATTCACGGCCTGCACGTTGCCGGACACCGAGTTGCCGCCGTAGGAGCCGCAGCCAGGGTCAGCGACGGGGCGATGGAGTTGTAGATGTCGCCGGATGCCGCCAAGGGAGGAAGGCTGGTTCCAGATGATGCGGCAGGCGTGCATACGGACGCCGTACTCACGCACGAGCTCCTGGTTGTTGGTGTGGATGGCGGCGGTGTGGCCGGCACCCAGCTTGAGCATCTTCTCGCACATCTCGAAGGCCTGCTCCTTGTTGTCGGCCTTGAGCACGGCCTGCACCGGAGCGAGCTTCTCGTGGGTCAGAGGCTCGTCGTCGGAGACTTCCTTGCACTCGGCGGCCAGAATGGTGGCGTCGGACGGAATCTCGAAGCCAGCAGCCTTGGCGATGAACTGCGGGGACTTGCCTGGCACCGCGGAGTTCAGCACGGGCTTGACGCCGGAACCGGCAGTGCAGCCGAACATGTACTGTTCCAGCTTGGCCTTCTCTTCGGCGTTGACGAAGTAGGCCTTACGGACCTTGAGCTCCTTGATGAGCTGGTCGTAGACGTCCTTGTGGGCGATGATGGCCTGCTCGGTGGCGCAGATCATGCCGTAATCGAAGTGCTTGGAGAGCACCAGATCGTTGGCGGCGCGCACGATGTCAACATCGGTGTCAACGTAGGCCGGGGCGTTGCCGGCACCCACGCCGAGGGCGGGCTTGCCGGAGGAGTAAGCGGCCTTGACCATGCCCGGACCACCGGTGGCGAGGATCGTGGCCACGCCCGGATGCTTCATCAGGCGCCTGTGGCTGGATGGACGGGTGCTCGATCCACTGGATACAGTTCTCGGGAGCACCGGCTTCGATGGCGGCGTCGCGCACAATCTTGGCGGCCTCGACGGAGCACTTCTGCGCGCCGGGGTGGAAGCCGAAGACGATCGGGCAACGGGTCTTCAGGGCGATGAGGGACTTGAAGATGGCGGTGGAGGTCGGTTGGTGACCGGGGTGACGCCGGCGACCACGCCGACGGGCTCGGCGACCTCATCGATGCCCATCACATCGTCTTCGCGGATGATGCCGACGGTCTTCTGGCCGGCCAAGTAGTTGGTGACGTGCTCGCAGGCGAAGATGTTCTTGGTGGCCTTGTCTTCCACGAGACCACGGCCGGTCTCGTCGACAGCCATCTTGGCGAGAACGAGGTGCTTGTTCAGAGCGGCGATGGAGGCCTTGGCGACGATACGATCAACTTGCTTCTGGTCGAGGTTCTCGAATTCGACGAGAGCCTTCTTGGCGCGGGCAACCAGCGCGTCAACTTCGGCCTCAGCTGCGGCCTGCTTCTCTTCTGGAGTCGGCTTGGTAGCTTCGACCTTCTTCTTTGCTTCTGCCACTTGGGGTCCTCCTCGATCTTCTTGGGGTATATGGCAAAGTTCTGGGCCATCGCCTCGTCACCTCAGTTGCACCAGCGGGATACCGCCTCAGTAACCGAAAATGACCGGTGATGTGTTGTCACATTGCATATGTGACCTGAGGCACAATATACTGAACAGTCCGGCGCGATGCATACGCACAAAATCGACGGCGTTTCACGTGCGATATTGAACAGTTTTTGTTACGAGTTGTGCGAAATATCGAACAAATTCTCACTTTATTCGGCGATTTGGTACTTTTTGTTCACTTTTTACCGAAAATCACATGCCTGCAAACAACGCAATCCGACAACTTTTTTAAATCAAGTTTCTAAAAGTACTCATTTTCTCCACATTTCTAGAAAATTGGTTTAAAAAAGTACCCAAATCGCCTACAAATATACGATTTTTGTCTCACAATCTCCGCGTCGAGGCACATGAAAGCCACTTTCATAAAGTATACTTGCATATATCTCATCGCACAAAGGGGCAAATATGAGGCAATGCCATCAACTGCAGTGAAAGCGCACAACCGCAGTGCCATGACCCAGTATCTGTATGGCCATAGCCATGTCACCAAGCAGGAACTGGAACGCGAACTCGGCCTCAGCCTGCCCACCATCACCCAAAATCTGCACGCACTAGAAGATGACGGACTCATCCGCAAAGGCGAACTGCAGGATTCCACCGGCGGGCGCAAGGCGCAAAATTATGAGTTCAATCCCGATCATCGCACTGCCATCGGGGTAGTGATGCGGTCCAACGAACTGCGCCTGTGCGCGATTAACCTGTACGGCAACGTCATCGAAAAACGCAACGATGCCCTGCCTTACCGCAACACCAACGTTTACTACCAGCGTATCGGCGGCATCATCAACAACTTCGCCGCCGACGTCGAAAAGAAGCACGGCAAGGTGCTCGGCGTCTCGTTCGCCATCCAAGGCATCCTCTCCCCCGACGCCACCACCATCATCTTCGGCACCATTATGGGCAACACTGGGCTCACGCTCGAAACCATCAGCCAATCGGTCCATTACCCGTGCATGATGATCCACGATTCCGATGCCTCAGCCATGGCCGAACTCTGGTTCGACTCCACGCTCACCGATGCGGTGTGCGTCTATCTGGAGCGACGCCCGGGCGGCGCGGTGATCGCGGGGGGCAAACTGTATCAAGGCCCGAACCAGTGCAACGGCGCCATCGAACACATGACGCTGGTGCCGGGCGGCCGCGAATGCTACTGCGGCCAGCGCGGTTGCATGGACACCTACTGCTCGCCGGAGACCTTGCCCGAGGATTACGAAAGCATTCCCGGCTTCTTCAGCGTGCTTGAGCAGGGCGAACGGCATCATCGCGAGCGCATGGATGAGTGGCTGGATTACGTGGCGCAGGCCATCGTCAACGCGCGATCCATCATCGCGGGCGACGTGATTGTCGGCGGTGAAGCAGCCCAGCATCTTGAAGACAGCGACATCGAGGATCTGAAGGCGCGCGTCATCGCACGCAGCCCGTTCGGCACCGACCATTTCAATCTGCGCAAGAGCTACTGCGCCGAAGACCAGAACATCATCGGTGCCGCATTGCGATTCGCCGAGAATTATCTCGACGATATCTGTGGTGCTGCGGTACGCGGCTGATTTCCGCCTAGGCGGCAGCGGTTTCGGGACTCATGGAGACAGTCATAGAACACCAATCACGGCAAACCGGATGTCACCAGCCATGGCCAGGCATACGGCCACCGCAAGCACGACCATTACCGCAGTCACTACCGGCCATACCGAATTATCATTCATTGCTGCCTCCTTGGAGCCGATGCACTTTATGCGCATCTAACCACTTCGTTGTATTTTCAAGCCTAAACGGCAGCATTGGCCCTATCTGATACCAAGAAACCCACTTATGGTACTTTCTTGCACGGATCCGTGACACCGCCCAGACCGGGGCGGCAATCAATGTTCTCGGCGATATTGAGATGGAGTCATACCGGTTTCTTCCAGAAACGACGATTGAAATTCGAGGCATTCGTATATCCGCTCAACTGTTGAATCTTGGCAATGGGCATGTTTGTGCAAGTCAGCAAACGACAAGCACGCCCCACTCGAAGCCGTCGAACAAAATCAGCAAAACCGATGCCGGCAACTCGCTTGAAGAAGCGAGAAAAGGTGGATACGCTCATCGCCGCCGCATCAGCGGCACCTTGCAAGCTGACCTCATCCAGATGTGTGGAAATATAGGTGATGGCGGCGTTGATCCCATCCTCCGCGCCAACCGCAATCTCTGGATTGTATTCCGGCGTTACCACGGTCTGGCTTTCCTGCGCTGATGCCTGCTCGAATACCGTCAGAATAGCAATAAGGTCGGCAACCCGTCTAACTGGACTATGTTCTCCCATGGCCACTAATAGCTCGCCGGCCTCACGTGCCGAATCACCGAACAGCACAAGTGCATGCTGCGAACGGCGCAATACCGTCTCGAAACCGGAAGTCTCGGGAAAAGCGGCGGTCAATAGTCGCATAGTCTGCGGACGTATATGGCATAACACATCACGATGAGAGAGCCGTTCTCCAGGAATGATATCCGACAACCAATTATGAGGCAGATTGGATCCGATCATCGCCACATGCCCCGGCACGAATGGCATGAGTCCATCCCCCGCCATGAGTTGTCCACTTCCCTCACGGATAAGATGAATTTCGATTTGTGGATGATAATGCCATTTGGCCAGAGAGCTCGGATACCCGTGGCTTGACCAACGTATGGCCGCATCCCCATCGGGCACAATCACTTCCAGCGAGCCCGCATCCGAATGAGGAATCGCAGTCAAGTTTCGCGCATCCATCGCAGACCTCCTTGTCAACGTTGCGCAGTACAGCTCGCCATATTTCGTACTTTACCGATGGAACAACTACGGCGAGATGATTGCCCGCCGGAATCCTACGGATATGGCACATAAGTGCAGGCGGAAAAAGGGAAACGCCAACATATGCCGCAGGATTTCATCGGGCAATCATCTCGTCATCAACACGTCACAGATTAGTCTCGATTGACCGTAATCTGCAATTTGATATCGCCCGGACGACCCTCATCCATACGGTCGAAGGCAGCCTTGGCGTCTTCATGGCAAACGTGTCAGTGATGAACGGCTTCAGGTTAAGTCGGCCGCTATCGACCAAATCGATGGCTTTCTGGTACACATTGGCGTAACGGAAGATGTTCTCAATACGCACTTCGGTGGCCTGCAGCTCGGTCACGTCAATCGGTACCGGGTTGACCGGAATACCGACGAGCACCGCGCAACCGCCCGGGGCAATCAGCTTCCAGAACGTCTCATAAGCTTTCGGCGCGCCGGAACACTCGAATGCCACATCAGCGCCCCACCCAGCGGTCTCTTCGCGTACACGTTCAACCAAGTCCTCCGTCGTCAAATCCACGGGGATAACGCCCGGAATCTGGCCGATAATACCCAGCTTGATGGAAGACACATCCGAAACAAGCACCTTGGAAGCGCCACCGGCGAGCGCAGCAGAGGCAGTGAGCATACCCACTGTGCCCGAGCCGGTCACCACGCACACATCGCCGGGCTTGATGCGCGCCTTGGTGGCAGCCCACATGCCCACGGCGGTCGGCTCAAGCAACGCACCTTCGCCAAAGCTCATGGAATCAGGCAGATGGTAGGTGAATGCGGCCGGGTGAATGACCTCCTCACACAGGCAACCGTCAATCGGCGGAGTAGCGAAGAAACGCACAGCCGGATCGACGTTGTACATGCCCAGTCGGCTGGCCCGCGAAGTCATATCCGGAATGCCTGGCTCGAGGGCGACTCGGTCACCGGGCTTGAAATCAGTGACGCCGGGGCCGACCTCCAACACGGTGCCCGCTGCCTCATGGCCGAGAATCATTGGCTGCTCAACAACATACTTGCCAACACGACCGTGCGTGTAGTAATGCAAATCAGAACCGCATACGCCCACGGTGTGGGGTGCGATACGCAGCTCACCGGGGCCGGGATCCTTGACGTCCGGGACCTCACGCACATTGATGACGCCCTGCTCTTCGAGAACAACTGCTTTCATGGTATTTCTCCTTATATTGGTTGAATTTATTTTTTTGAGGGTCTTGTATTGTTGGTTTTTGACGAGAACAGTCAGCGAGCACCGCTCAGTTCGCCGCCACTTTGCGGGTGATGCCCGGCTGCTCGGGGCGAATCCAGAATGAGATGACCGAGCCAGAGATGTAGCAAATGGCATATGCCCAGCACACTCCGGCAAAACCTACGGTATTGAGCAGTACCGTGGCGATGAACGGACCACAGAATGTGGTCAGGCCTGAAGCGAGGTTATGTGCGGAAACCGCAGCGCCCTTGTGCTCAGGTTCCAGAGCAGGGAATACTGCGCCCATCGGTACGAAAGCGGAAATACCCATGCCGAGCACCACGGCGCACACATACATAAATGGCAGGTTGTGCCCAAACAGCTGCGGCACATAGTACATGGCGAGAGTACCGAGCGCGGAGAGCCAGCAGCCCCACCAGCGCATCTGGCTCATCCAGCCGAAGCAATCGCCCATACGGCCCCAGAACACATTGCCGAATACGGTGACGACGAACAGCAGACCCCAGATGGTGGACCATTCGGTGACCTGGTACCAAGCTCCGCCGCCGTTTGTATGCGTGGCGAGATACAGCGGCATAATGACCGGAAAACCGTACAAAGTGAGATTGCAAATCACACGCAATACGGCAGCAAGCGCAATCTGGTGGTTGTCTTTGAGAATGGTCACGCCGCGAGAGAGTTCACGAAGCTTATCCGAAGAGCTCATCGTGTCAAGATTGGCGTTACGGGTTTTCGGCACAAAACACAGACAGATAATCATGCCGACAATCGAGAACGGCAGTGACACCCACAGCGAATAGTATTCACCAATCACCGGCGTGATGAACGCCGGCAGATAGGCGCCAAACACACCGATGCCAAAGGAATAGGAAGTCCAGAACCAGCCCATGGCCGATGCCAGTTTGCCGGGATCCACAGTTTGCGCAAGCAACACTACGAAGCTGTAGATAAATAGCGGATAGCCCATGCCTCGCAACATATACGACGCCAGCATCAGCGAATAACTGTGGCTAGGCAATGCCACACCGATGAATACCAGATGCAGCACGATCCAAGAACCCGCGCCAATAAGCATGATGCGCTTGGCTCCGAACAGTTCGGCCAGCACGCCCGAGGACCAGCCGGCGAGCGCCGCGACCAATCCGTACATCGTAAACAGCAGTGATGCCTGCGACGAGCTGAATCCCTGATCGACGACATACTTGGACAAAAAGGTCAGTTCAAACCCATCGCCTGTCATGAACACTGCGATCGCCAAGAATCCCGGCAGTAGTTTTCGCGCCAGTCCTTGTGCCATGACCGTCTCCTTTTACTACGCAACTTCGTTGTTTTCATCCGCCCAACTTTGGAGCGTTAATACAAGTTTCGCTGCGAAAATAGCAGTGTTTTGGCGCGAAAACAGTCAAGAATTGATACTTTCTTGCATGGATGTTGTTATGCCCAGCGTGCCGCTCATTGTTGTAACCCAGCACAATCATCAGGCACTAAAAAACGACCGGCGCATGTGCACCGGTCGTTGAATGTTAGTTATTAGGCCAGCCCGTAATAAAGGCTGAGTATTATATTGCGGCCACTATCGACACGCATATTGCGCGCGAATCGGGCGCATCGGAGCCACTACTCCTCCACAATCTGGCAGAATTCGATGGTCTCGCCGTTGGGGCCGTAGATGTTGAAGTAGCGGATGCCATGCTTCCAGAAACTCGGGATGGACTGGATCTCGGTGTCCTTGAAGTCCACGCCGAGCGCTTGGCGTTCTCGAAGGCGGCTTCGATGTCCGGGGTGTCGAAAGCCCAGTGGTTGATGGCGCCGGTGGTCATCGGGGCGGGGTCGCCTTCCAGGTTTCAATGGTCAGGTGGCCGTAGCGCAGGAAGGCGCAACGGTTCTCGCCATTCATGAACAGTCCGGCGAGCTCAAAGCCCATACCTCGCGGTAGAACTTGATGGTCTCATCCAGGTCTTTGGCAATCATGCCGGAATGCTGGAGGTCGGTAGTGAACGCGGTCATTGGCTTAGCCATGTGATTCTCCTTTGAATGTGGTGGTTGGATAAAGGTTAAGGATAGTCGGACAAGGTATGCGGCGCGGCAGAACCATGCCGCACTCCTAGTCAATTCTCGATACTTTCTTGCTGACGCAACATGATGTTGCGATCAGTTCGCAGTGGCAACCATTTCGGCGGCCACGGTTACTTCGGGCAGCTAAACGTGCACGGATGCGCTGTCGGTAGGTTCCGAGGACTCGGAGGACTCTGCGGATGCAACCTTTGCGCCTTTGATGCGGTGGCCTTTGGCGTCGAAGCCGGGCTGCTGCGGGCGGATGAACAAGGTAAGCACGAAGGCGAGCACGTATAGGCCGGCGTATGTCCAGCACACACCTTCATAGCCCACAATTGGCAGCAAAATGGTGGCGATGCCAGGGCCGGCGAACGTGGTCAGACCGGCGGCGAGGTTGTATGCGGACAGCGCCGCGCCCTGCTTGCCGCCCGCGTACAGGGTCATGATGGTGGGCAGCGACGAGAACGCGCAGGTGCCGATGCCGACGATGACCGAAGCGACGATCATCATAATGGCATTCGCGCCGAACCACTGCGGAATGTAGTAGAACGCCACCGAGCCGACCGCGAGCACCGCGCAGCCGAACCAGCGCATCGGCATACCCAGCCGAAGCGGTCCATGAACCAGCCCCAGAACGTGTTGAAATCAAGCGTGATCACGAACACGAAGCCCCAGATACGCATCCATTCCTCGGTTTTGAAGATGTTGATGCCGCCATTGTGGGTGGTGCACAGGTACAACGGCATGATGACCGGGAACCCGTAGAGCAGCAGGTTATTGATGATGCGGATGATCGCGCAGATGAGCACCTTGCGATTGGTGACCAGGATGGTGGCACCCTCGGCCAGCTCGGCGAGCTGTTCCTTGCGGCTCAGTCCTTGCGATTTGACGATTTTGTTCTTTGGTACGAAGAAGAAGCACATGACGGTGCCGACGATGGAGAACGGCAGTGCGAACCAGAAGGTCTTGTATTCGCCGAACACCGGCATGATGAAGCTCGGCAGGTAAGCGCCAAACACGCCAATGCCCAGAGAGAAGCAGGTCCAGAAGAAGCCGGTGGCGGAGGCCAGGCGGGCGGGCTGATGTATTGCGCCATCAGGACCACGAAGCTGTAGATGAACAGCGGGTAGCCGATGCCGCGCAAGGCGTACAGGCCCAGAATCAGCGAATACAGACCACTCGGGATGGCGACCCCGAGAAACAGCAGGTGGATGCCGATCCACCAGCAGGCACCGAACATCATGATGCGGCGGGCACCGAACATTTCGGCGAGCACGCCGGCGCACCAGCCGCCGAGGGCCGCGAACAGGCCGTACACAGTGACCAGCAGGGAGGCCTGCGAGGACGAGAAGCCTTGGTCGACCATGAATTTGGAGAGGAAGGTGAGCTCGAATCCGTCGCCGGTCATGAAGATGGCAACGGCAAGGAAGCCAAGCAGCAGCACACGGGGAATACCGAATTTTTCAAAAAAGCGAATCATGGGTTGACTCCATCAACATCGTTGTCAGTAGAGGTGGTGCAGGGAAAATGCGGCCGCCGGAAGAAAAAGGGAAAGCCGGCGGCCAAGCTATATTGGCGGCGAAAACCGTGAGACGAAACCTCTTCCTTCACTGGCGGGAGGTGGTGCGCAGCACCGGAGGGTGGTAATACACGCCGCCGGATGCTCCCCTCAGTCGCTCCGCCGCCCAGCTCCCCTCAGGGAGAGGAGCCGGCAAAG